>Ga0307373_10008065_pt1 | contig 16181 bp, 13 predicted proteins | sample OX2MG_FD_202534 | JGI IMG/M metagenome (GOLD analysis project Ga0307373, IMG submission 202534) | Soil microbial communities from Risofladan, Vaasa, Finland - OX-2 | ecosystem: Environmental > Terrestrial > Soil > Coastal area > Acid sulfate soil | place: Finland: Risofladan, Vaasa | collected... | reverse complement strand
GAAAAAGAATTGAGCTGCACGAACAGACGGTCATTGTCACCGACTGGTGTGATTTGTGTCACTGCTGAAGCGAAGACGGGAATGTTTCCTTGAGACAGGAGGCACAAGTGTTTCCTGAAATTTGAGACTAAGGAGAACTTCCGTGAAACAAGTACGAGTGTTGCATTCCGTCCGTCACATCGGCTTGGCGGCTATCGTTTTTGCTGGACTGACGATGACTTCGCATGCGCAGATGCGAGGATCTGGGCGCATGAGCGCGCCAGTGTACAACGCTTCGCCGAGGTGACAGTTAAGGGGACCGTCGAGGCCGTAAATCAGCTCACGGGACCGAATGGCTGGGGCGGTACGCATCTGACATTGTGGACTAAGACTGGGGTCCTGGATGTGCAGTTGGGGCCCTCCTGGTATTTGACAGAAAAAAAGGTTAGTTTTTCCAAGGGTGACAAGATCAAGATTCTGGGTTCCAAGGTGACGTTTAACAATGCCGATGCGCTCATAGCCCGCGAGGTCAGTAAGGGCGACAAGAAGTTCGCGTTGCGGGATGCGAACGGATTTCCTTTGTGGTCTCGCGGGAGGCGCTAACCCTAACCCAGCGAATATGGCCAGGCGAGGAGACGCGGCGGTACCGATGAAAACAAGGCAATGGACGCTGATCTTTCTGGCTGGCTTTGCTGCCATCGCAGTCTTCTTCTGTTATTTGTTGGTGGCTCCTTTTCTAAAAGCCATCGTGTTCTCCGCCATCGTGGCGATCATCTTCTATCCCCTGCACGCTCGCGTCCATCGATGGACTCGCAACCGCAATGTTGCAGCGGCAATCTCGACATCATTCGTCGTTTTGTTCATGTCGACGGCATCGCTCTTTCTTGTAACCTCGGTCACGCGGGGGCTGAGGAGCGTATATCGTTCGCTGAGCGATCCCGTCGGTGCGGCCAATAGCGTCGTCATTCGTGTTTCTGACATTATCGAGCGATTCGTCGCCGTCGCCAGTGGATATCTTCCGGTTTCCGTAGGTGACTTGCACGACGCTATCTCGGCGCAAGCGGAAAAGATTATCTCCGGACTCCTAAATCTCATGGCGACAATGTTGAGCAGCATAGCGTCGCTGGCGATTGAAGGCGCGATTTCGTTGGTTGTCTTATTCTTCCTCTTCCGCGATGGACGATCCCTGGCACGCCGTGTCGCCGTCCTTCTGCCGATGCAGCGCGACCAGGTGAGGCGGTTGTATGAACATGTCGGGCGTACATTGAATGCGATCCTGTACGGCGTTTTGGCGATCGCAGCCATTCAGGGAACACTCGCTGGGCTTGCCTTCTGGCTTCTGGGAATCACATCACCAGTTTTGTGGGGTGCGCTGACCGCTCTATGCGCTTTGGTGCCAGTCATCGGCACAAGTTTGGTCCTGTTTCCGGTCATTTTGATTCTCATAGCCGGTGGTCATTGGCCGCAGGGTTTGCTTTTGGCTGCTTGGTCCGTTGGCGTGGTCCAGACCGTGGACAATCTGCTGCGACCGTATCTGATTGGCGGGCGAGCCAGATTGTCGACAGTTTTTGTATTTTTCGCGCTGCTCGGAGGCTTTGAAGTCTTCGGTGGGCTCGGTCTGTTTATTGGGCCGTTCATCCTGGCGACGACGGTCGCCTTGCTTACTTTTCTCCGCGAGGAATGGAAGTCGTCAGAATGGAACGCAAACGCAGCTCTACCCAATATGGTCCACAGGGTTCCAAAACGCGCGGCACGCTAAATGGACTGGCAGACGACCCGTCCAGAAGCGCGCATCCGGCAGTAGGGCGACTGGTCCTATGAATGACGTTTACCGCATGCCGTCAGCGGCTGTTCTCGAAGATCTCGGTGTTGAACTTCGGGTAGGCCTCACTTCCGAAGAAGCGTCTCGCCGGTTGAAAGCATTCGGCAATAACCAACTGTTGCAGTCGGGTACCAAGAATCCGTGGGGCATACTGTGGGAGCAGATGACGGCCTCTGTAGTGGTTGTGTTGATTGCCGCCGCCATAATTTCGGCGCTGCTGGGCGACTATAAGGACTGTGTCGTAATCAGCGCGATCGTGGCTCTAAATGCCGCCCTTGGTTTCAGCCAGGAATATCGAGCGGAGAGGGCCCTGGCTGCCCTGAAGAATCTGTCCGTACCAAACGCCAAAGTACGTCGGAACGGGGATGTACTCAATGTTTCGGCAGTCGATATCGTCCAAGGAGACATCATCCTGCTTGAAGCAGGAGATCTGGTGCCCGCCGACTGCCGGGTAATCGAAAGCCACAGCCTTCAGACGGTCGAGGCCGCCCTCACGGGCGAATCCGAGCCAGTCGCAAAGGTCACGGACGCAATCGACCGACCAGATGTTCCACTGGGTGATCGTCGAAATATGGCGTACGTTGGCACGTCGGTGGCGGCGGGACGCGGCACCGCGCTCGTTACGGCGACCGGAATGCGGACAGAACTGGGACGCATTGCCCGCTCTATTCAGACCGTCGACCGCGAACCCACGCCTCTGCAACGGCGTTTGCACCATTTAGGCAAGACGCTAGCTGTCGCCGCATTATCGCTGGTGGTGGTGATTTTCGTGCTGGGCCTGCTCCGCGGAGAGAACCTGAGGCTTATGTTCTTGACGGCGGTCAGTATCGGAGTCGCGGCCGTTCCCGAAGGACTCCCCGCGGTGGCTAGCATCGCGCTAACCATCGGCGCACAGCGAATGCTCAAGAAGAACGCGCTTATTCGTAAGCTTCCGGCGGTCGAAACGCTAGGCTCGGTGACGGTGATCTGTACGGATAAGACCGGAACGCTGACCGAGAATCGAATGCGCGTGGTGACTCTTCAATTCGCCGATCATTCAATCGACCTGACCAACGACTTTTCCTCTCAGAAACGCGATGAGCTGCTTCGCAGTCCTTCCGCCGCTCCGACACTGAAACTGATGCTGGCAGGTGGTGCGCTCTGTAACGATTCGCATCCTAGATCAGACCAGTCGAAGCCGCCTGTCGGAGATCCAACGGAAGTCGCTCTACTTACCGCTGCATCGGATTTCGGCCTGGAGAAGAATCAGCTAGAACGGTGGATGCCACGGGTTGCTGAAGTCCCATTTTCGTCGGTTCGGAAGCGGATGACGACAGGTCACATACTCGCTTGCGAAACGTCTGAGCTACCAAAGGAACTAACCCAGCTCTGTAATGGGGATCGCTCGCGAGCCGTGCTGTTCACGAAGGGTGGTGTCGATATCCTTCTGGAACACTCGACCACCGTTTGGGTCGATGGGAGGATTGAGCCGCTGAACCGACACTGGCGCGAGCGCATCGCAAAAGCGAATGACAGCCTAGCTCGAAAAGGAATGCGCGTCATCGGACTCGCGTTCCGCAGCGTTGACGCGGCGCCGCAGCTAATCGCCAGCGAGGCGATCGAGCAGCAGATGACGTTCGTGGGGATGTTTGGCCTCATTGACCGCCCCAGACGGGAAGCGGCTCTTGCCGTGGCCACCTGCCGGTCAGCAGGTATCCGACCCGTTATGATAACTGGGGACCATGCTCTCACTGCCGAGTACGTCGCCGAGAAAGTCGGCATACCTAACGCCAAGCACGCGCTAACCGGGCCCGATCTCGATAGGCTTTCTGCTCAACTGAAATCCGTGGTCGCGACAACAGACGTTTTTGCGAGGGTTACCCCGGAACACAAATTAAAGATCGTTCAGGCACTGCAAGAGAATGGGCAAATTGTCGCCATGACCGGCGATGGAGTGAATGACGCACCCGCTCTCAAGAAGGCGGATATCGGCGTGGCGATGGGCGTCGCCGGAAGTGATGTCGCCAAGGAAGCATCGGATATTGTTCTGCTGGATGACAACTTCGCCACTATCGTCTCAGCCGTTAAAGAGGGGCGGATCGTCTACGACAACATTCGGAAGTTCATCAAATACATTTTGGCGACGAATTCCGGCGAGATATGGACCATGCTGTTCGCTCCTTTTTTGAATATGCCTTTGCCGTTGCTGCCCCTTCAAATACTTTGGATGAACCTGGTCACCGACGGCCCGCCTGCCCTGGCTCTAAGTGTCGAGCCTGCTGATCCCGACATCATGCAGCGGCCGCCCTATCCTCCGAACGAGAGAGTCTTTGCAAGAGGGCTGGGCACCCACGTCATTTGGTTGGGTTTGATGATGGCGTTTGTCTCGTTGGGCGTGGGTTACGGCTATTGGACCGCAGGCCGTCAGAACTGGCAAACCATGCTGTTCACGACGCTGACCCTCTCGCAAATGGCGCACGTGATGGCGATCCGGTCCGAACGCATCTCGATTTTCCGTATTGGCATGCTGACGAATAAGCCGTTGCTCGCGGCTGTGCTTTTGACCGTGATTCTTCAACTCGGCCTGATATATGTTCCGTTCCTCCAGAACATTTTCAACACGAGACCGCTCTCGGCCGCCGATCTATTTCTGAGCGTGGTCCTGAGCACCGTCATCTTGGCAGCGGTCGAAGTCGAAAAACTCCTGCGCGGATCGCGGCAATCCGCGCCCAACAGCCCGGCCCGCCATGAAGCGCGCCGCGCCGGGACAACACTCTAATGCCGACGCGGGAAGCGTTTTCTCTCCGTAGCCGGGGCGTGCTCAGGCCTTCGGGGACTTGTTACATCCACTTATCGATCGAGAAGCTTCTGCCGTAGCTAAAATTGGCGACTTGCGATACAGGATCGGTTTGGCCGCCGATTACGACGACGGAGATGCGGTTGGGATGCGGAAACTTCGGAATCACCGCGTCGTCCGGCAGTTTGTACCACGTCGCAAACGGCTCGACGCCCTTGAGCGCCTGTCCGTATTCGAACAGGTAGGACCAGTTTCGGTCGCGGTAGTCCTTCGCCGTTTGCGTCGTGTTTTTGTAGAAGTAATCGATTAGCTTCTCTTTCGTGTCGTAGCCCTGTTCTTTGAGGCTTTCGGCGCAGATGGGTTCGCAGAGCAGCAGGGCGCCGAAGAAACCTGTGAAATCGTAGAAAAGGTCGACATACTGCTGGTCAAAATGAGGCGTGCCGCCCACGCCGCTGCCTTTTCCGACCTGACCTGCGGAGATGCTATTTCCCGCGAACATGCTGACCACGTTCTCGTCTTTCTTGAAGCCGTGCTGCACGTGGAACGGTTCCCAGGGGCTGGCCTCTTCATTCTCGGCCAGGATCAGGTTGATGTAGTTGAGGGTGTTGCCCATGTCTCCCATGTAGGTTTCGCCGGGGATGCCGGCGTTGCCCAGGTTTTTGGAAACTAACGTCCAGGCGCGACCGATGGTGGCGTTGGCCTGCGCGAATGGGCCGAGGGCTCCGATGCCGCTATTCATGTTGATCTTGCCGCGGATCGGGCCATTAACTAGCGCGCCGTACGCGAGGTCGTTGGTGGAGCTGATCAGGGAAATATATCCAGATGCAGCGATGGCCAAGATCACCGGCATGTATTCAGGGCGCGCGCCGGCCATCACCGCGTTCATCGCCACGTGCCGCACGGTAAACGTCCAGGCCTCCATCGCGTTTGTGCCGCCTGCCGCCGCGAGCTTGCCGACCACTTCATCGGGATGGTGGCTGGTGCCTTTGAGCATTTCGTCGACGGCTTCTTCCGTGGGAATGATGATGGGGAGGTAATCGGTATAGCCGTTGTTGCGATAAAACTCCTGCAAATTTTTCGGCGTGTCGGCGTCAAACTTCGCGGGTCCGACGGAAGGAGTTTCTGTGCCGGTCCTTTTGTCGGCGTCGCTGAGCGGCTTGGTGAGGGCGCTGATGACTTCCTGCATCAGAGGCCGTCCGGTTGCGGGATCGGGACCGTTCATGTAAGCCCAGAGTTGGTCGGGAGATTTTCCCCAGACTGGGTGCGGCGAGAAGACCAGTCGAAGCGTGGGCATGCCGCGCCTGGCGGCGTTGAGTTTGCATTCCTGTTTGAATGCCACCGTGACGATGGGGCAGGTGGGAATTCCCATTTTCTCAAGCGTTATGCAGTGACCGACGGTCGCTGGGGCGCAGGAGCTTCAATGCCCGACACCCATTATGACCGCGGCGCCGGCGGCTTTTACTTCCGCCCACAGTTTGGGATCATCCTCCGGATAATCGCCGGCCTTGCGGCGGTAGATGGTTTTCACGGTGGGCATGTGTTCCTTGAACCAGCGCTGCATCTCTTGGAAAAACACGTTGCCGTTGTTGAAGCCGATGTCGACCATGTAGATGGTTTTGTTGTCGAGAGAGCTGAACGCCGGCCGGCGCGGCGCCATGGGCAGGAGGGTGATGGCAGGGGGCATTCCCTTGGGATTTAAGCCAACGATCTTGTACTCGCTGCTGCTTGTGACCTGCGCCGCATTGGCAGCGGCCGGCGAGCCGGCCAAGAGCGCCGGCGACATTCCTAGAGCCTGCAATAGTTTTCGTCGATTGATTTTCATTCCGCCCCCTGTGGCAAAACGATTGGTCGCAGCGCCGAATCGGCAACCACCCGGCGCTGCGACAATCTAAGGCGTTAGAAGTAAAACTTCAACCCCAATCGAATGATTCTCGGCGGGAACGAAGTGCTCGCAATCCGCCCGGCTATCTGACTGGTACGATCTGTCTATGGGGTTGAATTGCGCATGGTTCCAAATTGCCAAAAACAAAGGTATTACTTCGCTTTCTGCCGCTCCTGATACCAATCAGATGGCGTGAATATCTGGGGCTCGCCAAAATGGCGCCCGGGCGGCGGCGCGACTGGGCGGATGGCCATAGTGGGTGGGAAACTTGGTTCAAAGTGAGGCTTGGCGCGGAGGGCTGCCTGCGATAGGCTGGGAGCACTTTTGTCGCTTAGGAAACGTGCCCAATGACACAACAAGCGCCGGTGCAAACGGCTCTGGCCTGCTCGCAATGTGGCGGGACGTTCTCGCAGTCGGATTTGGTGCAGATCGCCGGGAACTGGGTGTGCGGGACTTGCAAGCCGGCGTTTTTGAGCCGGGTGGTGGCGGGCGGCGTATCGCAGTCACGTTGGCACTATGGCGGGTTCTGGATTCGCTTCGTCGCCGTGTTCATTGACGGGCTGTTGATGCAGGTGGTAAGAATGCCGATCTCGTTGCTTGTCTTGGGCGTCGTGGTTCCTCCATTCCGGAATCCCGGTACGAATCCGACGGTTTTAACGGGACCCTCGCTGACGCTGACGGGTGTCACTATACTCGTCGCTTTCCTATACGAAGTGACGATGATTCACTACTACGGCGCGACGCTCGGCAAAATGGCCGTCGGAGTGAAAGTTGTGCGAACGGACGGAAGCGGCATCAGCTGGGGAATATCGATCGCGCGGTATTTCATGAAGATGGTGAGCGCGTTGATCCTGCTGATCGGGTACATTATCGCGGGATTCGATAGCGAAAAGCGGGCGCTGCACGATCGCGTTTGCGACACGAGAGTCATTTATAAACGGAGTCTGGCCAAGTAGCTGAAATCACGTCGAGAAGGAGCGTCCCATGCTCGAAGCCCCAACGCAGACGAATTTGGCGTGCTCGCAATGTGGCCGGACGTTCTCACGGTCGGATTTGGTGCAGATCGCCGGGAATTGGGTGTGTGGGTCTTGCAAGCCGGCGTTTTTGAGTCGAGTAGTGGCGGGCGGCGCTGCTGTGTCTCAGCGACACTACGGCGGATTCTGGATGCGCGTTGCCGCGCGTATTATCGACGGGCTCGCGCTTTCGGTGGTGTTCCTTCCGTTGTTCTTCTATTTCGCATTTCCGACTTTCAGGGCTGCGATGGTTCCTGGCAGGCCCCCTCAGTTGGGGGCGATCATGCGCATCGAAGTCGGAATCGTCCTGCTGTTCTTCGTGCTGTGGCTCATTTACGAAGTGCCTATGTTGCGATACTGGGGCGCCACGCTGGGAAAGATGGCTTGCGGGATTAAAGTCATCCGGTCGGATGGCCGGAGCCTCGGATGGGGCGTTTCGGTTGGGCGTTACTTCATGTATGACGTGGTCACGGCCGGAATTCCTTACGTGAATACAGTCCTCACGATCATTAGCAGCATTATGCTCGGCGTTGATGCCGAGAAGCGCGCGCTGCATGATCGGGTGTGCGACACGCGAGTGATTTACAAGCGGAGCGCTGCGTGAGTTTGAACATCAACATGTTTACCCCGGAGCAGCGGCCGGACCAGGGCAGCTCCGCAACGGGCGCGGCCGCGGTATCGCACTCGAATCTGCCGGGAACGATTGAGTGTCCGAACTGCGGAGGCAGCGTGGCGCCGATCGAGACGCGGACCGGATGGCAGATCTGTCCATTCTGTGAACAGCGGCTGCAAATTCATACTTGGCCTGTTGTGCGGCAGAGCGCGATTGCTGCGGAGGCGATGCCGGAACAAGCTACGTGCTTCTTTCATCCGGAGAAGGCGTATCTGGCTTGCTGCCAGCGGTGCGGGCGCTTCGTGTGCGCGCTGTGCGATTTGCAGTTGGGAGCGGAGCACGTTTGTCCCACATGCTTTGAGCGTGGCCGCGCCGATGGCGGGTTAAGCGATGGCAAAGCGGAATGGCGGCACCGCGACGTGCTGTACGATTCGATCGCGCTGGCGATCGGTTGGGCATGGATTATCGTTTGGCCGGCGTTTGTTGCGGCGCTTCCGGCCACGATTGTGCTGCACGTGAAGTATCGCAAGGCTCCGCGCGAGTATTTGATTCCGCGTTCGGGTTGGCGTTTCTGGATGGCGTATGTGGGGCTCGCGTGGCTCCCGCTGCTGATCGGCGGCTCGCTGTTGATCCTGCGATTCAATCTTAGGAGGCACTGATTGCGAAGTGCATTCCGCAAAATTTCGCGCGTTGGCAGTCTGGTTGGCGCGACGAAATGGTATCTGACTGACGATTGTTTGCTGGCCGCGAAGAACACCATGTACGCGGTGGAGTATCGCCGGTTCTATCTGCGCGATCTTGAATCGATTGTGGTGTGGCCCAGCCGCTGGTGGCTTTTGCGGCCGATGATTCCAGGATTGCTGTTTGGCGTGGCGGCGGCGATGCTGTGGTACTGGGCGAATCCGATAGCTGGCGAGGTTGCGATTGGCGCGGGGGTATTGTGGGTGGCAGCCGAACTGGCTCTCGGGCCCACGGCGAAATCGCGCATTCGAACCACGGGCGCCACGGTTGATCTTCCGATCGTGAAGCGAACGCGCCGTGCGCAGCGCGTCCTGGCAAAAATTGACGCGGCGATTCGCGCCGCTGGCGGAGGCGCGGCCGAGCCGGTATCCGCTGCCGCTTCCGCTCCGCAACCTGCGGCGCCCTCTACCGAGTTCAAACCCGAAGCTGCCCCAGCGGCTGCTCGCGTTGGGGATCTTACGTAACGGATGGCTCCTAGCACGCCAGCGGCGCCCTCCGGCAAACCCGCATTTTCGGGCATGCGCCATGCGCGCTGCTTGTTTCATCCGCTACGCGAAGCCGCGGCTCGGTGTCCCCATTGCGGCGGCACATTCTGCCGCGAATGCGTGACGGACGAAGACGATAAGCTCGCATGCCCGCCTTGCCTGCGCAAAATGTCGCGCCCTCCGGCGCCGAAACCATCGGCGGCGCGGCGTTTCCGCCAAGTGCTTGCTGGGGCCTCCGCGCTCATGTGCCTGATGGCGCTCTTTTTTTGGCTACTGAGCTGGAGAGCGAGGACGCCTGAATCCCACATGACGTTTCTAGGTCCGAACGTTCGGGTGGTGAATCCGCGCCTTGCACCACGACTCGATCGGCGGCCAGTGCAATGAGTGAAGCCGCGCTAGCTCCGGCCACTGCGGATTCGCAACGCTTGCCGCCCGCACGTCCGCGGCGGAACTGGCTGAATCCTCTCGAAGCGCTGGAGCGCGGTTTTGCGCTGTTTCAGGCAACTTTTTCGCAGGAGGCGTGGCGCTATTACGCAGGCGCGGCGCCGCTGGTGGTGTGTTTCATTCCGATTTGGGTGATCGACGGGCAGATTCGGGTTTCCGACGGCTGGCTGATGTTGGAGGCGGCGGTGCTTGCCAGCGCGTATTTGCTGCGCGCTTGCACGACTGCCAGCTACATGCAGCGCGTTCGCGAGCGCGCGTTTGGCGTCCCGCGAACGAAGGCATTAGGCGCGGGCGCGCGACTGGCGGCCATCGGACGGCTGCTTGCCTGGAAAATTGTTCTCAGCGCCGGCGTGCTGGTGACGCTCCCGACATTCGCCGGGGCCGCTTGGTTTTACGGCGCGTCCCAATTCGCTGGCCTGGAGGCGCAGGAAGACGCATCGGATCGACATTCATTTCGCGGATGCCTGGCGCTTTCCGGCAAATGGTTCGCGGGCGCGCTGCTTCTTTTCCTGATGCTGTTTCCGCTGTGGGGCGCCGTGTGGCTGAACGGTTTGATTCTGGCGATCCTTGTGCCGGAGCTGTTGCACGCGATATTTGGAGTGAACACGCTTCTCTCGACGCAGATGGGCGACTATGCACTGATTCGCAGTTCCGCGTTCTGGCTCTCGCTCTTTGCCGGCGCGTGGGTAGCGCTCGATCCGATCGTGAAATGTACGTTCGTGGTCGTTTATCAATATTTGCGGTCGCGGCGCGAAGGAGATGATTTGCGCGGGCTGCTGGCGAGCCTGCCGCGTGAGCAGCAGAAAAAGGCGGAGATGATTGGTACGACGGGAGCCGGGCGCGGCGCGAGGGTGGGGTCGATGGTAGTGCTCGCAGTGATGTTGTTGGGCGCAGCGCGGACGGCGAATGGACGCTCAACGCAGACTATGGCAGCGCCAAGCAGCGCGGAAACGGCGGTTGATTCCGCGCAGGCGGCGCGCGTTCAACAATTGCGCCAGGCTCTCCATGAAGAATCGCAACGCGAGATTTATCGCTGGCACGACGCCGAGCATCCTAGTCCGCCAACTTGGCTTGACAGGCTGCTGGAGAAGATCGGTCATGCGATCGAGCGCGGGTGGGATGCGCTGGTGAATTTTCTTCGCAGGCTGTGGCCGAGCGGGCTGAGTCTTTCGCCCGGCGCAGGGAAACACGCGTGGCGGCTAAAGGATCTTCGATTGTGGCTGGCGCTGATCACGGCGTTGACGCTAATGACTGGCGCGTTCTTCTTTTGGCGCCGGCGGCGTCGCGATCCGGCGCAGCTGACAATTCCCATCGCAATGGCGCCATTTTCCGATCTGAGCGAGGCAGTGGCGAGCGAGCGGTCCGAAGACGAATGGTTCGCGCTGGCGAACCGGCTGGAAGGGGAAGGTGATTTGCGTCTGGCTTTGCGGGCGGCGTATTTGGGATTGCTTGCCGGGCTGGCTCAACGCGAATGGCTGACGATCCGCCGCGACCGGACGAATCGTGAATATCTCGACGAGTTCACGCGCCGGTGGCGGCGGCGTTCGCAGGCGGCGGTCGAAGCGCGCGGCGAAATTCCCGAAAAGCTGCGCGGCAGCTTGCGGCAGTTCGACCGCGTTTGGTATGGATCGTATTCGCCGACGCCAACGGCGGTGACTGCCTATCGCCAAGGTTTGCGGGAGTTGCTCAGCCATGTCTGATAGCTCTTCTGCGATTCAATCGGGCGAGCGAGCGGTGCTCAACTGGCGAGGGCCGCTGCTGGCCGCGGCGATCTTCGCGGTCATTTTTGCGATTCTGCTGCTCATGGCGCACCAGAACCAGTCCAATACGACGGATGAGGGATCCAGTTTGCGCCAGGACCCCTACGGAACGAGCCTCCTATTCGATTCGTATCAGCGCGCCGGATACCAAGTGGAGCGCAGCGAAGACGAAAATTCTCTTGCCGATCAGGACGCTTCGCACACGACCGCGTTCTTTATCGGAGGCTTTCCCTTCGACTTGTGGCAAACAGACACGGGAAAATCACAAACGGGAACCAAATCTGACAGCGGGCTGGAAGATTTTGTTTCTCGTGGCGGGCGCGTTGTGCTGATTGAGCCTGGCTGGGGTGGTGCGCTAACGTTTCGAAATCAGGGATGGCGATTCGAAGAGCAATGGAGCAAAGCGCCGCATCCATCTGCTCCGGCTTGGATCTCGCCCGACCCACACGCAATGCCGGCGGGAAGCGAGGCGATGTATCTCGGAAGCGATTCGCCGTGGCTCAAAACCGATGCGCACTGGGCTGCGCTTTACGAGCGTCCGGCGAGCGCAGCCGATGTTGGTGCGACAAAAACGACAGCAGGCGGGGACTTGGCAGCGCGTGTCTATATGGCCATGCGACAAGTGGGAAAAGGTGAGGTCATAGCCGCGAGTCAGGAATCATTTTTGCTGAACGAGGCGATCAAGACGCATCCGAATCCGGTGCTGCTGGATTTTCTGGCTGGGGGACGGCGGGTGATTTGGGTGGACGAGACGTTGCATGGGTTGCATCAGGACGAGGGCGTGTTGTGGCTGGTGAAGCGGTATCGTCTGCAAGTGGCGCTGCTGCTTTTCTGGGCGAGTTTGCTGGCGCTGCTGTGGAGCATGAGCGACGATTTAGTGCGGCGCCCGGCGCGCGATCGGATCGCGGAAATTATGAGCTACGGCAAAGACGCGGGAGTGGCCGCGCAACGAGTGCTGCAGCGAAGCATTGCCACGGAGCAAGTGGTGGCGGAATGCTGGGAACAATTCCGGCGGCGTTCGCCGCAAGATGCGCAAGCGATTTCCGCCGATCCGCATTGGAGTAAGCGGCTGCGCGTGGCGCTTGCTGCGCCACCGCTGGCCGGATACAAGGAACTGATGCGCTTGATTGCCGAGCGCCGCGCATCGGCGAAGGGCTTGCCTCGCACAGACCAAGATGCACCTCAGACATTTCCCGATTCGCGGAAGACCAATCCCGAGGAGGTACGAACGGCATGAGCGATGAACCGGTAATGGATTTGCAGGGGCAGTCCGCGAAGGAGGAAACGCAAGCGGGGGCGGTCGCGACAATCGCGAACGGACCGCGGCGCGTGCGAGAAGCGCTGGGGCGCGTGATTGTCGGGCAAGACGAAGCGATCGATCTGGCGCTCGTGGCGCTGCTGGCCGGCGGGCACGCGCTGGTGGAAGGCGTTCCGGGCGTGGGCAAAACGCTGCTGGTGAAGGCGCTGGCGCGCGCCGTGTCCGGAGAATTTCAGCGGATACAGTTCACGCCGGACCTGATGCCGGCCGACGTGACCGGGACGAGCGTCTTTGATTTGAAGGCACAAGAGTTCCGGCTGATGCGCGGGCCGATCTTCACGAATTTTTTGCTGGCGGACGAAATTAATCGCGCTCCTGCGAAAACGCAATCGGCGCTGCTGGAAGCGATGCAAGAGCGGCAAGTGACGATTGACCGGGAAACCTGCCCGCTGCCGCCGGTGTTCATCGTGTTTGCAACGCAGAATCCAATTGAGCACCAGGGGACCTATCCGCTGCCGGAGGCGCAGAAAGACCGCTTCCTGGTGAAAATTCGCATGGGATATCCGGCGGCGGCGGACGAAAACGAACTGGCGAAGATGGTGGCGGCAGGTGAAGCGCCGGAACGCCGTCTGGTGGAAGAGCTACGCACGCCGGTTTTGCAGCCGGGCGAGATCGAGCAGTTGCGAGCGGCCACGGCGCGAGTGCGCGTTAGCGACGCCATCAGCAGCTACATCGTCGAAGTGGTTCGGCAGACGCGGCAGCACCCGGCGGTGTGGGTGGGAGCTGGGCCGCGGGCGACGCTCGCGCTGCTGTCCGCGTCGCGGGCGCTTGCGGTGCTGGAGGAGCGCGATTTCGTGTTGCCCGAGGACGTAAAGACGCTGGCTGCTCCGGTGCTGGAGCACCGAATTGTGCTGCGGCCGGAGTTCGAAATGGAAGGCGTGGAACTGCGGGAAGTGATTAACGCGGTGCTGGAGGCGGTCGAGGTGCCGCGGTGACGCCGAAGCGGGGAATTCAGGGGCTGCGGTGCGTAAAGGCGCGACCCACAATGGTGGGACGTCTTTTTCGAAGGCTGCTCAGCTGCTGAAACACTGCACAAGCCGGGCGAGGAATAGATAGAAACCCAAATTTATGATGGCCGGCAACGAGAGATCGGTAGGCTTGGGCGCAGCGGGCGCGACCGCGGCAGCTGTGGAGGGGAATGCAGCCGCGCCGGCTGTACGGCGCACGGTGAGCCCGCGCGATAAATCTCCGCGATGGGTGGCATGTCGTCCGGCGGGGACGCTGTTCAGTCCAGCGGCTTCGCTCGCATGGATCTTCGCGGTGGTAGGCATGGGCGCATGCATCGCGCCGTGGATCGCGCACGGCTGGCTATGGCTCGAATTGATTGGCGCAACCGTGGTGCTGCTGACGGGTTACGACGCGGTTGCGCTGTGGCTTGCGCGCAAGGAATTTGCGCCGGTGCTGCTGCCGCCAGAGAAAGGGCTGCGTGGGCGCGAAGGGCAGAGCATCAAACTTCCGCTGGCGCTTGCAGGCTCGGGGCGAATTCGACAGCGCTGCGAAATATCCGTGGCGATCATGCCCGCGACGCGAGAGAGCGAAACCGCCATTCGTGCGACGGGCGGGCCGCAACGGCTGAAGCTCGAGAAGCCGAGCGCGACCGGCGCAGCGGCATCGGGCGGTAACGAGTCAACGCTGCTGTGGTCGTGGACGCCGGAAATTGCTTTGCTGCGGCGCGGGATGTGGGCTGGACCGCGGGTGGGAATCGAGCGGCGTTCGCGCTTCGCAATCTGGCGCTTGCGGCAATGGTTCGATTTGGCGGAGCCGCTGCGAATCGACGCGGATTTGAGCTCCGGAAGGCGAGAGATTTTGCGCAGCCCCGTTTACCGCTCGCTTATGGCATCGCGGCAGACTCCGTGGACCGGGCACGGCCGCGACTTCGAGCGCCTGCGCGAGTATCAGCCTGGCGATAACTACGCGGAAATCGCGTGGAAATCGACGGCGCGGCGGAACGCTCCGGTTACGCGGCTTTTCCAATGGGAGCAGAAACAGGAAGTGTATTTCGTGGTGGACCAGTCGCGAGCGTCGGCGTTGGCGATCGATCCGCCGGCGGACTCCGTGAGCGATATTGCAGCAGCGGGCGCGCCGCGGCGGCTGCTCGATCTGGCGGTGGAAACGGCGCTGGTTGGGGCGACTGTGGCGTTGGAGATGGGCGATGAATTCGGACTGGTGACGTACGCGGACGAGCCGACATCCTGGTTGCGCGCGGGAAGCGGGCAATTCCAGTTTCACCGATTCCGTGACCAGCTGCTGAACCTCGAACCTTTGCCGACGACCGCGGATTACGAAGCGCTCTTTGGCGAACTTCGCCTGCGGCTGCGCCGGCGCGCTTATCTAGTTTTGCTGGCGGATTTGGCGGAGCGCTCGATTTCGGATTCGCTGTCGCGCGGAGTTGGGCTGGTGCGCTCGTCACATGCGGTGTTGATCACGAGCATTTTGCCAGCTCACGCGCGGCCGGCATTTTCTCCAGGAGAAGACCCGCAGAGCGATCGCGACGTGTACGCGGCGCTCGCGGGTGAAAAAGAAAACCAGCGGCTCGGCGCGTTGACGCGGCAGCTGCGGCAATTGGATGTGCGGCTCCGGTATGTGCCTCCGGAGACGTTTCTTCGGACGGCGGTGGAGGGATATTTGGAAAGCAAGCGGGAGCAGCGGCTGTGATTCTGGATCTGGAACGATTTCAGGCGCAGGCGCGGCCGCGCTGGAACAAACTCGAATCTCTGCTCGCCGCGCTGGAGGGCCGGCCGGACCACCGGCTGAATCCAGGCGAAGCCGAACAGCTGCAGGAGCTCTATTCCCAAACCGCCGCGGATTTGAATCGCGTGACACACGGCGCATTGGCGCCCGAGCTTAGGCAATATCTCGAGCGGCTGGTGGCCCGGGCTTACGCGGAGCTTTATTACGCGCCGCCGACACGTTCGGAACTGTGGCAGCCGCGCCGGTGGCTGCGAATTTTCACAGCATTTCCGGAGGCGTTTCGGCGGGAATCGCGTTATTTCGTCCTCGCGGTGTTGATTACGCTGCTCGGCTGCACGTTCGGCGGACTGGCGGTGCGGTACGACCCGGCATCGGTGAATGTGCTGCTTCCTGCCGATTATCTGCGCAATCCGGGGCAACGCGTGCATCAGGAGGAGAGCGGTAAAAAACGGGCGATCGATTCCGTGCAGAACGAGGCGCAATTTTCAGGGCAGCTGATCACGCACAACGTCCAAATAGCGCTACTGGCAGCGGCGCTGGGCGTTACGTTTGGCATCGGCACGGCGCTGCTGCTTTTCGAAAATGGCGTGCTGCTCGGGGCCGTGGCGGTGCGTTACACGGAGAAAGGGTTTGGGCTGTTCGTGACGGCCTGGCTGC
>Ga0307373_10008061_pt1 | contig 16186 bp, 15 predicted proteins | sample OX2MG_FD_202534 | JGI IMG/M metagenome (GOLD analysis project Ga0307373, IMG submission 202534) | Soil microbial communities from Risofladan, Vaasa, Finland - OX-2 | ecosystem: Environmental > Terrestrial > Soil > Coastal area > Acid sulfate soil | place: Finland: Risofladan, Vaasa | collected... | reverse complement strand
TTCTAGGATCACTGGAGCTTGCTCTCAGCGCCGGCTTCCACGATCCCTCGCTGCCGCTGCTCTCACGATGGTGGATGCGGGCGTTTTTCGAAGGACCGGTCTGGCGACTGCTCTCCCAGCGCAGATCCGGAACACCTTTCACGCCGGACGAATCAGAATCCTGCTGCCGGCATCTGCTTGCCGGCGTCATTTCCATAGCCGCCGCGTTCTGGGCGCTGCAGGTTGCCGCCGGTCTGGTAGACTGGGGCCGGCTGGACCCGGTCGCGCTGGTAATCGCATTGAAGGCGATCAACGTCTGGTTGGACAGCCGCATCCGGAGCAAGCACACGGCAGCGGAGATCGCCCATAAATCCGCGGTCGGCTGCTCGATTTCAGGGTGAACCCCCCCACTACGCATGCTGGCGATAGGGGCAATGGTCATAATCCGCGACAACTGGACGAAGACGAGCCATGACATCGATAGCGTCGAGACAAACTAACGAGACTCTGGCGGATCTGATTCGGCGCCTGGGATCAGTGCCGCCTGATCGGATTGCCGCCTATCCCCCACCCGGCAGTGCCTCGGAACACGATTTGCTCTCGCCGCGAACCATGGATAGACTCTATGAGTTGGTGGATGGCGTTCTCGTGGAGAAGGCAATGGGGTACTACGAATCCATTCTCGCCGGGGTTCTCATACAACTACTGCGGAATTTCCTCGACGTCCATCCCCTTGGGACCGTTCTTGGACCAGACGGAATGCTGCGGCTCGCTCCGGGTCTCATTCGGGCGCCCGACGTCTCCTTTATCTCGTGGGAGCGTTTTCCGAGTGACGAGGCTGAACCAAAACCAATTCCGGATCTGGCGCCGGATCTCGCGGTTGAAATCCTGAGCGTGAGCAACACGATCCCCGAGATGGATCGCAAGCTGCGAGAATACTTCGCCGCAGGAAGCAGGCTGATATGGTACGTTGATGCCCATCTCAAGCCCGTCCGTGTCTATACAAGTCCGACGGAGTACACTGATTTCGCAGAGGACGACACGCTGGACGGCGCCCCCGTCCTGCCGGGTTTCAAGCTTTCCGTACGGGAATGGTTCAGCCGTGCGGAGCGACAGCCATCCCCGGCCTGACGACCCGGTATCCCCCCCGTAAGCCAAAGCCGCCTATCGTTCACGCGCAAAGGTGAAACGGCTCCAGATCGGAACGAAGCCGTGTCGCCCGTAGAGTGATGACGCGCGGCTCCCAGGTTCGGTTTCCAGATAGATGAGATCGCTACCGTGCAATGCGGCCCGACGGATCGACTCCTGCGTTAGCTGGCCCCCGATACCGCAGCTTCGACGGCGCGGAACCACCGAGAGCGCAAACATCTCGGTCACGCCGGCGGCGGTGAGAAGCGCCGCTGAGCCTACCGGCTGTCGCCACACGTGATCCATCGCCCAGAGATATTCTACGCCCGCCGCTAAATTGGTCTCCATAACCAGCCGGTCGAACCCACGCGCGCGACCCCGCGAGGTCTCAAAACCGCTTCGATGGAGCTTGACCTGGCGGCCTATGGCGTCTCTCGGCATAAGAATGACGCTGTACCGTGATTTGTGCGGGGGCGAGGGGATTTCCGCGGCCGGCGTTGAAGTCAGGACGCCGGGCAATGGAACGATGGGGCGTCCCATTGCCAGCAGGCGATCGCAGATAACGAAACTGCTCCGCTGAAGCTCAGCCGTCCATCGGAGCGCCGACTCTTCCCAGAGTCGGTCGGCGCCCACGTCCGTCGGCGCCGCCATGCCGGCCCCATCCATCGGAAGATCGAAACACGGCACGCGACCGGCTCTTTGCATTCGATCGGCTGCCTCCTCGATCAACGCCAGATCGGGTTTCGAATCCCTGCGATAAATGGCCGCGTGGTTGAAATACCGCCAGGGAAGGTCGCGATGCGTATACACGACGATGGGCGCATTGGGGAACTCCTCATCCACGGCCACTTCAGGGTGGTGGATGGCGTCGACTCGATAAGAATCGACCAGGTTGGAGCCAACCGGGCTGGCGGCGCATCCGAGCCGGGTTCGCGCCAGGTGGTGATAGTGGTGAAGTCGGTCGAGGAGCGCCGCGCGGTCGACCCCGTCCCAATTCGTCGCTTCTGCCTCGCTCATCTCTCAACTGATCCTGGCTTCGCCAACCTATTGCGACGCGAAGGCCGGAACACTTTCGCCACCGCTCTCATGGGCGCCGCAACCCTCCGCGCCTTTGCAGCGGAAGCGCAAAGCGGGAATGTCTTTGCCCTCCCTCCGGCCTTCGTCCTTCGTCCGCTTCGCGGAGTCCCCCGCGCCTGTGAAAATGAGCGCAAGTTAGCTAATCCGCAGGCCGGCTGCGTACGCGAAATGAGAGAAAGCCGGCATAGCCCAGAATGGCGAGAGCGGCGACGCGGATGATGTTATGCAGAATCACCCCATTGATGAAAAGGTTCGCCCCGAGCACGGCGAATCCGGCCGTGCCGCAGAGACAGGCCAGCCGTGAGGTTCTGTCACGCTGAAAAAGAAAAGTGACCATCAGCAGCCCCGCCCACGCGAGGTAAAGCATTCCGAGAAACTTGTGTTGCGGGCTCATCAATTCTAATCCTTCTTACAAGTCGCCGTCTAAATATCGTTTGGCGATCCCGACTTACAACATGCCGTAGCGCGCCATGGCAAGGCCGAATGGAAGCGCCTGATAGGTCCCGGATATTGGCAGATAGCCATAGGGCCGGGTGAAATTGGAAAGATCCCACGGCGAGTAACCGACCAGCGTATAGGTTCTATATCCCGCCGCCTTCATGCGCTGCGCCAGGGGCGGCATCGGGTGAATCGGACCTCCGGCGATATCAATGCCGGCATAGACGATCAGTTTTTGCTGGAAAACTGCCGCGGCGTCAAGTGGCGCCCACCAGACATCCGTGACGATCACCCGATCTGGCGAACGCTCGATGGCGGCGGCGATCTGATGGTTCGAACGGTGCATCATAGAGACGACACCGAATCCGTGGATCTGCAGCGCCACCGAGGTCGCCAATATCAACGCCATCCCGATCAGCAGCGGCCGTGCCCCGGGTAACCATCCGCCTGAAAGCCCCGGTTTGGGCAGCAGTTTTTCAGCCGCCGCCCACGCGAAGAGACTCAAAGCCGGGGTTGTGATGAGCAGATATCGGGATCCCCACTCACTGCCCCCAAGCGCCGGATTAAGCAGAGCCGCCAATGTATAGACCAGCGTCGCCACCGCAATCATTCCCGCCAGCGAGACCGGTTCGGGCCCGACGACGGACGTCGGGTGCGAATCGGTCTCGGCGTTCGCTGTCGCCGCGGCCGCTCGACGCCTGAGAGTTACTGAGCTTGACCGTTGGTCCGGTTTCCCGTTCGTTTCACTGCCCGGATTCTGAGCGCTGGCTGACCTGAAGCCGCCGAACGCTCCGAAGGCGATCGCTAACAGCGGACAGGCATAGAAGAGGCTGTGAGGCCAATCGGCATGAGTATAAACCCAGCCGCCATCCGCGATCAGTCCGGCGAACGCAATGAGCGCAAAGGGCCAGCCGGGGATCGCAATTCGGAGGTTTCGAAAAGTAATCGGGTAACGTCGCAGCCACATGCCGGAAACCGCGAGGACAATCCAGAGCAGCACCGGCGCCGCCAGCCAGTAAGAGGCGTGGATTTCGAAGCGCAGCTCGGGCGAGGGATTGTTGAGCCACTGCCGGAGCTGCCAGGTATATCCCGGATTGGAATCTCCCCAGGCAAAAAGTGTGTAGAGAGCGCCCGGTCCCCACCAGTTAACGTGGCCCAAGAAACCGAAGATGGCGCCGGTCGAACCCAGGTGATTATTGCTCAGATGCGGTCCAAACGGCGTACCATAGAAAAACTGGTTGGCGATGGCAAGCGGAAGCGTCAGCAGAGCGAATCCGGTCAGCGCCAGTCCCGCGCTGACCAGCCAGCGATGATACCGGCGGGTCCACCAGGCGGCGGCGATCAACGCAGGCAGGCACGGAATCAGAATCTCGTGAATCCAGAGCCCGGCCCCAAGCGCGGCGCCGGCCGCGAACCAGAGCCAGGGGCGGCGGCTGGTAACGGCGGTTACGGCAAGGTAGAGCGAAACGACGGCGACGCAGGTGGTCACCGCGTGATCCCAGAAGACGACGCTGTAGAGCGCCATGGGAGTCACCAGCCCAAAGATCAGCATTGGCGCCAGCGGGTATCGCATTCGCAGCCGGCGCGCGAGGCCGTACACCGCCAGCGAGGCGACAATGCCGTAGAACATGGGTAAAATCGCCAGCCCCACGTAGCCGAAAAAGTGGAAACCAATGGCCGAGATAAGAGCGAACAGAAAGGAGTAGAAGACGTAAATATGACTGCCGTGCTGGAATTCGTAAAAGTAAAGAGGGCTGTTTTGATGCAGCGGGTCCAGCGCGTGCGCGGGATACGAAACCCACCAGTGCGGCCAGTGCCTTAAGATGGACTCCACCTGAATTAATCGGGCGCCGCAATCGGGAGACCATACGGCGTGGAACGAGGCAATGCGGATCGCGGCCGCGAGGTAAACCAGAAACAAGATGGCCACTCCCGCCGCGAGCTCTAACGCCAGTCTTCGGCGCGAGCATCCCAAAGTATGGGATGAGGCGTCTACGGAGCCGACGCTGGAGGAATTCAGTTTCATCGGATCTTCGGCGGCGCCGGGTTCATCTTCGCCGCCCTGACCGCGATCGCTGGCGCGGGACAGGCGCCTCTCGGCCCTCCAGCGGTTCTCCGGGCGCCTTCGAAGACTCGGACGCTGCTGCCAGCTTTAGCTTGTGAGCCCAGGGAGTCGAAAGGAACCGGCGCCAGAGAATGCTCAAGTCGAGAAAAGAGAGGTAGGCGGTTAGCATGATGGCGCTGAAGAGCGGCACATTCATGCTGTATTCGATCCCGAGATGGAGCAAGGCGCCCAGCAGCAGCGCAAAGAGCCGGGTTCCGGGAAACCAGACCAGCACCGCCATGGAAAACTCGATCAGCAGCGTTCCCCAACTGGCCGCGTTGATCATGAACGGAGAGTGGAAAAGGCTCGGAAGAGGAAACCGCATCATTTCCGACAGGTTATAGACATTCCAGAGCGCCGAGCCATTCTGCCACATCGGACCTGGCAATTTTGACAGCACGGTGCTGATGTACACTACGGAGACCTGGATCTGGATCAGCCGCAGGGCCCACGGCGCGGCCACCGGTCCAGAGGCGCCGTAGGTCAGGTTATTCAGAAGCGCCGAGACGAGATTCGGCCGTTCGCGGCGCTGCCGGCGCCGTATAACCGCATCTAGCGAAAACGAGGCTTCGCACGGCGAGAGGCAGAGGTAGAACGTGAGCAGCTTCAGCATCGTGTCGCCGCTGTTGAGAATAATCAGGTCCCGGTGATCGAATGACAGCAGACAGATATAGACCAGGATGCAGCTCAAGCGAGAGAAGAACCCCAGCATCATCGAGATCGAGAAGACGATCAGCAGCCCGAATACAATCCACACGGCCGTAGCGCTGGGCCAGATCAGGAGGAGAGAGAAGTGGTAGGGGCCATCGTACGCCTGCGCCGTCTGCGAGCTCACCAACCCGGAGTTAGTGAACCAGGTTTGCACATATCCCGATATCAGCAGCGCATATGAGAGGACCAGGAATCCCGCCAGCGCGCGGATAACACCCAGCGTCAGCGTTTCCCGCGGCTCAAACCAGAAACGGTCCCACGCTTTTACGATTCTCACAGCGCGGCCCCATTCTTAATGTCGGTGTTGTAAAACGTGAACGTGCGCCAATCCTCCGGCGGCGCTTGCGAAGTGTCCGGCGGTGGCGCTGGAACCTCCCACCACGTACGAATAAGCTGGACGTGCGTCGGTATCTTTCCGGTCTGCTCCCGATCCTGTCTCGCGACCCACCGGGCCATGTCGGGCCAGAAGCGGCGCGAGGCGTCGAGGTGCGCGTTCTCCACGTACTTGCGAAAGCGCTCCTGCGCGTACCGTGCAACGAATCCGAGACGATTCATCCGCGGGAGTGAATACTCCCAAACGCTGCCATCGCTGTTTTGGACACGCGCATGCACGTACATGTTGAGACCCGAAGGATTCGGCGCGAACATGTCCCATGCCTGCCACAATCCCACCGGAATGACGTACCAGAAGGTGACCGTGGTCAGGTTCTGCTTTATGGTGCTGTCAGGCATCAACCAGGAAGCGACAGCGACGACGTGAAAGATGATAAAAGCGCTGATTACGCCTTTTTTCCAGGGAGCCATAGTGCGATTGTACCACCCGGACGAGAGGGTGTCAAATGAATATCAACCGATGCTATGTGGGAATAATGGATGCCATGTTTTGACGAGATGCAGTATGGTCGAGCGCGGGCGCGCAGGAGCGCAGGCGCCTGGAACGAAGCGCGCTCTCTACCGTCCGCCAACCATTGTCCGTCGGTGTCTCCATTAAAGCGACCTAATGAGGACATTCTAACAGCGGAGTAATTGCACTTGCCGTAGAATACGTTACGTCGGCAATAACGCCGGTCGCATTCGTATTCTCATCCAGTTTCTGTTCCAGGCTTTTTATACGGGAGGCAGCGTGCAAAAGAGTGATCGAAATCCTGGTTTTACCCTGATCGAGTTACTCGTTGTTATCGCTATTATCGCTATACTTGCTGCAATCCTACTGCCGGTCTTTGCCCAGGCGAGGGAAGCGGCTCGCCGAACGCAGTGCATCTCTAACGTCCGGCAGATGGGCATGGCTGTAATGATGTATGTGCAGGACAACGACGAGCGGTTTCCACCTCGCTTTCCGAACCCGGCCGCGGGGCCGGGCTACCCCTGCAAACCGTGCCGAACGGCCGATTGGCGGCCGTTCGTCATGCCGTACATCAAAAACACCGACATTTTCCGTTGTCCCGACGATACGGGCGCGCCCTCTTTCTTTGCGATGACCGATCCCAGCTACCCGGGTCCGCTCGATCGCGATCGATCGCTCGGTGGGTATGGGAGCAGCTATTGTCTGAACGTGGTGGTCACCCGACTCGGCCTCCTGGCGGCCATCGCTCAGCCATCGGACACCTATCTCGGCGCGGAGCTTTATCCCTGGCATAATTCCGACGGGCTTGCCGATGTTCTGGGGCATACAGGCAGGCCGTCGCGGGTCGCCTACTTTTGCGATGGCCACGTCAAACTCGCGAGTGAGCTGGATATTTATCTGCAATGCACCGCGCCCGGCGCTCCGGCGGCGCCCGGAATTGGATCAGTGCCGTGAGAAGACCGATCATGGGAGTGGTGTTGGCTGGGTGGATCGTACTCAGCGCGGGATGCGCACGATCCGGCGGCACGGTTCTTGGGGCCCCGCCGGGCCACTCAGTGAAGACGATCGCTGACGCGCGCACGGCAGCGATCTCGACGCCGATTACACTTCACGGGACGATGACCCAGAAGTGCCCGGTAGCTGGATGCTGGTTTTATATTCAAGATCCAACAGGGTCGATTCGAGTGGATACGAAGACCGCAGGGTTTGTGGTGCTCAAAGTTCCACTTCGTGAGGCGCTTACGGTATCGGGGAAGGTGAGGCGTGAGAACGGTGATACGATTATCCAGGCGAGCGGGATTCGTTACTAGTCGAGGGATCCCCTGGCTGCTGGCTCTGGTTACGCTGGCGATGATACTGTCGGCTTTCCTCCGCTGGCGCATAAACGCGGCCGCTCCAGGCCCCGAGGCGCACGTCCCCAAAATCAAGACGCCGCGGGAAAACGCGCCCATGTGTCCCTGGCGCGATCCCAGAGGGGACTTGCGCCGCTACTATCCGGGCGCTACGGGATATACCACCGAAATCTGGATCCTTAGTGGGCAGCGGCTGAACCTGGCGCAGCGCCTCGGGCGGCAGCCCACTGCTGAAGAGAACCGGTTATACCTCTACCGGGTTTATGCCGGGGCGCGGCCGTTGGGAACCGTCACCAGTCGCCGTGTAAAGGGCGAATTTGGTGGTATTGAGGTGGTCGTCGCCGTCGATGCTCTGGGCCGAACTCTGGGCATTCGGGTTCAGAGAAGCCGTGAACGCCCGGAGACTGAGTCTCTTTTTAACTCGTCCGCCTGGCTTCAACTGTTCCGTGGACGCAATGCGAGCGATCCCGCCGTCACGAGCGAGAACCTGCGCGGCGTTCCGGCGGATACCCGGGTTTCGGCCGCCGCTGTTGAAGATGGAGTCCGATCGATGCTGATCGAGATGGAAATTGCCTCTCAATCCGGGTTGAAGCAGCCGGACTAAAGCAAAAGGATAGTTTCATGCTGTTGCTGGCGCTCAAAAACTTAATTCGCCGCCCGGCGCGCACGCTGCTAACGCTTTCTGGTCTTGCCATTTCCACGGCGCTGCTGGCCTGCCTACTGTCTTTTGGGCAGGGCTACGAGCAGAGCCTGCACGTGGAACTCGACCGAATGGGGATGCAGATGATGCTGGTTCCTCTCGGCTGCCCTTACGATGCCGCGGCCCGAGTTCTGAAGGGTAGGGCGCTTGACGTCTCCATGCCCGAGCGGGCTCTCGCCGCGGCCCGCGCGGATCCGGCGGTGGCTATCGCCGCGCCAATGTACGCCGCGGCGATTCCCCGTCTATCCGAAGGGCGGACCGACCTCTGGGTGGGGATCGACCGTACAACGCTTCTGCTAAAACCGTGGTGGAAGCTCACGCCTGGCTCTCACTGGCTGGAAGGGCCCGATTCGGTGTTACTCGGATCAGATGCCGCCGAAGCCGAAATGCGCAATCCAGGCGACCTTCTCTACAGTCCAGAAACACGTCGGTCGCTGCGGGTTTGCGGAGTATTGAAGCGCACAGGTACGAGCGACGACAGTCTCTTTTTTGTGAAGCTCTCCACCGCGCAATCAATGTTCCACCATCCTGGTCGGCTCACGGCGGTCGATATTCGTCTCAAAGATCCCACGCTGCTTTCAGACGCTGCGGCTCGTCTGCAGCAGACGCCGGGCGCTCAGGTCGTGACGCTCACCGAGATGATGGGCACGTTCCTGAATATGGTTGGCGCTGCCCGATCATTGACGCTGGCGATTGCTCTCGTCGCTCTCGCAATCGGCGCGTTGAGCGTCTTTAACACCATGATGGCCTCCGTCCTTGAGCGGACCCGAGAGATGGGAGTCTTACGCGCTCTCGGTATCTCGCGACTCGGGGTGCTTAGGCTTATGACGGCGGAGGCGCTGCTGCTCTCCGCGGCCGGCGGATTACTGGGAACCGCTCTCGCTCTTGTTGGCGGCGCGTGGGTTGAGCGGGCGGTGGTTCCTTTCCTGCCGCTCGCGCCTCGTACCGGTCTCCCCTCACTCACTGCAGCTGCATTCTTAGATTGCGCGTCGTTGATCAGCCTTGTGGGATTGGCCGCGGGTCTCTATCCGGCGATACAGGCCAGTCGAATGCGCCCGGCGGAGGCGCTACGTCTCGAATGACAGGGTGAAAATATGATCTCTCCAATTCGATTTGTTGCGGCGAACCTTGCCCGCCGCCGCCTTCGCAGTTTCGTTACCGCGGCGGGCGTGGGTATCGCGGTCGCGGCGCTCTTTTCCCTGCTTTCGTTCCAACGCAGCTACGAGGCAGGGCTGCGAGAAGATCTTAATCAGTTGGGCGCCCACCTGCTGGTAGTCCCAAAAGGCTGCCCCTACGACGCGGCCTCCGTCGCGCTCCATGGCGCCTCATGGCCCTGCTATTTGAAGAGTGCATACCTCACCACGGTTCGGGAAACTCCCCATGTCGCCGTCGCCGCCCCGGTTCTCATGTCGGCCTGTTACGAGGGTACAACCGGCGCCGAGATCGTGTACTGCGGCGTGCAGCCGGACATCATGTCGCTTAAACGGTCGTGGCGAATCTCAGGCGCTTTCCCGACTCATTCGGGGGATATTCTGGTAGGATGCGATATCGCGAAATCACACGGCTGGCGCCTGGGCGATCGGGTGACGCTGCCTGGAATGGCGCCGGCGCGGGGCCATATCGCCGGCATTCTGGCTCGAACGGACGGAGCAGACGACCTATTCATTTATATGCGGCTTCAGGATATGCAGGTCATTTTCCATAGACCAGGTCAATTGACACATATTCTCGTTCGATTAGACCGGCCAGAGTCGATGGACGCGGTTGTCGCCAATCTCCGCGGTTGTGACGCCGGCCTGGATATGAATGTTGTGCCGCTGGCCCACCTTTTCGACACTATTCGAAACCTGGTTGAAAGCACCCGCCTGTTGCTGGACGCTGTCGCGTTCGTCGCGCTTCTGGCCGCCGGCGCCGGCGTCAGCAACACCATTTTGATGGCGATCATGGAGCGCAAGCGGGAAATCGGAACGCTCCGCGCTCTGGGAGCCTCGGGCGCGCGTATCTTCGGTCTCATCTGGGCCGAAACGGTGGTCCTATGCCTGGGCGGCGCGGTGGCGGGCATCGCGGCGGCCGTTTGGGGGCGCTCACTGCTGGAAGCGTGGCTCCGCGCCCGGCTGCCGTTCGCCCCGCACGGCGCTCTGATCCGACCAAATCCCGATATAATCTCTATCTGTATTCTTGGCGCTATCATTCTCGGCAGCCTCGCAGCCCTCGCTCCCGCCTGGCGAGCCGCTTGCCTGACCCCGGTTGAAGCGAAGCGCGTGGCCTGAAAAAACCGACGACGAAGCATGGATGAAGGATGCCCGAAAACGGTTCGAGTGGAATTCTGGCGACGGGATCACCAACGCGCATAACCCACAGCCGATGTGCAACACCGGATGACCATATTAAGGAGTGAATCTCACTGATGATCGAAGCCAGGAATCTGAAAAAGCTGTACCGTCGCGGCGCCGAGGAGGTGCGCGCGGTGGACGGTGTAAGTTTTGAAATTGACGACGGAGAATTCGTCGCGGTGGTGGGACCCTCGGGGGCAGGTAAAACAACGCTGCTGCAGCTAATGGGCGCGATGGATAAACCAACATCCGGGACGTTGCGAGTGGCGGGGCACGAGCTTTCGGGGCTTTCTGACGGTCAATTGACCCGGCTGCGTCGGGAGAGCCTGGGCTTCGTGTTCCAACAGTTTGGTCTCCTACCGACGCTCTCGGTCGAAGAAAACGTGGCGCTGCCCGCGCTTTTCGGAGGTCGGCGCGATCGGCGCCGGGTGGATGAATTACTTGAGCGCGTTGGGCTGGCCCATCGACGTAGACACCGGCCCGGGGAGCTCTCAGGCGGCGAAATGCAGCGCGCTGCGATTGCTCGCGCGCTCTATAACTCGCCCCGCATGATTCTGGCGGACGAGCCTACCGGCAACCTGGACAGCGCGACCAGCGCAAGGATTTTCGATCTACTCTGGGATCTTCATCGCGGCGGCCTGACGGTGGTGGTGGTGACGCACAACGAAGCGCTGGCAGACGCCGCGGAGCGTCGACTCATGATTAGAGATGGACTAATCGTCGCCGCGTAGATCTCTTCGAACGCCTCGATTCGCCCTATAATGAGAGCAGCCAATCGACTCGATCGGTTTGCACGCGCTTTATCACCCGCCCGAGATAGCTTTCCGCTTCCTCGCTCGCGCCGCTTTCGTGACACGGAGGTTACATTGATTCGCCGTTCGCTCGTTTCGACATTGGTCTTCGCGACTGCGCTCGCCGGCCTCTCGCTCCGCCCCGCTCTCGCCGCTCAGTGGTACGTCGCGCCCGATGGAACGCCCGCGGGGCAGGGGACCCCCACGGCGCCGTGGGACCTGACATCCGCCCTTGCGGGCCAGCGCCCGATTGCTCCCGGCGATACTCTCTGGGTGCGTGGGGGGCTTTACCAACGGCCATACGTCGACGTGGGGTACGGGTATCCCGTCCAGCTTGTAGGTACAGCGGCCGCGCCGATTCTGATCCGCGCGTTTCCGGGTGAGCACGTCTTGATTGACGGCGGCCTCAACATACTGCCGCCATCGACTGACGTCTGGTTTCAGGATCTCGATGTCTTTGTATCCGAACCCCGACCGCCCCAGCCCGTGCCGCCTGATCCCACGTATGACAATGTCAACCGTCCCTTTGGTGGTATCTCGGTGAATACGGGGAGCGGTTTCAAGTTCATTGACCTCGCGGTCCATGACAATAACGAGGGAATCAACTTCTGGAACGGCGCGCACGACAGCGATATCTATGGCTGCGTCATCTATGACAACGGCTGGCAGGGGACAGACCGCGGCCACGGCCACGCGATTTATACGCAGAACAGCGTCGGGACCAAAACTATCTCCGACTGTATCATGACCGGCGGTTATGGCTACACAATACACGCCTACGGATCCCCGGCTGCCACCATTGCCAACTACCGGATAGAAGGCAACATGGTCTATCGGGCCAACACGTTCCTGGTCGGGGGCGAGAGTCCGGCTAGGAACATCACGGTCCGGAACAACTATCTCGACCTTGTCCTGCCGAACTATTACTTCGCCTCCATGCAGATCGGTTATCCGCTCTCGCTCCTCGGTTCCCCCACGCCCTTTGCGAACGGGAGTTGCGACGTTGAGAACAATATCATCGATTATGGCACGTTGAGCATTGCGAATTTCCAGCAGCCGATCGCCCTGAATAACCTGGTTGTCAATCCATTCACCAGCCGCCCACGCGGCACGACGGTTATCCTTCGACCGAATCAGTACGACCCGAACCGGGCGAATCTCGGCGTCTATCACTGGAGCGGCCGCCCCAATCCGAAAGTGGACGTGAGCGGCTTTCTTCACCCCGGGGACAGGTATCGCCTGATGCTTCCAACCCGGACGTTCGGGTGCCCGGTCGAGACGGGGATTTACCGGGGCAAACCGATCCGCGTCCCAGAGCTGGGCGAGTTTACCGCGTACGTGATGCTGCGGGATGCTCCCACGACCGCGCCCACCGATCTGAGCGCCACCGCCGTCTCAGATTCGCAGATCGATCTCTCGCTGTCGAATAACGCAGGGAAGGCGGCGGACTTTACGGTATACCGATCGACGGATGGGGTTTCCTTCGCACCCATCGGCGCCTCCGAAGACACGAAGTTCACCGATACCGGTCTCTCACCCTCGACGAATTATTACTACCGGGTCTCGGGCCGTATCAGGAGCCGGTCGCTCGGGGTGACGAACAACGCCAATAGCGTCACCCTGGCGACACGGCCCATCGCGCCGACCGGGCTTATGGCGGCGCCGGCGTCGTCCGGCGACATCGCGCTCTCATGGAATGACAACTCCGACAACGAGGAGGTCTTCTACGTCGAGCGGTCCTCCGATGGCTTAGTTTTCACACGCATCGCCGCCACGGCCGCCAACGTCTCGGATTATACCGACAAAGGCCTCACCACGGGCAAGACCTATTTGTACCGGGTGGTGGCGTGGAATAACGGGGGATATTCAGCCGACTCGAACGTAGTCGTGGCTGCCGCGCCCTGAAAGAAGGCGCGGGGTACGGGGCGCGAGGCGCGGGGTACGGGGCGCGAGGGACCGATGTGTACGCTCTGGCGATATCAGTGGCGCAGGCGTCCCCGCCTATGGGGTCGGGACTTCGGCGGTACAGGTGTACCTGCTTGTGCGGTCGCCGTCACTCCGGTCGCGGCGTCAAGGAAGCACTGTGGCGTGAAGAGGAATCGTGACGACGCCTCCACCCGGGCTTTGAGCGTCGGTAAATATCTTGATCGACCCGTCATGCTTCCCTGGGGGCCATCCGCCGCGGTAGATCAGGTCAATTTTCCACATGCAGCACGCGCTGTTGATTCGGCTCCATGTTGCTGACACCTCCGGGTCACATTCAACCCGCAGCACGTGGAACCAACCCTTCAGCGAATAGATCATGATGTCTCGCCGGACAGGAAGATGGGCGCGATCGATGTCCGGTATAAACAGGTCGCTCGGCGACCGCTCAATCCCATTTCCAAGCGCCACAATGACCAGCGGGATGGGAGGCAGCGGCCTGCCGACCGCCGCGACCAGGACCCGCCCATCGACGTTCGCGCCGTCAGCGGGCGGATCGAGCACGACCGTCACCGTCCAGGTTCTCGAATCGGCGCCCGCGCTTAAATGGGCAGTCACCGGCCCGGATACCGAGGGATTCGGGTCGAGCGTCAAATGGCTGGGGCCCTCTACGTGCAAGGTGAACGTCCGCTCGATAGGCTGCTGGTTGTCGTAATGGACGGTCACGATGGCGGATGGCGACACGGTAACAGCGGGCACAATTTCTGCCGCCAGAATGATCGTTGTTCGGGGCGCGTGAGGGTCATCGGTGAGCACGTCAATCTGGCGGATGGCACTCTCCCAATAGGCCTGCGTTTGGAGGTCGGCTCTGATCACCCCGATATGCCCCGGAGCGATGACGCGGTCGAACGAAACGGTAGTGCATCCGCAGCTCGGCACGACGTCGAGAACGTGGAGCGCGGCGCCGCCATCGTCTCTAATCCGAAGCCGATAATGAGCGACATCGCCCCCCTGAATACCCTTCAGATGGGGCGCGGGGTCGAGGAATGTTGCCCTCGGCGTCCTCGTCATTGCAGCCGCGCTCGAGGGATGCGCCCATAACCATGCGAGCGCCAGCAGCACCGCCAGGCAAGCGGCGAATTTACTATTCGATACTGGAGCCAATAGGCCACCCTCCAGCGCCAACGTAGAAAACAAATGCTGGTCGGAGATCGACCACGCTGTCCGGTGTCAGTCCGAGGCGCTCCAATTCCTGTAGCAGCGGTGTGATTCCTGCAATCTCGGCGACGGTCGCGGTCTGCTGTTCCTGGAAGGCCGACGACGAGATCGGCAGTGGTACCGCGGGATCGTCGGGGTGTGGCTGGTACATCAGCGGATCCTGCAACAGGCCGGGAAAGTCGTCGGTCAGCAAAGAAGCAATTCGAGTCGCTCCCCAGTCCCCGTGGTGGCTCGTCGATTCGGCAGCAGGAAGTACAGCGGTAGCGGCTTTCAGCACGTCCGCGAGGGTCGCCCGCGAGAAACGTCCGTTCACGAAGAAGGTCGCATGAGCGAGTCGCAGATCGGAATTATAACGTATACCGTAGACAGCTTCGGCGCGTTTCAAAATGTCCTTTAGTTCTAAAACCTGTCCGGGCCCGAAGTCGAGTTGGCCGGGCGCTGGCCGATCCAACGCGCGCGGCGCCTCAGACGGGAAGGCGGCCGGCGCCGCCCCGCTGCTGCCGCCGGCCAGGGTAACCGATGGCCGGGACAACTCGATCGTCCACCAGCGATGTTCACCGGTTTTTAAATCCTGCCACTCGATGGTTGGGTTGAATGCCATGCCGAGGCCAGCCTCGTCGCCGCGTTCAAGAAACGTTGCAGCCATCCCTGGGTTGAGGTTAATCGCCCAACTCACGATGCTTTCGCGAGTCACCGGATCAACTCTGCTCAGGGGGAGCTTGCCCTGGGTCAGCGCGGTTCGGTCTTGCGGCGAAAGGCTCTGCAGCCAGTCCAGAATATGCTCATCGAAGTATCTGTAGTCGGTGGGATCGTTTTCGTCACTGCGGGTGAAGACCTGGATCCCGTCAATCTGCCGCCAGCGCCGCTTCATCAATTCCCCTAAGCGCCTCATAGCGAGCGTGCCGTAAGGCCGATCCTCCTGCATGATCGGCGGCGGAAGCGCAAGGTTGACGTCGAAGAACAAGGATGCGCCCTCCCGCCGAGCGATCGGCTGCAGCGCGTGCTCCCACTTAACCTTCCGCGCGGCCCGCTCCTGGTCGCTCAGCCCAACCGGATCGTCCGAGATGATAATCGCTTGCGGTACCGGCGTCTTCACCGTTTTGTCGGTCCCACCGCCCGCGGTGGAGGCGCGGCTCGCTATCGCGTCCCCTCCCGGACTTGCCGCACGGGTGTCGGCTGCACCCGGCTGCACGCCGAGTAATCCCGGCGCGGCGTTGCTCGGCGCGCACGGAAGGCCAAACAATGCCACTGTCGCGGCTATTACGGCAAGCGCGATGCGGTAAGGCGAAGGAACGCCTCCGGGTGTACGTGGGACGGGAAGAATCTCAGCCGTGGTCATCCTGGACATGGTTTCATCTTTGACATATCGACGTACCCGTAGCTCTTCATGCTGGTGTACGCATCGCCCCCCTCACATACGTTCTGTCCCTCGTAATTCGTGCAGGCGGGAAGCGCGGTCGCGGTGTTATCATCGACCCACCAGTCGATTTCTGTTCCCGCGGGGACACACATGTTGTCGGGAACCACGAAGCTATCAGAGATGGGACCTACCCAGCCAGGATTAAATAGGGTGGCCTCGGTGCCCGGA
>Ga0307373_10008058_pt1 | contig 16193 bp, 15 predicted proteins | sample OX2MG_FD_202534 | JGI IMG/M metagenome (GOLD analysis project Ga0307373, IMG submission 202534) | Soil microbial communities from Risofladan, Vaasa, Finland - OX-2 | ecosystem: Environmental > Terrestrial > Soil > Coastal area > Acid sulfate soil | place: Finland: Risofladan, Vaasa | collected... | reverse complement strand
AGCAGCTCAACCTGGCGCAGTTCGGGGTTGCGGAATCGCAGGCCGGAGTAGCGACCGACCAAGAGGGCCACCGAGGAACTGCCGAGGGGCCAGGCGGCCAACTCCAGGCCCCCCAGGGCAGCCCGCATCCGCCAGGACGTCGGCATCCACCCCGCCGCGGCCAGGCGCCGCGGCTTCTCCAGGGGAAGCCACGGCAGGCGCTCGGCTGTGATCCGGGGCGCACCCGGGCTCATGCCGAGGACCCGGGTGCCACCCCGGTAGTCACCCGAGACGGCCAGGCACCACGCCGCCCGGATGGCCCGGGGCACCCCGGCCACCAGGGTGGCCAGCCGGTCGCCCGATTGGGCGGACAGTTCGGCGGCCAGTTCCAGCAGGGCGATGGAGGATGGCTGCTCCTCCACCGTGCGGACCGATTCCACCACCACGCCGGGCACGGCCTCCATCTCCCGGGACAGGGCGATCGGATCCATCGACGGTGTGGTGAGGGTGAATTCGTCCACCACTACCCCGGAGATCCGCTCGATTATCTCCACCGTGGCGATGTCGGCGTCGGTCGCGGCCAGCGCCTGGGTCACCTGGGCGAGCATCCCCGGTCGGTCGGGCATCGACAGTCTCATGGCCAGAAGCACGGGTCGCCCCTCCTCGGATGGTGGTCATTTCAGAGAACCAGTGGCGCGTTTCGGGCGTGGGTCGGATCGGTTAACGCTGTGTGTCGGGCTTTCCTGAACCGCCCATTGGGTACAGGTCGAAGGTGAATGCCATTGAACGTGTCGCCCGCCGGGTCGACTCCTTCCAGCAGGGCCACACCCCCGTCGCCTTTCTCTTTGCCGTGAACAAGAAGTTCGGGGACGACAACGCCGGGACGCTGGTGTCCAACCTGGCCTACTCCGCCTTCGGGGCCATCTTCCCCCTGCTGCTCCTCCTGGTCACCGTGCTCGGCCTGGTTCTGGGCCACTCGGCCTCCGCCCGGAACGCCGTGCTGCACTCCACCCTGTCCCAGTTCCCCGTCATCGGCGCGGAACTGGGCCAGAACATCCACGCCCTGCAGCGGGGGTCGGCGGTCGCTCTGGTCGTCAGCCTGGTCATGCTGCTGTGGGGCACCACCGGCGTGGCCCAGGCCGGTCTTTTCACCATGGCCCAGATCTGGAACCTGCCCGGTCCGCAGCGGCCCAGCTACATCAAGCGGGTTGCCCGCAGCTTCAGCTTCCTCGGTGTGATCGGACTCGGCCTCATCCTCACCACCTTCGCCGCCGGCTTCGGCACCTTCGGACGCCACAACCTGGCCCTCGGCCTGGTGGGTGAGGCAGTGGCGGTGGTGGTGAACATCGGCCAGTACTTCCTGGCCTTCCGTACCCTCACCCCCCGGGTGGTGGAGACCCGCCACCTCTGGCCCGGAGCCGTCATCGGCGGGGTGGGTTGGACCCTCCTGCAGGCCGCCGGCGGCTACCTGATCGGCCACGACCTGCGCAACGACAGCGCCGTCTACGGAGTCTTCGGCCTGGTCCTCGGCCTCCTGGCCTGGGTCTACATCGGCGTGGAGATGTCGGTCTACGCCGCCGAGGTCAACACCGTGCTGGCCCGCCGGCTCTGGCCCCGGGGCATCGTGCAGCCTCCCCTCACCGAGGCCGACCAGCGGTCGATGGCCCTCCAGGCCACCCAGAACCAACGCCGGCCCGAACAGCACGTGACCGTGGCCTTCTCCGAGGAACCGATGACCCAGGACGACTACGCCCGCAGCGCCAAGGAGTGAGCGCGGCGCGGGAGCGCCGGCGGGGGGGCACCGGCGCGGGCCGGCGGGGGGGGTCGCCGCGCCGCCTGGCGCGGGGCCGGCCGGCTCAGATCCGCTCGAGCTCGGCGCCGTCGAAGATGGGTGTCATAGCCAGGCGCTCCACGTCGGCCGCCAGTGCATCGGCGGCGGGGGCGGTCACCGTCTTGGATGCCGCCTCCAGGGTGGGGCGCAGCAGGTGCAGATCACTCGAGGTGTTGAGGAAAACCCGCGCTTCGCCCAGCACGAAGTGCACGGCCCGCTCGACGGCGCCGTCGTCCTCGGGCACCGGCTCGTACCAGCTGTAGCGCGGGCCTTCGAATCCGTCGGGCCAGCGCCGGCGGGCGACGGACTTGATGGTCTGGGCAGCCACACCCCGATCGGCGCACAGATCGATCAACGCTTCCACGTCGGAGCGGTAGGCCGGCTCGGCCATGAGCACGTGGTTGTAGGGGAACAGCACCGAGTCGAAGTCGAAGCGGGCCAGGCTGCGGCGGTGCATGCCTGGGATGCGCAGGCCGTGACCGGTCACCCCGATGAAACGGACCAGGCCCTGCTCCCGGGCGGCCACCATGGCCTCCACCGCTCCGCCCGGCCCGTGGGCCGTCTCCCACTCGTCCTCCTCCACCAGGTTGTGGAGCTGGATGAGATCGACGTGATCGGTGCCGAGGCGCTCCAGGGACCGCTCCAGTCCGGCCCGGGCCCGGGGCCCACTGCGCTCACCGGTCTTGGTGGCCAGGAAGAAGTCCCGCCGGTGGCCGGCCAGCCACGGAGCCAGGCGCAGCTCGGAGTCCCCATAGGAGGCGGCGGTATCGAGGTGGTTGACGCCGAATTCCAACAGCACCGGCAGAACCTCGTCCGCCTTGTCCTGGCGGACCCGGCCCAGGGCGGCCGCCCCGAAGATCACCCGGCTGCTGACATGCCCCGTCCGCCCGAACTCCATCCTGGCAATGGTCATGCCGAGGAAGCTACGCCGCCGGCCCGAGCCCCGTCGGAGGAGCTCACGGTGGGTGTCTCAGGCCGGCGGGGCGAGGAAGGCCACCGCCTCGACATGTTCGGTCATCGGAAACAGGTCGAAGGCCCGCAGCGACGCCAGTTCCCAGCCGGCGCCGAGGAAGACCCGCAGATCCCGACCCAGCGCCGCCGGGTCACAGGCGACGTAGGCCACGGCCCGGGCCGATGATGCCGCCAGGGCGGCGCTCACCTCCAGACCCGCCCCCGCCCGGGGAGGGTCCAAGACGATGAGGTCCACCGGGCCGATGAGATCCAAGACGTCGGCGCCCACCCGGGCGGTCACCACCTCGGCCTGGGAAAGGCCCGCCAGGTTCTCCTCGGCGCTGGCCGCCGCCCCCCGGTTGCCCTCCACCAGGACCACCCGACCGCTTTCCCCCACCGCCTCGGCCAGGAAAGCGGCGAAGATGCCCGCCCCCCCATACAGATCAGCCACCACCTCACCCGGGCGCGGGGCCAGGCCCTCCAAGAGAGCGCCCACCAGTACCTCCGGGGCAGCCGGGTGCACCTGCCAGAAGGCACCAGGACCGGCCCGGAAGGACCGGCCCCGCACCACCCGCTCCGGCGGGCCCGGCACTTCGACCGATTCAACGCCCGGCCAGCGCCGGGCCGTCACCCCTTCGGCTTGGACCTCAGGGGCGGCGATGAGACAGCGCTCCACCGGCTGGACCTGGTGCGAGCGGTGGCGGCGGAAGCCGGCCCGACCCGCCCGGTCGATGCTGTAGCGGACCCGGGTCCGCCACCCCAGCCCGTCCGGCGCGCCAGGGACCTCCCCGACCGTGACGGCCACCTCGAGACCGGCCAGGCGCCGGAGCTGTTCGCCCAGCAGGTCGGCCTTCAGCCGGCGCTGGCGGGCCAGGACGACGTGCTGCCAGTCGCAGCCACCGCAGAGTCCCGGTCCGGCGTAGGGGCACGGGGGCGCCACCCGGTCCGGGGAGGCCTCGATGATCTCGATGGCGTCAGCCCGTAGGAAGGAGCGGGTGGCGTGGGTGACCCGGGCCAGGACGACCTCTCCGGGGATGGCATGGCGGACGAAGACGACCTGGCCGTCCCCGGTGCGGGCCACGCAGCCGCCGCCGGCGGCCACCGCACCGACCCGCAGGCGGAGGAGGCCGGTGACGCCCGGCTGGTCAGTGCCGATCAGGCGAAACCCGCCACCGCGTGCGGTGTGTAGGGCTCCTCCAGCCGCTTGATCTCCTCCTCGTCCAGGCGAAGATCCACCGCCGCGATGGCGTCCTCCAGATGGGCGGTCTTGGTGGCCCCCACGATGGGGGCGGTGACGTACCGCTTGGAGAGCATCCAGGCCAGGCCCACCTGGGCCCGGGACACGCCGCGGGCCTGAGCCACCTCGGCCACCCGCTCGACGATGGTCTTGTCCTCGTCCTGGTAAAGCATCCGCCCGAAGGCGTCGGTCTCGCTGCGGGCGGTGGAGGCATCCCAGTCCCGGGTCAACCGTCCCCGGGCCAGCGGGCTCCAGGGGATCACCCCGATGCCCTGGTCCTTACAGAGCGGCATCATCTCCCGCTCCTCCTCCCGGTAGAGGAGGTTGTAGTGGTTCTGCATGGTCACGAAACGGGTCCAGCCGTGCCGGTCAGCCAGGTAGAGCGCCTTGGAGAACTGCCAGGCCCACATGGAGGAGGCCCCGATGTAGCGGGCCTTGCCCGCCTTGACCACATCATGGAGAGCCTCGAGAGTCTCCTCGATGGGCACGGTGCGGTCCCATCGATGAATCTGGTAAAGGTCCACGTAGTCGGTGCCGAGGCGGCGAAGGCTGTTATCGATCTCGGACATGATCGCCTTGCGGGACAGGCCCTGGCCGTTCGGGCCGGCGTGCATACGGCCGTTGACCTTGGTGGCCAGGACGATCTCGTCCCGGTTGGCGAAATCGGCCAGCGCCCGACCGACGATCTCCTCGCTGGTGCCGTCCGAGTAGACGTTGGCGGTGTCGAAGAAGTTGATTCCGGCTTCGACGGCCCGCTGGATGAAGGGCCGGGAGGCCTGCTCGTCCAGGGTCCATTCATGGTTGCCTCGTCCGGCCATTCCGTAGCTCATGCATCCCAGACAGATCCGGGATACGTCCAGACCGGTGGTTCCGAGCTTGGTGTACTGCACGAGAGGCCTCCTCTTCAGGGCGGTGGAAGGTGTCTCTCGACTATTGCACGACCGGACGTGGGTGGGATCCGGCCCTCGGGACCTACCGAGGGAGGAAGCGGGCTGGCCGGCCGAATCCTGTCCTCAGCCGTCGGCGCGGATCCGACGCCCGGTGACCTCCTCCGGGATGATCCGAATGTAAACGTTCCGATGCCCGGCGGCCCAGGGCCGAAGCTCCAGGGCCTGCAGCTCGGCCAGCTCGGCCGGATCCGAGACAACCCGTGACCGGCCGCTGACCAGGACGCTCCAGCCTTCCCTGAGCGCGTCATCGATGTGATCCACCTCGAAAGACACCCTCTGCTGGCCGGCCCGGGCCGCCGACTGGGTCGACGGCGCGGTGCGGAAGACGATGTCGCCTTCGAACATCCGGAAGTTGACGGGGATGGCCGCCGGACCCCTTTGTTCCAGATAGACGAGCCGGCCCACGCCGCCATCCGCCACCAGGGCGAGGGATTCGGAGGTATCGAGGTCGATCAGCCTGGCCCCCGGTTGCGGGCCTCCTTGACCAGGTGGCGCCAACACCCCGTCCCCGAGCAAGACAGCCGGCGTCGTCTTCAGGGCGGCCGCCAGGCGCAGGATCGTGGCGCGAGACGGGTCGGGACCAGGGCTGGACTCGAGGTAGTCCAGATACCCGGTGTCCATGGCTGCCCCCGCCGCCGCCGCCTGCTGGGAGAGTCCCAACTGTTCACGCCGTTCGACCAGGCGACGGCCGAAGTCGGAACGAGGCTCGTGGTCAAGTAAGGATAGTAAGGATGATGTGTTCACCGGCAGCTTTCTCATAGAACTCCCCGACCGTGATGATGTCCTGGACCTGATCGATGAACTCCGGAACCAGAACGACATAGGACCCCGGGGTCTCGACAACCGTCCTTTCCACCTGTCCATCCTGAGGCCCGGGTCCGGCCTCTGGCCAGGGCCAAAGGTCAGGTCTCCAGAGCAGAGGCGAAGGTCACCAGTCGAAGGTCACCACTAGGCTTACTCCCTGGCCGCGCCCGGGTAGGGGCGGGCAACAGGGCCAAAGGTCAGGCTCTAAGTTCCGGGATCACCGGAGCCGGCGCACCTCCAGCTCCGGATGGGCGGAAACCGGGGCCACCCTCACCTTCACGTCGACCGCCACCGCGCCCCCGATGCCGGCGGTGAGCGGATTGATGTCGAGTTCGGCCACTTCCGGTAGGTCCACGATCAGCTGACTCACCCGCTGCACCACTCCGATGACCGAGTCGATATCGACGGCCGGCTGGCCGCGGTAACCGGAGAGCAACCGGTGGACGCGGCTCTGGAGCACCGCCTCCGAGGCATCGATGTCGGTCAGCGGCGCGCTGAGCAGGCGAGAATCCTCGCTGAGCTCGGCCAGGGTGCCGCCCGGACCGAAAAGGACCAAAGGCCCGAAGGCCGGATCCTGGACTGCTCCGACAATTGTCTCAATGCCCTCCGGCGGAGCCATGGCCTGGACCAGGCCGCCCCCCATTCGAGTTCCCAGCCGGTCCTCCATTTCCATATAGGCGGATTCCAGGGCGGCGGCATCCCGGAGGCCGATCACCACCGCCATCTCCTCCGTCTTGTGGACTATCACCGGAGAGGCCGCCTTGAGGGCGACTGGAAAGCCCATGCCGGCGCCAGCCAGCGCGGCTTCGGCGGCGCTGTCCACCCGACGGACGGCCAAGGTGGCGATCCCGTAGCAGGCCATGAGGTCGGTGGTCCCGGCCGCGTCGAGCCAGACTCCACCAGGCGATTGGGTCAGCTCATCGCTTACCAGCCGACGAGCTACGTCCCGGTCGATTCCGTCGAGCTCCGGGATCACACCGGGCGGCCGTCGGCGCCACCTCCCGTAGGCCAGGGCCGCAGCCAGGGCGTCGGCCGCCGACTCCGGGTAGGAGAACTGCGGCACCGGACGGGGCGCCGTCCGGAGGGCATCGATCACCCCCGGGGTACTGAGGAAGTTGGCCAGAATCGGCTTGTCCGTCCGAGCGGCGGCGCGAGCCACGGCCCGAGCGACGTCATCGGCGCGAGTCACGATGGGGGGAGTGAAGATGGCCAGCACGGCGTCCACGTCCGGGTCGGCGGCCAGCAGATCTATGGCTCGTTCGTACTCATCCGGACCGGCCGAGGCAACCATGTCGACCGGGTTTCCGACCGCTGCCCCGGCGGCCAGGAAGTTGCGTAGCTCGGACTGAGTGGCCTCCGAGAGGGTTGGAATCTCCAGGCCGCGGCCCTCGCAGGCATCAGCGGCCAGAGTGCCCGGGCCACCGCTATTGCCCACGATGGCCACCCGGGGTCCGGCCGGCGGCGGCTGGGTCGAGAGATAGGAGGCGGTGTCAAAGAGTTGCTCGAGGCGATCGAGCCGGATCACCCCAGCTGCCCGGAACAGGGCGTCGACGGCGGCGTCGGAACTGGCCATGGCGGCAGTGTGGGACGAAGCCGATCGCTGTCCCGCCGCCGTCCGCCCCGCCTTCACCGCTAAGAGAGGCTTGATCCGCGAGAAGCGCTCGGCGATCCGCCGGAAGGCCCGGGCGTTGCCGATCGACTCGAGATAGAGCAGTCCCACCCGAGTGGCCGGATCCTGCTCCCAGTAGCGCAAAAGGTCATTCCCACTCACGTCGGCCTTGTTGCCCATAGAGACGAACGTTGACAAGCCGAGGCCCCGGACGGCGCACTCCTCCAGAATCGAGATTCCGAGCCCACCGGACTGGGAGCAGAATCCGACCCCTCCCGGCACCGGCGGCAGACGGGCGAAGGTGGCGTTCATCGAGATAGCGGCGTCGGTGTTGATCACGCCCATGCAGTTGGGCCCGATCATCCTCATCCCCCAGGCGTGGGCGAGACCAACCAGTGCCTGCTGCGACGCAGCCCCTTCCACGCCCGTCTCCGCGAACCCGGCGGATATGACCACCAGACCCCGGACCCCCTTTCTTCCACAGTCGAGGACCACCTCACCAACCCGCTCAGCCGGCACGACCACCACGGCCAGGTCAACCGGTCCCGGGATGCTGCCCAGGTCGGCGTAGGCGCTGAGCCCGGCCACTTGTATTGCATTGGGATTCACCGGGTAGACGGGGCCGGTGAACCCGTCCCGCAGCAGGGTCACCAGTATCTCGTGACCGATGGTGCCAGGTCTCTGCCCGGCGCCTATGACCGCCACCGAGCGGGGCCTGAGCAGTCGGTCCACGGAGCGAACCACGGCCAGCTGGTCGCGCTCGTCGGCGGCGGCCACGGCTTCAGAGGTCGGCTGCAGATCGAGCGTGATCCGCACAACACCGCCGTCGAACTTGGAGGTCTCAGCGAAGCCGGCGTGGCGGAAGACGTCGCGCATAGCGCGGTTGTCGGCCAGCGTATCGGCCACGAATCGGTGCAGGCCCTGGGCTCGGGCGTAGGCGGCCAGATGCTCGAGAAGCAGGGTTCCGAGGCCTTTACCCTGGTAGGGGTCATCGACCACGAAGGCGGCCTCGGCCGAGTCCGACCCTGGTACCCGGTCGTATCGGGCCACAGCCACCAGCTGACCCGGCCCGGCAACAGCCACGAAGGCCATTCGGTCGCTGTAGTCCACCTGCGTGAAGCGGGCGACCTCCTTATCCGCCAGGCGAGGGTGATAGCTGAAGAAGCGGTAGTAGATGGTGGTTGGCGACAGGCGGGAGTGGAGTTCGACCAACCGATCGGCATCCTCGGAGCGGATCGGGCGCAAATGAAGGGTGCCGCCGTCGCTCAGGACCACATCGGACTCCCACTGGTCCGGCCGCGCCGGCAGTTGCGGGGAGAGAGCGGAGCTCATCAAGTCACAGTCTGGCCGCCGGGCCCGCTCGGGCCCGCCGAGCTCAGCGATAGACCAAGACCGGACAGGCAGCGGCGTGGACGCAGTGGGTGCTGGTGGAACCCACGAGCATCCCGATGAAGCCACCTCGCCCCCGGCAGCCCACTACCAACAAGGCGGCATCTTCTGACGCTTCGACCAGAATCTGGCCCGGATGGCCCTCCACCACCTGTAGATCTATCCGGGCCGCAGGATGCTGTTCCTGCACTTTGGCCACCTGCTCCTCGGCCATCACCCGGGAGGTGGCGCCTAGGTCCCAGACGTCCGCCCCCACGTAGAAGCCATACGAGGCCGGATACTCCCAGGCGCAGATAGCCACGACCGCCCGGCCCGTCTCCTCGGCGTAGGTGGCAGCCCACTCCAGCGCCTCATAGGACCCACCGGAGCCGTCGATCCCGACCACAATCGGATGGCTTGCGTCTACAACCATGACTGGTACCTCCCACGCGCGCTCGACCGGGTCCAGCTTGGGCCAATTCGAACTCAGCCCAATAGGGCCTAACGGCCCCTTCGGTCCCCCAGTTGGGCACAGAGCGACCAGTGGTGACTTATGGCCCTTCTCCGGCGCCCCTGGCGGGCTGAGGCTGGCAACAGACAAGGAAGAAAGGTTGACTCCCATGAGCCTGACCCGCGTAAGCGATCCCGGCATCTGGTGCCATGCCGAGTTGGACGAGGATGGTCTTCCAAGCGATCTCAACTGGCTCCTGTCCGAATCGGACACCGTCGAGATCGATGCGCCGGCTGGCTTCCACCCTCTGCCGGCGGACGCCACCGCCTCCTGTCGCGACCGGCTCAGGGAGGCGGTAGAGCTGCTGGAAGCCGACCTGACCGCGGCCTCCACCGACTTGCCGTTCGGTCACCTGTCCGCGTCACTCCTGGAGATATGGGATCTGGCCGTCGAGCTCGGACCCGAGGTCGCAGGGCCACTGGAGAACCTGCTCTGCGAGCTGCTGAGCCACCACCGCTCGGGGCGTCACCAGATCGCCTCCGCCTTGGTCGAGGTGCGCCACCGGCTTGACGACGCGTCGGTGCCCCGGTGAGCGAAGCTCCGTCGCCAGCCGGGACGCCTCACGGGCTACGGTCAGCGCGGCCGGCACCCGAGCCTCCGGGGCTGTCCACGTCTGCGGTGGTGACTCAGGTGGACTGGGCCAGGTCCAGGAAGCGCCGAGTGCCGCTGGCCGGGTGGCGAAGCCAGGATCCGACGTAGCTTCGGGCCAACTCACACGCCTCGGCCATCGAGGCGCCATCCTCGTAGGCACGCACGGCCAGGTTGGCGGCCCGGTCGGCCATCAGCCTGGACGCCTTGGGACGCGATACCGCCCAGCGCCGCACCATGTCGGCTATCAGAACCTCAGGAGACGACTCGCATACGCTCAACGGCCTTTCCTTGCCCTGCTCTTGTTGCTCACTCCCCCATTATCAGTGGTCGCGGTCACATTTAGGTAGGGACCATCGGCCCTATTTCTTTCTCTCACGGTCTCATAGGTTCACAGGGTGCCCATGAACATGCGACCCGTCCCTGGCCTGAGCGACCGGATCAACGAACTGCGCTCGCTGACCGCCCGCATCGTGACCGAAGAGATCCTCCCCAATGAGAACCGGCTCTGGATCCACGAGCAGCGCGGCTCGTACAGCGACGCCGATGTCAAGGAGAGCGCCCGGCTGCGGGAGCACGTCCGGGACCGGGTCAGGCAGGCGGGTCTCTGGGCACCTCACCTCCCCGAGGAGTACGGGGGCGCCGGCCTGTCTTTCCTCGAGCTGGCCTACATGTACGAGGTGCTTGCCTACGCCACCGGGGCGGCATCTCTCTTCGGGGTGGTGGCACCCAACTCTGGGAACGAGTCGCTGCTGGCCAGGTACGGGACGGAGGAGCAGAAGGAGAAGTGGCTCATCCCGCTGGTTGATGGTCGGCTCGAGTCTGGGTTTTCGATGACTGAGCCCGATCAGCCCGGTTCCGATCCCCGCTCCCTGCAGACGACGGCTCGCCGGGAGGGCGACCAGTGGGTCATCAACGGCCACAAGTGGTTCACGTCCAACGGGACCAGAGCTGACTTCTTCATTGTCATGTGCCGCACCGAGGAAGCCGGCGCCCCGACCGGACGGATGACCCAGATCATCGTGCCCCGGGATACTGCCGGAGTCATCGTGGTCCGGGCCATCGAGGTCTGGGGAGTCGAGAGCGACCATTGCGAGATCATCTACGACGACGTCAGGGTCCCCTTACAGAATCAGCTGGGGGAGACCGGCTCCGGGCATCAGGCCGCTCAGGACCGGTTGGGGGCCGGCCGCGTCTATCACTGCATGAACTCCATAGGTCAGATGTGGAGGGCCTTCGACCTCATGGTCGAAAGAGCGGCCGCCCGGGAGGTACACGGGGGCCGGCTGGAGACCAAGCAGATGATCCAGGCCTTCGTGGCTGATTCCTACATGGACGTCCAGTCCTCGCGGATGATGACTCTCCACTGTGCCGAAAAGATCGACAGTGGCCAGCCCGCCCGGACCGAAATCTCCGCCATCAAGGTCTTCGTGCCCGCCGCCTACCACCGTGTCGTGGACCGAGCCATCCAGGTCTGGGGCGCGGCCGGCGTATCCGGGGACCTTCCTCTGGCCCGGATGTACCAGACGGCCCGGACGCTGAGGCTGGCCGACGGACCCGATGAGGTGCATCGCATCCTGATCGCCAAGAACGTCTTCGCCCAGCACCATCGGGCCGGGGGCTGGGACTTTGCCAACTGAGGCCCCGGAGGCCTTCTCGGCGTGGGACACGACGATGTTGCGCAGGTACTCGAACGGGTGGGCCTCGGGCCTCACCGGCACCACCTGACGGCGGTTGTCAGGAGGAGAACAGACCCGACTGTCCCTTGCCACCGCCCTGTTGGGGAATCCGCCCCTGGTCGTTCTGGACGAGCCCACGGTCGGTCTCGACCCGGTCCTGCGCCGGGACCTTTGGCGCTCTAGCGCTCGACTTGGGCGCCCGGGACGATCACCACCGGAACGGGGCAGGACATGGCCAGGCGGCTGCTTGTGCTGCCCAGGCCCCCCCGAGCTGCTCTTCCGCTTCCCCGGCTGCCGACCACGACCACACCCGCCCCCTCCTGTTCGGCGGCCGAAGACCCCTCTGGACCGAGCTTCTCCAGGAGTCCGACGGCGTGCACCGCAAGGACACTGGCTCCCGTAGCCCGGGCCAGGTCGGCTGCCCAGGCCAGGGCTTCTCTGCTCTCGGGCGGGCCATCCACGCCGACCAGGATTGGACCTTCCTTCACCAAAATGGGGCCGGGGCGGGAAGCCCACGACTTCAGTCGTGGGAGGCAGAGCCCCGTTCGGGCCGCCAGGCCCGAAGGTGTCACACCTCGGCGCGATGATCTGACCGTGGGCTACCGCTCGACCAACAAGACGGTCTACTCGGCCAAGTACCACATCATCTGGTGCCCCAAGCAACGGCGCCGGCTTCTGACCGGCCGGGTCGAGACCCGGCTAAAGCAGATCATCGCCCGAGTGGTCGATGAGGCCGGTGGCCAGGTGATCGAGGTCGAAGCTCGGGCCTTGTGGTCGGCGTCGTGGTTCGTCTCCACCGTGGGAGGCGCTCCGCTGGAAGTGGTGCGCCGATACGTCGAGAACCAGAAGATGGCGACGTAGGTGGCAGTCGTCGAGGCCCGCTACCGCTACCGGCTCCGCACCAAACGACGCCCAGAAGCGGGCACTCCAGGGCGTCTTCGACGCCTGCCGGGCGGTGTGGAACACCGCCCGGGGCCGTTGGTCGGACCTGTGGCGCTACGAGGGCGAGAGTCTCTACTACCGCGACGCCGACAAGGAGCTGACCGACTGGCGGGGTCGCTTCGAGTGGCTGGGCGCCCAGCCGTCTGTGCCCCAACAGCAGGTGCTGCGCGACCTGTACCGGTCGATTGGGGCGTTCTTGACAAGGCCAACCCGGCCGGGCGCCCCCGGTTCAAGTCCCGCAAGGCCGGCTATGCCACCGCCCGCTGGACCCGCAACGGGTTCTCCGTGTCTGGCAGCGGAGTGGGCGTCGCCGACGCCGACCGCCTCGTTGTGGCTGTCGCCGGCGGCCGTGTCGGCCTGCGGGTGGTGTGGTCGGGGTCTACGACCGCATCGGAGTCGAGAAGCTCGGGGTCAAGAACATGTCGGCCAAGGGCAAGGGCCGGGCCAAGACGGGCCTGAACCGCTCGATAGCCGACGCCGGCTGGGCGCCTTCCGGGCCACTCTCGCCTGGCAGGCAACCAAGGCGGGCAAGACCGTGGTCCTCCTGCCGGCCAGAGATACCACGCAGAAGTGCAGTTCCTGCGGGGCGAAAGCCAAGCCCCGCATTGAGTTGTCGGACCGGGTGTTCGCCTGCCGGTGTTGCGGTCTCGTCCTCGGACGTGACCGCAACGCGGCCAGGAACCTGAACCCAGACCGCCACGGGGTACCGGCGGGCGGGACTGAAACCGCCGCTATGTCAACGGCCATTGGATTCTCCCGACTGGCGGCCATGAGTCCTCCCGACTGGTGGCCACCGGAACTCCTTGCCGGTGGCCACCAGATCTCCGGGTAGGAACCTCAGCGGTTTGTCTTGGGTGGCCTCCTCTTGTCGTTGGCGGGGCGAGCAGACGGGGGCCCCAGTAGCGGGCTGACCCCGTTGCCGCTGGTGGCTTGGGCGAGGCGGACCGACTCGCCGGTGGTGGCACACAGGTGGGCGTGGTGCATCAGCCGGTCGACCGTGGCAGTGGCCAAAGTTTTGGGCATCAGCTCGTCGAAGCCGCTGGGGTGCAGGTTGGACGACAGGGCCACCGATCGTCGCTCGTAGGCGGCATCGACGAGTCGGTAGAGGCCTTCAGCGGCGTCGGGCCCGACCGGCAAGAGCCCGATGTCGTCGACCACCACGAGCTCGGCCCGCAGGATGCGGGCGATGGCCCGGGTGACGGTGTCATCGGCCCGGTGACGCCGGACCAGCACGCCGAGGCCCTCGAGGCTGAACCAGGCCACCCGCCGTCCGGCTTCGACGGCGGCCTGGCCCAGGGCTTCGAGGAACATCGACTTGCCCGTGCCCGATGGTCCGCACACGACCAGGTTCTCGGCCCGCCCCACCCACTCCAGGGTGCGCAGGGCATCCTGGGTCGGCCCGGGGATGGAGGACAGCGCCGGGTCCCACGCCTCGAAGGTCTTGCCGGTCGGGAAGTCAGCCGCGGCGCGCCGGGTGGCGGTGGAAGACCGTTCCCGCCCGGCGATCTCGGCTCGCAGCAGGCTGCGCAGCACCTCGGCCGGCTCCCATCGCTGGGCCCGGGCGGTGGCGATCACCTCCGGCGCCTCCCGGCGGATGTGAGGCAGGCGCATGCGGCGCAGGAGGCCTTCGAGATCGGCGTCGAGGGGCGGGGCCATGGGTGTGGGGGTGGTCATGAGCCGACTCCGTTGATCAGGGCCCGCATGCGGACCGACATGGCGCCGAGCATCCAGACGATGTCGTCCAGACGGGGTCCGTCACAGGGCCCGAACCGATCGACCAGGAAGGCGTCGTAGTCGGCCCGGGTGGCCGCTGATGAGTTGGTCAGCCACCACTCGACCCGCTCGGCCACCCAGGCCCAGTCAGTGAGATCGTGTAGGTAGATGGCGCCCATGGGCTCGCCGAAGGCGTCGGTGACATGACCAAGAGCGTCGGGGTCTTTGAGATGGGCGAGGCACACGATCTCCTTCATCGTCCGAAGCCCTCCCACGCCGAGGTGCCGGGTTGGAGGCTGTGGTCCTCGTTGGCCTGGTGGGCCTCGCCGGGGCCCGCCCCGGCGCGATGGGCCAGGATCGAGGCCAGGTCGGCTTCAGCGAAGCGGCCGTGCACCGCCGCGTGGCCCAGCGCCCAGTCCACCGCCTCGGGCCCGGACAGCTTGGCGAGGGCGACGGCGTCGGCCATCTTGGCCCGCACCCGGGAAACGCCGTTGGCCCCGGCCTCGGTCAACCACAACGCCGCCCCGGCACCCAGAGCCAGGAACTCGGCCTCGGCGGGCCGAGACGGAACAGGCGTGCGGTGCAGAGGCGTCTCCGGCGCCGGTGGGAAGTGGTCTGGGTTGACCCGGGGATTGCCCGGAGTGGTCAGGGCGTGGCGGGCGACCTCGATCGGACCGGCCGGGCCGAGATGGGTGAGGATCACCTCATTGGCGTGCACCCGGGCCCACACCGTGGTCCCAGCGAGGTGGTGGGGAACCGAGTACTGGCACCAGTCGACCTGCACCATGGGCTGGTCGATGCCCACCTGTCGGGCCAGGCCGAAGGCGCTGGCATAGGGATGCTCGGGCAGGCGATGCAGGCGGGTGCGTTCTTCGCCCAACATCTCCACCGGTGCCCGTCGGGTGACGCGGTGCGGGCGGGCGTTGATCGCCTCACAGAAGGACGCACAGGCCGCCTCCAGGCCGGCCCAGTCCTCATAGGCGGGAAGCAGGTTGGCCTCGGTGGGGACCAGGTCGGCCTTGGCCACCCGCACGGTTGCCTCCGAGCCGCCCTTGCTGGCCGGGTCATAGGGCACACAGGTAGCCACCGTCAGTCCATAGTGTCGGGCCGCCACCACCATCTCCGGGTTGCGGATGGGGATCCGAGCGACGTGGTCGACCGTGACGGTCTTCTCGTTGTCGGTCAAGGCATAGGTGGGACATCCCCCGAACCCACGCAGGGCCTGGTCGATGCAGGACACCACGGTGGGAAGGGTCTTGTCCCGAATGGCGATCACCACCCGGAATCGACTCCAGGCCAGCCAGGCGCAGAACAAGACGGCCTTGACCCCGTCCACCACCGGGCCGTCCCCGAAGTCGTATTGGAACCACAGGCCAGGCTCGGGGACCCAGGGACGGTGTACACGGCGATGCCCGGCCCGATAGGCCGAGCGGGCCACGGCCGCGGCCCGCCGTGTGGTGCGCTCCGAACCCTCATAGCCCATCGCCACCAACTTGTCGTGGGCGACGTCGGCGCGGATCTTGCCGTGCGACGCCTCCATCCACTCCTCCAGCTTGTCGACATAGGCGTCGATCAGCTGGTCTCTCGGCGCCGCCACCGGGCTCAGCTCGCCGGCGTCGCGCCGAGCCACCCAATAGGCGACGGTCTTGGGGTCACAGCCCGCCAGTCGGGCGGCGGACTCGAAACTCCTCGTCAGGTCGAATGCTTCCAGGATGTTCATGATCTCCTCGGCATGCTTCACGTGGTCCCTCCTCGGGCCTAGGTGCGTTAGACACACCGAGTGTCCGGGGAGGGACCCCTCCGGCCGGGGATACCGGCCGGTCAGCGAACAGGTGACAGGGAGATCTGGTGGCCGCCCATCGGGAATTCTCGTGGCCGCCAGTCGGGACTTTGGTGTCCGCCTACAAGGAGAATCTCATGGCCGCCGACAATCAACATCTGGGAGGATCCCGCTGCCGCCGAGCAGCTGCGCCGGATCACCGGGGGCAGCGAGACGGTGCCGACGGTGATGATCGGAGGTAAGAGTCTGGT
>Ga0307373_10008057_pt1 | contig 16194 bp, 18 predicted proteins | sample OX2MG_FD_202534 | JGI IMG/M metagenome (GOLD analysis project Ga0307373, IMG submission 202534) | Soil microbial communities from Risofladan, Vaasa, Finland - OX-2 | ecosystem: Environmental > Terrestrial > Soil > Coastal area > Acid sulfate soil | place: Finland: Risofladan, Vaasa | collected... | reverse complement strand
CTGGAGATGAGATCTCAATTGTCGAAGGACACGTCATCCGCAACGGTGTCCGTGAGCACGACTCCTACATCCGTCCCTGTCCGGGCGTCTCGGAGTGCAACTTCCGGACGCCGGTCAAGATTCCCGCCGGTCACTGGTTCATGATGGGTGACAACCGTGGCGCATCCGACGACAGCAGGTACTGGGGACCCGTCCCCACAAGTTGGATCATTGGCGAAGCCATCGCCACCTACTGGCCTCCCGACCGGATCGGCATCTTCTAAACCCATAGCTATCGCGGATGCTCCTGGGAGAACTCAACGGGGCTCCGAGAGGCCGGGACGCGCAGCGCGGCGCCGTGGGCGGGCAGCTACGAGCGGGCAACGGCTATTCGCCTTTGACCGTCGTCTCGGCACGCGTTTCGTGGCGGGTGCCGATGAGGCCGGCAGGGGTTGTCTGGCTGGGCCGCTGGTCGCGGCGGGCGTGCTGTTCGACTACGAGGGGCTTAGCACCCGCGAGCTCCGAAGCCTCGCCGCGCTGAACGACTCCAAGCAGCACAGCTCCGAGGCGCGCGAGGAGCTCTACCCACTCGTGATGCGCAGTGCCACACGCGTTGTGGTGGTCTCGAGGTGCGCGCGCGGGATCGACGAGCGCGGGTTGCACAACACCAACCTCGCGGCGTTGCGCGACGCGATACGGGGAGTCACCGCGGGCCTCGCCGGCGAGGTCGCGTGCCTGCTGGACGGGTTCTCGGTGCCCGAGTTCGAGCGCCCCCAGCGCGCGGTCATAAATGGCGACGCCACCAGCGCGGCGATTGCGGCGGCTTCGATCGTCGCGAAGGTCACACGCGACCGCTACATGCACCACGCCGACGAGCTGCATCCGGGCTGGAGCTTCGCCGAGCACGTTGGCTATTCGACACCGTCCCACCGCGAGGCGATCTTGCGTCAAGGCGTTTCGCCTCTGCACAGGATGTCCTTCCGCTCGCTCGCCTATCAGCAGCTCGCACTCTGAGATGCCCGAGCCGCTGGCGCGGCTCTCACCAGGCCCCCTCGATGTGGTCGAGGCAGATGAGCTTGTCGTTGGTGTCAACGATCACGCCGATCGCGTCGAAGCGGATCGTGTGGGCGGTTGGCCGGATGTGCTGTTTGTCGTATAGCCATGCGGCGGCGAGCTGGCGCAGGCGTTCGCTCTGACGCGGGTTCAGCCACGCCAGGGGCTGCTGGTCGGGACGAATGCCATGCTTGTACGCGCTCACGCGACGCGTCTTGACCTCGGCGAACACGAGCGTGTACCCATCGAAGGCGATCAGGTCGATCTCGCCGTAACGGGTGCGTTCGTTACGGCCCAGTGCAGAGAACCCAAGCCGCTCGAAGTGGGCTGCGGCTAGGTCCTCGCCGAGACGGCCCAGCGTACGGCGCGGGTCCTCACCTGGAGGGGGGGACGGGTCAGGGGCAGGAGCGGGGTCAGCGTCAGGATCGGGGGAATCCTGGGAAAGCATGATGCATAAACGCTAGAGCGAAAGATGTGACCTAAGACGCCTATTTGTGCCGATTTAGTGCCCGGACAGTAAAGAACCCGCGCCGCTGGGGGCAGAGGACGCTAGACCGGGTGTGAGTCCCCTGTGTGGGTGCGGCGAGCGTCAGCCGTGCGTAGCCAGTGGCGCTCGCGTAGCCTCCAGTGCCATGAGTGACGTTTCCACCGGGCCCGACGGACACGGGCAGAGCGGCTCCTCAGCGGCTGGCGCTGGCGCCAGCCCGGGGTCCCGGCCAGGCGCTGGCGGCGCTCCGCGCGCGCTCGACGGCGTCAGCAGCTTCATGGGCATGCGCTGGGATGACCCGCAAACGGTTCGCCTGGAGATCCGGCCTGAGCTGATCAATGGCGGTGGCCTGCTCTCCGGTGTGGTCACCTACGCGCTCGTCGATTACTGCATGGGCTCGACGCTGTGGGCGCAGACCACCGAGCAGGAGCGGATCGCCACGATCAGCATCGCGATCAACTACATACAAACGGCCACCGAGGGTGAGATCGTGTGTCGCACGATCCTCGACCGCCGCAATCGCACCACGGCGGTGATGCGCAGCGAGGTGCGCCACGTTGACGGCCGCCTGCTGGTGAGCGCGATCGGCAGCTACACGATTTTCCCCGTCCGTCGTCCGCCCCCAAGCACGCGCTGAACCTCGATGCCGGGCGGACGCACGCCACGCGCGCTCTCGATCGCAGGCTCTGACTCGGGTGGCGGGGCGGGCATCCAGGCCGACCTGAAGGCGTTTGCGCGCTGCGGTGTGCACGGCACAACAGCGATCACGGCGATCACGGCGCAGAGCACGACCGGCGTCACGGCGATTCACCCAGTGCCACCCGGTGTGGTCCTCGCCCAGGTGCGCGCCGTCGTGCAGGACATTGGTGTGGACGCGGTTAAGGTGGGGATGCTGGGCACGGCAGAGGTCACGCTCGCGGTCGCCCGGGCCATCGATGAGCTGCCAGCGGGTACCCCCGTGGTCGTCGATCCGGTGATGGTCGCTGAGTCAGGCGCACGCCTGCTCGATCCTGACGCCCAACAGGCGCTGGTTGGGGAGATCCTGCCACGGGCGACCGTGCTGACCCCAAACCTGCCCGAGGCGCGTCTGCTCGCCGGTGAGATGTCAGACGATCTCCGATCGGTCGCTGCGGAGGAGGATGGTGAAGCTGAGTCCCTGGCCAGAGCGCTGCTGGCGCTAGGTCCTCGCATCGTTGTACTCACGGGCGGTCATCGCACGCGTGCGGCAGACCTGTTCCTCGACTCGGCCGGCGACGGTTCCATCCTCAGCATCGAGGGAGAGCGCGAGCCCGACGGCGCCGCGCACGGTTCCGGCTGCACTCACTCCTCTGTGCTCGCTGCTCAGCTGGCCCTTGGCCGGTCCCCGCTGGATGCCGCGCGCGCCGCCCGTGCGCTCGCGGGAGCAGCGATCGCGAACGGGCTGCGCGATATCGGCGCGGGCGCCGGTCCGGTCGATGTCCTTGGTCTGGCCCGAATGCGCACCGGCTGAAGATCGCACGGATGATGGGGACCTGTTTGCCATAATCGGGAAGCGATGAAGCTACTGCGGATGAAGCCTGGGCACGGTGAGGTGATGCTCGCAGAGGGAGATGTTGAGGTACCGGAGGACGAGCGGGAGCTGATCGAGGCATTCCGCCGTGAGCTGGACGCTGGCATGTGGGCCGCCGTGCCGACTGGTGCCCCTGGTTGCAGACGCGAGGCGGAGCTTGTTAAGAGCTTCGCCGAAGTGCCCCGCGACGCTGAGCGTGTGATCTTCTTTCCGCGGGCCGCCGGCGGCGCGCCTGGGGCGACGCTCTAGCGGTTATGTCGCTCGCGCTTCCTACCGGCGTGATCATCATCCTGGTGCTCCTGTGGGAGCTGATCCGGCCCGCGCTCAAAGGCGCCATGGCTCATCAGCGCTTGATCTGGTCACTACGCCAGCGCTCCCCGGCGCTGGCCGGCTATGACCCCGGACGGGAGCGCCGCGCCGAGCGCCGCGCTCGTGCCCTGCTGCGCTCGTGCATCGACGAGCACGACTGGGCGATGTACCAAGACCTGGGATTTCTGCGCGTGTGGGACGGGCTGTCCACCGGCCCAGACGGCGCGCCCGCCTACGCCTATCTGATCTATCCCCACAAGCCGATCGTCGCCTATCTGCCCGAGAGCCGAGAGCTGCTCAGCGAGTACTGCGTGGCCTTTCCCGACCACTCCAAGCCCTACGGCAGCTCCCGGCTGCCGCACTCCGATGATGTGCTCGCGAAGTGGATGGCCCTGACCGCCGACGAGCGGCGCTTGATCGGCGAGGCCAACATGCACCTGCCGGGCCGGCAGATCGAGCCCGAGCGTGTAAAGCGCGACCTCGCCAGGCTCGCGCGCTGGGAGCAACAGCGCCTCGGGCGTGGCGAGCGGGTGCCCGGTAATGTGCGCGCCGCGTGAGCACGATCAGCACCTTTGATGTAAGGCACCGCAGTCGCGCTCTGACGGAGGGCCCCGAGCGCGCGGCCGCACGTGCCTACTTGCACGGCATCGGCTACTCCGCCGAGGATCTCGCCAAGCCGATCGTCGGTGTGGCGCACTCCTGGATCGAGACGATGCCGTGCAACTTCAACAACCGTGTGCTGGCGGCGAAGGTCAAGGAGGGGATCCGCGCCGCGGGTGGCACTCCGATGGAGCTGAACACGATCGCGATCTCCGACGGGATCACGATGGGCACCGCCGGCATGCGCGCGTCGCTGGTCTCCCGCGAGCTGATCGCGGACTCGATTGAGCTGGTTGCGAGCGCGCACGCCTTCGACGCACTGGTGACGATCTCGGGCTGCGACAAGACAATCCCCGGCACGGTGATGGCGCTGGCTCGCCTGAACATCCCAGGTCTGATGCTCTACGGCGGCTCGATCAAGCCGGGGCACTTCAAAGGCGCGGAGGTGACGATCCAGCAGGTGTTCGAGGCTGTGGGTCAGTTCGCTTCGGGCAAGATCTCAGAGGTTGAGTTGCACGAACTCGAGGAGGCCGCCTCGCCGGGTGCGGGTGCGTGCGGCGGCCAGTTCACGGCGAACACGATGGCGATGGCCTTCGAGGCGCTCGGCATCTCGCCGCCGGGCTCGGCGATGGTCCCGGCGGAGGACGGCCGCAAGCTCGAGGTGGCGATGCAGTGCGGCGAACTGGTCATGGACGTGCTCCGTCGTGGGCAGCGACCGGGCGATGTGATCACCAAGCCCGCGCTGGAAAACGCGATCGCGGCGGTGGCAACGAGCGGCGGCTCGACCAACGGCGTGCTGCATCTGCTGGCGGTGGCGCGCGAAATGGGCGTGCCGCTGACGATCGACGAGTTCGAGGGAATCTCCGAGCGCACGCCGCTGCTGTGCGACCTGCAGCCAGGCGGGCGGTACGTGGCGACGGAGCTGTATGAAGCCGGCGGGGTACCGCTGGTGCTGGCGAGGCTGAAGGAAGCGGGCATCCTCAACGAGGACGCGCCGACGGTGAGCGGCGCGAGCATCGGCGAAGCGGCGGACGAGGCCCGCGAGACGACGGGGCAGCGAGTGGTGCGCCCGCTGTCGGACCCCTTGAAACCGACGGGTGGCTTTGCGATCCTGCGCGGCAACGTGGCTCCGGATGGCTGCGTGGTCAAGCTCTCCGGCCACGAGAGGCGCAAACACTCCGGTCCGGCGCGCGTGTTCGACGGCGAGGAGGCCGCGATGGCAGCGGTGCTCGCGCACGAGATCGAGGCAGGCGACGTGGTGGTGATCCGCGCCGAGGGGCCGGCCGGCGGCCCGGGCATGCGCGAGATGCTGGCCGTCACGGCGGCGATCGTGGGCGAGGGCCTGGGCGAAGAGGTGGCGCTGATCACGGACGGGCGCTTCTCGGGCGCGACCCACGGCTTCATGGTGGCCCATGTCGCTCCTGAGGCGGTTCGCGGTGGCCCCATCGCGGCATTGCAGAGCGGCGACGAGGTGACAATCGACGTCGACTCCGGGCGCCTGGACGTGGCGCTGCCGGATGATGAGATCGCCGCCCGCGTGGCAGCCTACGAGCGCCCTCCGCGCGCCGACGAACACATCGACGTGGCAATCCAGAAGTACGCGAAGCTCGTCGGCAGCGCCTCAGAAGGCGCCGTTGCGCTGTAGCTATTCGGAGAGGAATTCCTCCAGCAGCGCGTTGAAGGCCGCCGGACGCTCGATCATTGGCAGGTGACCGGTGTCTTTGAGGATGACCTTGCGCGCGTTCGGGATCAGCTGCTCGTAGACGTTGGCGTCCTTGGCGCTCACCACCCGGTCACGCTCGCCCCACACGATCAGGGTTGGGCAGGCGAGCTCTTTCAGCCTGTGGCGGTAGTCGTAGTTGAAGTTCGCCTCCATCCCCTCGATGAAGCCGGGGGCGCCCAGTCCCCGCACGAGCTCCGCCACCAACGGTGCCGGCAGGCGATTGGAGTGGCGCGCGACGATGTGCGTTGTGGGCTCGAGCAGGCGCAGGCGCGGGTGCCTGGCGTAGAGCCCGGCGTGGGCTGAGACACGGGCGTGGTAGGCGTTTACGATCCGTTTGAAACGGCGCATTTGCGCGACGAGCCGTAGATTCCGCCGGTTGGCGTAGGTGCTCAGCCCCGCGGGGGAGACGAGGACGAGGCGCTCGACGCATTGCGGGCAGTTGATCGCGAGCTGGGCGCAGGCGAAGCCGCCCATCGAGTGGCCGGCGAAGGCGGCGGCGCTGATCTCCAGGTGCTCGAGCAGCTGCTCCAATGTGCGCGCATACAGGGGTATCGAGATCCTCTCGTTTGGCATCGGCGAGTTGCCAAAGCCGGGCAGGTCCATGGCGATCACGCGATGGTTGGACGCGAATGCGGTCAGCTGCTCGAGCCAATGGGTCCAGCGCTCGATCAGGCCGTGGACGAACACGAGCGGCGGGCCTGCGCCGAGTTCGATCATGTTCACGGGGTGACCGTCTAGGATCACCCAGCGCTGGTGCGCACGCCAGTCGACGTCGAGCCATGGGGAATGACCCTGCGGCCCGTAGACTGGCGGATCATCCAATCCGGGGAGCGAGGAGGATGAAGCTGTGGACGACGGGTTCACAATCGTTCAAGCTACCCAAGGAACAGCATAAATATATGAGGATCGCGATCGACATCGACTCGACGCTTCATCACTATTGGGACATCCTCTCGGAGGTCTCGGTGAGGCGCTTCGGAATCGAGCTGCCCTACGACGAGCAGTTCACGTGGGGCATCACGCGCCTTCGTCCCGAGCAGCTGGCTCTGTGCATCGATGAGAGTCATTCAGATGAGCGGATTCTCGCTGGTATTCCCTATCCGGGTGCGGTTCAGGCGGTGCGCCGCTGGCATGAGGAAGGTCACTTCGTGCATGTCACCAGCCATCGGGCTGCCGATCGCAAGCGTCCCACCGCTGCCTGGCTTGAGCAGATCGGGTTGCCGTTCGACGATCTGCACTGCTCCTACGACAAGGTTTCTCGTTGTGTCGAGCTCCAGATCGGCCTGCTGATCGACGACGGGCCGTTGAACCTCGCCGCCGCGCTGGCGCGCGGCATCGCGGTCGCCACGATCCGCCACCCGTGGAACAGGGATCTATGCGACGAAGAGGATGTGATCTGCGCCGCTGACTGGCCAGAGCTCGAGCGCAAGCTCACACCCGTGCTTGTGAGGCAGGGCACGGGGGTTGGCGCGGCGAACTAGGTGTCTCGAATGGAGAGCGCTTGGAAGGCAGCCCTCGAGCTGCTCGAAGAGGATCTGGGCCGCCGCGATGCGGCCGCCAGGACAAGACGGGCGTATGCGCTCGATGTTGGGCAGTTTGCCCGCTGGGCCGTCACCCGCGGGTTGCTTCCGGAGCTGGTCGGCGTAAAGGACGTGCGCCGCTACATTGCGCTGCTCTCCGGTGCAAACGCGGCCCCGAGCACAACCGCACGCAAGCTGGCGGCCCTGCGTGCCTTGTTCGCCAGCCAGCGCGAGCACGGACGGATCGCCCAGAACCCGGCCGACCTGGTGAGCACACCACGCCGCTCGTCATACCTCCCGCGCGTGCTCAAGGAGAAGGAGGCGGCCAGGCTGCTGGACGCGATCCCTGCGCGTAACTCGCTGGAGCAACGCGACCAGGCGCTGTTCGAGCTGGCCTACGGGTGCGGCTTGCGCGCCGAGGAGCTCGTGTCACTGAAGATCACAGACATCGACTACGACGGCGAGCAGCTGCGCGTGGAGGGGAAGGGGCGCAAGACGCGCTACCTGCCGGTCGGGGAGGTCGCGATGGCCGCAGTGAGGCTCTACGCAGCACGGGGCCGCAATGGGCTCACCGCGCCAAGCGCGCCGGGAGAGCGAGCGGGAGAAGAGGGCGCGCTGTTCCTGTCAAAGACTGGAAAACCGCTGGGCACGAGCGACGTGCGCAGGCGGCTGCGGGCGTGGGCCACACGCGCACAAATCCCGGGCGGGGCGACGCCGCACGCTCTCAGGCATAGCTTTGCGACACATCTCCTCGACGGCGGAGCGGACTTGCGGAGCATCCAGGAGTTGCTCGGCCACGCAAGCGTGTCCACTACCCAGGTTTACACTCGGGTAGAGTCCGCCAGGCTGAGAAGCGCCTATGCGCGCAGCCACCCTCGGGCTTGAGGGGGGAGAAGACACTGGAGACGAATGTTAAAGCGATCGAGCTGCGCGAAGTCTGGCGGCGGTACAAGACCGACGGTGACCGGCGTGCGCGCGAGCGGCTCGTGCTCGCCTACTCACCGCTTGTCAAGTACGTAGCCGGGCGCACCGCCGCTGGGCTGCCCCCGCATGTCGAGGAGGCGGACCTGATCTCCTACGGGCTGGTGGGGCTGATCTCCGCGATCGAGCGGTTCGAGCCTGCGCGGGAAATCAAGTTCGAGACGTACGCGATCATGCGCATCAAGGGCGCGATCATCGATGAGCTGCGGGCAATGGACTGGGTACCCCGCAGCGTGCGTTCGCGGGCCCGCGAAGTGGAGCGCGCGAACGCGAAGCTCGAGCACACCCTGCAGAGGGCGCCGACCGACAAGGAGATGGCGGCCGAGCTGAAGATCACGGTGGAGGAACTGAACGAATCGCTGCTGGCGATCTCGCACTCCTCGATAGTCGCCCTGGACGAGCTCTGGAGTGTGTCGGACTCCAGCGGCGATCAGGTGTCGCTGATGGACACGATCGAGGATCACGCGGCGCCCGACCCGGCGAAGGCGCTCGACGTGGGTGACCTGAAGGACCGGATCGCCGAGTCGATTGCCAAGCTGCCAGAGCGCGAGAAGCTGGTGATCGCGCTGTACTACTACGAGAACCTGACCTTGCGCGAGATCGGCGAGGTGCTTGGAGTGACCGAGTCGCGCGTGTCCCAGTTGCATACGAAGGCCGTCCTGCGCCTGCGTTCGCGGATGCAGGAGGACTCTTTCGAGAGCTGATCGACTACGCTGCTCAGTCGATGGCTACCAGGTCGATCGTCACCTCTCAGCCGGATGTCGCCTGCGACGTATGCGAGCGGCGGCTGCTGCGCGGCGAGTTGCCCGACGTCTTCCTGGCCGCTGGCAGGCGTCGCACGGTCTGCGAGTTGTGTGCGCCGCGAGCGGCGCACGAGGGGTGGCTGCGCGAGGCGGACCGCCACACGGTGAGCTTGCCGGCGCCGCGCGTGAGGCGCGGTCGCAACCTGTTCGAGCGCCTTCGTCCCCAGCGTGAGCCGGTCTCCGGCGGCTCTGGGGAGGACCTTACCGCGCAGGGGATTGAGCTTTCCTCGCCGGAGGTGCCGCCCGCGCCCAAGTCCTACGACTTCTTGGGAGCCATCGCGGGGGCCCAGGGAGAGTCATCCGCGGTGGCGCCGGGGCCGGGCGAGGAGGGCACGATTGCGTTGACCAGCGGCGAGGTGAAGGTCGAGCGGGCGCTCGAGGTATTCAACGCTGGCGAGCACCCCAGGCGCGTGGCGGGTGTCGCCCGCTCGCTGGGCGAACCGGGCGTTACTGTTCGCCCAGTCGCCGATTCCGGGAGCGTGGTTGTGATCGTGGTCGCGTGGGAGCTGTGCTGGTACCGGTATGAGGTGGATCTCGGCGATGAGGCGGCCGGGGCGCGGGTGACGGCGCAGGGGATGGAGCTTTCAGAGCTCGCGGAGGAGGACCGGCTTGTGAATGCCACAGCCGGCGAGCACGGTGCGCTGTTGCGCCTGGATGTTTGAGCTGCACCTGTTTGAGCTGCACCCTTGTGTATTTGCGGCTGGAGAGTAGAATCGAGGCCTGATGATCTATTGCGTTGTCCCCAAGCCATTGGCCGAGGAGCTCTATCCAAAGCTCGTCGAGCACTACCAGCACGAGGGCAACGTAACGGTCATCGTTGACCGGCGTGAGTTCGACCGGCGCGCCCGGCGGGGGAGCCCGGCCGCGAAAGCGCCAGCTCCAGAGGGTGCGCCGCGGCGTGTGATCCGCGACCGTCGCAGGGCTCGCGTGGCCGGGGATATGCCCCCGCTCGCACGCGCGTCCTCGTAACCCGCGCGTTTCGTCTTAGCCGATCTAGATACTTCGGGCGATGAAGGTGATAGTGCACGTCGACGGCGGCGCTCGTGGCAACCCTGGGCCGGCGGCGGCCGCTTGCGTGATCACCTCACCCGAGGGTGTGCTGCTGGGCGAGCATGCCCAACTGCTCGGCACGGCCACAAACAACGTGGCCGAGTACCGGGCGCTGCTGCTTGGGCTTCAGCGCGCGCGCGAGCTGGGCGCAAGCGAAATCGACGTCGTGGGTGATTCGGAGCTGATTGCAAAGCAGGTAAAGGGTCTCTTCAAGGTCAAGCACGAGGCGATGAAGCCCTTGCACCGTGAGGCGATGGCGGCCTTGGGGGAGTTCGAGCGCTGGTCGATCCGGACTGTGCCGCGCGAGCAGAACGAGCATGCCGACGCGCTCGTCAATGCCGCACTGGACCAGGCGCGCGCGAGCGCCGCAAGCTAGGCGATACGCCACGCAGGCTCAGTGAAGCGGCCGGGCCGAGCGGGCGATGCCGAGCATCTGTTCGTTTGAGAGATCCTCGAGCAGCGTGTTGGTGACCCAGTACAGAACCTGCCCCTGGCGCCAGGCGACCGTGTGGATGTGACTTCCATCGGCGAAGATCCTGTAGGCGATGCCGCCGATCTTGCGGGTTTCGGTGGGGTGGGCGACGATTGGTGGGTTCAGCCAGTCGGTGCCCTCCAGGTCGTAGTAGCCACCGAGGCCGTTCTGCTGGAAGGGCACCACGTAGGCGTGGCGCAGGTGGTTGCCGGTGTCGCGCAGCGTGTAGGCACGTACCGGCTGCTGCGTGGCGGGAGCGGTTTGCAGCGACGGGTAGAGGACGCGGAAGGGCACGTTGATGGCGGCCTTGACGAGTTCGCTCTGGCCTGAGGATGGGGTGGGGTACAGGCCGATCGACGCAGAGCTGGAGCTCCTCGAGCGGTGGTGGCCGTGGCCCTTGGTCGGATTCGGAAGGGTGGGCTTGGGTGTGCTGACTTTCTGCTGGCCGTGCAGGAAGTCCGCGAGCGTGGCCCGCGCGAGCGTCGGCGTTGTCGTAACGAACGACTGCCCTTTGAACCCGTAGTTTCCGTTGGCGACCCGGAACTTGACCTGACGCAGCGGCTTTGATTGCGAGAACCCAACCAGCTTGGCGAGGTCGATCAGCTGGCTGGCTGAGGAGCTGAACCCGGCGGTGACGATCGCCCGTCCCACGGCTTTGGCGACCGTGTCGATCTGGCCAATCGCGTTTTCGGGCGAGATTTGCTCGCGCAGGTTGCGAAGGAAGTCCTGCTGGCGGGCGACGCGCACGAAGTCGGAGTCGTGGTGACGATAGCGAACGTAAGAGAGCGCGTTGTTGTAGCAGAGCTTCTGGTAGCCGGGCTGGAGATTGATTTCGGAGTATTCTTCCCCTTCTTCACCGTGCAGGTGAAGATAGCGGTGGTCGACGTTGACGTAGACACAGCCGAGCGTGTCGACGACCTGGATGAAGCCTTTGAAGTTGACGTCGATGATCCCGTTGAGCTTCAGGCCGGGGAAGACTTCGTGCTCGATCGTTTCGGCTGCCAGCACCATCGAGCCGCGCGCGCCACCGAGCTGGGCGCCGTAGGTGTATGCGGCGTTGATCTTTGACTGTGGGTAGTACTGCCCGGTTGAGGCTTTGATGTTCACGAGCAAATCGCGGGGGATCGAGAGCACCGAGGTTTGTCCCTGTTCGGGGTCGAAGCGCACCAGCAGGATCGTGTCGCTGTGCGGGGGGTCCGTGCGGTCAAGGGCGTCTTTCGAGGCGGCTCGCCTGTCTGAGCCGAGGATCAGGTAGGTCGCCGGGCCGCCGTTGTATTCGGGGATGACAACCCCCTTGGGGGCGTGGATCTGGTCAACGCCGGGGAAGATGTCGTGCGCGAGGCTGCTTGCGGTATTCAGCGCGACGGTCGCCGTCGCCCCGCCGCTGAGCAGCACGATCAGCACGCCGCCGGCCACGAAGCGCTTCCACATGCTCATCCACAGGGAGGGTGGGCGCTCGTCATCCATGGGGTATAGGCACGCAGCAGCTCATATTGGGCATAAGGAAGCTTGCGGCGGCAGGGAGGGCACTTATCACCGCGCTCGTTCGCTAAGAGTAGCGAGCCGGCCGGCGCGCACGCGGCGGGCGAGGCCGGGGAGACCGGTACCCTCGAGGACGTGCTCAGCCCCCGAAATCGCGAGTTGTTGGGGCTCCTTCCCGCAGCTCTGCTGGTCACAGCAGGCTTCACCGCGATCTTCATCCAGGCCGAGAACAACTCTCCGGGGGCCTCGACGAACCTCACGCTGAACCACGCCTCGGGCGTGTCGCTGACGTATGGCGCCCTGTTTCTAGGGTTGTGCCTGGCGGCGCACCTGGTGATCCGCTTCGCCCTGCCGCATGCCGACCCCTATCTATTCCCACTCGGGGCGGTGCTCGCGAGCGTGGGGATCGTGATGGTGTATCGCATCAACCCCGCGCTGGCGCGCCAGCAGGCGCAGTGGATGGTGATCGGGCTGGTCCTGTTCGCCGCGACGATCCTGGTGCTGCGCCGCCGGGGGCTGGGCATGCTCGAGCGCTACCGCTACACGATCGCCGCGCTCGGCATCGGCATGGCTGTACTGCCGCGGCTCCCCGGCATCGGCGAGCAGGTCAACGGCGCCTACCTGAACATTCACGTGGGCAGCGTCTCCTTTCAGCCCGCCGAGCTGGCAAAGATCGCGATCGTGATCTTTCTGGCGAGCTATTTGCGCGACAACCGCCAGATTCTCGTGACCGCCGGGCGGCGCGTGCTGGGGCTGACGATCCCGCCGATGAAGCAGTTCGGCCCGATGCTCGTCGTGTGGGGGGCGGCCATGGCCACACTGCTATTGACCCGAGAGCTCGGCACTTCGCTGATGTTCTACGGTGCCTTCCTCGCGCTGTTGTATGTCGCCACCGGGCGCTTCTCCTTCCCGCTGATTGGACTGGTGCTGTTCGCCCTTGGCGCTTGGTTCGTGGCCACGCATGTGAGTCACGTGCACGCGCGAGTGCTCGCCTGGGAACACCCCTTCGACCTGGCGCTGTACAGCCGCCTGGAAGGGGGCAGCTATCAGCTCGCGCAGTCGCTGTTCGCCCAGGCCGACGGGGGCCTGCTGGGCACGGGCTTTGACCAGTCGCTGCTGCGCTTGCCCCACGGCGGCTCCTCGATCCTGCCGGTCCCCGAAAGCGACATGATCTACGCGGTGATCACAAACGAGCTGGGCCTGGTGGGCGCCACGGCGCTGCTGCTCGTGTATCTGCTGTTCATAGCCCGTGGGCTGAAGACGGCGATGCTGGCGCGCGACTCCTTCTCCAAGCTGCTGGCGACGGGGCTGTCGTTCATCGTGGCGATGCAGGTGTTCGTGATCGTCGGCGGTGTCACGCGGGTGATCCCGCTGACGGGGGTGACACTGCCGTTTGTCGCCTATGGGGGGTCCTCAGTGGTGATGAACTTCGTGCTGCTGGCGCTGCTGCTGGTTGTGTCCGACCGGGCGCGAAGACCCTACTCCCGGACGTGAAGGCCTCTAGCGTGCGCTCGTGTGGGCTTGCTGAGGCTTTCGGGCGAGAACCTTCATAACCACCAGCCCGCGCAGGTGAGTCTCGGGCGCCGTCGAAAACCTGAGCCGTGTTGACTTCGACGATCGCGGCGGCGACGCCACGTTTGCTCCTGCGAACGCCGCCCCACTCCCACCACCGCTACGCCGGCCTGGCCAGTCCTCGTTCGCCCGGCGGGCTATCCTCGCCGGCCGGCCTGCACAGGCGACCGTGGCTGGCGCGCCTGCGCCGCGCGTTGGACGAGGAGCTATTCGTTTTGCACTACCAGCCAATCATGTCGTTGCGGGACGGGAGCGTGTCGCATTACGAGGCGCTCGTGCGGCTCGCCGACGAGCCCGGCGGGGGATTGGTGGCGCCCGGCAGGTTCCTGCCCGCGGCCGAGCGTTACGGCCTGATTCGTGAGATCGACCGCATGGTGCTGGCCCAGGTGGCCACACTGCTCTCCGGCGAGCACGGTGAACAGGGCGTGCACGTCGCGATCAACTGCTCGTCGCTGTCGATCACCGATGGGGGAATGCTGGCTCAGATCGAAGGAGCGCTCAGGCTCGCGAGGGTCGATCCCGCACAGCTGATGGTCGAGGTGACCGAGACCGCCGCGATCTCCGACATGGCGCGCGCACAAGCTTTCTGTGCCGGCGTGCAGGCATTCGGTTGCGCGGTTGCGCTCGACGATTTCGGCGCCGGCTTCGGTTCCTTTCAATACCTCAAGCACCTGCCGTTTCAGTACTTGAAGATCGACGGCGACTTCATTCGCGGCCTGCCGGCTTCGTCAAAGGACCAGCTCGTGGTCAAGGCGCTCGTGGATCTCGCCCGCGGCATGGGCAAGCAGACGATCGCCGAGTATGTCGAAGACATGGCCACGGTGGAGCTGTTGCGCGAGTACGGCGTGGATTACGCCCAGGGCTTCGAGGTGGGTGCTCCACACCCGGTGCTGCCGCTCGCCTAGCTTCTGGCCGCGCGCCTATTTGGGCTGGGGGAATTGCCTACGCATCGCAGCGTCCCACATGCGGTCGCTGAGCAGGCGTCGCGCCCAAATCGTGAACTTGGCTGAGGGCGTAATCGTGATCCGCGCAGGCGGCCGTGAGCGGGTGATCGCACGCTCGATGACCTTCGCCACACGGTCCGGGCTGCCGCCGAGCAGCTTCATCGGCCCCTCATACGCGCCTTTGGTGACCGCGCCGACGGTCGTGTTGAACGTCGCGTACGGGTCGTCTGCGCCTGTCCCCACGCCGGCCATGCTCGCCGTGGCGGCCTCGCCGAACTCGGTCGTGATCAGGCCGGGCTCGAGCAGGATCACGTCGATGTGAAAGCCGCGCAGCTCAAAGCGCAGCGCGTCGGAGATCGCCTCGAGCGCGTGCTTGGTCGCGTGGTAGTGGCCGCCGCCGGGAAACGACAGGCGCCCGCCCATCGAGCCGACGTTGACGATCTTTCCCCACCGCTGCGCGCGCATCTTCGGCAGCACCAGCTGGGTCAGGCGGACGAGCCCGAACACGTTCGTCTCGAACTGCCGTCGTACGGCGTCCAGCGGCACCGTCTCGATCGCCCCTGACTGGCTGTAGCCGGCGTTGTTGATCAGCACTCCGACGGCGCCCTCAGCGCGCTCCACCTCGGCTACCGCTGCTTGCATCGATTGCTCGCCGGTGACGTCCAGGGCGAGCGTCCTGCAGCCGGCCTGCTCGAGGCCGGCGAGCGTCTCCGGCCGGCGCGCGGTCGCGTACACCGTCCAGCCCGAGCGCACGAGCGCAAGCGCGGTGGCACGGCCGATGCCCGAGGAGCAGCCGGTGATCAGCACCGCCTTCGAGGGTTCGGACATGCGGGCAGCATAAACGCGTGCCGGTCCTCTAGGGTGGGCGCCCATGCGTGCCGTGACCTTCCAGGCTCCGGGCGAGGTGCGTGTCGAGGACGTGCCCGAGCCGGAGCTGAACGAGCCGACCGACGCCGTTGTGCGGATCGAGGCGACGGGGGTGTGCGGGTCGGACCTGCACATCTACCACGGGCGCGTTCAGATCGAGCCGGGCTTCACGATCGGGCATGAGTATGTGGGCACGGTGATCGCGGCTGGCGAGCGCGTTAGGGCCGTGTCGGTGGGGGACCGCGTGCTCGGGTGCTTTCAGACCGCGTGCGGTGTTTGCTACTTCTGTCGCGCCGGGTGGTATGACCGCTGTGCGGTGTCGCGCACGTTCGGGCATGGCGCGGCGCTCGGGTCGCTCCAGGGGACCCAGGCTGAGCGTGCGCTGGTGCCGAACGCCGGCCTCGTGCTGCGCCGGGTGCCCGAGGGGATGAGTGACGACGTTGCGCTGTTTGCCGGGGATGTGATGGGGACAGGCTTCCACGGGGTGGTGGCGAGCGGTTTGCGCCCCGGGGATGTCGTCGCGGTGCTGGGGTTGGGGCCGGTGGGCTTGTGTGCGGTGCAGGCGGCGCGCGCGATTGGGGCGGCGCATGTGCTTGCTGTCGACTCGGTGGAGGAGCGTCTCTTAGTCGCCGAGTCTTTCGGAGCGGAGCCGGTGCACCTCGTTGAGCAGGATGTGCGTGCGCTCGCGCGCGAGCGCACGCAGGGTCGTGGGGTGGACGTGTGCATTGACGCGGTGGGCGATCCGCGGGCGCTCGAGACGGCGCTCTACATCACGCGCGCACATGGTGCGGTGCAGTGCCTGG
>Ga0307373_10008056_pt1 | contig 16194 bp, 15 predicted proteins | sample OX2MG_FD_202534 | JGI IMG/M metagenome (GOLD analysis project Ga0307373, IMG submission 202534) | Soil microbial communities from Risofladan, Vaasa, Finland - OX-2 | ecosystem: Environmental > Terrestrial > Soil > Coastal area > Acid sulfate soil | place: Finland: Risofladan, Vaasa | collected... | reverse complement strand
ATGGTCGACCCGGCCTATTCCCAGGTCATGCTGTTTGCCGCGATGACCCTCGTCCTGCTGATCCGCCCGCAGGGCCTGCTCGGCTCGCTTGGCCGCGACTAGCGCTTGCGATGTTGCGCCGCCGCCCCCTCCTGGTCGAGGCCCTGACCGCGATCGGCCTGATCGCCGCCCCGTTCGTGTTGCCCCATCTCGGCTTTGCCCCGAACACGGTCAACCAGATCCTGGTCTGGGGCCTGTTCGGGATCGGCTTCGACATCCTGTTCGGCTACACCGGGCTGTTGTCGTTCGGACAATCGGCGTTCTACGGCACCGGCGGCTTTGTCGCCGCATACCTGCTGACCAACAACCTGATTTCGCACGTGCTGCCGGCGCTCGCCATCGGCACGGTCGTCGCGGCGCTGATCGGCATCCTCGTCGGCATCGTCGCGCTGCGCCGCACCGGGATCTATTTCGCGATGATCACGGTGGCGATCGCCGAGATGTTCTACTTCACCGAGTTCTCGCCGCTGGCCGCCTATACCGGCGGGGAAAACGGGCTGCCCGGCGTGCCGGCGCCACGATTTTCGCTGTTTGGCTGGTCGTACGATGCCAACACCAACTGGTCGATGTACGCGTTCCTCGCGGTGTTCTACTACCTCGGCATCGTCGTCGCGCTGCGCATCGTGCGCTCGCCGGTCGGGGCAGTCCTCAGCGCGATCCGCGACAACCCGCTGCGGGCGCAGGCGGTCGGGCATGCCGTCGGCCGCTACAAGCTGACCGCGTTCGTGATCGCCGCCGCCTATGCCGGGCTGGCCGGCGGGCTGCTCGGCGTGCTGCAAGGTTTCATGCCGCCCGACGCGTTCACCTTCGAGACCTCGGGCCAGCTCGTCATGCAGACCGCGATCGGCGGCGTCGGCACGCTGTTCGGGCCGCTGCTCGGCGCCACGCTGTGGCTCTACCTGCGCGATTTCCTGCAAGGCGTCGTGCATCTCGGCGCCACATGGAAGCTGGTGCTCGGGATCGCCTTCGTGCTGCTCGTGTGCTTCCTGCGCCGCGGGCTGATCGGCGGGCTGCGCGACCTGTGGGCGCTTGCCGCCGAGCGCCGCCGCCCGCCGGCACCAGAGGAAGCCGCCGCCGCCGCCGACCCCGTGCCGGCGCCACCGCCGCCGCCCGCCAGCCTCGGCCCGGCGCGCCGCCGCCCGGGGGCGGCGTTTGCCGGGCCGGTGCTGGAGGCCCGCGGCGTGTCGAAATCGTTCGGCGGCATCGCCGCCAACCGCGACATCGACTTCACAGTCGAAGACGGAGAGCTGCGCGGCATCATCGGCCCGAACGGCGCCGGCAAGAGCACGTTCTTCAAGATGCTGACCTGCGAACTGCCGCCGACATCCGGCCGCGTCGTCTTTCGCGGCCGCGACATCACCGGCATGGACATCGCCCGCGTGTGTCAGCTCGGCCTGACCAAGAGCTATCAGGTCAACCAGCTGTTCTCGCGGCTGACGCTGCGCGACAATCTGGTGATCGCGGCGCTCGCCGAGCGGCGCGGCCCCTTTGCCCTCGACCTGCTGCGCCGGATCGACCGCGTGCCCGGGCTGGCGGCGCGGGTCGAGAACACGCTGGCACTGGTCGGGCTCAGCGGCCGCGCCGACGTGCCGGTCGCCGAATTGGCCTATGGCGAAAAGCGCCGACTCGAGATCGGGCTGGCGCTCGCCTCGTCGCCCTCGCTGTTGCTGCTCGACGAGCCGCTCGCCGGGATGAGCCCGCAGGAACGGCTGGAAACCGTGCAACTGCTCAAAAACATCCGCCGCGGCCGCACCCTGGTCATCGTCGAGCACGACATGGATGCGGTGTTCGAACTGGCCGAGCGCATCACCGTGCTGCACGAGGGGGCACTGCTCGCCGAGGGGACCCCGGCGGAAATCCAGCGCAACAGCCTGGTGCAGGAAGCCTATCTCGGCGGAGTCGCGGCAGAATGAGCGCGCTGCTCGAGGTCGAAAACCTCAACAGCTATTACGGCGACAGCCACATTCTGTTCGACGTGTCGCTGCACGTCGAACAGAACGAGGTCGTGGCGCTGCTCGGCCGCAACGGCGCCGGTAAGAGCACGACGCTGAAAAGCCTGATCGGCGTGGTGCGCCCGCGCTCGGGGCGGATCGCGCTCGACGGCACCCCGACCCACGCGCTGCCGCCGCACCGCATCGCCGCGCTCGGGCTGCAGTTGGTGCCTGAGGACCGGCGCATCTTCGGCAGCCTCAACGTCGAGGAAAACCTGGTGCTGGCCGGGCTGACCGCCAAATCGCGCTGGCCGCTCGACCGGGTGTGGGAAATGTTTCCGCGCCTCAAAGAGCGGCGGCGCAGCCGGGGCACCGACCTGTCGGGCGGCGAGCAGCAGATGCTGGCAATCGCCCGCGCACTGGTGCGTGACCCCAAGATCATCCTGCTCGACGAGCCGTTTGAAGGGCTGGCACCGATCATCGTACGCGACCTGCTCGGCACCTGCCGCGCGCTGGCCGCGTCCGGGCATACCATCGTCGTCGTCGAGCAGAACATCTCGGCGGCGATGAGCCTTGCCGACCGGGTCTATATCCTGCGCAACGGCCATGTGGTCGAAGAGCTGACCGCCGCGGCGCTGCGCGAGCAGCCCGAGGTGTTGCGCCGGCATCTCGGCGTGTAGCGCCGCCGCCTCAGCCGAGAAACGCGGCGAGCAATTCGCGCGCCGCGGCCTCCGGCGAGCGCGTGCCGGCGGAAACCTCGGCCTCGATCGCGGCGAGCCGGCCGGCGACCACCGGTGTGGCGCGAAACCGCTCGATCAGCGCCTCGCCAAGCTCAGCCCACAGCGCCGCCCGAGCCTGCGCCGCGCGGCGCTCACGCCACAGCCCGCTGGCTTCGAGCCGGGCGCGGAAGCGGGCCACATCGTCCCAGATTTCTGCCACGCCCTCACCGGACAGCGCCGAAACCGCGCGCACCGACACCTCCCAGTCCGGCACGGCCGGCGGCACCAGACGCAGCGCACTGGCATATTCGGCGGCGGTGGCCCGGGCGTGGGCTTCGAGATCGCCGTCGGCCTTGTTGACAAGGATCAGGTCCGCGAGCTCGATGATCCCGCGCTTCAGCCCCTGCAATTCGTCGCCGGCGGCGGGCGGCAGGATCAGCACGAACATGTCGACCATCTCGGCGACCGTGGTCTCGGCCTGACCTGCGCCGACGGTTTCGACGACGACCGTGTCGAACCCGGCGGCCTCGCACACCAGAATCGCCTCGCGCGTGCGCCGCGCGACGCCGCCGGTCTGCGTTCCGGCCGAGGACGGGCGGATATAGGCACCCGGGTTGCGCGACAATTCCGCCATCCGGGTCTTGTCGCCGAGGATCGCGCCGCCGCCGCGCTTGGAGCCCGGATCGACCGCCAGCACCGCCAGCCGGTGCCCGGCGGCGATGCCGTCGAGGCCAAAGCGCTCGATAAAGGTCGATTTGCCGGCGCCGGGAGGGCCGGAGATACCGACCCGCGTCGCGTTGCCGGTAAGCGGCAGGATCGCGTCGAGCAGTCGCTCGGCCTCGCCGCGATGATCGGGACGCGTCGATTCGACCAGCGTCACCGCCCGTGCCAAGGCGCGCCGGTCGCCGGCGCGCAGCGCGATGACGAGGTCGGCGAGCGCCGTCAGCGCGGCCTCACTCGCCGACCAGCGCGGCCTCACGGCGCGCCGCCTCCTGCTGGCGGGCCCACATCGCGGCGTAGACGCCGCCCTTGGCGGTCAGCGCGTGATGATCGCCGCGCTCGACGATGCGACCGTGATCGAACACCAGAATCTCGTCGGCATCAACCACGGTCGACAGCCGGTGGGCGATGACCAGCGTCGTGCGGTCGGTTGCGATCTCGGCAAGGCTCGCCTGGATTTCGCGCTCGGTCTTGGTGTCGAGCGCCGAGGTCGCCTCGTCGAACACCAGGATCGGCGGGTTCTTGAGGATCACCCGGGCAATCGCGACGCGCTGCTTTTCGCCGCCCGAGAGCTTGAGCCCGCGCTCCCCGACCATCGTGTCGTAGCCGTCGGGCAGGCCGGCGACGAAATCGTGGATGCGGGCGAGGCGCGCGGCGTTCTCAATCTCGGCCCGGGTCGCGCCGGGGCGGCCATAGGCGATGTTGTAGAGGATCGTGTCGTTGAACAGCACGGTATCCTGCGGCACCACGCCGATCGCGCGGCGCAGACTGTCCTGCGTCACCTCGCGCAAATCCTGGCCGTCGATCTCGATCGCCCCGACATCGACATCGTAAAACCGGAACAGCAGCCGGGTGATCGTCGACTTGCCGGCGCCGCTGGCGCCGACGATCGCGACCGTGGCGCCGGGTGGGACGCGGAAATCCACCGCGTTCAGGATCGGCCGGCGCGGGTCGTAGCGGAAATCGACCGCGTGAAACGCCACCGCGCCGCGGGCGACCACCAGTTCCGCCGCGCCAGGCCGATCGACGATATCGGGCGGGATCGCCATCAGCCGCATCAGCTGCTCGAGATCGGCCAGCGACTGCTTGATGTTGCGATAGACCATGCCGAGGAAATTGAGCGGCATGTAGAGCTGGACCAGATAGGCGTTGACCAGCACGAAATCGCCGACCGTCATGCGCCCGGCGGCGACCCCCTCGGCAGCCAGCAGCATGATTCCGACAAGCCCGCAGCCGATGATCGCGCCCTGGCCGACATTCAACAGCGCCAGCGTCGTTTCGCTTTTGACCGCGGCGCGCTCGTAGCCGTAAAGCGAGAGGTCGTAGCGCTCGACCTCATGCTCTTCGTTGGCAAAATACTTGACCGTCTCGAAATTGAGGAATGCGTCGACCGATTTTGAATTCGCCTCGGTGTCGCGCTCGTTCATCTCGCGCCGAAAGCGCACCCGCCAGTCGGTGACGGCAAAGGTGAAGGCAATATAGGCGGCGATCGTCGCGAAGGTGACCGCAGCGAAGGTCCAGTTGTAGAGCCGCCACAACACCACGCAGACGACGAGAATCTCGATCAGCGTCGGGACGACGTTGAACAGGATGAAGGAGAGCAGAAAGTTGATCGCCTGGACGCCGCGCCCAACCGACCGCGCCAGACCGCCGGTACGCCGCTCGAGGTGAAAACGCAGCGACAGCGCGTGCAGATGGCGGAACGCCGACAGCGCCACCCGCCGCACCGCGCGCTGCTCGACTTTGGCGAACACTGCGTCGCGCAATTCGCCAAAGCCCTGGGCCATCACCCGCGACACCCCGTAGGCGACGACCAGCATCACCGGCACCGCGACCGCCGCACCGCCGGCGCCGTTCAGGCGATCGACAGCGTGCTTGTAGAGAAGCGGGACGCCGATATTGACCAGCTTGCCGGCGAACAGCGCCAGCACCGCGGCCACCACCCGCACCCGCAGCTCGAGCGCGTGACGCGGCCAGAGATACGGTAAGACCGCCTTGAAGGCGCGCAGCCCGTCGATCATCCGGCCCTGCGGGCCGTCGATCGCCGAGGGCGGCGGGCGGCCCCGCGGGCTCATCGGCCGGGCCGCACCGGCTGCGCCATCGCGCCGCCGTCGATGGCGCGCATCGCGCCCCACAGCCAGCCGCACAATCGCTTCGACCGCGCCATCGCTAGCCGCCGACGATGCGAGTGACGGCGGCCGGATCGAAGCGGTGGCGGTCGATCTTCAGGTGAACGACACCTTCGTCGACGGCGACGGCGGCTTCGACCACCCCCGGCACGGCGGCGAGCCGAGCGGCGAGGGCGCCGACTTCGCCGCGGTCGGCGGTGCCCAGCGGCGCCAGATAGCTCGAATAGGCGCCCGGCCGGCGCATCGTCAGCGCCAGCAGCAGCCATACCAGCGCCACCACCACGGCAAAAGCGAAGACACCGCGGGGGCCGCCCGCCGCCAGCGCCCAGCCGCCCGCCGCACCGCCGACGAAAATGCCGAGGAACTGCGCGCTCGAATAGACACCGGTCGCAGTGCCCTTGGCGCCGGCCGGGGCGGTCTTGGTGACGAGCGACGGCAGCAGCGCCTCCATCACGTTGAACGCGGTAAAGAAGCCGACCAGCGCCGCCACCGCCGCCGCGGCAAACTGCCCGACCGCCCACAGCGCAATCAGGCTGGCAGCGAGCAGTGTGATCGCGGCGACGAACGTCCCCTTCATCAGGTTCCGCTTCTCGGCGATGATGATCGCCGGCACCATCAGCACCACGGACGCCGCCAGTACCGGCAGGTAGACGAGCCAATTGCGCTCGTTCGACAGATGCAGCGTGTGGACCAGCAGCGCCGGCACGGCGAGGAAGCTCGCTGTCAGGATCACGTGCAGCGCGAAGATCGCGAAATCGAGCCGCAATAGTTCGCCGTCGCGGAGCACCCGCGCCAGCAGCGCCGGCACTGCCTCGGCGTCGCCGTGGCGGACGAGACGCGCCGGCGCCGGCACCGCACCGACGGCGATGGCGATCCCGACAACAGCCAGCACCGCGGTCAGCCAGAAGATCGCCGGCACCCCTGCAGCCGCCGCGATCAACGGCCCGACGACGATCGCCACGACAAATGAAAACCCAATCGTCATCCCGACCATCGCCATCGCCCGGGTGCGCACCTCCTCGCGCGTCAGGTCGGCGATCAGCGCCAGGGTCGCCGAACCGATCGCGCCCGTGCCTTGCAGGATGCGCCCGAGGATCATCCCGTCGATCGTCGTAGCGAGCGCCGCGACAACACTGCCGATGCCGAACAGCAGCAGCCCGCCGGCGATCACCACCTTTCGCCCGATGCGGTCGGACAACAGGCCGAACGGGATCTGCAGCAATCCCTGCGTCAGGCCGTAGGCGCCGAGCGCGAGGCCGATCGTCTCCGGCGTCGTGCCGCGCAGGTGCCCGGCATAGCCCGCGAACACCGGGTAGATCATGAACAGGCCCAGCAACCGCATCGCAAAGATCGCGGCGAGCGAGCCGGTCGCACGCAGTTCGCGCGGCGTCATCCCCGGGCTCCTTTTTGCCCGCGCGCAGAGCTTGTCCGAGCGCAGACGCGGTTAACGATGCCGAACCCGATCAGGTCGATGAAGACGATGAGGAACAGAATCAACATGCCGCCTCAGGTGATACAGCGCGCGCACCCGGGCAAACAATAGGCGATGCGGCAGACGGCCCCGGCGCCGCCTCAACCGTCGCCCGAGCCCCGCCCGATATGCGTAATATAATTAATCCAAAACGATGCTTCGTTTGAATAAACCCAAAAATTTATCAAATAATTTTAAAGATAAATTCATGAATTGATTTCCTATTAATGTTTGGCACAGAATTTGATTCAGCGGATCAACCGCACGAAACTCTTGGTTAAGGACGAATGGCAAGAAGAAAACCATGGATACGTTGCGGACAATCGAAAAGAACCTTTTCGGCCGCAGGGTCGGCCAGCCGCTTGCGGCATTGTGGCGCGACGGCAGCGGGGTCACGGCGATCGAATACGGGCTGATCGCCGCGCTGATCGCAGTCGCCGCGGTGACGGCTTCGCCCGATCCGCACGCGTGACCGGCATGCGAACCCGCCGTAAGATGACCGCCATACCGCGCCGAAATCGCGGTGCGGCAGGCGGAGGGATCGCATGAAACTGGGCAGACTTGGCGTGTGGAACGCCATGGACTCGATGAGTGCGGCTGACGGAGCCGCCTTCGCCAAGCGCGTCGAAGCGTGGGGTTACAGTGCGCTGTGGCTGCCCGAAAGCCGGGGCCGCAACGTGCTGGTTCACTCGTCGTGGCTGCTGGCCAACACCACCCGGCTGATCGTTGCGCCGGGCATCGCCAACATCTATGCCCGCGACCCGATGGCGATGGCCAACGGGCAGCGCGCGCTTGCCGAGCAATCGGGCGGGCGCTTTCTGCTCGGCCTCGGCGTGTCGCATGCTCCCTCGGTCGAGGGGATGCGCGGCCACACCTACGGCAAGCCGGTCGCGACGATGCGCGCCTATCTCGCGGCGATGGCGGCGGCGCAGTACGCCGCCCCGGAGCCGCCCGAAAAGCCGCCGACCGTCATCGCCGCACTGGGCCCGCGCATGCTCGAACTGTCGGCGAGCGCGGCCGACGGCTCGCACCCCTATAACGTGCCACCCGAACATACCGCCGAGGCGCGGCGCCTGATGGGCCCGGGCAAGCTGCTGTGCCCCGAGGTGTGGGTGCTGCTCGAAACCGACCCGGCGACTGCTCGCGCCGCTGCGCGCCAGGCGCTGGCGCCGTACCTGCGGCTCGACAATTACGCCAACAACTGGCGCCGGCTGGGCTTTGGCGACGACCTTGCCGGCGGCGGCTCGGACCGCCTTGTCGACGCCAACGTCGCGTGGGGCGACGAGGCGGCGATCCGCAAGCGCATCCAGGAGCACTGGGACTCCGGCGCGGACCATGTCTGCATCCAGACGATCCGGCCCGACGGGGCGCGGCTACCCGACGAACGGCTGCTGGCGCTGCTGGCGCCGGGCGGCTGACGCCGCGCCGCGGCCTTGACGCTTCCGCCCGAGCAACCGACATTGTGCCGCGCCGCCCCCTTGCGCGCGCCTGCTGTGTTGCGGCGCGCCGGTTCCGCAGCGAAGGCCGACCCGATGTATTCCGAAACGACCCGTTCAATCAAGATCACAGTCCGCCCGTTCTACCTCGAACAGCACTCCTCGCCGGCAGACGACCACTTCGTGTGGGCGTATCACGTCCGGATTGAGAACGGCGGCGGCGAGACCGTGCAGCTGCACAATCGCCACTGGCGCATCACCGACAGCGCCGGACGGCTTCAGGAAGTGCGCGGCCCGGGCGTCGTCGGCGAGCAGCCGGTCCTCGCCCCCGGCGAAAGTTTTGAATACACCAGCTCGTGCCCACTGCCGACCCCGTCGGGGATCATGGTCGGCGATTACGAGATGTCGACGCAGGCCGGCGAGCGCTTTCTGGCGCATGTGCCGGCTTTTTCACTCGACAGCCCACAGCAGGCGGTGCGGCTCAACTGACCGGCGCCGCCCCGTCACCATTGTGGCCCCGCGGGCGCGGCCACGCCGACGATCCCGCCAAGAAAGAACGCCAGATGTCGTCTATCGCCAATCCCGCTTCCGTCGAACGCATTCACAAGCCGCGCACGATCCGCCGCCCGGGCCGCGAAGAAGCGCTCGAAGCGGTGCGCACCCTCATCCGCTGGGCCGGCGACGACCCGTCGCGCGAAGGCCTGGTCGGCACGCCAGACCGGGTGGTGCGCGCCTATCAGGAATATTTCAGCGGCTACGACGAAGACCCGGTGGCGCTGCTGCAGCGCACCTTCGAGGAGATGGACGGGTATGACGAGATCGTCATGCTCAAGGACATCCGCTTTGAGTCGCATTGCGAGCACCATCTGGCGCCGATCATCGGCAAGGTCCACATCGCCTACCTGCCCAACAACCGGGTGGTCGGCATCTCGAAGCTGGCGCGGCTCGTCGAGGTCTATGCCAAGCGGCTGCAGATCCAGGAGAAGATGACCGCGCAGGTGGCCAACACGATCGACGAGGTGCTGCAGCCGAAAGGCGTCGCCGTTGTCATCGAGGGCGCACATCAGTGCATGACGACGCGCGGGGTGCACAAATCCGGCGTCACGATGGTGACAAGCCGCATGCTCGGCGTGTTCCGCGCCGACGCGACGAGCCGGCGCGAGGTGCTGGCGATGATCGGCACCCCAGCCGGCGGGACTGGCGATTACGTCTGAAGCTTTACTCGCGGCGACGCTCGGCATCCTTGAGCGGCTCGTCGCCTTCGATACCACCTCGTCCCGCCCCAATCTGGCGCTGATCGAGTGGATCGCCGACTACCTGCGCGGCTTCGGCATCGCGAGCGCGCTGAGCGGAGACACCGCCTCCGGCAAGGCCAACCTGTTTGCGACGATCGGTCCGCCCGGGCGCGGCGGCGTGATCCTCTCTGGCCATACCGATGTCGTGCCGGTCACCGGCCAGCAATGGGCCAGCGACCCGTTCGCGCTGACCGAGCGCCCGGGGAACGACGGCGGCCGGCTCTATGGGCGCGGCACCGCCGATATGAAGGGGTTCATCGCGCTGGTGCTGGCCCTGGTGCCCGAGATGGCGGCGCGGCCGCTTGCGGTGCCGCTGCATCTTGCCTTCACCCATGACGAGGAGACCGGCTGCTTTGGCGCGCCGGAGCTGATCGCTACCCTGCCCGCCGGGCTGGCGCGGCCGCGTCTGGCGATCATCGGCGAGCCGACATCGATGCAGGTCGCCACCGCGCAGAAGGGCTGCTGCTTCTTCCGCACCGCGGTCACCGGCCGCGACGGGCATTCGAGCGCTCCCGGCCGCGGCGTCAACGCGATCGCCGCGGCTGCCCGGATCGTCGGCGAGATCGGCCGCCTGGCCGCCGAGGCCGAGGCGCACGGCCGGCCCGGCAGCGGCTTCGACCCGCCCTACACGACGCTGAGCGTCGGCACGATCGAGGGCGGTGCGGCGGTCAACATCATCCCCCGCGACTGCGCCTTTACCTGGGATTTGCGCGCCGTGCCGGGCGACGACCCCGCGGCGCTGAAGGCGCGGATCGACCGTTTCATCGATGACGAGTTGCTGCCGGCAATGCGGGCAGCCTATCCCGGCGCGGCGATTGCCACCGAGGCGCTGGTCGCAGTGCCGCCGCTGGTGCCGCAGGCGGATTCCCCGGCCGAGGCGCTGGTCCGCCGGCTCACCGGGACCAACACGACGACCACCGTGTCGTTCGCCAGCGAGGCGGGTCTCTATCAGCAGGCCGGCATCCCCGCGGTGATCTGCGGGCCCGGCTCGATAACCGTGGCGCACCAACCCGACGAATTCATCACCCGCGCCGAACTCGCCGAAGGCCAGCGCTTTCTCGGTCGCCTGCTCGATTGGGCCCAGACCGGCGGCGGCTAGACACTCAGCCCGATTGCCTCGCGACGGTCCGCGGCGCCGCGCTCACCCTGAAGTCGGGGTGGGTTCCGGGGCGGCGATCTGACGCGTCTCGATGCGGCCGGGCGGCGTGCCGAATTCGAGCCGGATGCGATAGCGCTGCCAGTCGTGGCGGTACGCGACCGGGTCGGGCAGCGGTATCTGCGCCTTCGAGATCGTGATCAGCAACCGGCCCTCGCTGCGGATGCCGGGGGCGATCGGGTCGGGCAGGGTCAAATCGGTAAGGCCGCCACCCGTCGGGTCACCCCCGGTGTTCTGCCCGCCGGCAAAGCCCGGCTGCGGGGTCACATCGATCGCATCGGCCATCGTCACCCTGCCGTCCGGCGCGATCAGCTCGGCGATGCGCAGCGGCAGCGGATCGACCGCATCGATCAGGATCACCTCGGCGAGGCCGTGCGGCGGAAAGCTGGCGCTGACCGATTCGACCGGCAGCGGCGACGGCCCGCTGCCGCCCTCACATGCGGCCAGCAGCAACAATGGCAAAAGGCTCGCCAGGCGAGCCGGCAACAGCAAAAGGCTCGCCAAGCGAGCCGGCAACAGACGGCGCATCACCCCTCCGAGCGGCACGTCGGAACATGCGGTGTAGCGCGAACCGCGCGCCGCCGAAAGAGCCGGTATGGCCGGCATCGCCCGGCGGTGGCAGAATTGGCCGGTGCACGGCACGAGGGAGGACGGTATGAACGACGCAGCCGCGGTCAAGACCGCCGATATCGGGACGGTCGCGGACCGGTTCTTCACGATCCGCGAGTTCCGCCTCGGCGACGGCACGGTGCTGCCCGAGGCGCGGATCGCCTACGAGACCTATGGCCGGCTGCAGCGCCACGGCCGCAACGCGGTGCTGATCACCCACGGCTATACCGGCAGCCACCACCAGGCCGGGCGCAACCCGGCCAACGGCAACCAGCCGGGCGCGTGGGACGGGCTGATCGGGCCGGGCAAGGCGATCGACACCGACAAGCTGTTCGTGGTTGCTTCGAACATGCTGGGCTCGTCGTACGGCTCGACCAACGCGGCGAGCCTCAACCCGGCGACCGGCCAGCCCTACGGGCCGGATTTTCCTGCCGTCACGGTGCGCGACATCGTCGCCGCGCAGAAGGCGCTGATCGAATGGCTGGGGGTTTCCCACCTGGTGGCGGTCGCCGGCCCGTCCTATGGCGGCTATCAGGCGTTCCAGTGGGCGACCGCCTATCCCGATCACATGGACGCGATCGTGCCGGTCAACACCGCGCCCTACGCCTCGGCGAATACCGACAAGCAGCTTGCCGAGTTGACCGCGCGGCTCGCCGGCGACCCCGAATGGCATGGCGGGCGTTATTACGGCAAGGGCGGTGCGAAGACCACGCTGGCCGAGATCCGCGTCGAGACGCTGAAGCGCTACGGCATCGAGGCGGCGCTGGCGCCGCGCTATCCCGACCCGGCGGCGCGCGAGGCGGCGATCCGCGAGGTCGCGGCAAGCTGGGCCGCCGGGTGGGATGCCAACTCGCTGATCATCCTGCGCCGGGCGCTGCTCGGCTTCGACACGCGGCCGGATTTCGCGCGGATCAAGGCCAAGGTGCTGTACATCCTGTGCCGCACCGACGCGCTGTTTCCGCCGGCGATCGCCCCGGCGGTGATGGCGGCGTTGAAGGAGGCCGGCGTCGGCGCGCGCTATTTCGAGCTCGACAGCGAACTCGGCCATACCGCAAGCGGCCCTGAGCACGCCAAATGGTCGCCGACGTTGCGCGAATTCCTCGCCCCGTTCGTCGCCCGGGCGGTGTGATTACCGTGTCATTGCCGGGCGCTGAAGCCGGCGAAGCAATCTCGTGCCGATCGTGGCCGATCCGATCGAGATTGCTTTCCCCGGACCAGGTCCGGGTTCGTAATGACGGGCGATAGTCTGAACCTCCGCACGCTCGGCCACGCGACGCTGGCGCTGTTTCGCGATGGCGAGAGCCCGCTGCTGGCGACCGATCCGTGGCTTGTCGGCTCGGTGTATTGGCGCAGCTGGTGGCTGCAGCACTACCCGAGCGGCGACGAGATCGACTGGCTCGCGGGGGCCGCAAATGTCTACATCACGCACGAGCACCCGGACCACCTGCACCTGCCGTCGATCCGTCGCCTCGGTACCGGTCCGCGCTATCTGTTTCCCGACCTGCCGGAGCCCGATTGCCTCGCCTATCTGCAGACGCGCGGCTACAGCGTCGCCGCGGTGCCGCCGCGACGCTGGCAGGCCGTCGCACCGGGCATCGCGATGCTGTCGATCCCGCTGTGGAACGATGACAGCCTGTTGCTGGTCGACACGCCCGACGCGCTGATCCTCAATTTCAACGACGCGAAGCCGCTGCCGCCGGTGCTGCGCGCCGTGCGCCGGCTCGCCGACCGCATCGGCAAGCGGCGGGTGCTGCTCGCCAGCTATTCGCCGGCGAGCCTCGTCAACAGCTTTGTCGACGAGCGCGGCGGCATCGTCTCGCTGCGCGCGCCGGAACACTATGTCAATTTCATCTGCCGGCTGTGCGACAGGCTTGGCGCCGATGTCTACCTGCCGTTTGCCAGCCAGGCGGTGTTCGAACGCGGCGACAGCACCTGGGCCAACGCGCACCGCACCCTTTACACCGCACTCGTCCGCGGCTGGAGCGCCGCAGCACGGCTCGCCCCGCCCTATGCGACGCTGAACCTCGCCGATCTGAGCTTTACCGCACCCGGCCCGGCCGATTACCGCCCGGCTGCGGCGGCGACCGTGGCACGGCTGACCGCGGCGCGGCTCGCCGCCGAGGAAGCGGCCGAGATCACCGACGGCGATGTCGCCGCGCTGCGCCGCAAGCTCAACGTGTGGCGCTTTCTGCTATGGCCGCTGTTCCCGCGCGGGTTCGGCTTTCGCCTCGGCCGGCGGCGGCTTTATTACGAGGCACGGCGCGGCCGGCTTGGCGACGTCGGCGAGGGTCCGGCCGGCGATTTCGAGATCGCGGTGCCGGCGCTGACCATAAAGGAGGCGCTGGCCAACGACCATCTGACCGATCTCGGCATCACGATGTTCGTCCGGGTCCGCCTGTTTCGCCGGGTCGATCTGCGCCGGATCTATGGCCTGTTCGTGCTGTTCCAGTTCCACGATTACGGCCACCTGCGCAGCCCCGCCTCGCTGTGGCGCTGGACGCGTGCGATCGTGCGCGACCTGCTTCCCGGCCGGCTGCCGGCGCTCAGCGCCGGCTCGCCTGCCGCGGCGGCACCCGGTGATGGCGCAGATAATCGAGCGCTGCCCGCAGCTGACTGTCCCGAGGGGTCCCGATAATCTTTGGGTTGATCGGCCGGTCGTTATCCTCGGCCTGCGGCGCCCGCGGCTGCGCCGGGCCGGTCGGCGCCAGCGCGCCGGTCGGCTTGAGCGACCCGAACAGATCGCTTTCATGCGTCATCAGCGCGTTGGCGACCTGCTCGTCCTTGGGCAGCGCAACCTCGATGTCGGGGGTGATGCCGCTCCCTTGGATCGAGCCGCCCGACGGCGTGTAGTAGAGCGCGGTCGTCAGCCGTAGCGCGCCGTGCCCCTCGATCGGGATGATGCTTTGCACCGAGCCTTTGCCAAAGCTGCGGGTGCCCATCACGATCGCCCGGTGGTTGTCCTTCAGCGCGCCGGCGACAATCTCCGAGGCCGAAGCCGTGGCGCCGTTGATCAGCACCACCATCGGCACCCTGCGGATCAGGTCGCCCGTAGCCGGTGCCACGAAGATGCGGTTTTCGTTGGAGTCGCGGCCGCGCGTCGACACCACCGTGCCGGAATCGAGAAAATCGCTGGACACGTCGATCGCCGCGTCGAGCAGGCCGCCGGCATCGTTGCGCAGGTCGAGCACGAACCCGTTGAGCCGGCCGCCGGCCTCGCGCTTCATACGCAGGAGCGCGGTGCGTAACTCCACGGGCGTCTTGTCGTCGAACGTCGATACGCGGGCGTAGCCGATGCCGCCCGGTTGCAGCGCGGAGGTGACCGAATCGACATGGATGATCGCGCGCACGATCGGCACGTTAAACGGCTCGCGATTGGCGCGTGCGATGGTCAGCACCACCGGGCTGCCGGGCGCGCCGCGTAGCCGGCGCACGACATCCTCGATATCCATGCCGACGGTCGGCTGGCCGTTGGCCTTGATGATGCGGTCGCCGGGTTCGATCCCGGCCGCGGAGGCGGGCGTGCCGTCGATCGCCGAGATCACCTGCGGCACGCCGTCCTGCACCGAAATCTCGATGCCGACGCCGCCGAACTGGCCGCTCGTGGTGGCGACCAGCTCCTGGTACTCGTGCTCGCTCAGATAATCTGAATGCGGGTCGAGGCGGTCGAGCATCCCTTTCAGCGCGCCGGCGGTGAGCTTGTCGGGCCCAACCGGCACGACATAGTCTTTCTCGACTTCCTGCATGACCGTCCGGATCAGCCCCATGTCGTTCGACGCGACCGGGGCCGCGGGTTGCGGCGGCCGCGCGCAACCCGCCAGGGCCAGGAGAGTGGCCGCCACCGCGGCACAACAGAGGGGGCGGCGGCTCATGGTTCGTAATCGGGCTGGCGGGTCGGATGGGCGTGGGCGAAAGCGTCGAGCGTCATGCAGGTCTCGTAAATCCGCCGGATCGTCGGAAAAGCTGCGAGGTTTAGACGATATCGCTCGCTGTTGACAACCTGCGGCACCAGCGCGATGTCGGCAAGACCGGGCGCGTCACCGTGGCAAAACGCGCCGGTGCGCGGGTCGCCGGCGAGCAGCGGCTCGAGCGCATGGAAGCCGGTTTCGATCCAGTGATTGTACCACGCCGCGATCGCCGCCTCGTCGTGGCCGAGCGGCCCGTGCAGATAGCGCAAAACCCGCAGATTATTGATCGGGTGGATGTCGCAGGCGACGATCGCGGCCAGCGCCCTGACCCGTGCACGGCCGGCCGGATCGCGCGGCAGCAGCGGCGGCTCGGGGTGGCGCTCGTCGAGATACTCGACGATCGGCAGCGACTGGATCAGCGTCAGCCCGTCGGTCTCCAGCGCCGGCACCAGACCCTGTGGGTTGACCCCAAGAAACTCCGGGCGCTCCTGCTCGTGACGGCGCAGGTGGACAAAGACCTGCTCGCTATCGAGCCCCTTCAGGTTCAGCGCGATGCGCACGCGGAACGCGGCGGAAGAGCGGGAAAAGCCGTAAAGCTTCATCGAACGCGCCTGTCGGCCGGCCGCAAGGGCGGGCCCCGCGACCCTACTCTGCCCACGACGCCGCGCAAAGGACGCCGAGATCCGCGCGGCTTCGCAAATGCGTGATCGGGCGGCGGCGCCTCAGCGCGGCCGCGTGCTGGCCACCCGGCCCAGGTAGTAATTGTCCTCCTCGTGCTCGCGGA
>Ga0307373_10008055_pt1 | contig 16196 bp, 11 predicted proteins | sample OX2MG_FD_202534 | JGI IMG/M metagenome (GOLD analysis project Ga0307373, IMG submission 202534) | Soil microbial communities from Risofladan, Vaasa, Finland - OX-2 | ecosystem: Environmental > Terrestrial > Soil > Coastal area > Acid sulfate soil | place: Finland: Risofladan, Vaasa | collected... | reverse complement strand
TGCGGCTGCTCGAGTCGGGGAAACTGTTCGAGAGCGACGCGGGGTCGGGCGGGTCCGGGTCGAACGGCCAGCTGACGCTCGGTGACAGCGTGACGGCGACTCCCGAGGGCGAGCAGGCTGAGCCGGCGGACGGGCCGCGCCCGCCACGCCCGCCGCGAGCCTCGGGACCGGGAGCCGGTCGCGGCGTTGCCGAGATCGTCGTCCGGGCGCTCGATCCGCGCCTCCGGAGCGCCATGGTCATCGAGGAGGGCGTGCGGCGGGTGATCATCAACTCGCGCTATCCCCTCTACGAGGTGCGCAAGGGCGACCTGTGGTACCAGCTCGAGACCGCACTCCGCGAGGTGTGCGTGACGATCCCCGAGGCGACGGTTCCCGAGTTCGAGCGCAAGGTGAACGAGCTGATGGTCGTGTCCCTGGCCCTTACCGAACGGCGGCGGCGATCGACGCGCGGGTCACGGCCGCGGCAGCCGCGGGGGGCCTGGGCCAAGTAGCGGCGTCGGCCGGTAGACTCTCCGCGATGCCATCCTTCCGCGCTCCCCGGGGCACTCGCGATCTGTTGCCCGCGGAGCGATCGGCGTTCGCCCGTCTCGAGTCGATCGCGTCGGACCTCGCCACGCGCTATGGCTACCGGGCGATCGAGACGCCGCTCTTCGAGCAGAGCGCGGTCTTCGAGCGCGGCATCGGGAAGGTCACCGACGTCGTCGAGAAGGAACTGTTCCGGGTCGCGCCGCGGACCGAGGAGGGGGAGAGCTGGGCCCTCCGGCCGGAGGCGACCGCGGGGATCGTTCGGGCGTACCTCCAGCACGGGATGCACGTCCTGCCACCGCCGGTGAAGCTCACGTTGAGCGGTCCGATGTTCCGCTACGACCGGCCTCAGGCGGGCCGCTACCGCCAGTTCTGGCAGTGGGATGTCGAGGCGATCGGGGACGGCGGTCCGGCGATCGACGCCGAGATCGTCGAGCTCGGCGCCCGCTTCTACCGCGAGGCCGGCCTGCCCGACGTCGAGATCCTCCTCAACTCGATCGGCGACCTGGTCTGCCGACCCGCATACATCGACACTCTTCGGGCGCATTTCCAGTCAGCCGCGGACCGCCTCCCGCCCACCGAGCGGCAGCGGCTCGCGACGAACCCGCTCCGACTCCTCGATTCCAAGGATCCGGCGATGGCCGATCTCATCGCGACCGCGCCACGACTCGTGGACCATCTCTGCGGCCCGTGCGACGAGCACTTCGCGTCTGTCCGGCGCCACCTCGATGGCCTCGGCGTCGGATATCGGGTGGAGCCGGCCCTCGTCCGCGGCCTCGACTATTACACGCGGACGGCCTTCGAGTTCTATCGGCGGGGCGCGGAGGGCCAGCAGCAGGCGCTCGGCGGCGGCGGCCGCTACGACGGGCTCGTCGAGCTCCTTGGCGGACGCCCGACGCCAGGGATGGGGTTCGCGCTCGGCCTCGACCGGGTCGTCCTCGCGCTTGAGGCGCTTGGCGCGTCGGGTGCACAGGAGCCGGCGTCGCTCGTCGTCGTGGTCGGCGCCGATCCGGCGGCGACCCTGGAACGGCTCCGGATCGCGACGCTCCTCCGGGCGGATGGCCTCCACGCCCGGGCGGACCTCGCCGTCCGCAAGCTGGGCCGGCAACTCGAGAGCGCGTCGCGCGACGGCGCCCATTTCGCGGTCATCGTCGGCGACGAGCTCGCGACGGGCGACGTCCAGCTCAGGGATCTCGCGGCCGGAACGCAGCGGCCGATCCCGGTGGTGGACCTCGCCCGCGAACTCAAGCGAGCGGCCGCCAGCCACCACCACGGTGCCGCCGGGCGCGGTTGACCGGCAGGCGACGGCTGGCGCCCGCGTCCGGCAGCCGCGTCCGGCTACGATACGGCGGCCATGAGCGACCCGAACGACACGTCGACCACCCCGGCCAGCCTTGCCACGCCGTACCGGACCCACACCTGCGGCGAGCTCCGGGCGAGCGACGACGGAACCGCGGCGCGGCTGTCCGGCTGGGTCCATCGTCGGCGTGATCACGGCCATCTCATCTTCCTCGACCTTCGCGATCGCCATGGGCTCACCCAGGTCGTCGTCGACGCGGAAGAGTCGCCGGCGGCCCACGAAGCGGCGTCGCGCGTCCGTCCGGAGTTCGTCGTCACCGTCGACGGAACCGTGGCACGACGCCTTTCCGGGACGGAGAACGCACGTCTCGCGACCGGCGAGATCGAGCTTCGAGCAGCCGGCCTCGAGCTCCTCTCCGAGGCGAAGACGCCGCCGTTCTACATCAACGAGCCGGACGCTCCGATCGACGAGAGCCTTCGCCTCCGTCATCGCTATCTCGACCTCCGCCGCGAGCCGATGCAGCAGCGACTGCTGCTCCGAAGCCGCCTCGTCCAGGCGATCCGCGACGTCCATCACGCCAACGGGTTCGTGGAGATCGAGACTCCCGACCTCATCAAGAGCACGCCGGAGGGCGCTCGCGACTTCATCGTCCCATCGCGGCTGCAGCCCGGCACCGTCTACGCCCTGCCGCAGAGTCCGCAGCAGCTCAAGCAGCTTCTCATGGTCGCCGGGATGGATCGCTACTTCCAGATCGCCCGCTGCTTCCGCGACGAGGACCTTCGCGGCGATCGGCAGCCGGAATTCACCCAGCTCGACCTCGAGATGAGCTTCGTCACCGAGGCGACGGTCATGGACTTCGTGGAGCGGATGGTCCTCGAGGTGACGCGAGCCACCGTCCCGGATCGTCCCATCCGGGAGGTGCCGTTCCCGCGCTTCACCTACGCCGCGGTCATGGAGCGATTCGGCTCTGACAAGCCGGACCTGCGCTTCGAGATGGAGCTCATCGAGCTCGCGCCGGCACTGTGCGGGCCGAGCGGCGCTCCGGACTCCGGCTTCCGCGTCTTCGACGAGACGATCGCGTCGGGTGGCCGGGTGAAGGCGATCGTCGCTCCCGGGATGGGTGGCGCGACCCGTCGCGAGATCGACGACCTCACCGACACCGCGAAACGGTTCGGCGCGAGGGGGCTCGTCCATCTTGCGGTGCAGGCCGGGGAAGAGCTCCACGGGCCAGTCGCGAAGTTCCTGTCGCCGGGGATCCAGGCGGCCATCCTCTCGACCGCCAGGGCGGAGGCCGGCGATCTGATTCTCATCGTCGCGGATGTCGCGGCGGTCGTCGCCGACGTCCTCGGTCGCGTCCGGGTCGAGCTCGGCGTGCGTCTCGGCCTCGCCGACCCGGACGAGCTCGCCTACTGCTGGGTGAACGAGTTCCCGATGTATCAGTGGGACGAGGAGAACCGGCGCTGGGACGCGACTCACAACCCGTTCAGCGGGGTGATGCCGGAGGACCTGCCGCTCCTCGCCACGACGTCCGGCGATCCTGCCCGCCCGGCCCCGGACGATCCTGCCGGCCGGGCGCGGGCGCAGCAGTACGACATCGCCCTCAACGGCTGGGAGCTCGGCGGTGGATCGATCCGGATCCACCATCGCGACCTGCTCGAACGGAGCTTCGCCCTGCAGGGACAGTCCATCGACGGAATGCGCGAGAAGTTCGGGGCCGTTCTCGAGGCGTTCGAATACGGCGCGCCGCCCCACGGCGGGATCGCCCTCGGCATCGATCGCTGGGCGATGATCCTCGCCGGGCAGACCAACATCCGCGAGGTCATGGCATTCCCGAAGACGCAGTCGGGATCGGACCTCATGCTCGAGGCGCCGTCGGCGCCGGACGGGGATCAGTACGCGGAGCTGGGGCTGCGGTTCGTCGGCGTCGCGGAGCGACCGGGCTCCTGATCGGCCGGTCGAGCCTCGCCTGGATCGTCGAGCGGCCGCGCGCAGCTGCCGTCATCGGCGCCCTCTGCATCTCGTTCAGCGGCATCTTCTTCCGGTTCTCCGGCGTCTCGCCGTCGACGGTCACCGTCTTCCGCTGCCTCTACGCGCTGCCGTTGCTCTGGCTGCTCGCCACACGGGAGGACCACCGGCTTGGACCGCGGACCCGGCGCGGACGGCTCACCGCGGCGCTCGCTGGCGTGTTCTTCGCGAGCGACCTGCTCCTCTATCACCACGGGGTCGAGGATGTGGGTGCCGGTCTCGGGACGGTGATCCCGAACCTGCAGGTCGTCCTCGTCGCGATCGCCGCGTGGCTCTTCCTCGGGGAGCGTCCGGATCGGCGGACGTGGCTCGCTCTGCCGATCGTGGCCGTCGGAGCGTTCCTCGTCGCAGGGCTGCTCGATCGCGCCGCGTACGGGGCCGACCCGGCGCTGGGGGTGCTGTACGGTCTCGGCGTGGGCGCGAGCTACGCCGGCTACCTCCTCGTCATCCGGCAGGGCAATCGCGAAGGGCTCCGGCCGTTCGGGACGCTGTTCGACGCGTCGGCCGTGACGGTCGTCGTCGCGGCTCTCGCCGGGGCGATCGTCGGCGACCTCAACGTCGTGCCCTCCTGGCCGGCTCACGGCTGGCTCGTGGCGCTCGCCCTCGTTTCGCAGGTCGCGGGCTACGGGTTGATCAATGTCGCCCTGCCGCGCCTTCCGGCAGTGGTGACATCCGTTCTCCTCCTCGCGCAGCCGGTGGCGACGGTCATCCTCGGGTTCCTCCTGCTCGACGAGACGCCGTCGTGGCTGCAGCTGGGCGGGGTCGGCCTCATCCTCGCCGGGGTGGTTGTCGCAGCCGGGCGGCGCAGGGCGCCCGCCCTGGCGACGGGGGTCGTCGAACCCGCGTGAGGTCGTCGGTGCCAGGTCGGCGCCCGGTCGGCGCGTGGGTCGGCGCCCGGTCGGCGCGTGGGTCGGCGCCCGGTCGCGCCGCCGTTCGTGCACCACCATCAGCCGCACGATTAACAGGCGTCCGTTGGCGAGCCATCTGCCGTTGGTTAGCCACTGAGGCGCTCGACGACCTCCCACGGGCGCCTCGACGGAGGATGCACTGAACGTGGACCGTGCTCTGCCGTCCGTTCCGAAGCCGGTCGACAAGCGCATTCCTGCAGAGATGCGCCCGGCGACGCATCCGTTAATCGTGGCGGTGATATTCGCGACGCCCAGGCTGGACGCGACGCCGCGGACCAGGCGCCGGCAGGCGCGGGCATGCGAGAGCCGGCGGCCCAGGCGCAACCGGGATCAACGCGCGATCACCGCGCGCGAGCAGGGCCTCCCACGGGTTCGTCGTCGTCCGCGTCGGCCACCGCGGCACCCCATTCGTGGACGTGGTCGGCGGTCGGCTCGGGTGGCCCGACGTATGGAGGGAGTGAAGCGTGGGCGGTCCGCCGGTCGTGGGTCGTGCCTGGGTCGCCGAGGTCGAGGCCGCGGGTCTCAGCGTCGCCGAACAGTCGGCCCGCGGTCAGGTCATCCAGGCTGGCGTCACGACCGAGACTGCGGAGAGACTCCAGCGAGGCGGCGGTCAGGAGGAGGGGCCATCCGCCGACGCCGTCGAACATCGGGCGAAGGACGACCGCGGGCGTCGAGCCGTGCACCTCGATGAGTGACGTCACGGTCTCCGGGCCCACCCAGACCATGTCGGCGGGCCAGATCAGCCAGCCGTCCGTGTCGGCGACGAGCTCGCGCGCGGTCTCGACACCACGGAGGAGCGCCGAGGACCGTCCCGCGGAGGCATCAGCGAGGGTGACCGGCGCACCAGCGAGGGCGGCTGCGACGACGCCGTCCGTGTCCGGACCCACGACCACGATGGGGACTGCGCCACCGGACCAGGCGGCGTCGACGATGCGCCGCACGCCGGGCACGCCATCCGCGTCGGCGACGGCGGCGCCAGCGTCAACGGCGACGATCACGGCAGCGACAGTCATGGGTGCCATCCTACGTGACGCGCCGACCGCGCGACACCACGGGGCACAACGGGATACCGCGCGACACGCGGCGGCCGACGTGGGACAATCCGCCAGCCCATGAACCGGACCCCGGGCGCCACCGCGCCCACCGCCACCGTCCCGAGCGCCACCGCGCCCACCACCACCGCCCCCATCGCTCCGGCGCCCGCCGTCCCCGGCGCTGCGGCGACCATGATCCGCAACGACCTGCGGAACGTCGCGATCGTCGCCCACGTCGACCACGGCAAGACCACCCTTGTCGACGCGATGCTCCGCCAGACGGGTGCCTTCCGGGCGAACCAGACGCTCGTCGACCGGGTGATGGACTCGGGGGACCTCGAGCGCGAGAAGGGCATCACGATCCTCGCCAAGCAGACGACGATCGACTACGGCGAGCTTCGCCTCAATATCGTCGACACGCCCGGCCATGCCGACTTCGGCGGCGAGGTGGAGCGAGGTCTCCTCATGGTGGACAGTATCCTTCTCCTCGTCGACGCTGCCGAAGGCCCGCTGCCGCAGACTCGCTACGTTCTCCAGAAAGCGATGGCCCGGCGCCTTCCGGTGGTCGTCGCCATCAACAAGATCGACCGTGCCGACGCTCGCCCGGCGGAGGTGCTTGACGCCGTATATGAGCTGTTCATGGACCTGGGGGCGGACGCGCACCAGATCGACTTTCCGATCGTCTACACGAACGCCCGTGCCGGGACCGCGACCCTCGACCCCGATCTTCCCGGCACCGATCTGCGGCCCCTCCTCGACCTCCTCGTCCGCGTGACGCCCGCCCCCACGTACACGCCGGACCACCCGCTCCAGCTGCTGGTCACGAACCTCAGCGCGAACGATTACGTCGGCCGGATGGCGGTCGGGCGGATCTGGAACGGACGGATCCGGACCGGCCAGCGGATCGTCGTCGTACGCGAGGAGGCGGCTGATACCGCAGGAGAGGTCGAGCCCGGCCGGACGATCACCCTGAGCGGAACGGTCACGAGCCTGCAGACCGCGCACGGGATCGAGCGGATCGACATCGAGGAAGCGGGCCCGGGCGATATCGTCTCGGTGGCCGGGCTGCCGGACGTGACGATCGGCGACACTCTTACCGATCCGGGCGATCCGCGGCCGCTGCCGCGGCTCGACGTCGACGCGCCGACGCTGAGCATGACGTTCGGGGTCAACACCTCACCGCTCTCGGGCCGCGAGGGCCGATACGTGACGTCGCGCCAGATCCGGGCGCGGCTCGATCGCGAGCTCCTCGGCAACGTCAGCATCGATGTCCTTCCGACGGAGTCGGGCGACACGTTCGAGGTCCGCGGCCGCGGTGAGCTCCAGCTCGCGGTCCTCATCGAGCAGATGCGGCGCGAGGACTTCGAGCTGCAGGTGAGCCGTCCGGAGGTGCTCCTCCGCGATGAGGCCGGCCAGACGCTCGAGCCGTACGAGCGGATCACGATCGACATCCCGCCCGACTACATCGGCGAGATCCAGCATGCACTCGCGGGCCGCAAGGCCCGTCTCGAGCAGATGACGACGGACGCCGACGGCCGGGTCCGGATGGAGTTCGTGCTGCCCGTGCGCGGGCTCATCGGGTATCGTGGCCAGCTCCTCACCGATACGCGCGGGACGGCGCTCATGCACCAGATCGGGGAGGGTTACGGGCCATGGGCCGGCGAGGTGACCCATCGCACGAGCGGCGTCCTGGTGGCCGATCGGAGCGGGACATCGAACGCCTACGGCCTCTTCAACCTCCAGGAGCGGGCGGAGCTGTTCATCGGCGGCGGCGTCGAGGTATACGAGGGGATGATCGTCGGCGAGAACAGCCGGCCGGGCGACATGGACGTGAACGCGACCAAGGAGAAGAAGCTCACCAACATCCGCACCCACGCCCACGATGAATCGCTCCGGTTGACGCCGCCACGACCGCTCACCCTCGAGTCCGCTCTCGAGTTCATCGCCGCCGACGAGCTGGTCGAGGTGACCCCGCACTCGATCCGCCTCCGCAAGCGGCTGCTCTCCTCCCACGACCGTCGCCGGGGTCGCGGTCGCGAGGCCGATTTCCGTCGCGACTCGGACGGCGACGTCGGCTAGGGCCGGCACGCGTCGCGTCCCGATGGGCCGACGGGACAGGCGCCGTAGGATACGGAGCGCATGACGATCTACCTCGACCACGCAGCGACGACGCCGCTCCGCCGTGAGGTCCTCGACGCGATGGTGCCGGTGTTCGAGTCCGGCTGGGGGAACCCCGGCTCGGCGCATGCCGTCGGGCGGACGGCCCGCGCGGCCCTCGACGATGCACGCGCTCGCCTCGCGGTTCGCCTCGGCGCGGATCCCCGCGAGATCGTGTTCACCTCCGGCGGCACGGAGGCGGACAACCTCGCCATCAAGGGCGCGGCGTGGGCCGGCAAGGCGCGCGGACATCGCATCGTCACCACATCGATCGAGCATCACGCTGTCGCCCACACCGTCCGCTATCTCGAGAAGTTCGGCTTCGAGATCGTGGAACTGCCGGTTGATCGGTATGGCCGGGTCGATCCCGACGAGCTCGACACGGCGATCACCGATCGGACGACCGTCGTCTCGGTCATGTATGCCAACAACGAGGTCGGCACGATCCAGCCGATCGCGGATGTCGTGGAACGGGTGCGCCGGCACAAGGGCGTTCTCCTTCATGTGGACGCCGTCCAGGCCGCGCCGTACCTCCCGCTCGATCTCGCCGCGCTCGGAGCCGACCTGGTGAGCCTGGCCGCCCACAAGTTCGAGGGGCCGAAGGGGATCGGCGCGCTGTATGTCCGGCACGGCACGCACCTCCTCGCCCAGCAGCACGGCGGCAGCCAGGAGCGCCATCGTCGGGCAGGGACGGAGGACGTCGCCGGGGCGGTCGGGATGGCGCGCGCATACGAGCTGACCCGCGACGACCTGAGCGCGACGTCGTCCCGCCTGCGGCGCCTGCGCGAGCGCCTCCAGAAGGCGGTCCTGGCGGTCCCCGGCACGGAGCTCACGGGTCATCCGAAGGAGCGCCTGCCGGGCCTCCTCTCGATCGTGGTCCGCGACGTCGACGGCAACGACCTCGTGCTGGGCCTCGACCTTGAGGGCGTCGCCGCGGCGATCGGCTCGGCATGCACGAGTGGGTCGAGCGAGACCAGCCACGTCCTCCGTGCGATGGGCTATCCGGAAGAGGAGGCGCGCGGTGCACTCCGCCTGTCGCTCGGTCGGACCACGACGGAGGAGGAGGTCGCGGCGGCCATCGAGATCGTGCCACGGGTCCTCGCGCGCCATCGAGCGACTTCGGGCGGTTCCGCGTCACCGGGCGTCGAGGTCCTCAGCCGGTGAGTCGGATCCTCGTTGCCATGTCGGGCGGGGTCGACAGTTCGGTCGCAGCGGCGCTCCTCCACGAGCAGGGTCACGAGGTGGTGGGCGTCTGGATGCGCCTCCACGACGTGGCCGACACGTACTCCGAGTTCAAGCGCAGCTGCTGCACCCTCGACGCGGCCGACGATGCCCGCCGGGTAGCCGCCACGCTCGGCATCCCGTTCTACGTGATGAACCTCGAGCGCGAGTTCGACGCCGGCGTCCTGCGGCCGTTCCTCGCCGCCTATCTCGGCGGCGAGACGCCGAGTCCGTGCGTCGACTGCAACACGTACGTGAAGTTCGGGGCGCTGCTCGGTCGGGCACGGCAGCTCTACGACTGCGAGGCCGTCGCGACCGGCCACTACGCGCGGCGCGACGACGGCGGCGCAGGTGGCAACGCAAGGCTCCTCACGGCCGAGGACGGCGACAAGGACCAGACATACTTCCTCTACGGGCTCCGCCAGGACCAGCTCGCCCACGCGCGGTTCCCACTGGGCGACCTGACGAAGCCCGAGGTCCGCGCGATCGCCCGGTCACTCGACCTCGTGACCGCCGATAAGCCCGAGAGCCAGGAGATCTGCTTCGTCCCCGGCGGCGATTACCGGACCGCGCTGCGGGATCGGGCCGGCTGGGCGCCGGCGGCCGGCCCGGTCGTCGACGCCGACGGTGCGCGGATGGGGGAGCATGGCGGCGCCGCGGGATACACGATCGGCCAGCGCAAGGGCCTCGGCGTCGCCCTCGGCGAGCCACGCTACGTCAGCCGGATCGATCCACTCAGCAATACGATCACCATCGGCCGGCGGGCCGATCTCGAGACGACGACGATCGCCCTCGAGGAGATCTCCTTCATTCGCGGCGAGCCGCCTCCCGCGTGCGCCGAGGTGCCCCTGGCGGACGGCGCGACGGGTTCGGTCCCGGGCGCATTCCGGGCAAGCGTCCGGATCCGCCACCGCGCGACGCCGGTGCCGGCTACCGTGCGGCCGTCTGCCGGTGCAACCGGCTCGCCGACGCGCTCGTGGACCGTCGAGACGGACTCGCCGGTCTGGGCCGCGGCGCCCGGCCAGGCCGCCGTTCTCTACGACGGCCCCGTCGTCCTCGGCGGGGGACGGATCGCCCGCGCCTGACGTCGCCCGGGCGTTCGTGGTGCGCCGCCGCACCGCGCCCACATCCGCGCCGCGCGGCGACTCGTAGACCGTAGTACCGTGCCGGTACGTTCGCATGAGACCGGCGCGCGGAAGACCGCGAAGGGGGTCGCGGCACGCATTCCACGCATCGATAAACCCAATGTCAGCAGCGCATCGCCACTGACCAGGAGTCATGCGGGTGGGCGAGTCGGTCGGAATCCCGGGGATGCTCAGGAGGAGAAGTCGCATGAGTCGCTCGCGTTCCTTGCTCCGAACAGGTCTCGGCTTATTGGCCGCGACTGCGCTCGTCGCGCTCACGCTGTCACCGGCGTTCGCGGTGAGCCAAGGCGCATCGCAGACCTACGACATCAACACGCTGGCCGGAAAAGTCGCCTCGGTGAACGGGACGGCCGGCCTCGGAATCCGCATGTCGGCCTTTATCCAGCAGGAAGCAGTCGACCCGTCCGGAACGACGACGTCGACCCCGATCACCCCGGTCAACGTCCTCTCCAGCCCACTCGACGGAACGTCGATCGCGGCGCCGAACGTCACCGTCAACCAGGACATCAACGCCGCGCCGCAGAACGAGACGGCGATCGCGGTCGACCCGAGCAACCCGAACCGGATCGTCGCATCCGCCAATGATTACGTGGCGCGGACGTGGTCGTGCACGATCGCGGGAACGCCGTGCAGCGCCCTTGGCGACGGCTACTCGGGGACGTACTACAGCAATGACGGCGGGACGACGTGGTGCTGTACGAGCACCGATCCGGCCCATCTCGGGACGATCATCCCAGGCGTGACGCGTCTGGCCGGGGGCCAGTACGACGCCGGCGGCGATCCGGCGGTCGCATTCGACAGCCGCGGCAACGTCTACTACGCAGGCCTCGGCTTCAACCGCCTATCAGCCCCGAACACGGTCGCGGTCAACCGCGGCACGTTCGACGGCGCTGGCGCTCTGACATGGGGCTCCCCGACATTCATCAACCCGACGACGTCGCCGGCGGTCTTCAACGACAAGGAATGGATCGCCGTCGATAGCAACCCCACGAGCCCGTTCCGTGACCGCGTCTACGTGACGTGGACCCGGTTTGTCTTCAGTGCGGGGACGGGTGCCTACGTCCAGTCGCCGATCGCCTTCGCGATGTCGAGCGACGGCGGCCAGACGTTCACCACGCCACAGCTCATCTCCGGCAACGTCCTGTACGGCCAGGGTTCGCGCCCGGTCGTCGGGCCGGACGGAACGCTCTATGTCTTCTGGGACGCCTCGACGCGCCACCAGGCCCTCGACAGTACGTACATGGTGAAGTCCACCGACGGTGGGCATTCCTGGAGCAAGCCGCTGGCCGTCTCTACCCTCGCCGACATCCAGCCGCTCGCTGACACGGTGTTCCGCGTCAACAGCTTCCCGGCCGCAGCCGCCGCGCCAAATGGCGATCTCTACGTCACGTGGACCGGTGCGGTCCCGAATGACGGCGGCACGACCCGCGGCACCACGGCGTGTGCGTACTTCATCCCCGGAAATGACGTGGCAAATTGCCACTCAGCGGCCGTCTGGAGCAAGTCGACCGACGGTGGCGCGACGTGGAGCACGCCAGCGCTGACCTTTGCCCAGGGGAGCCGGACCGCCGACGGGTACGCGGTGACGCAGCCGTCCCCGTCGACGGGTTGCACGGTGAAGCAGGGCTGCGACGGCTCGACATTGAACGCGCCGAACCCGCTCGGGCCGATCGAGGACGTGTTCCCGTCGGTCGCGATCGGGACGAACGGCAACGTGTACCTCGGCGCCTATCGTGGGCTCACCGTCTCGCCATGGCAGACCTGCGTGCCCGGTGACGCGCTCCCGGAGGGTCGGATCAACTGCACCACCCTCGGCGCCTACATCAACAACACTCGGCTCGACTACGTCGTGACCGACCTCAGGACGGGAATCACGAACACCGTCACGACCCAACCCATCAACACCCAGTATGGCTTCGGCGGCGGCTTCTTCGGTGACTACACCGACATGGCCGTCGGCAGTGACGGCGTGTTCCACGCCCTCTACACCGACACGAACAACCGCCAGTCCGTGACGTGGTTCTACGGCCTCGAGTTCGCGCCGACCCTCATCCACCAGCAGGACATCGCGACCGCATCCGGCGCCTTCTAGCTCCAGCCGTCGAGTCGTCATACCAGAGGAGGCCGGGCCGCGAGGCCCGGCCTCCTCGATTCCCGACCTATACTCGGCGGCGATGATGATCGGCCCGGCACCCGTCCTCGCCCTGCTCGTCGGGACGTTCAACGCGGCCCTCTTCGTGTTCCTCCGCGGCAGCGCCGGAGGGCAGCTGCCGCTCCTGTTCGTCGCCGCTGTTCTCGGCGCCTGGGCGGGCGACGCGGTCGGCGGCCGGCTCGGCATCGACGTTCTCCGGATCGGCGACTTCCGGCTGCTCAGCGCGATCGTCGTCGCCTGGATCGGGCTCGTCATCGTCTCGGTGATCGCCGTCCTTGGCCCGACGAGGAAGCAGACGTGAAGCGGCCCAGGTACGTCGCCCCGACCTCGTCTCCCGCGGATCGTGATAGCGCGGAACGTTGGCTCGCGATCTTCGTCCGCGGCATCACCGCCGGCGCCCTCGTCGGCGCGGCGATCGCGGGGTCCGCGATCTGGCGCCGCCGCTCCTTGACCCAGGACGTATCCGACGCGAAGCACCCAGGAACGTAGGGCAGGGAGCGCCGTCGCGACCCGTCGGTGCGGTTCGGTACCATTGCCGGCGATGCCTACCCCCGACGTGACGCCGGATCCGCGGATCGTCAGCCTGCCGGCCGCCGAGATCCGTCGGCGGTTCCAGGCATTCTTCGCGGCGCGCGGTCACGCCATCGTCCCCTCCGCGAGCCTGGTCCCGGGCGGCGACCAGACCCTCCTGTTCACGAACAGCGGGATGGTCCAGTTCAAGGAGGTGCTGACCGGCGCCGAGACGCGCAGTTACAGGCGCGCGGTCGACTACCAGCGGGTCCTCCGGGTGGCCGGCAAGCACAACGACTTCGAGGAGGTGGGCCGGACCACCCGCCACAACACCTTCTTCGAGATGCTCGGCAACTGGAGCTTCGGCGACTATTTCAAGCGCGAGGCGATCCACTGGGCCTGGGAGTTCCTCACCGGAGACCTGGCCATCCCCGCCGAGCGCCTCGCCGCCACGACGTACCGCGACGATGAGGTCGCACGGGCGGTCTGGCGCGACGAGATCGGGCTGCCTCCCGAGCGGATGGCGGCCTGGGGCGATGTCGACGCCGGCGACGACAACAACTTCTGGCGGATGGCGGAGACGGGTCCGTGCGGCCCGTGCAGCGAGATCCATTTCGACCGCGGGGCCCACCTGTCCGAGGGCCCGCAGTGCATCCCCGATCATTCGGAGAACTGCCCGCGCTGGCTCGAGATCTGGAACCTCGTCTTCATGGAATACGACCAGCGCCCGACCGGGCGCGTCCCGCTGCCATTCCAGAGCATCGACACGGGGATGAGCCTCGAGCGGCTCGCCAGCGTCCTGCAGCAGGTCCCGAGCAACTTCGACACGGACCTCTTCACCCCGCTCCACGCCCGGATGCGGCAGCTGCTGGGCCACGACCCGGACGCCTTCGAGGCCGAGCGATTCAGCTACCAGGTCATCGCCGATCACGCCCGGGCGATCACGTTCCTCATCGCCGACGGGGTGCTGCCGTCCAACGAGGGCCGTGGCTACGTGCTGCGCCGGATCGTCCGGCGGGCCGTGCGGCACGGCCGCCTGCTCGGGCGACGGGAACCGTTCCTCGCTACGCTCGCCACGATGGTCGTCGAGATCATGGCGGACGCCTATCCCTTCCTCCGTGAGCGCGAGGCGGAGGTGCTCGCGGTGATCGAGCGCGAGGAAGTCCAGTTCGCCCGGACCCTCGACGCCGGCACCGGCCAGCTCGAGGCGGCACTGGCAGGGCTCGCGACCACCGATCGACGGATCGGGCGCCGCCCGGACGATCTGCCGGCGGACGCCCCGGCCCTGTCCGGCGACGTCGCGTTCCGGCTTCACGATACGTACGGCTTCCCGATCGACCTCACGGTCGAACTCGCCGCCGAATACGGCGTGGCGGTCGACCGGACGGGCTTCGAGGCGTCCCTCGCCGAGCAGCGCGAACGGAGCCGCAGCGGCAGGAAGGCCGAGCTCGCCCACCACGCCGAGCGGACCTCCCTCTACGAGTCCATCCTCCGCGACCGTGGCGAGACGACGTTCGTGGGATACGACACGACGACTGCCGACGCCTGCGTGCAGGCGATCATCCGCGACGGCGTCGAGTACGAGGAGCTGACCGGCAACGGCGAGGCGGAGGTCGTGCTCGATCGGACGCCCTTCTACGCGGAGGGCGGCGGGCAGGTCGGCGACCGCGGCGAGATCCACGAGGCCGGCGGCGGCTCGCCGCTCTTCACCGTCGCCGACACGCAGCGGCCCGTCGGCGCCCAGGGAGGCGGGCTCGTCGTCCACATCGGAGCACTTCACGGAAGGATCCGTGTGGGGGAGACCGTCCGCGCGGTCGTCGACGCCGAGCGCCGCGCCCGCACGATGCGCAACCACACGGGTACGCATCTCCTCCACCGGGCCCTCCGCAACGTCGTCGGCGAGCGGGCCCGCCAGGCCGGCTCGCTCGTGACGCCGGACGGCCTCCGCTTCGACTTTCCGTTCGATCGGGCGGTGACCGCGGAGGAACGGGCGGCGATCGAAGCCGAGGTCCGGCGCGTGGTCCGCGAGGCTCGCCCGGTCATCGTCGGCTACCTCTCGATGAGCGAGGCGATCGCGGCTGGCGCGGACGCGTTCTTCGACGAGAAGTACGGCGAACGAGTGCGGACAGTGCGTGTCGAGGGCTTCAGTCACGAGCTGTGTGGCGGCACGCATTGCGCGAACTCCGGGCAGGTCGGTGGGTTCGTCATCGTCGGCGAACGGAGCATCGGCTCCGGGATGCGTCGGATCGAGGCGCTCACCGGGGACGGTGCGGACGCCTGGTTCACGGCACGCCTCGCCACGCTCGAACGGGCGACCGAGCTCGCCGGCGCGAAGAACCCGGATGCCTTGCCCGAACGCGTCGCCGCGATGGATGCCGAACTCCGCGAGGCGCAGCGGCGCCTGAAGGCACGTTCGGGAACCGACCTGCTCACGCCCGCCCGGATCGCGCACGACGTGTCGGACGTCGCACCCGGTGTGCGCCTCGTCGTGTACGCCGGTGCGTACCTCTCGATGGAGGATCTGCGAGCCGCGGCGAAGGAGGTCCGCGCGGTCCTCGGCTCGGGCGTCATCGCGATGGTCCGGGAGGCTGATGAACCCGAGCTCATCGTCACCGTGAGCGACGACCTCGTCGCCCGCGGCGTCTCCGCCGGTGAGATCGTCCGGTCGGTCGCGCCGGCCATCGGTGGGCGCGGCGGCGGGCGGGCCGACATCGGGCAGGCCAGGGGGACGGAGCGGTCGGGGATCCCTGGTGCCCTCGGCGAGGTCCGGGCGGCCGTCGAGGGTCAGTTGGCCCGCGGCGTCTAGATGGCCTTCTGGCGGCGGATCTGGCAGCGCGACGGAGCGTCGGCCCTCGCCGCCTGCACGGCACTCGACGTCGGCACGGAGTTCGCCAAGGCCCTCGTCTTCGAGATCGACGATGAAGGACACGGGACAGTGCGCGGCGTCGGGCGGCGGCGTCAGGGCCTCTCCCACATGCAATCCGGGACGGTGGCGGACATTGCGGCCGTTGTCGACAACTGTTCGGTGGCTCTCCAGGAAGCCGAGGAGATGGCGGGCTTCCGGCCGACCCAGGTCGTGATCGGCATCGCCGGCGAGCTCGTTAAGGGGTTCACGACCACCCACAGCCAGGAGCGTCGCCGGCCGGACACCCCGATAACGGAAGCCGAGCTCCAGAAGCTCATCGACGGGGTCCAGCGCGAAGCGCTCCGCGAGGCCGA
>Ga0307373_10008049_pt1 | contig 16206 bp, 14 predicted proteins | sample OX2MG_FD_202534 | JGI IMG/M metagenome (GOLD analysis project Ga0307373, IMG submission 202534) | Soil microbial communities from Risofladan, Vaasa, Finland - OX-2 | ecosystem: Environmental > Terrestrial > Soil > Coastal area > Acid sulfate soil | place: Finland: Risofladan, Vaasa | collected... | reverse complement strand
TGGTCAATCGAGCCCAGGTTCCGGTCCAGGGTCCGCCCCACCGTGGTGAGGGTGTCGAGGTCCGCCTCCAGCCCGCCCAGGTTGGGGCTGAGCAGGCCGGCCAGCTGCGTGCTGGCGCTGGACAGGGCGGCTATGGCGCCGTCCAGCTGGACCCGGTCCTCGGCCACTACGCCCGAGACCACGTCGTAGTCGGATATGAGCGCCTCGATCTGACTGGTCCGCGAATCCAGGGTTCCGGTCAGTTGGGCCAGGGTGCCGTTCAGCTGGCCCAGTTCAGCGCCCTTCTGGGCCAGCAGCTGGATGGTGCCGGCGGCATTGCCGATCAGGTCCCCGAGGGCCTGGCCCTGTCCTTTGAGATCCTGGGCCAGGTTGGAGACCAGGTTGTGCACGTTGGCCGGTTGTATGGACTGCAGGTACTGGGTCACCTCCCGAAGGATGGTGTTGGTCTCCACCGGCACCGAGGTGCGCGATTCGGGGATGAGGGCGCCGCCGGCCAGCTTCGGACCACCGGTGTAGCCCGGCTCCAGGTCCACCGAGCGCTGCCCCAGCAGTTCGGGTGCCTCCACCGCCGCGTAGACACCGGCCGGCACCGGCTGGGAGGCCGGCAGGCTCATGGTCACCAGCACCTTGTTCCCTTCGGGGCGCACCGACTGGACCGAGCCCTCCTTGAGGCCGATGATCTCCACGTTGGAGCCCGGATAGAGGCCCTGGCCGCTGGCGAAGATGGCGCTGAAGGTGATCGTTCCCCCGGACGGGCTCCCGCAACCAGCCAGCCCGATGGCCCCGGCGGCAACGGCCAGGGCCAGGATCACGGCCCGGGGCGGGCGTCTCAACCGACCCCCATCAGCGAGTCCAGGATGGAACGGAGGGCGCCCCCGCCGGAGTTGTAGCTGTCGGTGGTGATGACGGCTGAGGCGGAGCCTCCGGCGACGGTGGAAGCCGAGGTGGTCTGGGGTCCGGCCCGGTTGGCACACGGAGTGGGGTCAGGGCCCAGGGCTGCGTCCAGGGCCTGGTCCAGGTAGCCGCACGGGCCGTAGACGGCGTCGCCTCCGTTGAGCAGGTTGGTGTAGATGTTGGCCCAGGAGTTGGGGTACTCCGATGGCCCGGAGTAGCCGATGGACGCGAAACCCTGGATGGCGCTGGCCAGGTAGGACACGCCCTGGGCCAGGTCGATCTGATGGGCGGCCACCACGTTGAGGTCGGCCTGCAGGTTGTTGAGCAGGTCGTCCAGGCGGGCCCGGTTGGCTCCGACCAGCGAGGCGGTCTGATTGGCGGCCGCCTCGGTGTTCCGGATGAGGGCGGATATGTCGGCGCGGCGCTGGGACAGACCGGCCAGGACGGTGTCGAAGTTGTCGATGGTTGTGACCAGCTGCTGGTCCCTGGACGCCAGGGCCCCGGCCACCTGGTTACTGGCGTCGATCAGCTCGCTGACTTGAGCCTGGCGCTGATTGACGGTGCTGGTGAGCTTGTCCAGGCCCGAGATGATGGATGCCACCTGGGCCTGCTTGTCCTTGGTCACGGAAGCCAGGTCGCCCAGCAGCTGGTTGAGGGCGGGACCGTTGCTCTGGGCCAGCAGCGGACCGGTGGCGTTCTGGAGCTGTTGGAACTCGACGGGGACGGTGGTGGCGGTGATGGTGGCGCCGGCGCGGAGGAGGCGCGACCAGTCCTGGCCCGCCACCACCTTTACGGCCAGCTGGCCGAGCAGGGTCTCCACCTCGATGGTGGCGGAGGAATCGGCCGGGATCTGCACCGAGCCCCCCACCCGCAGGTGGGCATAGATGTAGGCGCCTCTTTCGTCCAGAGAGACGACCGTGCCGATGGGCACACCCGCCATCAACACCTGATCGCCCGAGCGCAGGCCGGCCGCGTTGGAGAAGCGGGCCGTCACACCCACGCCGCCCCCCAGGATGTTCTTGTTGAGGGTGATGGCGCTGACCACGAAGGCGGCTATGAGCACCACCGCCACGGCGCCGATGACCACCGGATTGCGTTCCGTGAAGTTGCTGGAGAACAGGCTGCGCAGGCGCCTCATGGCCGATCAGGAACCCTTGCCGGTCAGGCTGAGCAGGTGGCGGGCCAGGGCGGGGGCGCCGGAGTTGGCGCTGTCGGTCTTGGTGGGTGTGGGACCGCTCTCCTGGTAGGAGCAGTTGGCTTGATCGGCCAGGCACATGTACACGACGTTGACGTCGAACCACTGGCCGTAAGAGGAGATCAGCGTGTACGGCTCCAGACCGGCCGACAGGGTGGCCAGGTCGGTGTTGAGATCTGAGCGATGGGTGTGCAGGGTGGCGGCCACCGTCTGCAGGCTGGAGATGATGGTGTCGAGGTTGCCCCGGTTGGTGGAGACCAGATTGGCGAACTCCCCTGACACCTTGGAGAAGTTGACGATGACGGCGTCCAGGGTGTCGTTGCGCGACGCCAGGGCCGAGGAGATGGTGGCCAGGTTGGAAACGACCGTCTGCAGATCCTGGCTGCGCCCGCCCAGCGAGCCGACCACGGCCGAAAGGTTGTCGATCACCTGGCCGACCTGGACCTGCAGGTTTCCGACCGTGTCGGACACGGTGGCGGCGTTATCGATCAGGGAGCCGACCTGGTCGAGGTTGCCCTGAAGGCCGCCCAGCACCCCCTCCACGAAGGCGTTGGCCTCGGCCGGGTTGATGGACTGGATGACTGGGCCCAGGGCGTTGAGGAACTCGCCCAGATCGGCATCGCCCACGTCTCGGCTGGCGGGGATGGTGGCCCCGGCGGCCAGGTAGGGGCCCGAGTCCCCGGAGGGATACAGGTAGAGGTACTTCTGGCCCAGCACGTTGTGCCAGCGGATGCCGACCTCGGTGTCGACCGGCAGCTTCACGCTGCGGTCCACGCCGAAGCCGACCAGGGCCTCGCCCCGGTCGGTGGTGATCGAGCTGACCTGGCCGATCGAGACGCCGGCCAGCTTGACCTCATCGCCCACCTCCAGGCCGGTGACATCGGCCATCTGGGCGTGATAGCCGACCCGGTGACTGAAGAACTGGATGTTCCCGATGCGGGCGATGAGCCCGGCCAGTAGCACCAGGCACACCACGGCGTAGATGACAAAACGCAGGGTCGATCCCCGCAGCTGGCTCCGGATCCAGTTCCTCACGCGGGCCACCTCACTGGTTGGCTGCCATGAGGTTCCGGAGGATCGAATCCAGACCCTGCGGATGAGGCGGCTGGGGCGCACCGATGACGGCGCCGACGGCGTTAGAGAGGTTCTGGGCGGCTTGGCGGGCACCGGCCAGCGGTGCGGTCTTGACCGAGCCGCTCTGGGCCGCATCGAAGGCGGCTATCTGGGCCGAGCAGTTGAACGGGCTGCCCGGCCCGGTCAGAGCCTGCTGAAGGGGCTCGAGCGCCGACAGGCCCGACTGGGGCGGGGCGATGAGCGAGCAGACCAGCGAGTTGACGTCGGAGAACATGATGAAGGTCTTGAAGTAGGCGAACTTCGATCCGTCCGGCAGCAGTTCGGGGCCGGCCCCGGAGGCGAACTTGTACAGGTAGCGGTACAGGCCGTGGATCACGTCGGATATCTGCGCCTGGCGGGCGATCAGCACCCGGCTCACGTTCACCCCGTCCTGGAGCATGGCGGTGATGTCGGGGTGGTAGTCGGCCAGGTAGGCGGCCAGCTCGTTGGCCACCGGCGTGAATTCGGCCAGGAGCTTTTCGTACTCGGCGGCCTGGGCGTTGAAGGCAGGCAGGGACAGGTTGCTGGACGCCGAGATGGAATCGATGGACGGTCCGACGGGGGCGATGGCCTGGCTGAAGGAGGCGAAAGAGTCCAGGGCCCGGATCTGCGCCTGCAGGGTCTGGTCGAACAGGTCGGCCAGCTGGGTGCCCTCCTGGATGCTGGCCCGGATGGCCGGGCCCTGGCCGGCCGAGGCGATGGCCAGCTGGGAAATGACCGTGGCCAGGTCCTGGCCGTTGACCTCATTCAGGAGGGGGTCGGCGGCCGCCAGCAGCTGGGTGAACTCATCGGACACCGAGGTGTCGGTGATGGTGCCGCCGGCCCGCAGCATCGGGCCGGTCTGGCCATGGGGGAAGGTGAGGTTGACCGTCTCCTCCCCGAAGACGTTCTTCGGGGCAATGGCAGCCTGGGCGTCGACGGGAACGCTGAAGCCGTGGTCCAGCTTCATCTCCACCTCGGCCCGCCGGTCGACCAGCTTGATGGCCGTTACCTCACCCACGGTCACGCCGCGGTACTGCACCTGGGACGAGGGATGCAGGCCTTCCCCGGCCCGGGCGAAGATCCCCTGCACGGGGTACTGGTCGGAGAACGACCCGTAGGACGCCTTCACGATGAGGCCGGAGACGGCCAGGAGGACCACCACGATGGCGGCGCCGATCACGGCCCGGGCCGAGCGGGGCAGTTCGGTCAACCGACGATCCGGGCAGTGGTGCCACTGCCGAACATGAGGAAGGACATGAGCAGGTTGAGCACGACCACGGCGATGATCGAGAGGCGAATGGCCCGCCCGGCCGCCACCCCCACCCCGGCTGGGCCGCCGGTGGCGTAGAAGCCGTAGTAGCAGTGGACCAGGGTGACCACCACGGCAAAGACCATGGCCTTGACGAAGGAGAAGAACAGGTCGATGGGGGGCAGGAAGAGCCGGAAGTAATGGGTGTAGGTGCCGGTGGAGAGGAAGAAGAACTTGGTGGAGATGGCCTCGGTGGCCAGGAAGCTGGCGAAGAGCATGGCCAGGTAGAGCGGAATCATGGTGACCAGCGCCGCCCACACCCGGGTGGTGACCAGGTAGACGAAACTGTCCACGCCCATCACCTCCAGGGCGTCGATCTCCTCTGACACCCGCATGGCGCCCAGCTGGGCGGTGAATCCCGCCCCCACCTGGGCGGCCAGGGCCACCCCGGCCACCAGCGGGGTTATCTCCCGGGTGTTGGCCAGCGAGGAGATGATCCCGGTGAAGGCCTCGGCCCCGATCTGGGACAGACCCTGGAATCCCTCCAGGCCCACCTCCGTACCGGTGAAGAAGGCGATGCTGGCGCCGACGAAGAACATCCCGCCCCCCACCACCAGCGCGCCCGGCCCGATGGTTACGTCGGTCATGAGGGCGAGGATCTCTTGGCGGTACCTGAGGCCCCGCGGCAGGCTGCGCAGGATGCGGCCGTAGAAGGCGAACTGCTGATAGAGGCCGTCGAGAAGGGTGACGGATTGGCGGGCGGGCCGGCCTACGACCCGCTCGATGGCCGGGGCCGCCATCAGATGACCTTCTGGGGGAAGAAGTTGAAATACACGATGGTGAGTACGAAATTGACGAAGAAGGCCAGGATGAACACGATCACCACCGCCTGGTTGACGGCGTCACCGACGCCCTTCGGACCACCCTTGGCGTTGAGGCCCTTGTAACAGGCGACCATGGCGGCAATGAAGCCGAAGGCGGCCGACTTGATGAGGGCCATCCACAGGTCTGGCAGCTGACTCAACTCCGAGAAGGAGGAGAAGAAGCTGCTGGAGGTCACATGGATGACCCGGGTCCCGAAGAACCAGCCGCCGGCTATGCCGGCCACGCTGACGATGGGGTCGAGCAGGATGGCCACCAGGGTGGCGGCCACGATCCGGGGCAGCACCAGGCGCTGGATGGGATTGACGGCCATGACCTCCATGGCCGATATCTCGTCGCGGATCCGCCGGCTGCCGAGGTCGGCGCACATGGCCGAACCACCGGCTCCGGCTATCAGCAGGGCGGTGGCCACCGGCGCCTCCTCCCGGATGACGGCCAGCACCATCGATGCTCCCAGCTGGGACTGGGCGCCGATCTGCTGGAGAAGCGAACCCACCTCCAGGGCGATCACCAGCCCGAAGGGCACCGACACCAGGATGAGGGGCAGGGTCGTGACCCGGGCCAGGAACCAGCACTGGTCGATGAACTCCCGGTAGGGGAAGGTCCGGAACCGGAACTGACGCAGCGCCTCGAGACCCAGGGCGAACATGTTGCCGGTCTCGCGCAGAGCACCGGTCGCCTTCCGGCTGACCGCGGCCGCCATCGCCATGGGTACCTCGACCTCTCCTACTGGCGAGCCCGGCCCACCCTGGTCCGCCGGAGCGGACAGTAGCCGTGCCATCCGCACACGAGTACCCGCCCCAGCGTTGCCACCCAGGGCCCGGGTTAGTGTGCTGACCGTGGCGGAATCGATCGAGCCGGTCATCTCCCTCCGGGGCGTCACCAAGGCCTTCGGGTCCCACACCGTCCTGTCCGATGTCACCTTCGACGTGCCGAAGGGCAAGACCACCGCCATCCTGGGTCCGTCCGGGACCGGCAAGTCGGTGCTGCTCAAGAACATCATCGGCCTGCTCCGCCCCGACGCCGGGGAGATCTGGGTCGAGGGTGAGCAGATCGTGGGGATGAAGGACAAGGACCTGTACCGCATCCGCCGCAAGTTCGGAGTCCTCTTCCAGGACGGTGCCCTGTTCGGGTCGATGACCCTCTACGACAACATCGCCTTTCCCCTGCGCGAGCACACCCGCAAGGGGGAGAAGGAGGTCCGGGAGCTGGTCCACAAGAACGCTGAGCTGGTCGGGCTGATGGACCACCTGCGCAAACTGCCGGGCGAGGTGTCCGGGGGGATGAAGAAGCGGGCCGGCCTGGCCCGGGCCCTGGTGATGGAGCCCGCCATAGTCCTCTTCGATGAGCCCGACTCCGGTCTCGATCCGGTCCGGGTGGCCTACCTCGACGAGCTGGTGCGCAAGTCCCAGGCCGAAACGGGCGCCACTTTCTTCATCATCACCCACAACATCCCCTCGGTCATGCGCACGGCCGACTACATGGGCATTCTCTTCCGCTCCAAGCTGGTCCGCTTCGCCAGCAAGGAGGAGATGCGCACCAGCGACAACCCGATCATCCGGCAGTTCCTGACCGGCAAGGCCGCCGGTCCCATCGGCATGGACGAGATGGCCGACAGCGGGGACATCGACGCCAAGCTGGAGGACTATCCCGAACTGGCCGAGGCTGACGGCGTGCACGACGGCGTCATGAGCGTCTGAGCCGCAGGTACGGTTCCCGGCTCTAGGAGGGATTGAGAGTGAAGACGTTCCGTATCGGATTGAGGCTGGGCGTGCTGGCCGGCCTGGGGGCGGCCATCTACGCCGCCATGAAGGCCCGCCGTCCGGCCGGGGTCGGCTCGGATGACGCCATCGGTGTGCACGGGGACTGGCCGGCGGTCACACCGGCCGAGGGCTCCGGGGACCACCACCCCCACGGGAGGGTGGCCGTCCCCATGGAGGCGGCCGCCATGGGCGCCCCGCCCGCCGTGTCCGATCCGGTCCACCCCCGCGCTCCCGAACCCGAGGTGCCCGTGCCGGCCGAACGGCTGGACCGGCCCGATCCCCACCCTGGTTCCCTGCCCCACATTCCCCCGCCGCCGGCTGACCCTCCGGCGGCGGCCGCTCCGGCGGCGGCCGCTCCGGCGGGGGTCGCTCCAGGCCCGGCACCCGCACCCGCACCCGCACCGGTTCAGCCCAAGGGGGTCGCCGCGGTCAAGAAGGCGGCCCCCCGCCAAGCTCCGGCCAAGAAGGCCGCTCCGGCCAAGAAGGGGGCCACGACGCCGATGAAGGCCGCGCCTCCGCCGACCCCCCCGCCGGCCAAGAAGGCCGCTCCGGCCAAGAAGGCGAGTCCGGTCAAGCCGCCGCCCGCCAAGAAGGCGGCGCCGGTGAAGAAGAGTCCGCCGTCCACTAGAGGCTGACCTGGTGGACGGCCACGATCCCCTCCGAGCCCGACAAGCGGCCGAGCACATCGGAGGGGACGGCCCGGTCGGTGGCCAGGACCATGAGGGCGGCGCCCCCGGAGGGTGAACGGCCCACGGCCATGTTGGCGATGGACAGGCCGGCCTCACCCAGGACGGTGCCGACCACTCCGATCATGCCGGGCCGATCATCGTTGCGGACCACCAGCATGTAGTCGGCGGGGGCCAGATCGACGGTGTGGTCATCGACCATGACGATGCGGGGTTCGGAACGGTGGCCCGAGACGGTGCCGGACACGGAGTGCCCGCCCCCGGAGAGGGTGAGCAGGTTGAGGTAGTCGGGGCTGGCCGAACTGGTCGTCTCCCTGACTTCGATCCCCCGCTCCTCGGCCATGCGGGGGGCGTTGACGTAGGAGACGGGCTCCTCGCTCATCCCGCCGGCCCCGAACAGACCCCGTAGAGCGGAAAGGGTGAGGATGCGGGTGTCGTGATCGGCCAGGCCGCCCTGATAGGTGATCTCGACCACCGGCGGCAGCCCGCCGTGGAGGCTGGCGAAGACCCGGCCCAGCATGTCGGCCACCCCGAGGTACGGCCGCACCGGCTCGGCCACCTCCCCGGCCGACACATTGAGGGCGAACGGGACCAGGTCGCCCGCCAGGGCCAGGAGCACCTGCTCGGCAATGGTCAGTCCCGCCTTATCCTGGGCGTCCTGCGTACTCGCCCCCAGGTGCGGCGTCACCACCACGTTGGGCAGCTCGAACAGCGGCGAAGTGGTGTTGGGTTCGGCGTCGAACACGTCCAGAGCCGCCCCGCCCAGACGCCCGCTGCGCAGGGCCTCGGCCAGAGCGTCCTCATCGATGATCCCGCCCCGGGCCACGTTGACGATGCGGGCCCCCGGCTTGGCCTTGGCCAGCAGCTCCTTGCCGATGAGGCCGGTGCTGTCCGCCGTCTTGAGGAGATGGACCGTGACGAAATCCGCCTCGGCGAAGAGAGTCTCGATGTCCATCAGCTCTATCCCCAACTGCCGGGCCCGGTCGGGAGAGACCCAGGGATCCCATGCCACCAGGCGCATGCCGAAAGCGTGGGCCCGCTGGGCCACCAGGGTCCCGATCCGCCCGAGGCCGAGGACGCCGAGGGTCTTACCGTGCAGTTCGACCCCGCCCCACTTCGACTTCTCCCACCTCCCCGCCACCAGGGCGGAGTGGGCCTGGGGGACGTTGCGGGCCATGGAGAGGAGCATGGCCATGGTGTGCTCGGCGGTCGACAGGGTGATCGACATTGGGGCGTTGACCACCATGACCCCCTGCTGGGTGGCGGCCGGGACGTCGACGTTGTCGACCCCGATGCCGGCCCGGCCCACCACCACCAGTTCCTTTCCAGCCGCCAGGACCTCGGCGGTGACCTTGGTGGCCGACCGGATGATGAGGGCGTGGGCGCCGGGCACGGTGGCCAGCAGCTCCTCGGGCGACAGCCCGATGGCCACGTCGACCTGATGGCCGGCCTGGCGCAGCATGTCCAGGCCGGTGTCGGCCAACTCCTCGGTGACCAGGACCCGGGCCATGCTCAGGAAACCTCGGCCAGAAGCTTGCCGATGCGCTCCACGCCCTCCTCCAGGTCGGCGTCGCCCAGGGCGTAGGCCATGCGGGCGTAGCCGGGAGCCCCGAAGGCCTCACCCGGGACGATGGCGACCTTGGCCTCGTCCAGGATCAGCTCGGCCAGCTCCAGGGTGTTCTTGGGGGTCTGGCCCCGGATCTCCCGACCCAGCACACCCTTGAAGGACGGGAAGGCGTAGAAGGCCCCCTCCGGCTCCATACAGGTGACCCCGGGGATGGCCGAGAGCATCTCGTGGATGCGCTTGCGCCGGCGGTCGAAGGCCTCGCGCATCATGGCCGCCGCCGACAGGTCACCCGAGACGGCGGCCAGGGCGGCCCGCTGGGCCACGTTGTTGACGTTGGAGGTGGCGTGGGACTGCAGGTTGGTGGCCGCCTTGATGACATCGGCGGGGCCGATCATCCAGCCCACCCGCCAACCGGTCATGGCGTAGGTCTTGGCCACCCCGTTCACGACCACGCAGCGCTCGGCCAGTTCCGGCACCACCACCGGCATGGAGTGCTGGGTGTGGGTGCCGTAGACCAGGTGCTCGTAGATCTCGTCGGTGACCACCCACAGGCCGTGCTCGGCGGCCCAGCGGCCGATGGCCTCGATCTGGTCCCGGGAGTACACGGCCCCGGTCGGGTTGGACGGGGAGACGAAGAGGAGGATCTTGGTCCTCGGGGTGCGGACAGCCTCCAGGGCCTCCACCGGGGCCTTGAAGCCGGTGCTCTCATCCGTTTCGACGTAGACCGGCACGCCCCCGGCCAGGGCGATGGCCTCGGGGTAGGTGACCCAGTAGGGGGCGATGACAATGACCTCGTCACCGGGGTCGAGCAGGGTGGCGAAGGTGTTGTAGATGGCCTGTTTGCCCCCATTGGTCACCAGGACCTGGGCGGCCTCCACGGCCAGGCCGGAATCCCGGGCCGTCTTGGCGGCGATGGCCGAGCGCAGTTCGGGCAGGCCGGGGGTGGGGGTGTAGACGTGGTTGGCCGGGTTGCGGCAGGCCTCCACGGCCGCCTCCACGATGGCCTCCGGGGTCGGAAAATCGGGCTCCCCGGCCCCGAATCCGACCACCGATTCACCGGCCGCCTTCAGGGCCTTGAAGCGGGCGTCGATGGCCAGGGTGGCCGACTCGGCCACGGCAGCAATACGTCGGGAGATGCGTTCCATTGCTGTCATGCTGGCACAGTGACTGCTCCCGTCAGCCCCGATATCCGCCTCCCCGCCGATCTCCTGCCTGCCGACGGCCGCTTCGGCTCCGGACCCTCCAAGGTCCGGCCCGCCCAGATAGCCGCCGTGCTCGATCACGCCCGGGATTACATGGGCACGTCCCATCGCCAGGCGCCGGTACGGAAGGTGGTGGGCCGCCTGCGGGCCGGCCTGCGGGACCTGTTCTCCCTCCCCGACGGCTACGAGGTCGTCCTGGGCAACGGGGGGACCACCGCCTTCTGGGACGCGGCCACCTTCTGCCTCATCCAGGAGCACAGCCAGCACCTGAGCTTCGGGGAGTTCTCATCCAAGTTCGCCGCCGCGGCGGCGGCCGCACCCCACCTCAAGGACCCCGAGGTCATCGAGTCCGCCCCCGGCACCCACCCCGAGGCCGTCGCCCGGGAGGAGGTCGATCTCTACGCCCTCACCCACAACGAGACCTCCACCGGGGTGATGATGCCGCTGCGCCGGCCGAACGGCTCGACGGGGCTGGTGGCGGTGGATGCCACCAGTGGCGCCGGCGGGTTGCGCTTCGACCCGGCCGAGGTGGACGCCTACTACTTCGCCCCCCAGAAGTGCTTCGCCTCCGACGGCGGACTGTGGGTGGCGCTGTGCAGCCCGGCGGCGGTGGAGCGCATCGGGAGCATCGCCTCCAGCGGGCGCTGGGTGCCGGCCTTCCTGGACCTGTCCATCGCCCTGGATAACTCCACCAAGGACCAGACCTACAACACGCCGGCCCTGGCCACCATCCTGATGCTGGTGGACCAGGTGGAGTGGATGCTTGAGGGCGGCGGCCTGGAATTTGCCGCCTCACGCTCCGATGCCTCGGCCGACATCCTCTACGGCTGGGCCGAGGCCTCTTCCTATGCCACGCCCTTCGTGGCCGACCCGGCCGCCCGCAGCCGGGTGGTCGGGACCATCGACCTGGATGAGCGGGTGGACGCCACCGTCCTCTCGGCCGTCCTTCGCGAGAACGGAATCGTGGACACCGACTCCTACCGCAAGCTGGGCCGTAACCAACTCCGCGTGGCCATGTTCCCCGCCGTGGATTCCGAGGACGTCGCCATCCTCACCCGGGCCATCGACTACGTCGTACAGCGCCTGACGTAAGGAACCCGCAGAGCGACGCGGGGCTGGCCCGGCCGGGGTTGGGCCCCCGGCCCTAGCGGTGGGCGAGGTCCGTAGGACCCGGGTGCCTGCCACCATCGGTATTGGCCTGAGCCCAGGGCATGTTCTGTAGCGGGCTGGTGGCCTCCAGGACCGAGGTCATCCACCACCGCTCGCCGGGCACGGCGTAGAGCCCGTCACGGGTGACGGTACCGAGGATGCGGCCGGCCTCGTCCACCACCGGGAGGCTGGTCAGCACCGAGTGGCGGAAGTACCGGTCGTAGGTTTCCGAGACGGTCAGGCTGGACGGCACTCCGACCACCGCGGCCGTCGGGACGGCGGCGGAGGCCAGATCGATGACCTGAGCCCCGGGACGGGCGATGACGGCGCCGGCGCCCGAAGGGCGCGACACCAGCATCTGCTGGGTGGCGGCGGAGGAGATGAACCAACCGATCATGGCGAACCAGAGGCCGTTCAGGTTCCCGGAGAGGGTCTCGAACAGCCCGAAGGCAACCAAGAGGAAGCCGAGCACCCGGCCGGTGCGGGCGGCGGTGTAGGTGGCCCGGGCCTTGTCGCCCGAACGCAGCCAGAGCAGCCCCCGCAGCACCCTGCCCCCGTCGAGCGGAAAGGCGGGGATCAGGTTGAAGGCCCCGAGTAGGAGGTTGATGCCGGCCAGCCAGGCCAGGGCGGCGACGGCCAGCGGGCTCAGGCCGAGCCAGGCCACCATCCAGGCGGCGGCGGCGGACAGGCCTCCGATGAGGAAGCTGGTCATCGGGCCGACCAGCGCCATGCGCAGCTCCGAGCCGGCGTCAGTGGCGTCCCCGTCGATCTGGGCCATGCCTCCGAAGAGCCACAGCACGATGCCCTTGACCTGCAGGCCATTCCGGCGGGCGACGAAGACGTGGGCCAGTTCATGGGCCAGCAGGCTGGCGTAGAAGGCGACCGCGGTCAGCAGGCCGGCCACCCAGTACAGGTCAGGCGGGTACCCGCCCACCTCATGGGGCAGGCCGCCGGCCAAGCCCCAGGTGATCAGGAAGGCGATGGGGATCAGGGTCCAGCTGACTCCGATGCTGGTCCGGCCTATGCGGCCGAGATGGATGCTCTCTCTCATTGCGGAACCTCTTTCACCCCGTTACAACCGGGGTCACCCCTGGATTGTGCCCGCCGGGGCTTGGAGACTCCTGAGCGTTTGCTGGGAGGACCCGGAACCCGCTACGTAAGTTGCGCTCCGCCGGAGGCGTCCTGGGGCCGGGTCTTGCCCGCCGAGATCCACGGCATCATGGCCCGCAGCTCGGCGCCCACCTTCTCGATCTGGTGCTCCTGACCGGCCTGGCGCAGGCCGTTGAAGCGGGCCCGGCCGGCCCGGTGCTCGGCCACCCACTCCTCGGCGAACTTCCCGGATTGGATCTCACCCAGGATCTTCTCCATCTCGGCCCGCACGGCGGAGTTGATGACCCGGGGGCCCCGGGTCACGTCCCCGTACTCGGCGGTGTCGGAGATGGAGAAGCGCATCCCGGCTATCCCGCCCTCGTACATGAGGTCGACGATCAGCTTGAGCTCGTGGAGGCACTCGAAGTAGGCCGACTCGGGCTGGTAGCCGGCCGCCACCAGGGTCTCGAATCCGTTGATGACCAGGGCGGTCAGTCCGCCGCAGAGCACAACCTGCTCACCGAAGAGGTCGGTCTCGGTCTCCTCCGCGAAGGTCGTCTCCAGCACCCCGGCCCGGGTGGCCCCGATGGCATAGGCGTAGGACAGAGCCAACTCCTTGGCCTTACCAGTGGCGTCGGCCTCCACCGCCACCAAAGCGGGTACTCCCCCACCCTCGGTGTAGGTGCGCCGGACCAGGTGCCCCGGCCCCTTGGGGGCCACCATGGCTACGTCGACGCCCGCCGGGGGCTTGATGAGGCCGAAGCGGATGTTGAGGCCGTGGGCGAAGAGGAGGGCGTCGCCAGCCTTCAGGTGGGGCTCGATGTCGGCGGTGAAGATGTCGGCCTGCTCGGTGTCGGGCAGCAGGATCATGATCACGTCGGCAGCGGCCGAGGCATCGGCTATGGACATCACCTTGAGCCCGGCTTCCTCCGCCTTGGCCTTGGAGGACGATCCCTCCCGCAGGCCTACGACCACGTCCACGCCGGTGTCCCTCAGATTGAGAGCATGGGCGTGGCCTTGGGATCCGTAGCCGAGGACGGCCACCTTCCGACCCGAGATGAGAGAGGGGTCAGCGTCCTTCTCGTAGTACAGCTTGGCCATCATCCAACCTTTCCGGTGACACTGCGCAGGCGGGGCGCCTGGCGATCGAGTTTGGGCAGGGCGACCCGTCCGGTCCGCTGCAGTTCGACTATCCCATACGCTCGCATGAGCTCCTCGAAGTCGTCGACCCGGGCCGGGGCATCGGCCACCGAGACGGTGAGGGCGTCGTGGGAGACATCCACGATGTGGCCCCCGAAGACGTTGACCATCTCGATGATCTCGCCCCGGGAGCCGGCGTCGGCCCTGACCGTGGCCAGGGCCAACTCCATCTCGGTCGACTCGGCCGGGTCCAGCTCGTTGATCTTGACCACGTTGATGAGCTTGAACAGCTGCTTGGTGATCTGTTCGAGAGTGGTGCCGCCCACGTCGACCACGATGGTGATGCGGCTGAAGCGATCGTCATCGGTGGGGGCCACGGCCAGGGAGTAGATGTTGTAACCCCGGCGGGAGAACAGGCCCGACACCCGGGCCAGCACCCCGGCCTTGTTCTCCACCAGGACGGAGAGGATGTGGTGGCGGGCGGTGGTGTGCCGCCCGGGTGAGGTGGCGCTCATCGGCCGCCCTCCCCCTGGGACGGGCCGAGGATGATGTCATCGTTGGAACCGCCGGCGGGGACCATGGGGTAGACCTTTTCCCGGCTGTCGGTGCGGAAGTCGATGACCACGGGGCGGTCATCGATGGAGTTGGCCTTTTCGATGGCGGGCTGCACCTCCTCAGCGTGTTCCACGCGCAGGCCGACGCAACCCATGGCCTCGGCCCACTTGACGTAGTCGGGCAGGTCGGGGGACAGGTAGACCTCGGAGTAGCGCTCCTCGTAGAACAGCTCCTGCCACTGGCGGACCATGCCCAGATAGGCGTTGTTGAGGATGGCGATCTTGACCGGGATGCGCTCAGCCGACGCCGTCACCAACTCCTGGGCCGTCATCTGGAAGCAACCGTCACCGTCGACGGCCCACACCATCCGATCGGGGCGGCCCACCTTGGCCCCGATGGCGGCGGGCACCGCGAAGCCCATGGTGCCGAGACCCCCGGAGTTGACCCAGGTGTAGGGATGCTCGAAACGGAAGTGCTGGCTGGCCCACATCTGGTGCTGGCCCACCCCGGAGGCGAGGATGACGTCCTCCGGGGTGTTCTCCCGCAGGGTCTCGATCACGAACTGGGGCTTGAGGAAACGGTCGTCCTCGGCCATCTCGTAGTGGAGGGGGAAGCGGGCCTGCCAGTCCCGGATCTGGGCCAACCAGGGCCCCCGATCGGGGGGCGGAGCGGCGTCCTCGGCGGCGGCCAGCTGGCGCAGGGCCTGGGTTATCTCCTCGATGACACTGCGGCAGTCACCGACGATGGGGACATCGGGACGGCGAACTTTGCCGAGCTCGGCCGGGTCGATGTCGACATGGACGATCTTGGCCCCGGGGGCGAAGGCGTCCACCTTGCCGGTCACCCGGTCATCGAAGCGTGAGCCCAGAGCGATGAGCAGGTCGGCCTTCTGCATGGAGGTCACGGCGGTGTAGTTGCCATGCATGCCCGGCATGCCCAGGGCCAGGGGGTGGCTGTCCGGGAACGCGCCCCGGGCCATGAGGGTGGTGACCACGGGGATGCCGGTCAGCTCGGCCAGCTCCCGCAGGGCCTCGGCGGCCCGGGCCTTGAGGATGCCGCCGCCGGCGTAGATGACCGGGCGCTCGGCCGCCGCGATCATGCGGGCGGCCTCGCGGATCATGCGACCGTTGCCCTTGGTGGTGGGCTTGTAGCCGGGCAGGTCGGCATCGACATCGGCGTCGGTCGGCCACTGCCACTCCATGAGTTGGTTGGCCACGTCCTTGGGCAGGTCGATGAGCACGGGGCCGGGCCTGCCGGTGTTGGCGATGTGGAACGCCTCCCGGACCACCAGGGGGATGTCGGCGGCGTCGGTCACCAGCCAGTTGTGCTTGGTCACGGCCTGGGTGATCCCGGTGGTGTCGCACTCCTGGAAGGCATCGCTGCCGATGGCGAAAGTGTTCACCTGCCCGGTGATGACGACCATGGGCACCGAGTCCATGTAGGCGTCGCAGAGCGGGGTGACGATGTTGGTGGCGGCCGGGCCGCTGGTCACCATGGCCACGCCCGGCTTACCGGTCACGTGGGCATAACCCTCGGCCATGTGGCCGGCGCCCTGCTCGTGGCGCACCAGGATGTGGCGGATGGGGCTGTCGATGATGGGGTCGTAGACGGGCAGGATGCAGCCCCCGGGGAGGCCGAACATGACCTCCACGCCTTCCATCTCCAGGCTCTTGATCAGGGCTTGCGCCCCCGTCAGCTTCATGACTGGCTCCTGCTCCGGTACGACTCGGGGAATACGGG
>Ga0307373_10008048_pt1 | contig 16207 bp, 17 predicted proteins | sample OX2MG_FD_202534 | JGI IMG/M metagenome (GOLD analysis project Ga0307373, IMG submission 202534) | Soil microbial communities from Risofladan, Vaasa, Finland - OX-2 | ecosystem: Environmental > Terrestrial > Soil > Coastal area > Acid sulfate soil | place: Finland: Risofladan, Vaasa | collected... | reverse complement strand
CCACTGCAACCGGGCCGCAACGGTTGGCGGACGAGCGACAGGCCGGGCGTCCCGGACGTGCCATACGGTGACGGTGTCTCCGGCCGCGCCGGGGGGCAGCCCCGGCAGGGAAGAGACGGAGCAGGAGACCGGACATGTGCATGAACTGTGGCTGCGGTCAGCCCGACGACCGTCACGGCAACCCCGACAACATCACGCGTGAGGATCTCGAGCGGGCCGCGCAGGCGAACGGCCAGTCGTTCGACCAGGCCGTCCGCAACATCGAGGACGCGTCGCAGTCGCTCCGGATGGAGGGCTCGCAGGGCGGCCAGTCCATGGCAAGCCAGGGCTGAGACGCGAGGACGGCAAGACGAGTGAGCCCACAGGAGGTCCGTTCGATGAGGAACGAAACGTGACGGCGCCGTACGGCGATCCCGGTCCGGTGGTGGAGGACACGCAGGTGACGGGTCCCGGTACCGGCTACCCCGCGTCGAGACGGCCGGTCGAACGAACGGTGATCGAGCGAGAGGTCGATGACGCGCCGCCCGTATCGCGGCCGGTCGTCGTGCGATCGGGCCCCGGCATCGCGCAGCGGATCGTGGTGCTCGTCTTCGGCCTGATCCAGCTGATCATCCTGCTCAGGATCGTCCTGCTGCTCGCAGACGCGGTCAGGAGCAACAGCCTGGTGTCGTCGATCCTCGACCTGAGCCAGGTCTTCGTGGCGCCGTTCGTGGGCATCCTGCGCACCAACGCAATGTCGGCCGGTGGCTCCACGCTCGACGTGGCTGCGATCGTCGCCCTGATCGGATGGACGATCTTCGAGTTGGTCGTCCTGGCGATCGTGAACACGGTCGCCGACAGGGGCGCCGTGGCGTAGCCGGCGTGGCATGCCGGGGGTTGGCGCGGCACGGGCCGCTCGATCGCGTGTCATCACCTGTGCGTGATCGCGCCTGCAGGCGCCCCCGAGACGAATCGCGGGCGCCGCGGCGATGTACGCTCAGGTGGTGCTGACGCTCGACACGATCCGCCGCGCGCCCAAGGTCCTCCTCCACGACCACCTCGACGGCGGCGTGCGCCCAGCGACGCTCGTCGAGCTCGCGGGCGAGATCGGGTATCGGGGGCTCCCGAGCCGGGACCCCGCCGAGCTCGCGGCGTTCATCCAGGAGGGCGCGGACCGCAAGAGCCTCGAGCTGTACCTCGAGACGTTCGACCACACGCTCGCGGTCATGCAGACCCGCGATGCGATCGTGAGGATCGCGTCCGAATGCGCCGAGGATCTCGCCGCCGACGGCGTGGTCTACGCCGAGGTCCGCCACGCGCCCGAGCTGTCCACGGCGCGAGGCCTCTCGCTTGACGAGGTCGTCGAGGCGATCCTCGAAGGATTCCGGCAGGGCAGCGCCGGACGCGGCATCACGATGCGCTTCATCGCGACGGCGATGCGCACCGCGGCCCGGTCGCTCGAGATCGCGGAGCTGGCCGTCCGGCATCGCGACGATGGCGTGGTCGGGTTCGACATCGCGGGCGCGGAAGCGGGCTTTCCTCCCACCCGCCACCTGGACGCCTTCCAGTACATCCAGCGCGAGAACTTCCACATCACGATCCACGCCGGCGAGAGCTTCGGGCTCCCGTCGATCTGGGAGGCGCTGCAGTGGTGCGGCGCCGAGCGCCTGGGGCACGGCGTCCGCATCGTGGACGACATCTCCACGGGGATGGATGGCGAGGCGATGCTCGGCCGCCTCGCCGCCTACGTGCGGGACCGGCGGGTGCCGCTCGAGATGTGCCCGTCGTCGAACGTCGACACGGGCGCGACGCGGTGCATCGAGGAGCACCCCATCGAGTTGCTCCGTCGCCTCCGCTTCCGTGTGACCGTCAACACGGACAACCGCCTGATGAGCGGCGTGTCACTCTCGAGCGAGTTCGCCCTGCTCGCGGAGACGTTCGGGATCGACCTGGACGACATGGAGTGGCTCACCCTCAACGCGATGAAGAGCGCCTTCTGCCACTTCGACGAGCGCCTTGCGCTGATCGGCGGGGTGATCAAGCCCGCCTACGCGCACCTGCGCTACGCGCTCTGAGCGGCCTCCACCTCGCTCCGACCAGGCACATCCGCTTCGTGCGGAGCCGCCGCATCGCCCGGCACCGGCTCGATCCGGTAGTACGTTCCCACCTCGCGGACGTGCCGACGCGCAAGCCAGTACAGCACGTTGCCCGGGAAGGGGTGCTGGCGGAACGTCGCGCGGATCACCGCCTCGCGCTCCCGGCCGGCCCGGAGCGGTGAGGCCGCGACGCGCTCGGGTGCGCGGCCTGGACACAGCAGGCGTCCACCGCCGGCCGCGTCGAGGTTCAGGGTCCACGCGCAGGAACCGTCGGGATGGCCGAGGTAGCGGCGGTCGCCGACCACGAGCAGGCCGAGGAAGACGCGCCGCTGAATGCCGGTGCGCCGCCCCGCCACCTCGAGCACCAGCGTGTTGCCTACGCCGAACCTGCGCCACCACGCAGCGATCAGCGGGTCGAGCCACCGAAGGGCCGCGTAGAAGCGCGGGAAGAACGCGTGCCACCCGCCGCGCGAGCCCTCGCCGCCCCTCGAACCTTCGCCGCCGATCGAGCCCTCGGCGATACGTGAGCGGTCGCCGCCGCTCGAGCCTTCGCCGATACGTGAGCGGTCGCCCATGGGCAGAGTATGCCCGACGGCACGGTTCCTGCGAATCGCCCGGCCGAATCGTATGATCTCCTGCGGAACGCGTCGCCGACGACGCCAGTCGACCCGCTTTTCGTGTATCGGGAGGCATCGCGCCGTGGGGTCCGTGGATCGCTCTCGCCTCGAAGCCCTTGCCCGGCGCGAGGAGCAGCGGTTCGTCCGCGAGCACCCGCGATCCCGGGAGCTGCACGAGCGCGCGGCCAGGTCCCTGCCGGGCGGCGTACCCATGCACTGGATGACGAAGTGGGCCGGGCCCTTTCCGGTCTTCGTGGACTCGGCGCACGGCGCGCACTTCACCGACGTGGACGGCCACGACTACGTGGACCTGTGCCTGGGTGACACGGGCGCGATGACCGGCCACGGGCCCGAGCCGACGCTGGAGGCGGTCCGGCGGCAACTCGAGCGCGGGATCACGCACATGCTGCCCACCGAGGACGCGGCGGCGGCCGCCGAGCTGCTGGCCGGCCGCTTCGGGTTGCCGTCCTGGCAGTTCACGCTCTCGGCCACCGACGCGAACCGCTTCGCGATCCGCCTGGCCCGCGGGATGACGGGGCGACCGCGGATCCTCGTGTTCGACTACTGCTACCACGGGACGGTGGACGAGACGTTCGCCACGCTGCGCGACGACGGATCGGTCGGGCCGCGGCGTGGCAACATCGGTCCGGCCGTCGACCCTGCCCTCACGACCCGCGTCGTCCAGTTCAACGATCCCGGCGCGCTGGAGCGTGAGCTCGCCGCCGGCGACGTCGCCGCCGTGCTGGCAGAGCCGGCCCTCACGAACATCGGGATCGTCCTCCCCGACCCGGGCTTCCACGACGCTCTCCGGGAGCTGACCCGGCGGACGGGCACGCTGCTGATCCTGGACGAGACCCACACGCTGTGCGCGGGGCCGAACGGATACACGGGCGAGCACGGGCTCGATCCCGACATGCTCGTGGTCGGCAAGGCGATCGGCGGCGGCATCCCCTGCGGGGCCTACGGGCTCAGCGCCGAGCTCGCGCGCCGCCTGGATACGCTGACCACGCTCGAGAACATCGACGTCGGCGGGATCGGCGGGACCCTGGCCGGCAACGCCCTTTCCCTCGCGGCCATCCGCGCCACGCTCGAGGGCGTCCTGACGCCCGAGGCATACGCACGGATGCTCCCCCTGGCCGCGCGCTGGACGAACGGGGTCGAGCGGGTGATCGGCACGAACCGCATGCCCTGGCACGTGACCCGCCTCGGGACGCGGGCCGAGTACCACTTCCTGCCCACCGCCCCCCGGAACGGCCGCGAGGCGGCCGCCGCGTCCGACTTCGAGCTCGAGCGCTACCTCCACCTGGCTGCGCTCAACCGGGGCATCCTGCTGACGCCGTTCCACAACATGGCGCTGATGTCGCCCGCGACCACCGAGGCGGACGTCGACTGCCACACGGCGGCGTTCGAGGAGGTCGTCGCGGAGCTGGCCCCGGCCTGACCTGCCGGCGACGGCCGGACTCTCCCCGGCCTCGCGGCGCCGGCCTGCCCCGGCCCAGAGCCGGCGGGCCGGCAGGGATCGAGAGGGCCGACCGGCACGCCGCTGCTCACGGATACCCTGCCGATCGGACCCCGGCCCGTGTACTGTGCGTACCCCATTCGTCAACACGAGCCGTGACAAATGGCTCTTCACAGTGTTCCCATTTGGGCCCCGCCTGCAGTATGCTTCGGTCCGTCCGGACGTTGACCGCGTCCCCACGTCCGGGCGACAGTCGTCGCGTGCCCGGAGCGGCACGGCAGGAGGACGCAATGGGGCCGTCGCGGCACCGATCGGGCGAGCGGTATCGCCTACCGCAGGGCCGTGTTCCGTGGGCGGCAGTCGTCGTTGTCCTCGTGCTGGTCGCCGCGTGCGGATCCGCGGTCGCACGGGCGCCGGCCAACCCCGCCCCGGAGGCCGTGGGCAACGAACTGGCGGCGGCCGGAGCGGGATCCCTGCCCCAGGGAACCGCCGGCTGGCAGGTCGCCTGGGTCACGCCATCCGTGCATCTCACCGGCCTCAGCGTCTTCGACGGCACCCACGCCTGGGTCGCCGCGTCCGACGGGCGCATCTACGCCTGGGACGGAACCGGCTGGCACGTCCAGCAACTGGACGAGGACCTGGGCCACATGGTCGCAGTCGACCAGCGGGACGCCTGGGTGTCGAGCGACGACGGAATCCGGCACTGGGACGGCAAGCGCTGGACGCTGACCGGCCACGACGGTGTGGTGACCGCGCTCGCGGCGGCGGACGCACGCCACGTGTGGGCGACGGACGCCACCGGTATCCGCACCTGGAGCGGGACGGCGTGGACACGGCAGTATGCCGCGACGGGAATGCAGTTCCGGGGGATCACGGCCGCGGACGCATCGCATGCCTGGGCGGTCGGTTCGAACGCCGACGGGTCCGGCGTCGTGGTCGCGTGGGACGGCTCGACGTGGTCCGTCCAGGCGACGCTCCCGCAGCCCCTGTCGGCCGTGTACGCCTCCGACGCCCGGCACGGCTGGGCCGTGAGCCCGGAGGGATCGATCTACACGTGGGATGGCACGACCTGGACGCAGACGGCCGACCTGCACATCGTGCTCGCCGATGTCACCGGCACGGACGCCGCGCACGTCTGGGCGGTCGCGGCGTCGGGCGAGGTCCTGTTCCGGGACGGGAACGGATGGGCGGTGCAGTACCAGGCCCCCACCACCCTCAGCGGTATCGCCGCACTCGACGCCGGGCACGTGTGGGCGATCGGCTTCGACACCGTGTACAGCACGGTGCCCCAGGGAGGCACCCAGGGCTGGAGCAACTCGGGACTCTGACCCCGAGCCCTGACCTTCGGACGCTGGTCCCGGGCCTTGCCACGGAGCCCTGACCCTCGGGCTCGGATCTCGGCGCGTTGCCAACGGCCCTGATCTCGGGTTCGTGCCTTCGAGCAGTGCGTGCCGGACACGAAGAAACCGCGTCCCTCGCTCGGAACGCGGTTTCCCTCTGAGTCGGGCGGGTCAGCTCGGGCGCAGGGGCGACCCCTCGCCGTCGTGCGGAAGATCGGCGCAGTCCACGCGGCATCCCCGCGCGTCGTGCCCCGCGAACGGGTGGAAGTGGACCCATGCCTGTGCCTTTGCATCCTGCGTCAGGCGACAGCCACAGGTGGCGCACGTCACGGGGCCTTCGGCGCCGCGGGTGACCGGGAGTCCGGGATCGGTGAAGCTGTACATGTCTGGTTCCTCCGACGCGGAGCCTAGTCCGAGCGCACGGCTCCGGTCGGCGACACCCCGGATACGCTTCGGTTCCGGTACGGTTACGCCTCGTCGCGCGTCCGGAGGCTCCAGCCGATGGCGCGCACGGAGACGAGCGTGGGGCCTTCGGCCCCGTCGAGCTTCCGGCGCAGCCGTGCGAGGTGGGGCTTGAGCCACAGCGGGTCGGGATCACGCTCGCCGGGCCACCCGGCCGCGAGCAGCCCGGCGTGCCCGACCAGCTCGCCGCGTGCCTGGACGAGCGCCTCAAGCAGCCGGTACTCGATCGGAGTCAGGACCAGTGGCGCATCGTCGACCCGCGCCTCGTGTCGGCCCGGTTCGAGCACGAGCCTTCCGAAGGTCCGCGGCGGGGATGGCCGCGAGAATGCAGGAGCCGGAGTGTCGAGGACGCCGGCGGTCGAGCCCCGGGGTGCCCGCCGCATGGCGGCCCTGATTCGGGCGAGCAGCTCCTGCTTCCCGAACGGCTTCACCAGGTAGTCGTCCGCGCCCAGGTCCAGGGCGCGCACCTTGGCCGCCTCCGCCCGCTCGCCGCTCACGACGATGATGGGGACCTCGGCCCCCTCGGCGCGCAGCTGCTGCGCCACGCTGAATCCGTCCGGGCCCGGCATCGCGAGATCCAGGAGCACCAGGTCGGGCAGCTCCTCGCGCCACCTCCTGACGGCCGTGAGGCCGTCGTACGCCGTGACCACCTGGTGCCCCTCCGTGCCGACGAGCGCCGTGATGGCACCGACCATGGCCGGGTCGTCGTCCACGACCAGGATGCGGAGCGCGTCCCCGTTCACAGCGCCACCGCGGACGCGAGCGCGACCACGAAACGCGCCCCTCCCCCGGCGACGGGCTCGCACCACAGCCGGGCGCCCATCGCCTCGCCGAGGCGCCGGGCCGCGTACAGGCCGATGCCGGACCCGCGCGCTGCGCCCGTCTCGGCCCGGCGTTCGTATGGCTCGAACACGCGCTCCCGCCACTCCTCCGGCACGCCGGGGCCCTCGTCGGCGACCGACAGCCGCGCGATGCCCTCCTGCAGCCCGGTCTCCACGGTGATGGTCGTGCCGGGGGGAGCGTACTTCACCGCGTTCTCGACGAGGTGCTCCAGGATCTGCCGCAGGCGCCCTGCCTCGCCGAGCACCCGGAGGCCGCGCCGGCCCTCGTGGATCACGGTGTGGCGCCGAAGCAGCGGGGCCAGCGCCGCGAGCGTCTCGTCCACGATGCCGCTGAGGTCGATCGGGACGAGATCGAGCGGGGCCTGCTCCTCGGGCCGCACGGACGCGAGGATCGAGTCGACCAGCCGGTCGAGGCGCGTCACCTGCTCCTCCGCAAGACGGTGCCACTCGGCCGCGCTGGGCACGGTGGGCGACCCGTCGCCGACCGCCTCCGCCAGCAGGTCCAGGTACGCCCGGACCACGGCAAGCGGCGTCCGGAGCTCGTGCGTGACCAGCGACACGAGCTCGGCCTGTGCACGCTCCAGCGCCTTGAGCGACGCGACCTGGGATTCCGCCTCGCGCTGCAGCCGGCCCTTCTCCACGATGCCCGCAAGCAGGTCGGCGATGGCCCGGAGATGCTCGACGTCACGTGGCGTGAACTCGCGGCGCTGCTCCGTCTGGACGTTCAGGACCGCGACGACCTGGTCGTTCCACGAGAGCGGCACGGAGAGCATCGACGCGACGAACCGCCGCTGGTCGAGCCCGCGGACCCAGAGGAACCGGTCGTCCGAGCGGACGTCCACGATCACCATCGGTTCCCGGGAGGCCGCCACGCGCCCGGTGATCCCCTCGCCGAAGGGAACGCTGGCCCGGCCGATCTGGTAGCGGTCAAGCCCGTTCGTCGCCGCGAGCGTGAGTGCCTGACCGTCGCGGTCGAGCAGGTAGAGCGAGGACACATCGGCGCCGAGCGCGTCGCGCGTGCCGTCGACCACGATCGAGAGGAGCTCCTCCCAGGTGCGCGCGGTGGTCGCCAGGCGCGCGACCTCGTGGAGGAATCGCAGCTCCTCGAGCTGGCGGCGGTCGCTGGCGAGCGACTCGACCTGGGTTCCCACGGCCGACGCCGGCGCCGTCACCGCGTCCTGCGGCCCAGTCACGAGATCGCGCCCGCCCGTCTCCATGCTCCCAGTTGACGACGACGAGCCGTGCGTGTCAAACGCCCTGGCGCCCGTGCAACACCGGCGCCAGGGAATGTGGCCGGCCGGCCGATCTTCGCGCGTCCGCCACGACAGCCCGCGTTGCGGGTCCGGGACCCGGCGGGTCCCCCCCGGCCGCGGATGCGGGCCGTGTGACCCTTTCCCGCGACGATGGCCCCGCGCACGATGGAGGAAGGAGCGCGTCCCGGGGAGCAGGGGACGGCATGCACGCAACGAGACACACCATCCGGCTCGGCGCCGCCGCGCTCGCGGCCGTGATGGCCGCCGTCTACTACCTGATCGGTCTCAACGTCCTCCACGTGGTCGAGGGCGCTCAGGATGATCCGCAGGCGATGCTGGCCTTCGGCGTCCCGGCCGGAACGATGTTCCTGATCGGCGCCGTGCTGCTCACGACGCAGGATCGACGCATCCTCTGGATCGTGGGCGCGTGCCTGCAGGTGCTCGTGTTCGCGATGTACATCTCCGTTGCGCCCACCCGGACGCCCGCATACGAGATCTGGGGCATTACGCTCCGGGCCATCGAGATCCCGCTCGCGATCGCGTTGGCGTGGCTCGCGCTCACGGGGCGGGAACCGGTGCTCTCGCTTCGCGGAGAACGACGATGAACGCCAGCGTCGCGTCGGCGACCCGACGATGACCTGGCGAAGGCCGACGATGAAGCCGCTGAACGTCCGGCGAGGGCTGGCGGGCGGCGTCATCGTCGCGGCTGGCGGCCTCGCCGGGTACCTGACCCAGGGCCGCGATCCCACTGCGCTTGGTGCCGCCGAGTCCGTCGCGGCCGCCCTCCTGGCCACGTTCGTCGTCGTGGCAATCGCGCTGCGCACGAATCACGAGCTGAGAGAACGGCGGGAGTCTGATCGACGCGGCTGAGACGGACGCGGGCCCGACGTGACGGGGGCGCGTCAGCAGATGCGGGGAAGCTGCTCTCCCACCAGCATGTCGACGATCCGCTCGGAGCCGACGATGGTGCGGACGGTGACCATCCCGGGGTGATCCCCGACGACGCGCCCGACGACGGCGGCCCCGTCGCCCTCGGGCAGCGCCCGCATCGCGGCCAGCGCGGCTCCGGCCCTCGCGGCCGGCAGGATCGCCAGGCACTTGCCCTCGTTCGCAACGTGTAGCGGGTCGAGGCCGAGCATCTCGCACGCGGCACGCACGGGGCCGGGGACCGGGATGGCGTCCTCGTCGAGCTCGATCCCGACACCCGACGCCGCCGCGATCTCGTTGACTGCCGACGCCAGGCCCCCACGGGTGGGATCACGCAGGACGTGGGCGTCCGGCGCCACGGCCAGCACGGCCGAAGCGAGCCGATGGAGGGGCTGCGTATCGGAGGCGATCTCCACCTCGAACTCCAGGCCTTCCCGCACGCTCATGATGGCCACGCCATGGAGGCCGATGGGGCCGGACAGGAGCACCACGTCGCCGGGAATCGCGCGATCGGCGCCCAGCGACACGCCGTCGGGCACGATGCCGATGCCGGCCGTGTTCACGAAGAGGCGATCGGCGGCGCCGCGCCCGACGACCTTCGTGTCGCCCGTGACGACCCGCACGCCCGCCGCGATCGCGGCCCGCGCGACCGACTCCGTGATGGCACGCAGCTCGTCGAACGGCAGCCCTTCCTCGATGACGTAGGCCAGGGAGATCGCCACGGGTCGGGCTCCCATCATCGCCAGGTCGTTGACCGTGCCGTTGACGGCCAGCTCGCCGATGTCGCCGCCCGGAAAGACGAGCGGGCTGACGACGAAGGAGTCGGTGGTGAAGGCCAGCCTGTGGCCTTCCACGTCCACGAGCGCCGCATCGTTCAGCGGCCCGCCGGGCGACGCCGCGCCGAGTGCAGGTGCGATCACGTCGCGCATGAGCGCCGCGGAGAGCTGACCGCCCGAACCATGGCCGAGCAGGACGCGCTGCCGCTCCTCGAGGGGTGCCGGACAGGTCGCAGCGATGGGATCGGCAGCGGCGCGGTCGGGTGGCATGCCGCTCATGGTGCGGTGACCGGTGGGCTCGCCGTGGCCGTTCCGGCGAGCACGGTGAGCGGGCGTGCCGCCGGCCGAAGTCCGCGCCCCGCGCCGTGGTACGCCGCGCAGGTGCCCTCGCTCGAGACCATCGGCGCGCCGAGCGGCCGCTGGGGCGAGCACAGCACGCCGTAGGCCGTGCAGTCGAGCGGCGTGCGAGTGCCCTGCAGGATCTCTCCCGAGATGCAGGCCGGGTGCTCCTTCGTCGCGATGTCGCCGACGTCGAACCGGCGCTCGGCGTCGAACCTCGCGAAGGCCTCCTTCAGGTGATACCCGGAGGCCGGGATCTGCCCGATGCCGCGCCAGGTCCGGTCGCCGATGTCGAAGACACGGAAGATCGTCTCCTGCGCGGCACGGTTGCCCTCCCGCCGCACGGCCCTGGCGTACTGGTTCTCGACCTCCGCGCGTCCCTGCTCGAGCTGGCGGATCGCCATCAGCATGCCCTCGAGCAGGTCGAGCGGCTCGAACCCGGTCACGACGATGGGAACGTGGTACTTCGCCGCGATCGGCTCGTACTCGGTCCAGCCCATGACGGCGCAGACATGGCCGGCGGCCAGGAACGACTGCACCTGGTTCGACGGCGACGCGAGGATCGCCTCCATGGCCGGCGGGACGAGCACGTGGCTCACGAGCACGCTGAAGTTGTCGATCCCCTCCCGGGCCGCCTGCCAGACGGCCATGGCGTTCGCCGGCGCGGTCGTCTCGAACCCGATGGCGAAGAAGACGACCTGGCGCTCCGGGTGCTCGCGGGCGATCCGGACGGCGTCGAGCGGCGAGTAGACGATGCGCACGTCGGCACCGCGGGCCTTGAGCGAGAGGAGGTCCGTCGTCGAGCCCGGAACGCGCAGCATGTCGCCGTAGCTGGCGAAGATCACGTTCGGATCGGCCGCAATGGCGAGTGCCTTGTCCACCTGCTCGAGCGGCGTGACGCATACGGGGCAGCCGGGGCCGTGGATCATGCGCACGCCCTCGGGGAGCATCTCGTCGATGCCCTGCTTCACGATCGTGTGGGTCTGCCCGCCGCAGACCTCCATCATCGTCCAGGGCCGCGTCGTGATCCGCCGGATCTCGCGAACGAGCGCCTTCGCCTTTGCCGCGTCGCGGTACTCGTCGACGTACTTCACGTGGTTGCGTCCGGGGACCGGGCCGGGCCGATGTCGACCACGGCGGGCGCCGTCATCCCCGGCCCCATCGTCGCCAGCTCCTGCTGGACGAGGTCGCCCATCTGGTCGAACAGCTCGAGGGTGCGCAGGGCCTCCTCCTCGTCGACCATGCTGATCGCGAAGCCGACGTGGATGATCACGTAGTCGCCCACGCGCGCCTCGGGCACGTAGGCCAGGCAGGCCTCCTTGCGCACCCCGCCGAAGTCCACGCGGCCCATGGCGAGCCCGCCCTCGTCGCGGATCTCGATGACCTTGCCGGGGATGCCCAGGCACATGGCGGATCGCCTCCCTTCCTAGTGTGCGGCACCGGCGCCCGGAAGGGCTGCCGTGCCGCCGGCCAGGCGCGCCGCGGCGATCGCGGCCTGCCCGTAGCTGATCCCGCCGTCGTTCACGGGAACCTGGTGGTTGATGAAGACGTCGAATCCGTCCGAGGCCAGCCGCGCGAGGAGGGCGGTGGCGAGCCAGCGGTTCTGGAACACGCCGCCGGACAGGCACACCTGCCGGATGCCGCTCGACTCGCGGGCGGCCGCACACAGCTCACGGGTGAGTTCCGCGATGGTCTCCTGGAAGCGCGCCGCGAGCACGGCCGGCGCGACACCCGCCGATTGCGCCTGCAGGATGGCTGCCAGCGTCGGTGCCGGGTCGTAGACGAGAAGGCCCGAGCGCCGGGTGATGCGGTACGGGAGCGGCGCCGACGGGCTGGTCGCCCCCAGGCGCCCCGCCTCGGCCTCGACGGCCAGCGCCCCGGGTGCCGAGCACGCCGCCTCCGGATCGGTTGCAGTGGCGCGCATCTCGAGCTCGATCGCCGCCTGCGCCTCGTACTCCGCGACGTCCCGGATCCCGAGGATGCTGCTCACCGCGTCGAACAGGCGGCCCGCACTGGAGGCCGGCGGCGCGTTCAGGCCCCTGGCGACCTGGGCCCGCACGATGCCCACCTCGCGAGGATCGAGGCGCGCCAGGAAGCCGCCGGCGTCGGCGCACAGGACATCGGAAGATGGGACGGTGGAGGCGGGACGCATGTCCCCACCATCGTGCTCCAGGCCGAACAGGTATCCGAGGGCCATCCGGTAGGGCTTCCTGACGGCCATCGCGCCCCCCGGCATCGGGGCGAGCGCAAAGCGGGCGAACCGGCGGTAGCCGGCCAGGTCGGCGAGCAGGACCTCGCCGCCCCAGAAGGTACCGTCGTCGCCCATGCCCAGTCCGTCGTACGCGATGCCGATGCACGCGCCGGTGATGCCGGCCTCGGCCGCACAGGACGCGACGTGCGCGTGGTGGTGCTGCACGGGGATGCGTCGCTCGACCGGGAAGTGCCGCGCGGCGAACTGGGTGGAGAGGTACGCCGGATGCAGGTCGTGCGCCACGAGGCGAGGGTCCAGGTCCAGCAGTTGCCGCAGGTGTGCGAGGTTGCCCTCGAAGGCACGGAACGTGCGCATGTCCTCGAGGTCGCCGGTGTGCGGGGACACGTACGCCCGGGCGCCCGATGCGAGGGTGAACGTGTGCTTGAGCTCGGCTCCCGCGGCCAGCAGGGGCTCCGGCACGGCAACCGGGAGGCCGAGGGGGTCGGGCGCATACCCGCGTCCGCGGCGGATCACGGATTCCCTGCCCGCCACCACGCGAGTGACGGAGTCGTCGTAGCGCGCCAGGATCCGCCGGTCGTGCTGGAGGAACGCATCGGCGATCCCGCCGAGGCGGTCGAGCGCCTCGTCGTCGTCCGTGGCGAGCGGCTCGTCCGAGAGGTTGCCGCTCGTGAGCACGATGGGCCGGCCCAGGCCGGCGAGCAGCAGGTGATGGAGCGGCGTGTACGGCAGGAACAGTCCCACCCGGCGGTCGCCGTTCACCACGGACGGGGCAAGGCGGGCGTCGTCCGGAGCGGCCGGGCCGTCCGTGCCGCGCAGTTCGACGAGAACGATCGGCCGCGCCGGGGACGTCAGCAGCACTGCCTCGTCGTCGTCGACCGCCGCCAGTCCGCGCGCGGCGTCGAGATCCCGCGCCATCACGGCGAACGGCTTCGCCCAGCGCCGCTTGCGGTCACGGAGCCGCCGCACCGCGACGTCGTTCGTGGCATCGCAGGCCAGGTGGTAGCCACCGAGCCCCTTGACCGCCACGATCGCGCCGGCGGCCAGGTCGGCCAGGGCCGCCCGCAGGGCGTCTTCGGACTCCGCGATCGGGGCGGCATCGTCGGGCCGGCGATAGCCGAGCCGGGGGCCACACTCGGGGCATGCGACGGGTTCGGCGTGGAACCGGCGGTCGGCCGGATCGCGGTACTCGGCCTCGCAGGCGGGGCAGAGCGGGAAGTCCCGCATCGACGTGCGCGGCCGGTCGTATGGAAGGTCGTCGATGATCGTCGCGCGCGGCCCGCAGCTGGTGCAGTTGGTGAACGGATAGCGGTAGCGCCGGTCGGCCGGGTCGAAGAGCTCGCGCAGGCAGTCATCGCAGGTGGCGATGTCCGGCGGAAAGAGCCGCTCGGTGGAGGCGACCGCCACGCTCTCCAGGATCCGGAAACCGCAGCCCGGCGCCGGCACGAGATCCTCGTCGAGGGGAGCGGACTCGACGTCCTCCACGCGCGCCCGCGGCGGGGCCTCGCTTCGCAGGCGATCGGCGAATCGCTCGAGGTCGGACGGTGCGCCGCCCACCTCGATCTCGACACGCCCGGCTGCATTCCGCACGACTCCGTCCAGCTCCATCTCGCGAGCCAGCCGGTAGACGAACGGCCGGAATCCGACGGCCTGCACGATTCCGCTGACCCGGACCACGCGGCCTTCCCGGGCACCTCCGCGCACGCCGACCATAGGGTCAGCCCACCAGCTCGATCTCGACCTGCTCGTGCTCCTGCAGGGGAAGGCTCGGGCCGCCACAGGCGGGGCAGGGATCGTCGGGACGCGGCGCTGCGAATTCCTCGCCGCATCCCACGCACAGCCGGGGCACGGGGTCGTGGATGACGCGGAACGAGGGCGTGTCCAGGTCCGGGGCCTCGACGCCGAGGTGGAACCGCAGCGCGGATTCGAACTGCGTTGGGCCGTGATGGCCGCCCCGGACATGGAGCACCACCTGCCTGCCGGCCAGCTCCTCGCGGCGGAGGGCAGCGACGATCGAGCGGGCGATCCCGGCCTCGTGCATCAGCCGGCCCGCCACGGGTACGGACGCGTGCTCGTCGCCGCGGCCGCGACCGGTTCGCCGTGCCGTGGCGCCTGCACGAGTACGCGACTCCAAGATCCCGCAGTCGCCGAAAGGGGTGTCATCGTTCCGTCTTTCTCCACCCGGATTCCACCGGACCACGGGGCTCGTGCGTACGTGCCAAACGTCGCCAGCGCCGGCGTACAACGGATCGTTGTTGCGACCGTGCGCATGCGTGCATGTGAGAGCGGGCAGCGCCCCCGGAGAGCAGCCCCCCGCCGACGGCCGAGGGGCATCGCGCCCCTCAAACGATGCCAGAGGGCACTGGTGGGGGCGCGCCAACGGACCCGAGACTCGATACCGGACGAGCAGAAGCGTCCCAAGGAGGCGGGGATGCCCACTTCACAGCGCCAGGGGGTGGCGATCGAGCGTCGCATCCTGGGCCACGAGCACCGCGAGATCGAACACGTCGTGGGTCGCATCGAAGCGACGGCCGAGATGGCCGGGAACCTGGCGGCGCGCGACCTCGCGAGCGCGCTGCGCAGCCTGCTGGATTCGATCGAGAAGACGCTCCTCCCCCACCTCGACTGGGAGGACAACTTCTGCTTCCCGGAGATGGACCGGCTGGCCGAGACGGCCTGGGCCACCCGCCTGCTCCGCCTCCAGCATCAGCAGATCCGGCAGGCGGTCGAGCGGCTCGAGGCGGACTGGCTTGCGCTGCGGCGCGAGCCAACGCATCGGCAGCTCGTGGATCTGCGCGCTCGCCTCTACGGCGTCCACGCCCTCATGAGTTCCCACTTCGAGCAGGAGGAGCGGGTGATCCTCCCGTTCCTCGACGCCGAGAACGGCATCGAGGCGCATTCCGAGGAGGAATAGGCCGCGGGGCGAGCGGCCCCTCGCCGGCCGCGGCAAGCAGCTCCTCGCCGGCCCCGGGGCCGGCCCGTCACCGCCCCCGGTCGCCGCGCCAGTCGCCCGTGATCAGCGCGTACAGCACGGCCTGTTCCGTCCAGAGGCGATTCTCGGCTTCGTCCCACACTCGCGACCAGCGACCCTCGATCACGGCGTCCTCGACCTCCTCGCCGCGATGGGCGGGCAGGCAGTGCAGGAAGATCGCTGCCGGGTCGGCGAGTTCCATCAGGGTCGGCGTGACGACGTAACCGGCGAACGCCCGCAGCCGCGTCTCGCGCTCCTGCTCCTCGCCCATCGACGTCCACACGTCGGTGTACACGGCGTCGGCGCCGCGCACGGCATCCGCAGGCTCGTGGACGATCTCGATGCTCCCGCCCGTCTCCCTCGCGCGGTCGCGGGCGGCCGAGACGATCGCCGCATCGGGTTCGAACCCCTCCGGCGTTGCGAGCACGACCTGCATCCCGGCGAGTGCGCCGGCCTCGATGAGCGAGTGGGCGACGTTGTTGCCGTCGCCGACGTACCCCAGACGCCGCCCCGCAAGCGTGCCGATCGACTCCTCGATCGTCATGAGGTCTGCAAGGGCCTGGCACGGGTGGTGCTCGTCGGTGAGGGCGTTCACGACGGGGATGCTGGCGAAGGACGCGAAGGCCTCGAGCTTCGCCTGGGAAAACGTGCGCCAGGCGACGGCATCCACCATCCGGGACAGGACGCGCGCGGTGTCCTGCGGGGGTTCGCCGCGGCCGATCTGCAGCTCGTCGGGGCGGAGCATCAGTGGATGCATCCCGAGATTCACGGCTGCCGCCTCGAAACTCACCCGCGTGCGAGTCGAGGGCTTGTCGAACAGCATGGCGAGCTTGCCGGCGGGGATCGCGCCGCGCCACGCCGCGGGGTCCTCCTTCATCCGACGGGAGAGCGAGATCAGCCGGGCGAACTCGTCGGGTGTGAGGGAGGCGACCGTCAG
>Ga0307373_10008047_pt1 | contig 16208 bp, 8 predicted proteins | sample OX2MG_FD_202534 | JGI IMG/M metagenome (GOLD analysis project Ga0307373, IMG submission 202534) | Soil microbial communities from Risofladan, Vaasa, Finland - OX-2 | ecosystem: Environmental > Terrestrial > Soil > Coastal area > Acid sulfate soil | place: Finland: Risofladan, Vaasa | collected... | reverse complement strand
CCGCCGACGTAACCGCGCAAACCACGGATTCACAGCCATCGAATAATACGACCACATCGTCGGTGCTGGTCGAGAGCGCCACCGGCGCGGACATGTCCGTGTCGATGAACGCCGCGCCCACGCCTGTATTCGTTTCATCGTCGCTCTCGTACAACATTCAAGTGCAAAACCTCGGCCTTACATCGGCAACCGCCGTAACAGTGACGGACACGCTGCCGGCGACGCTGGTGGGTGCGACGGCAACCACAACCCAGGGGACTTGCGGAGCGCCTGCAGGCGGGCAGATCGTTTGCACCCTCGGAACCGTGGCGTACCCGCAGACTTCGCCGATCACTATCACTATTTCGGGCACGACTCCCGGCACGGCCACAACGCTGACCAATTCCGCGACGGTATCGACGACCAGCACAGATCCAGTTTCGTCGAACAACACCGCAACCGTGCTGACGGTGGTGCAACCTTTGGTGTGCGCCACGCCAGGAAAAGACGGAACACCTGGTTCGCCGCTCAGCGGATACGTAAACACCTACTATGCTGGCGTGGGCACAGCGAGCGCCGGATCGACCACCATCACGGTAGCTACGCCCTCATCAGGAGCGGCCACGCAAGTTGGAGTGGGCGATTTGCTGCTGGTGATTCAGATGCAGGGCGCGACCGTCAATTCCACCAACACAAGTTCATATGGCAACGGGAATCCCGGCTACCCAGCGGCAGGTTGGCTCAGCCTGGGCAGCTCAGGCGAGTTCGAATTCGTCACCGTTTCGAATGTCGTCACGAACTCTGGAACAGACACGCTGACGATCGTAGGCAGCGGCGCTGGCGGTGGACTGCTGAATTCGTACACCGAAGCAGTTGCAAGCGCCACGCAAGGCGCGCAGACGTTCCAAGTAATCCGCGTTCCGCAGTATGCCTCGGCGACGACCAGCAGTTCTCTCGCGGCGTATTCATGGAACGGCTCGGTAGGCGGAGTTTTGGCGCTGGACGTGGCCTCGCAGCTGACCCTCGGCGGCACGGTGGCCCTGGACGGCGACGGATTCCGAGGCGGCGGTGGTATCACCCTCGGAGGCTCGACGACTGGCGCGAGCACCGACACGGTAACCACTTCTCCCGCTGCTTTGCCCACGTTAACTCCGGACCCGCCTGCGCATAGCGGCGCCAACGGTTCGAAGGGCGAAGGAATCGCCGGCACGCCTCACTGGATCGCGCCAGCGCTTAGCTCGATCAGTTTCGGAGGTAACGCAACGGCCGTCAGCACTGGACAAGCCTATGTCGAAGGCTTGCCCAACGGCAGCTTTTCGCGCGGCGCGCCGGGAAACGCCGGTGGAGGCGCGACGGATGCCGATCCATCTGCGAACGATCAGAACGATGGCGGCGGTGGAGGCGGAAACGGCGGAACAGGCGGCCAGGGAGGATTTGCCTGGAACAGCGCCAACACCGTCGGTGGCTTTGGCGGACTTTATTTTCCCGCAAATACTGGCGCGTTGGTTTTGGGCGGAGGCGGCGGCGCAGGCACTTCGAACAACGGCGCGTGGTGGAACCCGGTCACCAATTCCGGCAGCGCAGACTGCGGCGCGGACTGTACTGGCGTGTTTTCGAGCGGCACCGCCGGCGGAGGAATCGTAATCATCCGCGCCGGTTCAGTCACCGGCACCGGCATGATCACTTCAAACGGTCAAAACGCGCTGGACGAGGAGAACGATGGCGGTGGCGGAGGCGGTGCAGGCGGATCGATACTCGTCTTCGCGAATAGCGGCGCGCTCACTGGACTTACGGCAATAGCGGATGGCGGCAACGGAGGAAGTACCTGGCCGGAGCAGACGCCGGGAGCGACCTTCCCCGGGAATCGGCATGGTCCCGGCGGAGGTGGCGGAGGCGGCATCATCCTCACGTCGTCAGCGCCTGGCAGCGCGGACGTCAGCGGCGGCCAGCCCGGCTATACCACGCTCGCTGATGACGCTTACGGCGCGGCTAGTGGGCAGCCTGGAATCGTTGCTCCCGGCGAAACCATCACGGAAACTCCCGGCACGCAGTCCGGCGCGTATTGCGCGGGCGCGGATCTCGCCGTCACGAATTCGGCTACTCCGAATCCCGTAACGGCTGGCGCCAGCATCACCTACACTCAGAACGTTACGAGTAATGGGCCGCAGGACGCCCTCAACGCGACCATCAGCGAGCCGATTCCCGCGAATACGACGTTCCAGTCGATCAGCCTTTCCGGGGCCGACGCCACTGGATGGAGCTGCACGACGCCCGTGGTGGGCGGCACCGGCACAATCAGCTGCACGAATCCCGACGTTCCCTCCGGATCGGCCGGGGCAGCGACTCTCACGGTAATGGTCGCCGTAAATCCGGGCACCGTCAGCGGAACGCAGATCGCCGACACGATTTCGGTCGCCTCCGGAACGAACGATCCGAACCTGACAAACAATTCCGCGACCGCCGTCGTGATCGTGGCTGCCGCAAATTCCGCCGATCTGACGATCTCCAATTCGGCGGCGCCAAATCCGGTGCAACCCAGCAACAACATCACCTATACCGTTACGGTAACGAATGCAGGCCCCGCCAGCGCCAGCACTGTTGTGTGGAATTCGACGCTCCCAGCAAACACCGCGTTCGTTTCTGTGGCTTACACGTCAGGCACTGTCGGATGGACCTGCTCGCCCACGTCAATCTCCTGCACCATTGGAACGCTTCCGGCGGGATCCAGCACCACGTTCACAGCTATCGTGAAAGTGAACGCGGCCACGCCTGCTGGAACGCTGATCACCGACACCGCGAACGTGTCCTCCAGCACCACCGATCCGAATCCTGGAAGTAACAGCGCGACCGCGATCGTCGTGGTCGCTACTGCGGGCCAAGCAGATATGGCGGTAACGAAAACCGGAACCCCGAACCCGGTGCTCGCGGGCAACACCATTACGTATACGATCACCGTTACAAACAACGGCCCTGCGACCGCTACCGGAGTGTCCCTGGTGGATACGCTGCCGGCCGCCGCCACGTTCACATCGATTACCGCTTCGCCTGTCGGCACGTGGGTTTGCGGCACTCCGACGGGAACGCCACTCAAAGAAACGTGCACCAACGCGTCTTTGGTCTCCGGGGCTCCAGGCACTACCACGTTCACCATGCTGATGAAAGTGGTAGCCGGAACTGCGCCTGGCACGGTCATCACTAACAGTGCCGTTGTATCGGCGACGCAGTCCGATCCGTACAGCCCTAACAACACCGCGAGTGCCACGTCAGTTGTCGCGTCACCCACCCAGGCGGACGTCGCCATCGTAAAGTCGGCATCGCCGAATCCGGTGGAGCAACAAACGAATTTGACCTACACGCTCCAAGTCACCAACAACGGCCCCGCCGTTGCGCAAAACCTGACCGTCACGGATCCGCTGCCAACGCAAGTGACTTTCGTTTCTGCTTCGATTCCGGCGAACCAGGGCACTTGTACGCAGTCCGCCGGGACGGTTACTTGCACGATTTCGTCGCTAAGCGTTGGCGGAGTTGCGATCATCACCATCAACACCACTGCGGACACCTTCAGCTCGGCTACGACCACCACCAACACGGCAACGGTGAGCACGACAACGAGCGACCCCAATCCGGCGAACAATTCGTCATCGGTTACTACGACGATCCTTTCGCCCACGGCCGTGGAACTCGAGTCATTCACGGCGCAAGTGCGCGCTGGCGGAGGCGTGCTGCTCCAGTGGAGCACTCGTGAAGAGACCCGCAATCTGGGTTTCCACGTCTATCGCGAAGACGCCACCGGACGGCACCGTCTCGATCCTTCGCTGATCGCCGGCTCGGCTCTGTTCTTCCGCGGAGGACTTCCGCAGCATCGCGCGCATACCTACGCGTGGATTGATCCGCAGGGCGGCAGCGGCTCGTCCTACTGGCTGGAAGACCTGGACCTGAATGGCACCAGCACGCTCCACGGCCCGATCTATCCGGAGTCTGGCTCGCAGTCCTCTGCGCCGGTCGTGCAGGCGCGCCTGATGACTCAACTGAATCAAGCCATGGCTGCCACAGCGGCGAATTCACCCGCGAAAATCATGGCAAGGCTTTCTACTCCACGGCCGCCCATTGCTCCAATTCCCGCCAGCGCAAATCCGGTCTCGCTCGATAACCGCGCTGCTGTGGAGATAACTGTCTCCGCCGAAGGATGGTATTCCGTAACCGGAGCGCAGCTCGCGGCGGCCGGATTCCCAACGAACGTGAGCGTACGAAGCCTGCAGCTGTATGCCGAAGGTGTGCAGCAGCCGATGTTGATCGCCGGCCCGCAGGGGCGAACGATTGCGCCAAACGACGCCATCGAATTTTATGGAACGGGAATCGACACTCCGTTCTCCGGGACTCGTGTCTACTGGCTGGTCAGCGATATGGGTTGGGGAGATCGAATTTCGAAGGTTCCAGGGGAGGGCCACGGCCCGTCGAACGCGCAAAGCTTCCCATTCACCGTGATCCTGCAGCAAAGAACCACTTACTTTGCCGCACTGCTCAACGGCGAGGATAAAGACAACTTCTTTGGCGCGATCGTCACCTCCGCTCCGGTCGATCAACTGCTCACCACCGCGCATGTGGATCCGAACTCAACGATTCCGACCACGCTGGACGTTACCCTGCAAGGTGTCACGGATGGGCAGGAGCACCGCGTAGCCGTCACGCTCAACGGAATGCCGCTCGGCGAAATGGACTTCACCGGTGAAGCAAATACCAGCTCCACGTTCCCGGTGAATGCCGGCGTCGTTCAAGACGGCACCAACACCGTGACGCTGACGGCTCTCAATGGCGATAACGACGTGAGCCTGGTGCAATCGATTCAGTTGACCTACGCCCACACCTACACGGCGGACGCGGACTGGCTGAAGGCCACCGCGCAAGCCGGCTCGAACATTCGAATTGATGGCTTCACGCAGCCCTCCGTCGAGGTGTTCGATATCACCGATCCAACTTCGATCAAGCAGTTGAACGTACCGGTGACCAGCGACGGATCGAGCTACGGAGTGACCGTCGATGTGGATGGCCCGGCCGGATCGCAGCGCACGCTGCTGGCGTTTGCGGGCGATCAGATTTCCGCGCCCGATGCGCTTACGTTCCACGCGCCCAGCTCGATCGGCACCGACCTCTCGGGCGCAAACTACATCGTCATCACGCATCCAGACTTCCTGTCGAGCGTGGCGCCGCTCGTAAAGCTGCACGAGCAAGCCGGAGAAACCGTCGCGGTAGTTACCACCGACCAGATTTACGACGCCTATAATTACGGCGAAAGCAGCCCGTTTGCGCTGCGCGATTACCTGCAGTTTGCCGCCACGCAGTGGCGCGTGCATCCCAGCGCCATGCTGCTTGTGGGCGATGCGTCGTTTGACCCGCGGAATTATTTGGGCTTCGGCGACTTGGACTTTGTGCCCACGCGCATGATCGAGACCGCGGCGTTCAAGACCGCTTCGGACGATTGGTTCACCGACTTCAATCAAACTGGCTTTGCCACCATTCCCACTGGGCGTCTGCCCGTCCGTACGCCTGCTGAGGCGGCGCTGGTAGTCTCCAAAATCGTGAACTACGAGAGCGGCCAATCCAATGGCAGTTGGAACGATCAGGCCGTGGTGATCGCGGACCAGAACATCGATACAGATTTCACATCCGAAGCCAATGCCGCCGCCGCGGTTCTGCCGTCATCGCTTCAAGTCACGAAAATTCTGGCCAACGGCCTAGCTGGGAGCACTGTCACCCAGCAGATCCTCAACGCGTTAAATAGCGGTGCGCTGCTGGTGAATTACACCGGCCACGGATCGGAAGAGCAGTGGTCGTTCTCTGATTTCTTCGACGATACCAGCGCCACTGCCCTGACCAACGGCAACCGCCTGCCCATGTTTGTGCTTATGGACTGCTTGAACGGCTTCTTCCACGATGTGTACGCCACCAGCCTTTCCACGTCGCTGATGCTCGCTCCCAATGGCGGCGCCGTAGCGGTGTGGGCCTCGTCGGGATTCACCGACGCGCCTCCGCAAGCCACCATGGATCAGGCGTTCCTAAGCGCGTGGGCAGCTAATCCCAACTTGCCGATTGGAGCGGCGATTCTGTCCGCCAAGTCAGGAATTACGGACCCCGATGTTCGCCGCACCTGGACGCTCTTTGGCGATCCCGAAATGCGTTTGCAGCTTCCGGCGGCAACGCAAACATCATCAATGCGGCCGCATCCCACGCACATCATCGTCAGGGCGCCCCGCGCTTACTAGCGCGCAGGCGCGCCGACGATCGAGACTGTTGATCTTCTCTGCCCCGAATGGCATCTTCGATGATGATGCCTTCGAGCACTGGCAAAGCCGGGCGCGCCTTTACGCGAACCCTGACCATCCGCACGTCGCGCCGTACAGAGTTGAAAGACATAACCGCCGAAATTGAAGCCGCCGTGCGCGATTCAGGTTGTGCAAATGGCACGTGCATTTTGTACGTGCCGCACACCACTGCTGGCGTGGTCATCAACGAAGGCGACGATCCGGCGGTGGCGCGCGATATCGAAGCCGCCTTCGATCGCCTTGTTCCGCGCGACGCCGGTTACACGCATGCCGAAGGAAATGCCGATTCCCACATTAAGACCGCCATCGTTGGCTCGTCCGAATCGGTGTATATCGAAAACGGCGGCTTGGCGCTCGGCCGGTGGCAATCGATATTCTTTGCGGAGTTCGATGGCCCGCGCACCCGCGAACTGCGCGTGAAAATCATTGCCGATGACGCAGTCGCTTCTTGAGTTTATGATGACGAGCCTTTCGTCACGGCACGGTATGAACCGCGCCTAACAGAATCCGATACTGATGTGGCTTCAGATGGTGACGTACAGACTTTTCGCTCGCCATCCAGCGCCCGCTCTTCATCCGTTTACGTTAGAATCTGTGGCCGAGGATACTGGCATCGCCTTCAAATCAGGATTCGTGGCCATCGTAGGCCGTCCCAACGCTGGCAAGTCAACGCTGGTAAATAGTCTCGTCGGCCGGAAGGTCGCTATCGTTTCGCCGCGGCCGCAAACCACTCGCAACCGCATCCAAGGCATTCTGAATCGCGACGATGCGCAAATCGTGCTTGTCGATACGCCCGGAATTCACAAGGCTGGCGACATTCTGAGCCGCCAGATGATGGGCGAAACCGAGCATGCGTTGGAAGATGTCGATATCGTCTCATTGATCGTGGATGCGACCGCGGAATTCGGCGGAGGCGACCGCTTTTCGGCGAAATGGCTGCGCAAATTTCACGGCCCGGTGTTTTTGCTGCTGAACAAAGTGGACCGCGTTCGCAAAGCGCTGCTGCTGCCAATGATCGACCGCTGGCGCCGGGAATTCGAGTTCGCTGAAATTTTCCCGGTTTCCGCGTTAACCGGAGAAGGCTGCGCCGGTCTGGTGGAAGTCTGGATCGCGCGTCTGCCCGAATCGCCGCCACATTTTCCGCAGGACCAATTCACCGACCAGCCGGAACGCTTCTTGGTCGCGGAACTGGTCCGCGAGCAAGCGCTTCGCGCTACCACGGAGGAAGTGCCGCACGCAGTGGCCGTCTTCATCGACCGCTTCGAACAGAAAAAAGACCTAATCAAAATCATGGCTACGATCTACGTCGAGCGTGAGGGACAAAAGGGAATTCTGATCGGCAAAGGCGGCGAAGCCATCAAGAAGATAGGCACGCTGGCGCGCAAGGAAATCGAAACGATGCTCGACTCGCATGTCCTGTTGGAGCTGATGGTGAAAGTCCAGCCCAACTGGCGCAGTAATCGCGCCATCGTCCGCAAACTCGATTGGCACCGCCAACTCGAATTAATGAGCCCACGCGAAGAAGACGAACCAGACGAGCCTCAAGTGTTCGATGACGAGGAACCGGAGGGCAGCACGTCGTAAATCGCAAAGGTATTCAGCAGTCGCGATGCAGCGCGACTACCTTCGCCGCAACACGATATCTCCGGGGGTAGCGGGCTGGGCGGGGGGCGTTGCGCCCGAGACCGATGGGTGGACCTCCGAAGGATGCGTCACGTCGAGAATGTAGACAATCTGTTCCTGGGTCAGCACCAGGAGCCGTTTGCCATCCTGCGAAAAATGCGTGTAGATAACGTTCGAGTGAAATGAGAAATCATTCCTCGCCGCGTTCGCGTTCAGGTCGTACAAAAGCAAGCGCCCGCTAGCAACGGCCACGCTAAGCAGCCCTTTCTCACCTGAAAGCGATGCGTCGTAGACGTCGTCTTGCACTTCCGTTGCCGCCTGCGTCGGAAGCGACACGGTTGTGAAATCCCTTCCTTCTCGGACCAGAATCAACCAGTTGCCTTCGGAAAACGCCTCGTCGAAGCTGTCCGGCCCCGCGCCCAGCTGGACGAGCGCCGCCCCGATTTCCCTTCCGGTGCGCGCGTCCAGCACTTCAAATACCGTGTCGCGGTCGGAAACTTTTACCTGATCCAGTCTGCGCTTCAGAGGATCGAAATGCTCGGCCGCGTCACGAGCGCCCTTGCTCTCTGCGGGCCAACCCAGTACAACGCGATCACCCTGCGGATCGGTGAAAACAAGAGGTACATCGGTCTGCTGCCCAATGCGGTACACATCGCCGCCGAATGCTTTCGTCCACAGCAGCTTTCCATTCGTCGCGTCCAGGCCGTGTAGCTCGTATGGGAAACGCGTTTGGCCAAATGGAAAAATCATCTCTTTAAGGTAGTGCGCGAGCATTACCGGTCCCGAAAAGATGTTTTCGTTTTGAATGGGGTGGTTCTCGAAGGACCACGCATTCGTTTGCGTGGATGTTGCCGCATCGAACTTGACAACCGTTGAATCCAGCGGCTTTTCGCCCGGCAGTTGTAGGTAGCAATTCTGATCGCTATCGCACCACCCGCCGCGGAGTTCGTCGAAACTGGTGATCCGCTTGCCGCTCTGGACGTGATAAACACCGCCCTGGCCGGTTATTCCCACCGCCAGCGTTTGCAGCGAAGGAGAGACGGCAACCGCGCGCAGCACCGGCAGCAGCGAAATTGGCATTCGCAGTCCCAGGCCCAGGTGCCCGGAGCCGATCCTGGCAAAAGAAATCATCCCGTCGTACGTGCAGTAGACCAGGCGTCCATCCAGCACGTCCGCGGGATTGGTCGTGATCCTCGCGGCTGCAGCGCCGGTTTCCACGTCGATCACGTTCGCTGACTTCGCGCCGTCCGGAAGATCGATGGCATACGTTGGACTACTAGTCGAGCGAAAGGCGCCGGTGATCGCCAGCGTCTTGATTTTCGACCCAGCCGGAAATGAAATCAGCTCAGCCGTGCCTTTTTTCCCAGCGCTGGCCGCTATGATTCGGCTGGGTCCGGCGAACGCAAAGGAGTCGTGTTCAAATGCGTCCCGCAAGGCTCTCGAAAGGTGGATCCTCTTCTTTGTTTGAATGGAGACTACAGCGGCGTGCCCATACCGATTGCGCGCGAACACATAATTGCCGTCGGGCGAGAATTGAAGAATCGATTGAGTATCGAAAGATTCACGCGAAAGCGGTAGTTCGCTGGTCATCGCGTATCCGAACGGCTGCGAGCGGGCCAGTTGTCGATGATACGGCACCAGGAACGCCCGGCCATTCATGTCCGCAGTCTCTCCAATCGGCGCATTCAGAACCGCGCTTCCCGTGAAGCTTTCGAAAACGTGCAGGGTGGAATCGCGATCCAGACACGCGTAGTACCGGCCGTCAGATGACAATGTCGCCGCGAGACACGCGTCTCCCGTACCCAGCGTTCGGCTCTGGACCACCTTGCCTTGCGCGATGCTCCAGATCGAAGCGCTCATGTCCGAAGTCGCCAACACCACGTCTTGCGAATCCGCTGAGAAGCGCGCCGGCAGCACCTGCGCGGCGGGAATCGTCAACTCGATGCGCGGCGGCTTCAGGCTGATGACGTCAATAAGCGATTGATCCTGAAACAAGAGCTCACTGCCATCGCGGCTGAATCGAAGCTCGATCAGACGGCTTTCCAGCGGAGGGTTGAGCGGCGCACGGCTGATGACGCTTTCGGATAAGTCGTTCGGGAGCGGCGGCGCGCCCTGAGCTTTTGCGACCGGGGGTGGAAGACACGTCAGCAGCGAAAACGAGGCAAGCGCAAAAACACCGAACCGATTCATGATCGCTTTTCCGTAACGCTCTTCGCCTTTACCGAATACAGCGCCATGCTTTCGCGACTGCCGTCTGGCAAATCTAAGACGCTTTGGAGGGAGCGATCTTCAGCGCGCGCATTTTGCGGTACAGATGGCTGCGCTCCAGGCCCAGCGCCGCTGCCGTATTCGTCATGTTCCAGCGATTTTCTTGCAGCTTGCGCAATACAAACTCGCGCTCGTACGCCTCGCGCGCTTCGTGCAGCGTTTCGTAGGCTTTCTCCGCGTCCTTAGGTGCTCCGCGAAATACCTCCGGCGGTAAATGGTGCGGCTCGATGCGATTCGAAGGAGCCATGATCACCAGCCGCTCCACCAGATTCTTCAGCTCGCGCACGTTTCCCGGCCATGGATACGCCAGCAGGATTTCCATCGCAGCCTGGCTGAACTCCTTCTGTTTTTTGCCGTACGCCTCGCAAAAACTAGCCAGAAACGCGGCCGCCAAAATCGGAATGTCCTCGGTTCGCTGGCGGAGTGCGGGCACGTAGAAGGGAATTACGTTGAGCCGGTAGAACAGATCCTCGCGGAAATTGCCGCGCGCGATTTCATCTTCAAGCTTTTTGTTGGTCGCGGCAAGAACGCGGACGTCCACTTTCACGGACTGGTTCGAGCCCAGCGGTTCCACGCTCTGCTGTTCCAGAATGCGCAGAACTTTCGACTGCGTCTTCAGGCTCATGTCGCCAACTTCGTCGAGAAACAGCGTGCCGCCGTCCGCCTTTTGAAACTTTCCAGGCTTATCTTCCGACGCGCCGGTAAAGCTGCCCTTGCGATGTCCAAACATTTCCGACTCGATCAGCTCTTCCGGAATCGCGGCGCAATTTACTTCCACGAACGGCATGCCGCGTCGCGGGCTATTGGCGTGCAGCGCCCGCGCCACCAGTTCCTTGCCGGTGCCGCTTTCGCCAAAAATTAGCACGCGGCCGGCGGTCGGCGCCGTCAAAGCGATCTGTTGCCGCAGCGCCTTCATTGGCACGCTGGAGCCGAGAATTTGATACCGTTCCTCCAATTCCGCGCGCAGCCGTTGATTTTCCTTATCGAGACGCATGAAGTCGAGAGCGTTGCGCATCACCAGCACCACTTTCTCGATCGAAAGCGGCTTTTCCAGAAAATCGAAAGCTCCCAGCTTCGTGGCTCGCACCGCGGTTTCGACGTTCCCGTGCCCGGAAATCATCACCACCATCGGCGCGCCCTCGCGCGCTTGCAGCCGTTCGAGCGTTTCCAGCCCATCGATTCCTGTAAGCCACACGTCGAGCACCACAAGGTCAAACTCTTCGTGCTCGACGCGCTCGATGCATTCCTCTCCAGATGAAACCGCGTCCACCTGATAGCCCTCGTCGCGCAAAAGCGCACCCAGTGATTCGCGAATGCCGCTTTCGTCGTCAACGATCAGTATGCGGGTAGACATTTCGTGAGCCCTTAACCAGCCGGCGTGGACGCCACCGCGTCGACGGCGGGGAAGCGAATCAGAATGCGCGTGCCTGCCGGAAGATTGTCCTCTACGCGGATCGTGCCGTTGTGTTCCGCGATGATGCGGCTGGCGATGGCAAGCCCCAGTCCCGTTCCGCGATCCTTGGTTGAAAAATGCGGCAGAAACAGCTTGTCTTTGTCGGCGGGAGAAATTCCGTGCCCGCTATCTGAGACTTCAATTTCAACCGCATCGCCGTCGCCCACAGTGCGCGTCGCCAATCGCAATTGGCGCATGCGCGAGCCTTCCATTGCCTCGGCGGCATTGTCGATTAAGTTCGCCAGCACTTGCCGCATCAGCTCCGAATCCATCTTCACTGCGGGCAGCGAATCGGACAAATCCGTCCGCACGGTGATGCCTTCAAGGCGGTCCTGAAAAAGGGCAATCGCGCTCTGCACCACCGGATTGATCTCCGAAGGCGCCAGCCGCGCCGCCGGGAAACGCGCGAATCGCGAGAATTCGCCCACCAGAGACTCGAGCGTCTGCACCTCGCGCTCGATCAACGACGCGCATTCCGCGGTTAGCTTTTCGAAGTCGCTGCGCGCGGCAGCCTCCTTCGTGGCCGCCGTTCGGTCCAGATATCGCAAAATCCTCTGCGCCGAAAGCTGTATGGGCGTCAGCGGATTCTTGATTTCGTGCGCGATTCGTTGCGCTACTTCCTGCCACGCTGCCGCTTTCTGCGCTCGCAGCAGATCGGTCAAATCGTCGATCACCACCACGAATCCGGGGTTCGAGCGCCGCGGCCCCAGCGAACTCACCGTGACGGCCATTCGCACCAGCCGCCCGCGCGTCGCGATCTCGAGCTCCCGCGATGCCGCGCCCATCCGCAGCGACCTGCGCATCAAATGCTGCACCGAGCGCGCCGCATCCTCGCCGAGCAATTCCGGCAACGTCCGCGCATCGCGCGCGTATTCGCCCAGAATCGTGCTTACCGCGCTGTTCACTTGCGCCACGGCTCCAGCGGGATCGAGCGAAACCACGCCCGTGGGAATATTCTCCAGAATCGCTTCCATCAGCTTGCGGCGCCGCTCGCGCTCTTCCACCGCCTGCTCCAGGCTGTGTGTGAACTCGTTGATCTGCCGCCGGCCCTCGCCCAGTTGCTCGGCCATGCGGTTAAACGAGCGCACCAGCGTGCCCAACTCGTCTTGCGCTTGCACGTCGATGCGATGCTCGAAGTTCCCTCGCGAGAGCTCACGCGTCGCTTCCGCGAGTGATTGGATCGGCACGGTCACCTGCTTGGAAAGAAACAGAGCGACCCAAGTGGTGCTGAAAACCAGCAGTAGAGTGATTAAAAAAAGCGCCAGCAAAATCTCCCGTTTGTAAAGGCGAAGGTGTTCTTTCTGCTGCTGGTAGACCAGCGTTTGCGACTCGATCTGGTCGTACCGCGTCAAAAAGTCGCTGGGAACTTGCCGCGCGACCACAATCGTCCCCGTTCCGCACGCCGCGCGGCCCGCGAGGTACGAGCCGCTCTTGCCGGTCCATATCTCCGCGCCCGTGGGAAGCGTCCCTGCAGGACTTGCGTGCCGGTGAATCTGGTCCGCCGAGCCGAGCGATTCCGGAAATTCTTTGTCGATCGCGCCCGTCGCGGTCACGCGCCACACCGCGTCCGCATCGGGAGCTGCGTTGTGCGCCGCGTCCGCCCAGTCCAGATGCTTCTGCCCGACCAACTGGCAAATCGCCGCCGCTTGCGCGGACATGCGCGAATACCCGCGGCTGGTAAACTCATTCAAAAGCGCGCGGCTCTGCTCGTTGGCAATTTCCAGCGGGCGAGGAAACCAGTTGTTCAGCGTGCGATTCACCAGCGCGTAGCTGAAGAAAAACAAAAAAACGACGGGCAGCAGCGATACGCCCATGGCGCCCAAAACCATCTTGGCCTTAAATCGCGAACCGATTTTGCCGGCCCGGCTCTCGGCCAATGTGCGGAGCACGGTCCGCGTTAGGATCAGTCCGAAAATCAGAAGGGCTATTACGATAAAGAAGATGAGCGGAACTGAAACTGCGAACTGAGCGCCCTGTTCCGGCCGATACGGCGGGTTGAATGACCCCAGCGCGATTACAATCGTGGAGAGCAGCACCACCACGATCCCGCCAACGATCAGCCACCATGTGTTCTTTCCGTGTGGCCGCGCCGCGTTCATCGGCCTTCCTCGCGGTAACGCCCGAGGGGACACTGGTCGCACAGCGGTTCGCCGCGCCGGCAAAACTTTTTACCGGTGCTGACGATCAGCGCGTGCAATTCGTTGAAACGCCGCGCATTTCCTGGAAATTGCCGCTCAACCGCCCAGCGGATGTCCTCGTACTTTGACTTCCCGTGCGCCCAGCCATGCCGCGTCAGCATGCGCTTCGCGTACGCGTCCACCACGAATACCGGATGCCCCGCCGCATATAGCAGTATCGAGTCCGCGGTTTCCGGGCCGATGCCGAACACCCCGAGCAGCTTCTGCCGCAGCACAATCGTCGGGGTCGCAAACATTCTCTTCAGCGACCCGCGATATTCCGCGCGCAGAAACGCGCAGAATGCCTTCAGCTTGCGCGCCTTCTGCCGGAAGTATCCCGATGGGCGTACCAGCCGTTGAAGCTTCCTCTGCGGAACTTTATCTATTGCGGCGGGGCTCAGCAGTTTCGCAGCGCGCAAATTCTCGATGGCTTTCTCGACGTTTGTCCACGACGTGTTCTGCGTCAGGATCGCGCCAACGATTATTTCGAAGGGAGTCTTACCCGGCCACCAGTGCTGCGGCCCAAAGTGGGTAAAAAGCGCGTTGTAATATTCGTCGAGCGGTGGGGAACTGATCGCGGACGCACGCACCGGCGCCGCGCCGCGATGGGTACTCGCGAGCGGAAAGACCGCGGAGAGCTGCCCGCTATCTCCCTCACTCGACCCTGATTCGCGCAAACTTGTTTCAGGTGAAGCGACCGCGCTGGTCACGTTGCCACGATAGCGGCGGCTCACTCACAAGTCAAGGCACCGCGTGGCCATTTGACAACACCGTGTGGTTTCCGCGCCGCACGCGATTCAGCAACTGTAGGGATGCGCCCAAAGAGCAGGCTAATTTGGCCCCTTGACAATGCGATCTGACTGGCTCATTTTCGCTTTCGAAATCTGTGACGGCTTTCCGAGCGCAACATCAACCGTAACCGTACCGGCGAGCGCCGGCTCCCTTCATGACCCTCCATACGACGAACCTTTCCATCGCTTTCAAGCCGCCGCTGATATCCGCTGCTGCTTTTCGTGTTCGACGAGCGTGCACGAACTGGGAGGAGAGACAATGAAGCACACGAAGATCATCCGCATCGTTTTCGTCGTCGGGATGGTGCTCACAGCCCTTGCTGGCGCCGCTCGCACGGCTCAGGACAAGTACACTTTGAAAGTGCCGAATGGCCTGGCATTCTCCGAATTCAGAGGGTACGAGTCCTGGCAGTTCGTCTCCCTGAGTCTGAACCAGGGCCATTTTGCGGCGATCCTGGCAAATCCTGAAATGATTAAGGCCTACCAGCAGGGGTTTCCAGGTAACGGCAAGCCTTTTCCGGACGGCTCCAAATTGGCGAAAATCCATTGGGACCCGACCAAGATGCAGACATTTCCGTCCGCAACAGTTCCTGGCGCGCAGCTGAACGCCGATTTCATGTTGAAGGACAGCAAGAGATTCGCGGCGAGCGGCGGATGGGGCTGGGCCTCATTCGATTACGATGCTGCGTCCGGTAGGTTCAAGCCGAGTACCATGGCTGACAAGCCGCCGCAGGGGCACAACGCCACCTGCGGGTTCACCTGCCATACGATCGTGAAAACGCGCGATTATGTTTTCACTTCCTACGCATCGCGCTGACCGGCGGGCGTAATGGATTCCGCGAGATTTGGCGCGTGCCGGCGCGGCGTGGCGATTGACGCGCGGAGTGAACCGTCAGCCCGCGAAAGCCGCGATCAGCCGTTTTTCTTTTCGAATTCGCGCATGAAGCTGATCAAAGCTTCGACCGCCTCGATGCTCACCGCGTTGTAAAGCGAAGCGCGCATCCCGCCGACCGACCGGTGTCCCTTGATGCCTACCAATCCGGCAGCGGTAGCTTCCTTCGCAAATTTCTTCTCGACGGCTTCGTCGCCGCCAGCCACGCGGAACACGATGTTCATCCGCGAGCGGGAATCCTTCTCTACTGGGCACTTGTAGTAGCTGCTGGCATCGAGCGCGTCGTAAAGCAGCTTGGCCTTGGCTTCGTTGCGCTTTTCGATCCCCGCCAGCCCGCCCTGCGCGTCAATCCAATCCAGCACCAGGCCCATCGCGTAGATGCCGAACGTGGGCGGAGTGTTATAAAGCGAGCGGTCTTTGATGAACGTGCGGTATTGCAGAATTTTTGAGATTTTGTCGCTGCCGCGCTCCGCCAGATCCTTGCGGAGGATCGCCACCGTCACGCCCGAGGGCCCCATATTTTTCTGCGCCCCGGCGAAAATCATTCCAAAGCGTTTCACGTCCACCGGCCGCGACATAATGTCCGAAGACATATCCGCGACCATCGGCACGCTTCCGGCGTCCGGAATCGAGTGCCACTGCGTGCCTTCAATGGTGTTGTTGGTGCAAATGTGGACGTACGACGCGTTCGCGTCCAACGAGATC
>Ga0307373_10008045_pt1 | contig 16209 bp, 13 predicted proteins | sample OX2MG_FD_202534 | JGI IMG/M metagenome (GOLD analysis project Ga0307373, IMG submission 202534) | Soil microbial communities from Risofladan, Vaasa, Finland - OX-2 | ecosystem: Environmental > Terrestrial > Soil > Coastal area > Acid sulfate soil | place: Finland: Risofladan, Vaasa | collected... | reverse complement strand
GGGGCGTACTCGGATCATCGCATGTCAGGATGAACTTTTCGGAACGCTTGAAACGTCGGAAGCCGCACCATAATCGCCTTCTTGCCCGGCGAAACGGAGCAGTTGTCTTCACTTTCAAATCCCATTGAGCTGCCCGGCTAAACCTTAAAAAATCCCGCGGCGCAGCCGCTCCCGCCGTGATTGCCGCTATCGGGCGCGCGCTTCCGCCGGATGAACCACAAATCTGTGAAATCGGTGCAATCTGTGGATGATCGTCCTCGCCGCCACGCAATCCCGATCACTTTTCGACCAATTGTGTCGCTCGGGGAATCATCTGATCCAGCCGGCCGTGGGCAACGATGTTGCCCTTCTGGTCAATGACGAAGGCATGCGGAATCGCATGAACCGCGAACTGCCCGAACAACTTGCCCCAGAGGTGATCGCCGCCTGGCTGGGCCGTGTCGACGTAGATCGGGTAATCGAGGCCAAATTCCTTCGCGACCCGTAGGACCTCCTCCGTTGGGCTGCCGGTCGGATGCACGCCAATCAAGGTGATTCCCGTCTTGGCCAGCATCGCATCGACTTCTCCCAGTTTCTTCAGGTCCTGGCGGCAAGGGCCGCACCATTCGGCCCAGAAGTCGACGAGCACGACCTTCCCGGCCAGCGTATCCCACGAGAGCGGCGGCGTATTATGCCAAGCCGTTGGGGCGAACTCCGGGGCGTGCTTGCCGACCAAGGCGTCCATCGTCTCCTGCCGCAGCTTCCGCTGCTGCTCATCCGCTTCGGTGGCAACGGCCATGATTCGCAATTTCTCGTCGCTGACAGTCGGCAAACCGAACTCTTCCTGGCGGATTTGACCAATATAGGTGCCATGCTCGTCTTGGACATTGACCGTCGTTCCCGCCGGCATCGACAACTCGAAGAAGTCATCCGGTACATCGGGATTTAAGCTGACGTTTTCGATCCGCCGGTCTTGACGCCACTGGACGATGAGCCGGCCTTCGCACAATCCTTCAGCGTGGAAATTGTGGTACTTTAGCACGATGACTTGAATAGGAAACCAACGTCCCGGAACGATCTCCCGCCATTCGGATACCGTCGCCATCTCTCCCGGCAACCGTGTGCTCCACCCAAGATCGTACCACTCGCGGCGAACGGGGAGATAGTTACGCTCCTTGGCCAGCCAAAGGAAGAAAAAAACGTGCGGATCCGTCTGGTCACCGTGGGGCAATCCCACTCGCAGTTTTTCGCACGTCAAGCCATCGACGACGTCTTCGCCCCAGTATTCCACTTTGTGGCGGTACTTGTTGCGGCTATCGGCCCACTCGGACGACAAGATCTCCGAGAGCGGGCGATCGTCTCGACCCATGGTTTGCAACGCGGTATGCGGCCGGAAGGCTAAGAGCCCCTCCGGTCCGCCTTTGCGGAGACCGGCCCCGACGAGCTTTGTCGACGAGGCGTTGGGCTGAGATTGCCAATGCATCGTCCGACTCCATTGGCCATCCCAGGCGCCCGTGTTCATGAACGCGAAATCCCCCTGGCCCGCCGTGTGGCTGATTTGCCGCTCGGTCGAATAGAGCTTGTTGCCCAGCACGATGGTCCGTTCGGTGCTTTCGGAAGACAGATGAACGCCGGGCATGCCGATGTTGTCGGCTTCGAACGTGCGGTACTTCGTCCGCAACGTGACGTCCAGGCGCTCATACAGCTTCTCTTGCTCCCGGATCGCTGCAATGATCCTCGCGAGTTCCTTCTGATCGGGAAGTTCGTTTTGCCCCGGCCGCAATGGACCGTTCTCCAGATACCCGTCGCGATCGATCGCAAAGACGGGCAAGCCGTCGGGAATCTCCACGTCGTGAAAATGGCTCGCCGGGTAATCTGGGTCGGCGACGGCCTTCTCGACGACAAGGCTGGCGCTGCGCTGGACGACCGGCTCAGCTACTCCCGGCGCAGGGCGCTGAAAGTATTTCACGTCGACGCGCATGGGCAGCCAAAGACCGGGGGCGATCTCGCGCAGGTCCTTGGCCTGCGATTCGACGAACGGCTGCTCGGTCGCTTGGTCGCTGTAGAACACTTGCGCCTTGACGCAAAGGTAATTGCGATCTCCGGCCAGCCAGAGAAATTGAATTGCCGGCGGGTTCTTATCGTAGTACCAACGGCGACAGCGGAGCTTGACGCACTCCATGCCGTCAACGACGTCGTCCTGGACGAAAGCCATCTCGACCTTCGAAAACTCGAACACCGAGCCACGTTGCTGGGGGAACCGACGCACCTTGGGGTAATTGGCCATGGCGTCGGTCCCCTGCAAGTAGACCGACAGTGGAAAGTTCACTTGCAATGGAAACATCCCCCAGGTGTGCGGAGGGAAAACACGTGCCGGTTCATGTCGGCCGCTGTGAATGTTCACGCAGTTGTCGTAATCGACCGATCGCGTGACCTCGCCGTCGAACGCAGCCATCCGCTCGGTCTTTACTTGTTCGCCCGAAATGAGCGATTGCACCTGCTGGCTGTGGAACCAGAACCGTTCTCCCTGTTGAATGGTGTGCCGTACATCCTGTTGCTTGGGCACGTTGAGTTTGTCGCCGACCGCCTGCTCCTCTACGTGTTCAGTGACGCGGATGACGGGTCTGGAAGCGTTTCTCACTCGCCTGGAGCGCGTCGATGATCGCCCGCAGTTTTTTCTCGGACTCGGTCGCCGTCGTGTCCGGCTGATTCTCGTCCGCGGGTTCGCGGTCCTCAGTCTGGCCGTTTCCGCCGCCTTGCTCGTCGTCGGTCAAGGGCTGGATGCCCTGGGAGGCAGTTTCGTCCGTGTCCGCGTCCTCTTTGCCGTCGGCGGTGTCCGCTTCCGCGGGAGCCGCACCCGCGGACACCGCCAGCGGCGCCGGAGGAGTGCTTGACGGCGAATCAGTCGTGGGCTTTTCGACGGACTCGTCGATGCTTGCGGGCGTCTCCGCCACGGCCGCATCGGTCGCGAGCTCCGGGGGTTTCGGAGCATCGGTCGCGGTAGCATCCGGGGCGGACACCATAGGTGCAGGCGCAGCCGCCGGGACTTTGTTCTGGGGCGCCGAGTTCCCGGGCGCAACGGCTGGTTCGGTCCGGGAGCAGCCCGTGGTGAGACCGGCGAGAACGACGACAAGCGTGATTCGCATGGCACGGGCCGATTCGAGTTGAACCCCGATCCGGCGATTATAGCCAATCGTCCGACACAAGGTAGCCTTTCGAGCCCAGTGATCTACCCCCCCACTACCGCTAGCACCGCCAACCGCCATTCCCGGCGGGACGCCAATCCGCTACAGTCCACCCCGCGAATCGGAGGGGAGTTCCCCGGCTTTCTCATCTTCATCGGGAGGCTCGTCATGAGAATCGTCAGCGTTTTGATGGTGGCGTGGCTGTTGCTTGGGTTCGCTCAGGGGACCGCTGCGGAAGATGGGCCGGCTGCAGGCGACCTCATAGGCCAACTACGGGGTTTGGCACTGGCCGCAAAAGCTGCGGTGAAAGACGGGCCGGCCGCTGACGATTTGGGTGATCCCAAGCGCTGGGAGATCCGGGGCGCGACGGCGTTTACCTCCGAGGAAATCGCCAAAGCGCTGTCCGGCAACATCGACGTCGCCGACGCGGCCCGTTCGATCGCGCCGTCGGAGATCGACGAATTCAAGGAAGAACTGCGCGCCAAGGTTGCCGCCGGCTACCAAGAGCACGGCTTTCCCGACGTAAAGGTGCAGGTGTCGTTGCAACAGGATCCTAAGCCGAGCAAGATCATCATTTCGATCGACGAAGGCCAATGCTTCATGGCGGGCGAAGTCCGCGTCACCGGAACCAAGACGATTGACGCGACTTGGCTCGCCCAGGAGCTGACTCCCGCCGCCGAGCCCCCGCTGGCTGACGGCCAGGCGCATGGCCCGCGGTCGAAGGCCAAGAAACAGGGGGTCCGTTGGCCCACCGGTAAGCCCGCTTGGTTCGACGCGGTATCGCTTGGCGCGTTGCGCCGCCGTGTGGAAACGCTACTGTCCGAGCGGGGCAGGGTGCTCGCGAACTTCACCCTGGAGGCGAAACCGGACGCGGACCAAGGCTCGGCGCCGTTGGCGATCACCTTCGATGACGAAGGGGTGCCGGCGAAGATCGGCGAGATTCTGGTCACGGGGAACAAACGCAGCTCGCGTGAGCGGTTGTTGCGCTTTCTCGACGTGCAGCCCGGCATGCTCCTGACGCGAGACGTAACCGACCGGATCAACGACCGGCTGACGAATTCGGGCCGCTTCGTGAAATCAAATTTCAAAACCCTCTTGCCGAAGAAGGCGGGAGAGCCGCTCAAGCTTCAGATCAACGTCACGGAGTACGACCAGGCGCCCCCCCTGGACAAACCCTTGTCGCGTGAAGAGGAGGTCCTGGTGCGGTTCAGCCGCTGGGCGCGGCAGTTCGAGGACGGAGACGACGACCTGCTGCTGCAGTTCACCGGCGAGGTGGACGTCCAGTTGATCATCTCTCCTCGGCACGGCATCCTGGCCCTAGTGCGTGGCCTGCCCGACGGTGCGGACGCGAACCAGGCGGCGCTCAAACAGCGGGTGAATATCGACGCGGACGGATCTCTCGCGTCCGACGATTCCAGCGACGGCCTGGGAGACCTCGCCGACGTGCAGCAGACGCTGCAGGCGGCGGGCTTTTCCTTGGTCAGCGGCACATTCCCTTCCGCGGCTGCGAACGAACCGGGCGCCGAGCCGGCGCCTATCCAATTCGCCTACCTGGCGACCGAAAACGAAATTGGGATCTTCTCGCTGAAACGCCAACGCAAACTCATGTCGGTGCCGCCCCCCTCGCCGCTGATCGCCGGACTGGATGTTGAGATCCACGGTCATCAACCTCCATTCGAAGGCCGAGGGAGGTTGATGACCGGCCTGGGTATGAGCAGCCAGACGAAGCGGGGCAAGCAGCGGCACGTCCGAGTGCGGATCAAACAGGCCGCTGCGGCGGCCTTGGCGCTCGCCCATTTGAAAGACTCGCATTGCACTTGGGAAGGCGACGTCCTGAGGGTGGACTACGGCGATCGCTGCCTGCGGATCGATGCGGCGACCGGCCGGCTCGTCGAGTTCTTGGCCCCGCTGAGGGAGCCGGACGAAGGCCAATTGCGTTTCACGGTCGCCCATGGGGAGTTCGGGCGGCGGGCGGAGGCGATCAAGCTGGCGGCGGCCGACTTCCCCAACGACGCCGACGCCGCGCGGCCCTTGAGCTGCGTATGCAAGTTCCTCTGCGACGAAGTGCTGGCGTGGAAGGCACTGGCGGATGATCCTGAGTTCAAGCAGGGTGCCACCATCGGCGGCAAGGTCACCGACTTAGGGTTGTTCGAGCCCCTCGACGAGTTGTTGGTCGCGGCCTGCCTGCCGGCTCGCGCCCGTGACGAATTCACCGTTCCGGTGGCCAATTTGGAGGGGAACGACGAGGCGGCGGACGATCTCTCGCGGCTGCTGCGGACGTGCGCCTTGGCCTGGGGGATACCCATGGGGGACCGTCTCCTGCCACGCGACACTTGGGCCTGGCACCTGTGGCGGGAAATGACGTTTCGCTACGCCCAGGTTGGAAGAAAATCCGGATTCAGGCCAGGAAGCGGAGTGCAGCAGCCCTCGGGTGGCAGGGGAGCGGTAGCGTGCCTCGTGATCAGCCAACTCGTGCCGGGCGCCGACGAAGCGATTTCTGCCGCGCTGGCCAGGGAGGGTTTGCAGCGGCTTTCGCTCGAAGAGTTCCAGCACGACTACTCGGCGCTCTTGGACCAGGAGAGCTTCCTGGGGCGTTACGTCTGGAAGCTGACCGAAATCGTGCGGGGACTCGACGACGAGGATCTGCAGTGGCTGCAACGGCAGAATCTCGTGGAGTTGGATGTAATCACTCCAGAAGCCAAAGAGACGCTAATCGAAGTGGCACGGCTGCTGCACGAATCCAACAAGCCTGTCGCGGAGGCATTGCCGCGGACGCTCGACACTTGGTGGCGGCTAGGCTCGAGGGAGGCAGTCGAAACGGCGCTGCAAGAGATCGCCCAAACTCCCAGCGGCAGCTATGCCACGGCGGCGAAGGGGCAAGCAGGGTACGTTCCCAATGCCAAGCCAGCGGCGCCAGCGGTTAAGAACAGCCAACCCGCGGCGAAAACTCCAGCCAGGGGCACGATGAAGCAGGCCAGGCGGCCGGGCTTTGGGAGGCGGAGGCGGTAGCTGCGCGAATCCAGCAAGCCGGTCGCGGAAGCACTGCCGCGGACGCTCGACACCTGGTGGCGGCTGGGCTTGCGAGCGGCGGTCGAAAGGGAGCTGGAAGAGATGGCCTTGCCGAAGCAGGCGGAACGGCCGTGGCGTCCGGCAGGAGACCCAGGGCCCACCAGTCCGCGACGATAGGCGGTACGTTGGATGTACGGCGACACCATCGCTTGATTTACGATCGAGGCCGGCATTGCCGTGTACCACAGCTCGCTATAGTTGCGCGGGACCGCGTAGGGCACGGTCAATGACAGGAAGTACGCCAGGCAAAGCAAGGCGAACGCGCGCGCTGGTGCGCCGAAAGGTCCGCAGACGCGCGACGTCGGTGCCGTGCGGCCCCGATCCGTCGGAATCCTGCGACACGCACTCGATGTGTGTCATCTTATGCCGCACCCGGCGTGCCGTCGATTTCGCTGGCCGGCGCCCCAATGATCTCGTTGACGCTCTCGTGGTCGAACCAGATCGGCAGCCCGCCGGGGGCGAGGAAGACGGCCACGCCGTCGCGCACGACCATCGCCCCCGGTTGGTCCACCTCGAACCGTCGGCCGCCGTGGAGCTCCACCGTGAACACGTGGAACGGCTGCAGTTGCCGGAGACCGTCGAGAACGCTCGCGAAATCCTCAGCCGTCACTTCCAAAGCCCTCGTAACCCCGTGGGACAGGTTTTCAACCTGCCATAAAAAATTCGCACGGCACCCTTGGAAACTTGCCCGACGACCCAGCCGCCAAGGTCGATTCCGCACTCTTGGCGGGTCGTTGCTTAACAATCTAGTGCACCGACCATCGACACGAAAGTCACGCGAGGATGTCGCGGACGTGACGAGCGGGTCGCCGCGGAGCCGTGGTCAGTTACCGTCGACGTCGGCGCGATCATCCGCGCCCGCTTCATCTTGCACGCGGATGACGTGCTCGATCGAGGGGCGCGTGAGCCGGTCCATGTCCTGAAAGACGCCCGCCAGACCGCCGCCCCCTTTCGACCGAGTCCGGTAGTACAGGTAACCGCGCTCGTCGAGGAGCAAACAAAGCCGGTGGAGACCCCATCCGGCCGCAACCACGCCGGCAAAGCCGAGCACGATCAAACCGACCACGATCAAATCTGCGCCCTTCGTCATCTGTTTTTTACCTGGTCCAGCGGTAGAATCCGCGGTTACGAACGCATGGTCGCGGGAACGATTCCATTGTACCGCCGGTGCCGGCAACGTACCAACCCACTCACCGCTCGCCCATGGCCAAACGCATCGCAAGGCTGCTCGCATCGATCGCCCTGATCGTCGGATCGCTCCTGACATTTCCAGCCGGGGTGCCGACGATGATCGCTCTTTGGCTCGCGGTGCATACGGCACTCGCATGGCAAGGTCGCGCCGGCTGGCTCCCTTTGGCGGGCTGCGCCGTGGTGATCGTCGTCAAGCGATTCGACTGGCCGCCAGGCCTGTGGCTGCTCTTGGCAGCAATGATCGTCGTTGGACTGCTCGGTCGGCAAGTGCGCCACATGTCCGCCTTGCCGCAACGGCGTTTGACATGGGTGATGACCTCGCTTCTTTGGCTTGCCTGGCTGGAAATGGCGTGGGAATGGCACCGCGATACCCATGCCGACCACAGCGTAGCGCCGCTCGATGGCCGGCCAGTCGTCTGCCTGGGCGATAGCCTTACCCGCAATCCGCCGGGTGGAGACTACCCGGCCGCCCTGGCAAAGCTGTTGACGGTGCCGGTGGTCAACCTGGGCCGGCCGGGCATCACCTCCCAGAAGGCCCTGGCGCTGCTTCCTGACCTGGAAAAAAAGCGGCCGCAAGTGGTCGTAATCGAACTGGGCGGCAACGACTTCATCAACGACGACAGCGCCATCAAGACGGACAGCCGTGCCGCATTGAAGCAAAACCTGGAGCGATTCATACTGGCCGCGCGCGAGCTGCGGGCGGAGATCGTGCTCTTCGAGGTCCCACGTGGATTTATCACCGATCCCTATGCCGGGCTGGAACGCGAGCTTGCTCGCGAGTACGACCTGGAGTTGGTCGCCGACACGGCGGTCCGCAACCTCGTGCTGTACAGCCCCTCGGGACCGATTGGGGTTTGGACCGGCGGGCCGTACCTCAGCGACGACGGACTGCACCCCAACGCCCGCGGCGACGCGTACCTGGCCAAGCGCGTCGCCGAGAGGCTGGCGGGAATGTACGGCCGGCGGATTCTTCGGCCGTAGCTCGGAATTCATTCCGGGACCGCCGTGGGCAGTGGCCCTAATTGACACTCGACGATCCTGAATTATTTGCTCGTGTCCTGTTTTCGACCTACATTTAATTTGGTCCAGCCAATCCTTCCGTCCCTTGTTGGTTGGAGGTCGAGATTAGCCGGAAATCATTTCTCCCAACAGTTCATTCGAACTGAGAGGTCGCCATGCAAATCAATCGAAAGCGAGTTTGGGGAAAATTTGCGCCGCGGTGGCAAGCCTTTGGCCTGGCCGTGTTCGCCACAGTTGTCTTTACCACCGGGATTGGGGCCCAAAGTCCCAGCCCTGACGTTTTCCGCGTCGAGGAAGACTGGCAACTGGTCGTCGGCCAGCCGGACCTCGACAGCAACGGGCCGCAGGTCACCTGCGCCATTTCGCCGGTCGACATGCAGACGGCCTACTGCGCCTTCGACGTCAACTACCACACCCAGCCCGATTATTCGGCCGGCGGCTTGCAGTTGCACACCTGGGACCCGACCGATCCGGTCGAGATCGCCAATTCGTCGCATACAGGCATGCTGCAGAACGAAGGCGAAACGGTCACTTGGACCCAAACCATGACCTGGAACGAAAACGTAATCACGTTCCGAGTACTGAATGGTGAATCGCAGACTTGGGGCCACTTCGGCGGCCCGAATGGCCTGTTGGTGTTGAACCTGCCGACGGCGCTTGCGAACCTGGACGGTTACGACCCCAACGTCTCGCTCGACAATTCGGGCGTGAGCTTCGCCAGCAACCTCGTCAGCTCGCTGACACTGACGGCCGTCCGTTGGTACGACGTCAACGGCAACCTGATCAAGCAAGTGACCACACCGCAGGTCGTTCACCCGCAAGACTAGCGCCGGCGACCGCCGGCCGATGCAGTCCAAACAGCAGATGAAGAGGACATCAACCATGACGCGCCGCAAATCACATCTTCGAAACGACCGCCGGGGGGCCGTGGCCGTACTGGCCTGCTTCCTGATGATCGCCCTTGTGGCGATGCTCGCCTTCGCCGTCGACCTGGGCTACCTGGCCAACAGCCAGGCCGAATTGCAACGCTCGGCTGACTCCGCGGCTTTGGCCGCGTGCTACGAGCTGGTTTACAAGGGCACCCCCGGCACGCCGGTCAATCTGTCGACCGGCGTGCAGAACGTGCCGACCGTGGCAAGTCAGTACGCCGCCTTGAACCACGTTTGCGGCTCCGCCCCCGGCCTCGCCGGCGGCGACGTCGTGGTGGGCTATATGGCCAACCCCAACCAGCCGGGTGGGGCCATCAACACCGCCGCCAACCAGAACACGTTCAACGCCGTGCAGGTCACGGTCCATCGCTCGTCGAGCGAGAACGGAACCGTCCCCACCTTCTTCGGCCGCGTGTTCGGCGTGCAGGGTGAAAGCGCCAGTGCTACCGCCACCGCGGCGCTGATCAGCAATTTCGGCGGTTTCCAAGCCCCTTCGACCAGCGGGGGCACGGGAAACCTGATGATCCTGCCGTACGCGCTCGACCAACAAACCTGGAACTCGTTGCTGGCCGGCAATACCAGCGTGACCACCGACGTCTGGGATTACAATTCCAGCGGCCAGGTCGTCTCCGGCGCCGATGGCATCCTCGAAGTGAACTTGTTCCCACAGGGCACCGGCTCGCCCGGCAATCGCGGTACCGTTTACATCGGCAACGCCCAGGGCACGTCGGACCTGGTGCAACAGATCCTCTATGGCATCAGTCCCTCGGACCTGGCCGTCTATGGCGGGCAGCTCACTTTCGACAGCAGCGGCAACCTGTACCTCAGCGCCAAACCCGGCATCAGCGCCGGCACCAAGAGCGCCCTGGCTTCGATCATCGGCCAGACGCGTTTGATCCCGATATTCACGTCCGTCACGGGCAACGGGGCCAACGCCAACTACGACATCGTCGCGTTCGTGGGTATCCGAGTGATGGCTGTCGATCTGACCGGTTCGATGAGCAGCAAAAACCTGACCGTGCAGCCGGCGCTGTGCTACACCCGCGGCGGTATTGCCTCGACGTCGAGCACGCAGCAGAGCTACGGGACGTATTCGCCCGTCTGGCTGGTCAAGTAATCGCGCGGGAGTTGGGCCGGTCGAGGTGAGAGGAGCCAAGCCATGAATGAGAGGGGGCGTCGGAAAAGCGACTCGCGGCGCGGCGCGGCCCTCGTCGAGTTTGCCGTGGTCGTACCCGTATTCCTGGTGTTCATCGTGGGGATGATCGAGATGGGCCGCGCGATCATGGTGCAACAGCTCATCACGAACGCCTCGCGCGAGGGGGCCCGCGTGGCGGGCTACGAATCCACGACGCAGACCTCGACCGTCACCAGCGCCGTAAGCACCTACCTCGGCAACGTGAACATCACCGGTGGCACGACCGCGGTCTCGCCCGACCCGCCGTCGGGGGCCTTGGATGGCCAACAGGTGAGCGTTACCGTGAGCGTTCCGTACGCGCAGGTGAGCTGGGTCCCGTCGCCATTTTTCCTGAAAGGCCGCACGCTCCAGGCCACCTCGGTCATGCGCCGGGAACCGGCACCGTAATCCTTGGAGGAGCTGTCCATGCGCGTCGTGAAGTCAAGTCGCCTCCGCCGCGCGGGCCGCCGCGGCACCACGCTCGTCGAGTTCGCCGTCGTGGCGCCGGTTTTCTTTTTGCTGGTGATGGGCATGATCGAGTTCGGCCGGGCGATGATGGTTGCCGCATTGTTGGCCAATGCCGCACAGCAAGGCGCCCGCGCGGGCTCGCTCAACGGCGCCCAGTCGTCGAATGTCACCAACGTCGTGAACGCCTACCTGACCGATGCCAATCTATCGGGTGCCACCACCACCGTGACTCCCAACCCACCTTCGAGCGCTTCCCCAGGCCAGGACGTGACCGTTACGGTGAGCATCGGCTACTCGCAAATCACCTGGCTGCCGGCCCCCAAGTTCCTCTCCGGCAAGACGCTCTCCGCCACGTCGATCATGCAGCGCGAGACGGGGCAGTAGCGCGGGGAAGGAGACGGGTTAAAGGGGACAGGTTAGAGGCTATCCGAAAACTCGTTCATTTCCTCGTTCCCACGCTCCGCGTGGGAATGTTGCCGCGGAAAGCTACGGCACACGGAGTGTGCCTGCTACTTTGTTCCTCGTTCCCACGCTCCGCGTGGGAACGCTGCCTCGGCCGCTCCGCGGCCACGTCTCGGACCTTGGGCGATTGGACGTTGGCAGGCGGAAAGCTACGGCACACGGAATGTGCCTGCTACTTTGTCGTTCCCACGCGGAGCATGGGAACGAGTGTGCCGCAGATCCTCGTCCCCTCTTCCTGAACCCTGAACCCTAAACTCCAACCGCTTCGCCCCTGTACTCCGCGTTGGCCGCGGCCACGCTCGAGCCGGGTTCGAAACGGTAACCTTGTTCGGCCAGGAGCTGCTCCAATGCCGAGAGCAGGAGCAAGACGTTGTTCCGCCGTGAACCGTGCCCCATCAGGCCGATCCGCCAGGCCTTTCCCTTGAAATCGCCCAGGCCGCCGCCGATTTCAATGCCGAAGCGCTCCAAAAGCCCGCGCCGAACTTTGGCGTCGTCCACGCCCGAAGGCACCAGGACGGCGTTGAGCATCGGCAGCCGGTGTCCTTCCTGGGCGGCAAAAGGAATCCCGATCGCGGCCAGGCCCGCCGCCAAGGCACGGTGGTTCAAGGCGTGCCGCGCGAAGCAGTTCTCCAGCCCCTCCTCGTGGATCAACCGCAGGGCCTCGTACAGGCCATACGTCATGTTGATCGGCGCCGTGTGATGGTAAACCCGCTCTTCGCCCCAGTACTTGGCCAGCATCCCGACGTCGAGGTACCAGCTCTGCACTTTCGCCTTTCGCTTCGAAATCACGTCCAGCGCCCGATCGTTGAACGAAACGGGCGCGAGGCCGGGCGGGCAACTCAGGCACTTCTGGCTGCCGGAATAAATCGCGTCGATGTTCCAGCGATCGACCTCCACCGGCAAGCCGCCCAGGGCCGTGACGGCGTCGACCAGCAAGAGCGCCCCGGCGTTGTGGACGAGGGTCGAGATCTCCTCCAAAGGCTGCCAGGCCCCTGTCGAGGTCTCGGCCAGCACGATCCCCACGACCTTCGGCCTGGCCTTGACCAGCGCGTCCTTCACATCGGCCGGAGTACACACCTGGCCCCAAGGCCGGTCGACGCGCGTGACCTTCGCCCCCGCCCGTTCGGCCACGTCCACCATGCGGGCGCCGAACACGCCGTTGACGCAAACCAGGATCGAATCGCCCGGCTCGACCAAATTGACCACCGTACACTCCATGCCCGCCGAACCGGTGGCGCTGATCGCAAGCGTCATCCGGTTCTCGGTCCGAAACACGCCGCGCAGCATTCGCTGCATGTCGTTCATCAGCGTCAGATAGTACGGATCGAGGTGTCCGACGGTAGGGGCTGCGAGGGCCTGCAACACACGCGGATGAATTTCGCTCGGGCCAGGCCCGAGCAGGACGCGGACCGGTGGGGCGAGCGGCGGGCCGGGAAGGATCTTGTCCGTTGTCATTGGTCCGTTGTCATTGGTCATTGGTCATGCGTTTCCACGCAGAGTGTATTACCTCCTCATCTCCTCACTTCCTCACCTTCACTCCGCCGGCGGTGGCTCTCGCACCAGGCGACTGATCTCCTTGAACTGTGGCGTGCCGGCGACCGCGCACCACTCGAAGAGCGCCGCCTCGGTGGTGGTCAGCGTGGCGCCGGCCGAATCCATGCGCCGCAGCGCGGTTTGGTAGTCGATGTCGGCCCGCGAGCCGACGGCGTCGACGGCCAGGTAAACGCGCCGGCCGGCGGCCAACAGGTCGAGCACCGTCTGCTGCACGCAGACGTGCGCCTCGATTCCCACGACCAGCACCTTGTACAGTCCGCGCTGGTCCCAATCGCCGAACAGCTCACCGCGCTCGCCGCAACTGAAGCTCAGCTTTTCGGGGATCGGGCCGAGCCGCTCGGCCAATTCCGCCACGGTCGGCCCCAGCCCTCGCGGGTACTGTTCGGTCGCCGCCGCGGCCACACCCAGCGCCTTCGCGCCGTCGAGCAGCCGTCGAATGTTCCAGACGATGCGCCGGTGGCCGGGAACCAGCGAAATCAGTTTTCCCTGCATGTCGACCACCAACAAGCCCGTGTCGGCCGGCGACATCAGTTCAGGGCTGCGCGGTAATGGCTCGTGATCGCTCATGACGAATAGCATAGCGTTCCAGCACTGGGTGCGGAAGCGGTTCTTGCCCGACGCGACCTGAGCCCTAGGCGTTCCCTACAAGTAGGGGAATTGGTATCCTGGGATGCATGGCCTCCGACCGCAGCAACCCCGACCGCACGTTGCCGCAAACCAGCGAGGACCTGCGCCGCTCGCAAGAGCGGAGTTTGCGGCCCACGAGGCCGCCGATGTCCGTACCGGGCTACCAGGCCGATCGCTTCCTGGGCGCGGGCGCGTACGGCCAGGTCTGGCTGGCCGTCGACGGCAACACGGGACGCCGGGTAGCCATCAAGTTCTACAACCAGCGCGGCGGGCTCGACTGGTCGCTTTTGTCGCGCGAGGTCGAACGGCTGGCCCTGTTGTTCGCCGACCGCTATGTGGTGCAGTTGGTCGACGTCGGCTGGGACGCCGACCCACCCTACTACGTGATGGAATACCTCGGTTACGGCTCGCTGGCCGACCGGCTGGAGCACGGTCCCCTGCCGGCCAGAGAGGCGATCGACTTGTTCCGCGAGGTGGCGATCGGCCTGGTGCATGCGCACGGAAAGGGAATTCTGCACTGCGACCTGAAGCCGGCCAACGTGCTGTTGGACCAGGACGGAAAGCCGCGGCTGGCCGATTTCGGCCAATCGCGGCTGAGCCACGAACAAGTGCCCGCCCTGGGAACGCTGTTCTACATGGCCCCCGAGCAGGCGGACCTCGAGGCTATCCCCGATGCGCGCTGGGACGTCTACGCTTTGGGCGCGCTCTTGCACTGCATGTTGACCGGCGATCCGCCCTACCGCGATCCGCGGGTGATCGTCCAGATGCAGGAGGCGGGCGGCTTGGAGGACCAGTTGGCGCGCTACCGCGAATGGATCCGCTCGGCGCCGCGCCCCCACTTGCACCGGAAAATGCCCGGCGTCGACCGCGAGCTGTGCGAGATCGTCAACCGTTGTCTGGCCGTTTCCCCCCAAAAGCGGTTCCCCAACCCGCAGGCCGTGCTCGACGCTCTGCACGCTCGCACGGCGCGGCGCGCGCGCCGCCCGCTGTTGGTGCTGGGAGCGGTGGGTCCGGCGGTGCTGTTGTTGGTGATGTCGGCGTTCGGTTGGGACGTCTTCGAGACCGCGTTGGGCGATTCGACCGAAGCCCTCACGCGGCGCGCGTTGGAGAGCGATCGCTTTGCCGCGCAATTCGTGGCCGAAACGGTGGGCACCGAGATCGACCGCCGTTGGAGCTTGTTGGAACGGATTGCCGCGCGGCCCGACATCCGCGCGCTGGTGATCAGCGCCGCCGGCCAGCCCAACGATCATGCCCGCGTCGAACTGCAGGAAAAGCTGGCCGCGATCGACCACCTGCACCCACTGAACGACCTCGACCGCTGGTTCCTGCTCGACGCGCACGGTCACCAACTGTCGCGCAGCCCGCCGTTCGCGTCCACCATCGACCGGAATTTTTCGTACCGCGATTATTTTCACGGCCAGGGGCGCGACTTGCCCGAGGACACGGTCGACGTGCCGCCGATCAAGGCCCCGCACCTTTCGATCGTATTCATCAGCAAGGCGACGAACGACCGGACGGTGGCCCTTTCGGTGCCCGTCTGGAGCCACGACGAGGGCGACCCCGATCGCGCGGTGCTGGGAGTGCTCGGGCACGCGGTGGGCCTGGGGCACTTCGCCGAATTGCGGCCCGATGAGCGGTCGGGCAACGACCAGATCGCCGTGCTCATCGACGCGAAGCCCGACTTCAATGGCAAGAAGGGCGCGATCCTCGAACATCCGCGCCTGGCCGGGTGGCTTGAAGAGCACCCGGGCACGCCGGCCGAATGTTACCTCAGCTCCCACGAGCTGGACGACTTCGAGCAGCTTCGCAAGCGGCGACGGGAACTGCTCCGCGATCTACGACGGCGGACGATTACGGAGGAAGAGATCCGCGAGACCAACCGCTTTGCCTGGTTCGAACAGTACCACGATCCGCTCGGCAGCGACGACCATGAACGCCTGTTGGCGGCGATCGAGCCGGTGGTGGTCCACGGGCGACCGGAGCCGATCCGTCACACAGGCTGGGGGATCATCGTGCAGGAAGGGCACGAGTCCGCCGTCCGGCCGGTCTCGCAATTGCGCGAAAGCCTTCTGCGGCGCGGCGTGGTGGCGCTGGGCGTGGTCTTGTTCGTGGTCACGGCGCTTTGGGGTTTCGTGATCGTCGTGCTCAACGAATCGAACCGCTTTCGTTGGCTCTTCCGCCGGCGGCACCGCGACACGAAGGGAGGTCCGGCGCCGCCGGGTTCCAGTGAATTATCGCAAGGCACCCCTTCGGTGCAGAGCAGCACCCGGAATGTCATGACCAATCGCGCCGACGACACGCGGCCGGCACCGGAATAGGAGGAACGGCGCGTGGCGGAGCTCATCGCACAAGGACCTCATCCGCACCAGCGTTGGCGGCGCGCGCTGCCGCAAGGCGAGCGAATCGTGCTGGGCCGCGACGGGAACTCCTGGTCGGCCCCCTGGGACGCGTACATCTCGGGCAAGCACTGCGCGCTCCGCTGGGCCGACGGCCGATTGGCCGTCGAGCGATTGCCGCAGACATCCAATCCCGTTTTCGTCGGCGGCCGGGA
>Ga0307373_10008044_pt1 | contig 16213 bp, 19 predicted proteins | sample OX2MG_FD_202534 | JGI IMG/M metagenome (GOLD analysis project Ga0307373, IMG submission 202534) | Soil microbial communities from Risofladan, Vaasa, Finland - OX-2 | ecosystem: Environmental > Terrestrial > Soil > Coastal area > Acid sulfate soil | place: Finland: Risofladan, Vaasa | collected... | reverse complement strand
AGCGAGCTCGTCGACCAGCGCCTGGCATGGTCCTCGTTCGGGCTACTCGTCGTCGGCTTCGCCGGCGTGCTGGCCGGCCTGCTCCTCGGCGACACCACGGTGGTTCGGGCGGCAGGCGCGCTCTACGCCGCTGGCGCCTTGTTGTTCGCCCTCAATGCTGCCCGGTTGGTCCTTCCGCTCGCGCTTTTGCGGCGCAGTCACCTGGTTTCGCAGGAGATGACGGCATGAGCGAGCCTCGCCTCCAGCTGCCCGACGATCTGCTGGCCGCGGAAGCCTGGCAGCAGCTCGAGTGCGTCTACGACCCCGAGCTCGGCGTCAACCTCGTCGATCTCGGCCTGATCTATCGACTGGACGTGAAGGACGGCGAGGTCCAGGTCGAGATGACACTCACCACTCCAGGCTGTCCGATGAGCGACAGCATGCCGGACGCGGTGGAGAGGGCTCTGCTGAATATCCCGGGCGTCTCCCATGCCTCCGTTGAGGTGGTCTGGGAGCCGCGATGGGTGTCGGAAATGATGTCCGAGCGCGCCACGCGCGAACTCGGGTGGGTGTGATGGAGGTGAGAGATGGCGACACTTGATGTGCGGCCGATGATGGCCGCTGGGAATGAGCCGTTCGACGCGATCATGGGCGCGGTCAGCGGCCTGAAGCCGGAGGAGGAGTTCGAGCTGTTCGCGCCTCTTGACCCTGTACCTCTGTACCAGGTCCTGGGCGCGCAGGGCTTCAGCCACGAGACTGAGGCGCTGGGTGGTGGCGATTTTCGGGTCGTTTTCCGCCGCAAGGGGATCTGAGATGGCGATCAGGCAGTCAGAACCCTTGGTCGGCCGGGCGGCCGAGCTGGCCCAGTACTCGACCAAAGAATTCGGCCGCAGGGTGCTCGCCGAGACCGACCGCTTTCGGGTGGTGATCGCCGCACTGGAAGACGGCCAGGAGATTCCTCTCCACGCGCCGCCACTCGACATAGTGATGACGATCGTGGAGGGGATCGGCCAGGTGATGGCAGGCGGCCAGGTCCACGCGGTGCGGGCCGGCGATGTGGTCATCGTCCCGGCGGGCCAGACGCGCGGCCTGCGCGCGATCGGCGGCCGGTTGGTGACCGTCAACGTGGTCAGCCCGCCGCCCGGGGCGGGTCACCACGCTGGCTCCGAGACCGCTTGGCCGGTGGACGAGGAAACGCCGGATGTGGGCGCTTTGATCCTGGAAGAGCACGCGGGACTTTTCCCGCACCTGGACCACCTGGGCAGCTTGGCTTCCGAAGCCACGACCCTCGGCGAAAGCGAGTTGCGCTCGCGCCTACGCGAGGTGCTCGCGTTCCTACGGGATGGCCTGCTCCCGCATGCCCGTGAAGAGGAGGTGTCTGCGTACCCCGCTGCCGAGAAGGTGCTGCGGGCGGTGGGTGGCGCAACCCGGACGATGTCCATCGACCATCGCTTCGTCGGCCAAATGGTGGAGGAGCTGAGCGGCCTTGGCGAAGGCATTCTGTCAAGCGCGAACAAAGAGCGCATCCGCCGCCTCCTCTATGGACTGCAGGCTCTGCTCCAGGTCCACTTCACCAAGGAGAACGAGGTTTACGTTCCCCTTCTGAATCGCCTGTCGCCGTCCGAGCGGCACCAGCTTTACGACCGCCTCTCGGGAGGGGATGGCGGCCACCAGAATCACCACAAGGAGTCCTAGACATGGCCTACGTGATCGCCCAACCCTGCGTCAGCGTAAAGGACGCATCCTGCGTCGAGGTCTGCCCGGTCGACTGCATCAAGACCGACGAGGCGGCCGACATGTACTACATCGATCCCGACGAGTGCATCGACTGCGGCGCGTGCGTCGATCCCTGCCCGGTGGACGCGATCTTCCCAGAGGACGAGGTCCCGGCCCAGTGGAGGAACTTCATCCAGATCAATCGCGACTACTTCCAAAAGGTGGGGGCGTAGAGATGGCAGAGCTCTCCTTCACCAGCAAGCTGACGTGGTCCGGAGGCAGTCAGGGGGTGGTCGAAACCGGCGGCCAGAGCCTCCAGTTCTCGGTGCCTGCTTCGATGGGCGGTCTAGGAGTGGGGACCAGTCCCGAAGAGCTGCTCCTCAGCGCGGTGGGCTCCTGCTACACGGCCACCCTGGCCGGCCTCACGGAGGCAAGGCGGCTGCCGGCCGCGTCCATCGAGGTGCGTGTCGAGGGCACGGTTTCCGACTACCCAGGGCCGGCCGCCCGCGTCTCGGCCATAACGGTCAATCCGACATTTGTTGGCATCGAGTCGGGTCGCGAGAAGGACTACGAGGGCGCAGCTATGACAGCGCGCGAGCGTTGTTTCATCGGCAAGCACCTGGCACCCCAGGTCAAGTATCGCGTCGGCGAGGTCGAGTTCGCAGCGGAGACGCCGTCGGCGGGAGACGTGCTGGACGTCCGAGCATTGCCGGCGCCTCGACGGCACGAACTGATCTTCCGCACGCTCGATGAACTGGCGGGCGGAGCCGCGATCACGCTGGTCAACGACCACGATCCCAAGCCACTTCACTACCAGCTCGAGGCCACTCGGCCCGGACACTTCACCTGGGACTACGTGGAAAGGGGGCCTGAGGCATGGCGCGTGCGCATCGCGCGAATCGCCTGATCGATCGGGCTGCTGAGCCCAGCCCGAATTTGGTTGTGGATGCGAGCTCGGCCGTCGGAAGCCTATTCGCGGCGGACCATGTGGCGCCGAGCTTCCGAGTCCGTAGCGCTCTGTGGAACTCGTCGCCGCGTGAACGGCTCCCACGGAAATGGTCCATGAAAGACCGTCGCATCGGCTTGCCCGTGCACCCCATTTCCGCGCAGACCAGGATGCTCACCGTTCTTCGCCTCCAGGGCTTGATCTCCCGCCAGCACGTCCTTAAAAAGACTGACCTTGCTGCGCTGCCGCATGCAGAGATCAGCGCCGACTTCAGCTGCGAGGAGGGATGGACCGTCCCGGGTCTGCGCTGGCGAGGAGTCGCCCTGCGGACCCTAATCGCCCTTGCTCAGCCGCTTCCGGAGGCTAGCTACGTGCGCGTCGGCGCCGGCGCCTACGAAGTGACGCTGGCTCTGCACTCACTTGACGGCGCACTGCTTTGCGACGCACTCGATGGCAAGCCGTTGAGCCCGGAGCACGGCGCGCCTTGGCGTTTGCTCGTGCCTGGTGACAGGTGCTTCACCAGCGTGAAGTGGGTGGATCGTCTGGAGGTGACGTCAGGTCCCGGTGAACCCCTGGGCGAGCGGGTCGCACGCAGACGCTTGCGGCCCAGCCCGTTCCTAACGGGGCACGGCCGCGTGGCATCCTAGTCGCATGGGAGATCCCCCTTGCTTTGCCCATTTGCTGGACGACGAAGGCCGGATGCCGGACCCGCCACGGGTGCAAATTCGGCGAGTCTATGAAGCCGGGCCGCACGACCAAAGTGAGATCCGCGTCTTGGTCGACCGGGTCTGGCCGCGTGGCGTACGCAAGGATTCGCTGGCGCTTGACCGTTGGGCCAAGGAGATAGCGCCGTCCGCAGAGCTGCGCCGCTGGTTCGCTCATGACCCTCGTAACTGGCCACAGTTCCGGCGCCGCTACCGCGAGGAGCTGGTGGCAAGAACTCCCGAGCTGAAGGCACTGGCGCTTCTCGCTGGCGGAGGTCGCTTGGTTCTGCTGTACGGCGCCCGAGATCAGGAGCACAACCAGGCCGCGGTGCTGAAAGACGTACTCGAGGAAGCACTGTAAGTGCCAGGAGCTGATCCATCCGATTGAACATCGCCATGTTGCGGGAGAGCGGCGGCGGGCGTCGACGGTCGGCGCGAAATTCAGTGGAATCGCGACTGCGACGTAAGCGCGACAATGTCCGCGACCCAAGCCACAGCCGTGGAGGTTTGAACCGATGATCACCTATTTGGCGCTGGGGATCTTCCTGGTCGGAGCGCTTGCCCTCGGTTGCGTCTTCGTGTTGGTTTCGCAGGTGGCGCGCCGCGGTCCCACGCCGTATCCGGACGTGGCCGGACGGGCATACCGGCTGCGACTGGTCTGGTTCTTCGTACTCGGCGGCCTTGGCGGCGGTGTTCCTAACCGCGCTGCCCTACGTCCCATACGCGAACCACCGACTCGCCTCGGGACCGGCAGCGATGCACGTCAAGGTGGCCGGCAGCCAGTACTCCTGGAAACTCGACGGCGCGGTCGGTACTGGGGGCAAAGTGGACTTCGCAGTCACCAGCGTTGATGTCAATCATGGCTTCGGTCTCTACGACCCCTCCGGTCACCTGGTCGGACAGGTGCAGGCTATGCCCGGCTACACCAACCACCTCGTAATGCAGTTCACCGAACCGGGTGATTACACGGTCCGTTGCCTTGAGTATTGCGGTCCCGGCCACAGCTCCATGTTCATGGCCCTTCACGTGTCCACATGCAAGACCGGCTGCTGCTGCTAAGGCAGCTCCGCGCCCAGCGGATCACCAGGATCTGGCTGGTGACCAGCGGCTTGGTCTTGCTGGGCTTGGCAGTAGCCGGCGGCGCCATGCGACTGACTCAAGCCAGCGGCGGCAACCTCTTGAGCGCCGATGTCTTCTATGAGGTGATGAGCGTCCACGGCAGTGGAATGGTGGTTGTGGGCCTGATGGCCGCGGCGGGAGTGCTCTGGTATCTGGTGAGCAATGAGATCGAGCTCAGCGTTACCGTCAACCGAATCGTCTTTCTGCTGACTCTGAGCGGCCTGGTCCTGATCGTGCTCGCCGTCCTGGTTTTCGGATACTCGTCCGCCTGGACGTTCCTGTACCCGTTGCCCGAGAACCCTGGCTCAGGAATAGCGACCGCGGCGATCGGCGCGGCCGCCTACCTGATCGGCCTGGCGCTGGCGGTCGTCGGTTTCCTGCTCTGGTGCCTCGACTTCTTGCGGGCGGGCCTCAAGCGCTGCGGCAGCCTCCAGCGGCTTCTCGGCTTCTACGTCTTCGGCCCCGCAGGCCACGGTCACGCTGGTGACAACGATCCGACGGCCACCAACCCAAGCCTCATCGCCGGCACCGTGTGTGCGATCCTCGGACTCAGCGCCTGCGTCATCGGCGCTTTGATCGTCGTGCTGATGCTGATCAGCCTGGTCTTCCCCAGCCTGACACTGAACGCGCTGGTGGCGAAGAACATGATCTACTTCACGCTCATGGCCATGGCCGGCTGGGCGATCGGTGGGTTCGGGGCTGTGATCGACTCCACCATTTCGCTCAACCAGTTCTTCCACAACACGCTCTGGGTGCCCGCTCACTTTCACACCTACATGGCGTTGGGGGTGATGTTCTTCTTGATCGGCGCGACCTATCACGTCATTCCGAAACTCACCGGCCGGCGGATGAGGGAAAACGTCGGACGCCGTGCGGCGGCTCTGATGGGCTTCGGCGGTTACGGTCTGGTGCTGTGCTGGTACATCTCGGGCAGCATGTCCGCGCCCAGGCGGTACCTCTATCCCTTGACCGGGACGGAGGCTCTGGCGTGGATCGCGGTCGCGTGCGCCGCAGTCGCGCTGACGGGTGCCGTGATGGTTTGCTACGACCTCGTCGACGTCTTCTTGACCTCACCCCACTACAACCTGCCCAAGCCTGCACCCAGCCCTGAGCTTGCACCCAGCGAGGTCTAGATCGGCGTTTGCGGGCGCTCGAGATTGGCTCACCGGGCCGCTCCTGCTGTTGATTCTTGTGTCGCCGACAGTAGCTGGTCTGAGTGATCAGAGCCTGGTCGTGCATCACGTCGCCCACTGGCTGTGGGTTGTCGCCGGAGCCGTCGTCGGCTACCAGTTTCGCGACCTGGTGAGGCTTCCCGGGCGAACTCTTGTGGCCTGGGCGGGCCTGGCTGCCGCGTTCGCGTGGCACTTGCCGCCTCTGCTCAGCTGGGCTGAGACCAATCAAGGGGCACACATATTCGCGCACGTAACGCTGCTGGTCGGAGGCGGTGCCCTGGGCTGGGCGGTGCCCCAGCTCAGTGGGGCACGGAAAGGAGCGCTGTTCATCGCCGCCAACGTAGTCATGTGGCCCATCGTGCTGGCTGAGCTTGCCAACGCCTTCGTCTATCCGAGCTACCCCGGGCAGGCGACCACCGCTGGAATCGCGGAGTTGGTGGCAATGCCGCTGGCCTGGCTGGTGCTCGTCTTTTGGGGACCACTTCGCAGCGGGCTTGCGCGACCCGGAGCAACCAATGCGGTGCAGGCGCTGTTTGTAGTCACGGGCCTGGTCGGCTGGGTATTGCCGTTCTGATGCCGAGACTGGCGAGGAAATGGCTGTCGGAATCAGTTGATCCCTTGTTCACGGTGACTCGAGGTCGCTGCCGCCCGACCTTCCCGCCGCCGGAACCCCCTGATGTGTGGAGAGATTGGACGAGACCTGGCGGCTGATCCATCTGGTCGCGGCGGCCTTCTGGCTCGGCGGCCTGATCTTCCTTGCGGTGGTTGCCGTGATCGCTGCGCGCACTCTGGACCAGCCGACCTTCCGACGCTTGATGTCACGAACCGGACGTGCCTTCCTGTTCGGGTCCGTCATAGCGTGGGCCCTGATCGCCATATCGGGAGCCGCGATGGCGTGGCCCCGGCTCGGCTACAGCCTCTCGGCGATCCCACGAACGGATTTCGGCCGCCTCCTGGAAACGAAGACCAGCCTCGCAGTATTGGTCGTGGCGCTCACCGGCGTTCACTCAATGGCCGGGCGCCGCACGGATTCTCGTCGCGCGATCGCCGTGTCCCGCGTGGTGTCCACGTTGCTGTTCCTGGTGACGCTAGGGATCTTCTGGCTGGCCGTCAGAATGACCGAAGGCTAGGATCGCCAGGCTGGGAATTCCGACCTGTCTGGTTCAGACCCAGGCCGGTGAGGAGCGTGAAAGGCGCTGCCGTCTGCGAGCTGAAGGATCTGGATCTGAGTTCATGGCCTGCAGGAACGCGCGCCATCTGCCACCGCGAGCGCCCGCATCCCGATGCGCAACTCAAGTTCACTGATGCCAATGGCTACCGCCTCCAGGTCTTCATCACCGACCAGAGGGATGACGATATCGTCTGGCTCGAAGCCCGTCATCGTGGCTGTGCCCGCGTCGAGAACCGCATCCGCAGTGGAAAGGACACCGGTCTGTTTTGCCAGTTGCCGTCACCCAAATCGGAGGCCGCTGATCGAAGTGAATCAGATTGAAGGGCTCGACCACGAAGGCATTCTGGCTGAGGCGGACGTGGGCGGCGCAGCGAGGAACCTCGGGCAGCTGGCAAGAGCCGGACATTGAAAGCACCGAAACCAACCTATTTCCGGTTTCCGCGATGTGGGGAAGAGATTGCTCGTGAAGGGGTGGTGCTGTGGGCTTCCGGACGCGCCGCCGCCAGAGAGCACGAGGGCGAATCTCGTAACGGGCAATATGCCCTCCCTCTCTGGCGGGTGATGCAGGGTCGACCTTAACTTCGCATGGCGGTCCGTGTCGGGCATGTGGACGTCGCTGACCCGGAGCTAGAGCGTTAGTTGCTAGCCTGCAACCAAGCCCTCGTCCGTGATTGATCGGTGTCTTCGGTTTAGTTGGCCGACGTGCCAATGCCCAAGGGCCCAGAGGAGCGCGGCCGACGCGATGACCGTGGCGAGACCGCCCAATGCCAATCCGGTTCGTGCGCCGAATTGCTCAGCCACCCAGCCGAGGATGGGAGCTCCGATGGGGGTGGTGCCGAGGAACACCATTACGTAAAGTGCCATGACTCGTCCCCTCAGAGCCGGGTCAGAATTGAGTTGCAACAGGGAGTTGGCCGTGGCCTGGAAGGTGATCATGGCCGCCCCGAGTGGCAAGAGAACGACGAGTTCGATAGGTAGTGTCGGTGCCAGAGCCGCACCGATAAGCAACCCACCGAATGCCACGCCGGCAAAAGCCAGCAATCGGTGGGTAGGCCGCGCCCGATTGGCGGACACGAGCGCACCGACGAATGCCCCTGTACCCATGAAGGACATCAGAAGCCCGAACGTACCGGCGCCTGAGTGGAACACGAGACTAGCCATCAGCGGCATTAGCACCGAGAAATTGAAGGCAAGCGTTCCGACGACGAGCATGAGCAGAAGCGGAAATCGCAGTTCTGGCGTGCTCCACGCATAGCGGATTCCGGCCCTGATCTGGCCGCGGGCGCGGGCTACTGGGCGGTCCCGATGGAGTTCCCAGGGACGCATCAATCCAAGTGCGAGCACGACGGGGAAGTACGACAGCCCGTTGTAGAGGAAACACCAGCCAGTACCCACCGCTGCGATGAGCACCCCAGCGATTGCTGGGCCGATCACTCGGGCCAGGGTGAACACGGCGCTGTTGAGTCCGACGGCATTGATCACCTGGTCCTTGCCGACCATCTCCGTGACGAAGCTCTGGCGACCGGGGTTGTCGAAGACGTTCACCATTCCGAGCGAAAAGGCCAGCACGTAGACCATCCAGAGCTGGACCAAGCCACCAAGTGTCAACCCAGCCAGCACCAGGGCCACCACGCCCGCAGCGCTCTGAGTCACCATCAAGAGCTTCCGTTTGTCGACCCGATCCGCGAGGAGGCCACCCCAGGTGCCGAACAGGAGTATCGGCGTGAACTGAAGAGCTGCTGTGATCCCGAGGGCTAGACCGCTTCCAGTCAGGTGGAGTACCAACCACATCTGAGCGATCGACTGCATCCACGTTCCGGTCACGGAGACGATCTGAGCTGTGAAGAAGATTCGGAAGTTCCTGTTGCGCAGCGATGCGAAGGTCCTTGTGATGCCACCCGCGACTGTGGTCAAGATCCTTCTTCCACCAGGCGCAGCAGGATTGTTGCGGCTTCATCGAGTATCCGGAGCTCGTCGCTGCCGAGGGCGGCAAGGCGTTTGGCCAAGTAGGCATTGCGGCGAGTCCGGCTTCGCTCCAAGACTCGCGTCCCAACTTGAGTGATGTGAACTCGGACCAACCTGCCGTCGCTTGGGTCAGGCTCTTTAGCAATGAGGTTTTGATGGAGGAGATTGCCCGCCAGCACCGTCATGCTAGGTCTCGATACGCCCTCCGCCTCTGCCCATTCACTGAGGGTGAGCGGTCCACGCGAGTTCAGCGACCCGAGTGCGGCAATGACCGACACCGAGTGCTCTCCGTCGGTTTCCCGCTTGAGGCGTCGAACCATTCGCATCAGAGCGATCCGGAGCTTACCTGCGACCTCGGTCGGGGTACCGATGGCTGCCGAGAACTGGTTAGTCATACTAATTAGTCTACATAAGCAAGATGGCGCCCGAGGACGGAGCCGGTCTCCAGCCCGACCAACGTGAGGCGGCCGACCTCATTGCTACTTGGTGCCGAGGGGGAGAGTCGAATCCTCGCCACCGCTCGTCTGCGATTCTTTGGAGGCCGTGACCTTGCCTGGATCGATGCGCTCTTGACCCTCGCCGCTATGGCGGCCATTGTCGCGGCGGGGTTTGTGGCCGGGGCGATCAACACCATCGTCGGCTCGGGGTCGCTAATCACCTTCCCAACCCTGCTCGCGCTCGGCTACCCGCCGGTCGTGGCCAACGTCAGCAACACGGTCGGCCTCGTCTTCGGGTCGGTGGGTGGGGTGTTCGGCTACCGCCGGGAGCTCGCCGGCCAGGGCCGACGCTTGCTCTGGCTGGCCGTCCCCACGGCGACCGGCGCGATCGTCGGCGCCTACCTACTGCTGGTCCTGCCGCAGAGCGTTTTCAAGAACGTCGTGCCGGTACTGATCGCGATCGCCATTATCCTGGTAGTGGTCCAGCCCTGGCTCAGCCGCAGGGTCAACCTCTCCGGCGGCGGCGGGCCTGCCAGAAAAGTGCTACTGGCCGCCGGCACCTTCGGGACGGCGGTGTATGGCGGCTACTTCGGTGCCGCCCAGGGCGTAATCCTGATGAGCATCCTGATGATCCTGGTGGACGACTCGCTGCAGCGGCTTAACGCGTTGAAGAACGTGTTCGCGGCGGTCGTCAACGGGATTGCGGCCGTCTACTTCGTGCTGGTCGCAAATGTCGCCTGGGAACCAGCGATCCTGATCGCGGTCTCCAGTGTGGTGGGCAGCCAGGTCGGCGCACTGGCGGGCCGCCGCTTGTCCCCGCTCGTCCTCCGGGGCGTGATCGTGGCCGCCGGAGCGGTCGGATTGGTGAAGCTATTGACATGATCTGGTCGATCTTGAGTAGTGGACCTTAATGGTCGGCGACCCTTCGAGCCGCCGTGGGGCGGAGCGCGTCGCTCGGCGGTGGGGCATCCCCTTGCCTCGGCGCACTACCGCCGGGGAAAGCATTTCGCGCCGTCGCGGTAGCCGTCAGAGCTTTCGCCAGCTGCCCGTGATCAGCGTCAAGTAGATTCGGCGGGCGCATCCCTCTCGAGCCCCTGTCTGACCTCGAGAATGAAAGCCGCCACCGCTGCGTCATCGAGGCTGCCGGTGACCGCGCGAAGGCGCTCAGTCGCGACCCCGGCCATGAAGCAGGAGAGAGGCGCGAAGCGCCGCTCCTGAGTGTGGGCTGCAACACGCGCCAGCTCCAACAGTTCGAGCGCCACCTTGGCGTCGAGGGAAGGTGCCTCGATGCGCGCCGACCGACGCTCCGCCGCTACAAGCCAGCGTTGTCCAAGGTCGTTGAAGAATCCATTCATACATCAGCTATAGCAGGGCGCGGGCGCGATTTGGCGCACTCGTGCCCTCAAGTTGTCCGGCCGGTGGCCGTCTTCGGTGGCTGTGGGATACGAGTATTCATGCAGCAACAAGGCTTGGCGTGTGTGAGTACTCGTAAGCAATCGCCCAGCATTTGGCGACACTAAGGTGGCCGGCGTAGCAGCCGCGACGCGATCAAGCCGCCTCGCGCTTAGGCCTGGGGCGTGGAGCGAGTCGCCTCTCCGTAGACCTCAAGGTCGGCTCGGTACAAGTCGTAGGCCGCTGAATACTCCATCACCCTGGCAACCTCACCAATAAAAGATTCGTCATAGCCGGCGCGGCGCAGCAGGTGGAATCCCATCTCCATCCCCGACGCGATCCCGCCGGCCGTGATGATCCGGCCGGCATCGACCACCCTGGCACGGCTGATGATGCACGCCGGCGCGATTTCCTTGAGCCGGTCGATGGGAACCTTCCCGGACGGTGCCATTTCCGCTCGGTCGGGCTCCTTGCGGTTGGTGGCCGGCAGGCCGTCGAGCAGGCCCATGCGGCCGTAGACCCAAGAGCCGGTGCAAACGCTGGTGATGAGGCATGAAGCGGGCAGCGAACGGATGTAGTCGTGGAGCCGTGCATTGTTCACTTCCTGCCTGGTCCCAAAGCCACCCGGGATGAGGAATGCATTCATGGCCGGCTGGTCGGAGAAGGCGTAGTTGGGTAGTACGGTGAAGCCCGCCTGGGCCTGAACTGGGCGCATCGATTCTGCGACGAAGAAGGCATCCAGCTCGGGGTCGAAGCGTCTCGCGACCGAGAAGACGCCGTAAGGCGCGGCAAAGTCGACGATCTCGGCGTCCTTAAAGACATAGATGGCGAGGCGGAAACCTTGGACTCGCGGGCTCATTCGTGTTCCAGCCAATCTTATTCTGGCCGCAGAGTCGGTCGGCGGAGTCTCCCCGGACGAAAGTCTCGGTTCAAATTGATCGCTGCCTAGCCAGGATTGCAGCCAATCGTCGTCGGGGCGGGCCAAGCGATTCCCACATCGTCATTTTGCTGGCCACTCTGACTGGAGCCGGTTCAACCGTCCCTTTTGGTGCAGCGGCTTGAGGAGCAACTCATTCAATTGAGGTACCAGCGACTCTGCTCTCGGTGGGCTGACAGCGACACTTCGGTGGCGAGATTCTTAGCACATGCACCTCAAGGAGTCGTTCACAGTTGCTGCTCGTGCGAAGCATGTCTTCGCCTTCTTACTGAACGGACTCGAGTTTCGGAAAGATGACCTGGAGAAGGTCCTGCTCCAGCCAGCCGCTCCGTCCAGGTGAGCAGGCTGGAGGGCAATGCGATCACGGACATCCAGACTGTCGGCGCCGGCTAACTCGGACAATTTGCAGGTGTTGCGCCGGGCGCGGCTGACGGCATCGGGCATTGCTGCGAGCCTTGTGATCGCAGGACTGCTCGTCGCCTGCGGCGCACAAGGGCCCGGGGTTGACCTCCAGATTACCGGCGGGATGAGCGCTGACGTGGCCGGGGATCAAGGGTCGTGCTCTCCGGCGCCTGCAGCCGGCCCAGCCGGCATGATCGCTTCGTTCGCCGTGGTTCCCAACGGCCTGTACTACAACTTGCGGTTCTTGACCAACCGAGTCGGAGCCGGCGAATACAACGTCTCGACCGCCGGGACATTCGTGGCCTTCAATGGGGAGGGGCCTGGCTGGTCCACGCTCAACGACCATTCCGGCACGCTGGTCGTCAATTCCGATGGCCGGTCGGGGACCATCGACGTCACGTTATCGCCAGTGCCCGGCTCCTCCAAGTCACCGATTCGAATTTCGGGCACCTGGCGCTGCCCTGCGTAAATGGGTGCAATGGTCGATCTGACGGGGCAGCAGAATCGCACCGATCCGAACTGCGGGTTCCGGATCATAGTTGGATATCGAGCCACCTCCGGTTCTAGTTGAGGCGCATAAACCTATGCCAAGTGTTGCCGACAACATCGTTGCGACCTTGAGGGCGTCCGGAGTCCGCCGTATCTATGGCATCCCGGGCGACTCGCTGAACGGATTCACTGACGCGCTCCGCCGAAACGGCGACATTGCGTGGGAGCACGTCCGCCACGAGGAGGCCGCTGCTTTCGCGGCATCAGCAGAAGCCGCGATCACGGGCGACCTCGCCGTTGTAGCAGGGAGCTGCGGGCCGGGCAACCTCCACCTCATCAACGGCCTGTTCGATGCGAATCGAAGTCGGGTGCCCGTGCTCGCCATCGCCGCGCATATCCCTAGACAGGACATTGGCACCGGCTACTTCCAGGAAACCCACCCCCAAGAGCTGTTCCGGGAGTGCAGCGTCTACTGCGAGCTGGTCAGTGTCCCCGAGCAGTTCCCCGAGGTCCTCGAGATCGCGATGCGGACGGCTCTAGAGCGTCGAGGCGTCGCCGTGGTGGTAGTACCCGGCGAGGTGTTCCTTACCGATAGCCCGGCCGCATGGAAGGTGCGTCCTGTTCTCAAGACGGAATCAATCATCCGGCCCGACGACCGCTCGCTCGCGGCCGCCGCCGAGGTCCTGAATCGGTCGAACCGAGTGACCATACTGGCCGGAGCCGGCTGTGCGGGTGCGCATGCCGAGCTCATACAGATCGCGGCGGCGCTCAAGGCGCCGGTGCTCCACGCGCTTCGGGGGAAGGAGTTCGTCGAATACGACAACCCATACGACGTCGGAATGACCGGGTTGATCGGCTTCAGTTCGGGCTATCGGGCGATGGAGCATTGCGACGCGCTGGTGATGCTTGGGACGGACTTTCCGTACCGCGCGTTCTACCCAGAAGGGGTCCCAGTGATCCAGGTCGACATCCGAGGCGAACTGATCGGCCGGCGGGTGCCAGTCGAAGTCGCACTCGTCGGCACGGTGAAGGACACGATTGGTAATCTGCTGCCGCTGCTGGCGGGGAAGAACGACTCGGAGCACCTCGATCGGATGACGGCACACTATCGCCGCGCGCGAGCTCGTCTCGATCGCCTTGCCACTGAAGGGGGTGGGGGTTCGCCGCTGCACCCACAGTTCGTCGCGGCAGCCATCGACCGACTTGCGGCCGATGACGCGATCTTCATCCCCGATGTTGGTACGCCAACCATCTGGGCCGCCCGCTACCTTCGAATGAACGGAAAACGCCGGCTGCTCGGCTCATTCACCCACGCGACCATGGCCAACGCGCTGCCGCAGGGAATCGGCGCACAGGCGAGCCAACCCGGGCGTCAGGTGGTGGTGCTGTCTGGCGATGGCGGACTCGCCATGTTGCTCGGAGAGCTCATCACACTCCGCCAACAGCACCTCCCGGTGAAGGTGGTCGTTTTTAACAACGGGGTGCTCGCGTTCGTCGAGTTAGAGATGAAAGCAGCGGGATTCGTCAATTACGGGACCGATCTCGATAACCCGGACTTCGCGGGAATCGCCCGAGCAGTCGGCATCCTGGGAGCAAGGGTTGAGAAGGCGGATGAGCTCGAAGCGGCACTCAGGGCGGCGTTCGTCCACGACGGTCCCGCGCTAGTTGACGTCAAGGTGGCACGTCAGGAGCTGGCACTGCCACCGAAGATCTCCCTTGAACAGGCCAAGGGCTTCGCGCTCTACACCACGAGGACGATCCTCTCGGGAGACGGCGATGAGATCATCGAGCTGGCGAAGTCGAACCTACGCCAACTCGGCAAGGAATGACCTCGCTCCCCGGATCATTTGATCCACTCGTTCGGCTTGCACCTCGGGACCCGCTCGAGAGAGTCATTTGACAGAAGAGGCTCGGAACCCCGTGCCGCAGAATCCCAGCAATTAGGGCTGGACGGGTCGGCTTCGTTTCTTGTGAACGAGCCTCCCGACTAACGGATGTTGAACATCGAGGGGAACTCACCCGTGAGCGCCGGCACGATCAACACAAACGACGGTGCTCGGTTTTGGGGGCTGATCGGGATCCGCCGGGTCACAGCCGGGTCACAATCTCCCGGAATCGGCAGGGTCTTGCAGGTCACCAAAGGACACGAGGCTGGTCGATTTCGTATTCGCGAGGACGACACGGGAGTCTGTCGGACACCTGAGGACACGTCCCCGCCACGGTTCGGGACCGTGAGGCACCACCGTTCTGAACCGGACTGGATCTTTGTGGCTCTGTTGGCTATACAGGGTTGGATTTGAACTTGGATGCAGCGGTTTTCGAAACCGATGCGGTCTCTTCAGCGGCGAGACAGCGCCGCGTGCAACTTGGCGCGATAGGGTGTAGGGCGGCAAAAGTTGCGGCACGAACATGGAGTATTGGGCAGAGACGGTCAATCGGCGCGTCGAGCAAAAGGTCCGCGAGAGGCGCCGGCGCTAGCCTCCGGCCTTCGCTTCTCTCTGTCGAGCCGCGAGCTCTCGGCGCCATGACCTGCCGCCAATGTGATCGCGAGCTCGGCGCAACTCTCTTGCGGCGATCTCAAGTTTCTTGACTGACTCAGCGCACTGGTTGAGGTCGAGGTAGAGGACGGGGTGTTCCTGAACGACAATCGCCTCTGAGGCGGTTGCTGGCTCGAGCTTCCGAAACAGGTCGCCGGCCTCGATCGGCGCGTAGGCCACGAACATGGCCTCGGATGCCTTTAAATCGAGCTGCTCAGCTAGGGTGAGTTCTACGCGCCGATAGGCCTGCGTCGAGACTGGTAACTCGCCGATATACGTGCTTCCCGCATCAATGTGCCGCTTCAGGATCGCGGAGTTAGCCGCCATCTCCGACAGCACGGTGGTGATCGCGCCGACGACCTGCCGGCTAAGCTTCCTGTTCTCGCGGCCTACCTCGAGCCAGCGGATGAGTAGAGCGCCCAGCAATGTAGCGGCTCCGGTCAACAAGCCGCCGATCACCGCAGCCGTGAGCGCGTCGTTAGGGAGCATCGAACAGCGATGCTACCCCGTCTCTCATAAGGCTTCTCTTGACCAACATGTCACGCGAATCCTGAGTCGTGCCTTACCGGCAATGACCTCGGGCAAGGGACAGCCCCCGAGCCCAGAACATGACAGGCCCACTGTGGCACTGCATCAGATGTGCAGCAGTTCGCCGAGCCCCTGTCCGCAGGGGCAACAGGAATGGCAACATCTCGTCTCAGTTGGCAGACTCTGCCGCCTCCGCGATGTGAGTTGCCTGCTCCCTAGTAAGAGTTCCCGCGAGGGCCTCTGCGACGGCTGTGATCGCGGCCCAGTTAGCGTCGACGGCAGCTTCAGCCTCGGCATGGACCTGTTGAAGGGATCCGCCAACGCCTCCTCTGAGAGGTTCAGGAGCCGCAGTGCATCGGTGGCCCTCCTTATGTCGCCTGCGTTTCCTACCCATGGCTCGTGCGTGTAGCGCTCTTCGGCCACCGCCGCTGTCAACAGAGCGATTGCAAAGGCAGTGGGCTCACCTTCGAGCGCCCCGCCCGCCTCTCGCTCGGGTTATGGTCGCCCGTGTCGTGGGTACTATCCCGCTGCCTGCAGAGGAATGGAGCCAAGCCATCACGAGAGTGGGCTCTGCCACGGGCCCTATCGCTTGGTCCTGGGCTGCCGTGCGTGGTCAAGGAAACCTCCAACTCTTTCTCCTTGCCATCACGAGTGCACGATCGGCTGACTACGTGCTGCTCGACTACGGCGACATTCTCATCGGTCGTGAACAGCTGACG
>Ga0307373_10008042_pt1 | contig 16214 bp, 15 predicted proteins | sample OX2MG_FD_202534 | JGI IMG/M metagenome (GOLD analysis project Ga0307373, IMG submission 202534) | Soil microbial communities from Risofladan, Vaasa, Finland - OX-2 | ecosystem: Environmental > Terrestrial > Soil > Coastal area > Acid sulfate soil | place: Finland: Risofladan, Vaasa | collected... | reverse complement strand
CCCAGGCGACGGGCCAGCAGGTGCCGGAGTACCCTCTGAGCCGATCCAAGACTGACGGGGAGGCAATTCCGTGAGCCAGGCCCTCGACCCGACTGTCGTCAGGCGGCTCGCCTTCATCCGGTTCCTGTGCACCCAGGGCCAGGAGCAGGTGAGGCGCCCGCAGCCGCTCGCCGCCACCGCGCTGCTGTGCTTCCATGACGCCGTCGAGATGTTCCTGCTCCTTGCCGCCGAGCACCTCAGGGTCAACCTCCCGAGGAACATCACCTTCGAGGGCTACTGGGACCAGATCGCGCAGCACTCGGGCACCCAGCTGCCGGGCAGGCCGGCCATGCGGCGCATGAACAACAGCCGGGTGAACTTCAAGCACCACGGCAGCATCCCGTCGGCCATCGACCTGGACCAGTTCCGCGGCGACGTCACCACATTCCTCACCGATGCAACCCAGCTGGTGTTCGATGCGGACTTCCACAGCCTGGACATGATCGACCTGGTCACCCAGCAGGACGCCCTCGCCCGGCTCCGTGACGCCGAGGCACAAGCGGGCCAGGCTGATTACACCGAGGCCCTCGCGCTGCTATCGGAGGCCTTCGATGACCTGCTGAGTGACTACGCGAACCGCAAGCGCTTGTCCTACGCCTCCACCGCCTACAGCTTCGGCCCGGAGCACGGGTTCGGCCCGTTCGCGGCCGGCCGCATCCCGAAGATCGACCCGCAGTTCGACCGCCACATCCAAGCCCTCACCGACGCGGTGGGGCAGATGCAGCGCGCCCTCCGAGTGCTCGCCGTGGGCCTGGACTACCGTCGCTACGCACGCTTCGAGATGCTCGTCCCTCCCATCCTCCGTTTCGCCGACGGGCACCGGGACGTGCGGCCGGTGCCGGGCCTTGCGGCCGGTGATGAGGAGTACCAGTTCTGCAGGCAGTTCGTGATCGAGGCCGCGCTCCACCTCGCCGAGATGGACTTTGATCTCGACCTGCACGGGCTGTGGCAGGAACAGCAGGCACGGCAGCGGCAGGAGCACACGGCCCGGCCGCCCGCCGTAGGCAACTGACATCCCCGTGCCGGCCGGCGCGGGCACGACTTTCAGCAACAGTCCTTCGTGGCGCCAGATGTGAACGGGGTGACCGTGAACGCTTTCGCGGAGATCATGCGGTCGGTGGCGCAACGGATGCGTGCAGAGTTCGCGGAGACAGCGGCCGCATCGCACCGGGGCGGCAAAGGTGCCACCCGCGAGGAGATCGTCCAGTCGTTCCTGGCCAGGTACCTGCCCGGCCACGTGGAGGCCACCGCCCGCGGGGAGATCATCACAGCCTCGGGCGAGGTGTCCGCCGAGTGCGACGTCCTGATCGCCGACCGCAGTACCCCGCCGCTGCTGGACAAGCTGATTTCCGCATCGTGCCCAGCGAGTGCGTCCACGGCGTCGTCGAAGTGAAATCCCGCCTCGACGGCCGGGAACTCCGGGACGCCTGCGAGAAGATCAAGCGAGCTAAGTCTTTGCCCAAGACCGCCTACTCCCCGTCGCTCGGGTTCGAGCACGAGATCATCTTCTACGGGCGGCCATACAGGTACACGCCCACGGCGGGCCTGATCTTCGCCTTCGACAGCATGGGACTCGAGGAAGTTGCCAGCCAGTTCGCCCGCTGGTGCGCCGGCCAGGACGCGGCCCTGGTACCAGACGGCATCTGGATCCTCGGCAAGGGCTATCTGCTGTGGGCCCCGCCGCGGGGCGAGAACTTCGAACCCCGCCCCGCTCCCGGCTACGAGATCGCCGTGGTCCGGGCGCACCCCAGCGATGACATCATGCTCCAGCTGGCTATCCACCTGAGCTTGCTGTTTGCCTACGCCTGGATGCCACCGCTCAAGCTGCAGGACTATGGCGGCGGGGCTTCCGAGGGGGAAATCATCAGCCGGCTGCCCGTCCCGGATGGCCTCGTCAGACCCGGGAACGGGGATGCCGGCCAGCCCCCGTCCGCGACAGGTGCCGCACACGGCAGCACACCCGCACCCCCACCCTGAGCAGCTAAAACAGCGTCCCTGCCACACCTTCATGATCGCGGCGCCGAGGGAAATGCCCATGAGCCATTCGGCGAACGCGGCGGCCAGCTGCAGCCGCAGGCCTGGTCCGCGTTCGGCCGGAGGAGGCGCGGGGCAGCCGAGGGCATGTTCCCAGCGGCGGATCGCAGCCTCGTAGGGTCCCCAGTCCACGCCCGCGCCGTGGGCTTGCGCCTGCTGCCCGTCCGGCTGGCCGGCGTCCCGGCCCGGCCAGCCGGCGCCCGGTTGCCCGCGGCCGACGGCGGGTGTAGTGCCCGGGCGACCGCGTCCAGGTCCTGGCCGCTTTGGTGGCCGTTGCCGGGGCGGCCTCCCCGCCGGCCATGCCCGGCCGAGGAGGTGCCGGTGTCGGGCGTGGGCAGCAGTCGGCCAGCCGTGCCGCCGACCTGACCCGGCGGGGCGCCGCCCGGCTCGCCCAGGTCAGGTGGTGCGACCTGCAGGACGACTGCGACCTGCAGATCGCAAGGCTGGTTCGGGCCGTTGTGGTGCCGCCGGGCCATGTGCCCGGCCGGGCTGCGCCGGCAGCAGCCGCACCGCGATCGACAGCGGCATCCCCATCCCGTTGCCGTTACGTCCCAGCTGCTTCTGCCGCTCCCGCCGGGCCTGCCAGGGCTGCAGGGACTCGGTGTCGTTGAGACGCCCCAGCCGTGGGTGTGGGCAGCAGCGAGGAGACGGGGCAGGGCGGCGGGCTGCCAGGCGACAATGGTATCTGGACAACGACACCCTGTAGTTGACATCTCAAAGTAGTCATGTGACTGCGTAGAGTCCTCTCCGTGCATGTGATCAAGGTGACGGGGGCCAGGCCGGGCGAGCCGGCGGTCCGGCTGGTCGATGAGCAGAGCCAGCCGGTGGCTGAGGTGGAACTCGGCCACTGCCTGCGCCTGGAAGGCCCATGCGAATGCGACATCTACCTGAACTGCGCTAAGTTCGTCACCACCCCCGACTACGCGCCGCGACTGCGCGAACGCCTGTGCCTTGAGCGCCAGCTCGCTGAGGACGCCGAGAACCGCGGGTGGGCCCGTGAAGCCGACCGCCACGGCCGGACGATCGCGCGACTGCAGGCACTGCTCGATGAACTGGGCGAGCCGCGCGGTAGCGACGAGTGACTCCGCCGATCCGCGAACGCAGCGGCCCGTGGCAAGGAGATAGCTATGAGATCGCCGATGCAATACCTGTTCACTAGAAACCGGCTGGCTGACGTGCTGTCCGCCGCCGGCGGCGCGGCCATGGACAAGCTCGCCGCGTGGCCGCCTGACGACCTTCTGAACACGCCAGAGGCCGACGTCATCGAACAGCTCGTCGGGCTGGCCGCTCTTGAGGTGCCTTCCCTTGAGCGCGACAAGAAATGGCTCGATAACCCCGCTGAGATAAAGGTAGACGTGGAAGACTTCGGCCGGCAGTTCCAGGCCACCCTCACACGCCACACGCTCGTGGTCCCGGTAATCGGAGATCCATCGGTGTTCGGCCTGCGCGCCAGCGTTTTCTCCACCGGCTCGATACCGGCGGAGATCGACAAGAGGGCCGGCACCCTGCGGCTGCACTGCGATAACCCGGACAACGGCGACCAGGCCAGAGCCTACTTCGAGCGGGCTCTTGACGACGTCGAGCAGCGGCTTCAGCGGACGAGAGCGGACATCGAAACGCACAACGCCCAGCTGGCCAGGCAACTCCAACTCGCGGTCGCCCAGCGGCGGGCCAAGCTCCTGAACGACCGGAACCTGCAGGCCAGCATCGGCTACCCGATCAAGAGAAGACCCGACGCCGATAGCTACAGCATCCCGCTTACTCGCAGGCAGATAAGACCGGACCGTCCCGCACGCCAATCCGGGCGTTCGAACGCGTATGCCCCTGAGCCCGCCATCGACGACGCTGACTACGAGGCGGTCCTCGAAGTTCTCCGCTACGGCCGCAACGCCCTGGAACGCAGCCCCAGCATGAGCGCCAAGCTGGACGAGCAGGAGGCACGCGACCTGCTGCTCTTCTTCCTGAACGCCAACTTCGAGGGCAAAGCCGCGGGAGAGGTCTTCAACGGCACGGGCAAAACCGACATCCTCGTCCGCGAGGGTGACCGGAACGTGTTCATCGGCGAATGCAAGATCCTCGACCCGCGCTACAAGCAGAGCGTGGAACACGTCGTGACTGGCGCTCTCGGCCAACTCCTGAATGACTACCTCACCTGGCGTGACACCAAGGCAGCGCTGCTGCTGTTCATCCGCGACGCGAACGTCTCCGCCGTTGTCACCAACGCACTCACCACCATCAGCGGCCACCCGAACCACAAGAGGCCGGGCAAGATCAGCACTGAGGAGCGGCACGACTTCGTCCTGCACGCCAACGGCGACACGAACCGGGAGATCCACCTCGCCTTCCTGCCATTCCTGATCGCCAGCAAGAGCGCATAGGGAACAACCGCAGCTCAGCCGAGTCCCCGAGCCTCCAGGCCGACTGCTTCCGTGATAAGGCCCGGCGACACGCCCGGAGTTCGGCTTTAGCACTAGCTGGCCGACGGACTGGAATGGGCCGAAATCCGGCACATGGCGCCAAAAGTTGTCCAGATAAAGGACGAAGATCCGGTCGCGGCGGTGCGCCGCGCCGGCGTCGCTGGCCCGTAGGCTCGCCCACTGCGTGTCATACCCGAGCGCGGCCAGGTCGGCGAGGACCCGGCCGAGTCCGCGGGTGCGGAGGGCGACGACGTTCTCCACGAGCACGCAGCCGGGTCGAAGGCAGCGAAGGCATTCAGCGATTGCGTCCACAGGCCACTGCGGGTTCCCTTCTCGATTCCGGCGCCCCGGCCGGCGGTGCTGATGTCCTGGCAGGGGAACCCGGCGGTGACCAGGTCCACCCGCGGCACGGCGGCCCAGTCCACCTCGGTCAGGTCGCCCAGGTTGGGAACGCCGTGGAACCGCACCGCCAGGACGCGGCGGCATGCCGGTCGATCTCGGCGCACCGGGCCAGGGCCGCGCCCAGCGCCGCTGCGACGGCCAAGTCCAGGCCGCCGTAACCGGTGCACACGCTCCCGGCCCGCAGCCGCCAGGCGCGATGGCCGACAGCCGGGGCGTGGCGAGGGCTGGTCACGCGGCCCGCGTCCCCGGCACGGCCGGTGCCTCACGCGGCGGGCTCCCGGGCCCAGCCTGACCTTCCCTCACCCCGGCTGAACTCACGGCGTTCCCGGGGGCGCGGAAGATCAGCACGTCCTCGTGGACGATCAGGTGCCAGGGCTCGCCGCGGGCGCGGGCCTTGCGGGCGGGCGTGAGTGGTCACCTCACCGGGCAGGTCACGCAGCCGGCCCCCGGTGATGGGGCTGGTGGTGATGACGGCGAGGACTCCGCCGGGGCGCAGCGCCCGCTCACACGCCGCGTACACGTCGCCGGCGCCGCTGCCGCTGCCGGGGGTGGTGACGGCGAGGGCGGCGCGTCCGGCTTCGCGGCAGGCCGGGTGGAGCAGGTAGGCCGTGGTGGATGTGCGGGCGGTGGCGAGCAGTCGGTAGGTGAGCGGCAGGTCGCTGCCGAGGGCGTCGGTGACGTCTTGCCAGGCGTCACCGCACAGGCCGAGCGCGCGGCGCCGGGCGAGTGCCGCCGCCGTGAGCACCACATGGGTGCGGGCGTCCGGGACGACGACGACGTCACCCTCGCTGCTGAAGCTAGTGACGACCGCCCACGCGCACACCGCACAGTCGGGGGCCGTGGCTCCGGGGGGTTCGGGCAGGTGCGGCCAGAGGCTGAGCGGCACCCCTCCGCCCGGCGGGCGGGGAGGCCGCGGCCGGCCCGCGGTGGGCCGGCCGGTGGTGGGCGGGTCTGAGTGTGGCATTGGCGGGTGGCCCCACGGCCACCGCGTGTTCCGCTGACACCTCTTAAATCCGGTTTTCGTGGCCCGATGTGAAGGCGTCCGGCGTGACTTCCGGCTGACTTCTCACTGACCCCACCCCGGCCTGGGACAGAGACCCGAGGTCAGCGGAGGGTTTGACCTCGCTCGCGCCGGGCCGCCCGGGGTGCGCCAGGCCCGGTCCCGCAGGTGCCGACGCGCTCGTGTCCTGGGCGGGTCAGCGGGAGGTCAGCGAGGGGGCAGCCGCAGGTCGGTGCGAGGTCCGCCGCAGGTCAAGACCACCTGGCTTCCTGAGCGTGCCTGATCCAACGCCCATCCTCTGGAGGCACCGATGCCAGCCGGCACCACCACCACTCACCCCGCCCGCCGCACCGCCATGCCGGAACCGCCGGCCGCGCTCGCGGACACTCCCGCGGGGTGGGAGCTGACGCCGTTCGACGCGGCCGAGTCCGCGTTCCGCGCGCTGACCACCGGCCCCCGCCCCCTCGCTCTCCACGGCACCGCCACCGCCCCGGACCTGCCCGCGCGGCTGGTCCCGCTGGGCGAAATCCGCGACCTGCTGCTGCACCCCGCCACCACCGCCGCCGCGCGGAACCGGGTGTGGGCCGAACTCATCCGCCGCGCCCGCACCTGCGGACCGGCGTGGGTGGTCGGGCTGACCGGGGTCGCGCTGCCCGGCCTGCGCCGCGCCACCGCGAAGATCACCCCCGCCTACACGGGCGAACTGGGTGACCTTCAGGCCGAGGTGCTCGCCGGGTTCCTCGCGGCCATGCGCGCCCTGGACACCTGCGATCTGGACGTCGTGCCGCTGGCCTCACGGCTGTGTTGGGCCGGCTACCGCGCCGGGCTGGCCCACGCCAGCGCGAACGCCAGGCACGCCATGGGCCGGCGGCCTCTGCCCGAGGGGTACGCCACCCCGCCCCCGCCGTGGGGCCACCCCGACTTCGTCTTGGCCGCCGCCGTCAGGCGAGGGGTGCTGACCCAGGCTGACGCGGACCTGATCGGCCGCAACCGCCTCGAACGCGTCCCCCTCGCCAGGCTCGCCGCCGAACGTGGCATCAGCCTGAGCGCGCTCGCCCAGCACCGCCAGGTGGTGGAGGCAGTACTGGTGAAAGCCATCCGCGATGGCGACCTCAGCACCGCCTGACAGACAGCGGGGCACCTGGCCTCCCGGCCAGCGGCCCAGTGCGGCCCAGCGAGGGCGGAGGTCAAATGACGCGCTGACCTGGGATTCCGTGTCCAGGTCGGCCGGAGGTCAGCACAAGGTCAGCCGGAAGTCACACGCGGGTGCTTCAGAAACACCCCCGGAAACCGGATTTATGAGGACGCGGTTCCCCACCAGCCGGCACCAGCGGCCGGGGGGCGGGTGGCCCCGGGGGGCTGGACGTCACCGCGCCCGCTGACACCTGGCCCGCGTCGAGCCCCGCACAGGGAGGAGACGCCCCACGCCCACCCCCCGGGGCCACCCCGCCACACGAACCCGTCCGACCCGAAGGAGACAGCCCAGTGACACCCTCCCCCCGGCCACGCCAGCGCGGCCACCCCCGCCGCCGGGCACGGGCCAGCCGTTCCCCGCTCCAGCCGGCCGCCGCGCCACCCCTGCTGGCGGTGGCCGTGGCGCCGGTGCTCGCCGCCGCCTCGATCAACCAGGTGATCTCCAACACCACCGCGTGGATCGTCGGCATCCTCGCCGGGCTCGCCACCCTGTTCCTCACCATCGGGGGCCTGCGCTACCTGATGGCCGGCGGTGACCCCAGCGAGGTCGAGCGCGCCAAGGTCGCGCTGCGCTCCGCGGCGATCGGCTACGGCCTGGCGGTCCTGGCACCGGTCATTGTGACCATCCTGAAGTCCCTGGTGGGCGGATGACCATGCGACTGCTGCTCGCCGCCGCCCCGTCCCCCTCACCGTCCCCGTCTCCGGCCGTTCCGGCGGCGCAGCCGGGGTGTGGCTGGTTCGACGTGGGCTGCCAGGTGCAGCACGCGATCAGCGGCTGGTTCGCCTCACTCGCGGCCGGGGCGGTGAACGGGCTGCTGCGGTTCACCGGCCAGGTGCTGCTGTCCTCCCCCGTGGCGGCGGACCTGCCGTCGGTGCATGGCATGTGGGCCGGGTCGCTGGCGATCGCCGACACCTGCTTCGTGCTGTTCGTCCTCGCCGGCGGCGTGATCGTGATGACCCACGAGACCCTGTGGACCTCGTATTCGGCGAAGGAGATCCTTCCCCGGCTCGTGCTCGGCTTTCTGGCAGCGAACCTGTCCCTGCCGCTGATCGCGGAAGCCACCTCGCTCGCGAACGGCCTGTCGGGCGCGCTGTCGGGGCAGGGGGTGACCCCGGGGTCGGCGGCGAACGGGCTGGAGAACACTCTCAGCGCCGCCGAGGCGGGCGGGGGGCAGGGCGGCGGGGTGTTCGTCATCCTGCTCGTACTAACCGCGGCGGTGCTCATCGTCGTGCTGGCGTTCGTCTACATCATCCGGCTGATGGCGCTGGTGCTGCTGACCGCCGCGGCGCCGCTGGCGCTGGCGTGTTACGCGCTGCCGCAGACGGCGTTCGTCGCCAGGTGGTGGTGGCGGGCGCTGACCGCGTGCCTGGTCATCCAGGTCGCCCAGGCCCTCGTCCTCACCGCCGGGGTGCGGGTGTTCTTCTCCGCCGGATGGCTGCCGCTGAGCGGGCAGGGCGGCGGGACCGTGCCGGTGCTCCTCACCATCTGCCTGCTCTACATCATGATGCGCATCCCGTTCTGGGTGTCGCGGCCGGTACTGACCCCGTTCGGGTCCAGCCCCATCCGCAAGGGACTCAAGTTCGCGTTCTACGCCGCCGTGCTGTCCCGCGTCCAGCCCCTCCTCGCCGCGGGCGCCGCCGCCGGGGGCGGCAGTGGAGGCGGCCGGGGTGGCCCGGCGCGGCGCCCACCCAACGGCGGGTCACGCCCCGGAGGCGGCAGCGGAGGTGGCGGGGGCGGGGGCAGCCGTCCCCGGCGGCCACCGCCCGGCGGGCGGCACACGGGCAGCCCAAGTCCCAGCCAGGCAAGCAGTCCCGCGGCCGGAGGGGGCAGCCAGCCGTCGGGGGGACGGCCACGTCCGCCACAGCCGCCACCCGGTGGGCCACGCCGGCCGCCTGGCGGCGCGCCCCGGCCACGGCCGGCCCGCCCACGCCCGGCGGCGCCCACGCCGCGCACAGCGCCACCCCGGCCCGCACCCCGGCCACCGCGGCCGGCGCCGGGCAGGCCGCCGCCCCGTGCCGCCACGGGCGCGGCTACGTCGCGAGCCATCCCGGCGCGACGGCCGCCAGTCCAGCAGCGCCCACCACTGCGCCCGGCCACGCCGCCCCCGCGCGGTCTGGCCACACGTAGAGCAGGAGGTAACCGGTTGTGAGTTACGACCAGTCTCCGGCCACGCCGATCCCGGCGGACATCGAGCGGCCGGACAAGATCCTCGCCGGCCTGACCGGCCGCCAGGTCGCCATCCTCGCCGCCGCGTTCGCGGTCCTGTGGGTGGCGTTCGAGGCCACCCACAGGTATGTGGCGCTGCCTGTGTTCGCGGGAGCGGCGGCACCGGTCGTGGTGGTGGCCGTGGTGCTCGCGACCGGGCAGCGGGACGGGCTGAGCTTCGACCGGCTGCTGCTCGCCGCCTGGCGCCAGTCACGCTCACCGCGCCGTCTCGCCCACGCGCCCGAAGGTGTCCCCGCCCCGCCCGCCGTGCCCGGCGTCAAGCCACCACCTCCGCCAGCCGCGGCGCGTTCGCTGTTCGGCGGGATCACCCCGGAGGGGGTGGTTGAGGACGCCGATGGCGGGGCGGTGGTGGTGTGCGCGGTGTCGACGGTGAACTTCGCGCTGCGCACCCCACCGGAACAGGACGCGCTCACGTCGGGGTGGGCGCGGTACCTGAACTCGCTCACCGGCCCGGTGCAGGTCGTGGTCCGCGCCGGCCGCGCAGACCTCACCCCCGCCGTCACCGCCCTCCAGGAGGCGGCGCCGGGGCTGCCGCACCCGGCGCTGGAGGAGGCCGCGCTGGAGCACGCCGCGTTCCTCGCGGAGCTGGCGGCGACCCGGGACGTGCTGACCCGCCAGGTGCTCCTGGCTGTCACCGAACCCACCCCCACCCGGGCACGGGGAGGCGGGGCGGCGGGGGCCCGGGTGGCGCAGCGGGCGGGTGAGGCCGCCCGGCTGCTGGCGGGCGCGGACGTGACGGTCAGCGTCCTGGACGGCCCTCAGGTGACCGCGCTGCTCGCCGCGGCCACCGACCCTGCCGCCCCCATCACCGCGGCCCGGCTCGCGGTGCCGGGCCAGCCGGTCACCAGCCCAGGAGGTGCCACATGACCCGTCTGTTCACCCGCCGCCAGCCCGCCCCGGGGCGCGCGGCGGCCGAGGGGACGCCTGGGCCACCGGATGTCGAGGTCGCGGCGCGGCATGTGCGGGTCGGCGGCGACTTCTGCGCGACGCTGGCGGTGACCGGCTACCCGGCGGAGGTGTACCCGGGGTGGCTGGAGCCGCTGCTCACCTACCCGGGCCGCCTCGACGTCGCCCTGCACATCGAGCCGGTCCCCCCGGCGGTGGCGGCGGATCGGCTGCGCCGGCAGCGTGCCCGGCTGGAAGCGGGCCGCCGGACCGGCATGGAGCGCGGCAGCCTGGATGACCCGGAAACCGAAGCCGCCGCCGCGGACGCGCGCGACCTCGCCTACCGGATCGCGCGGGGTGAGGGGAAGCTGTTCCGTCTCGGCCTGTACCTCACCGTCCACGCCGCCAGCCAAGACGACCTCGCGGAGGAAGTCGCGGCGGTACGGGCGCTGGCGGACTCGCTGCTGCTGACCACCGCCCCGGCAACGTTCCGCACGCTGCAGGGCTGGGTGACCACCCTCCCGGCGGGTGCGGACCTGCTGAAGGTGCGGCGGACGATGGACACCGCCGCGCTCGCCGCCGCTTTCCCCTTCACCAGCCCCGACCTGCCCCGCGACCCCACGAGCAGCGAGGCGCTGCCGGGCATTCTTTACGGCGCGAACACTTCCGGTCCTGGGCTGGTGGCGTGGGACCGGTGGGCGTGTGACAACTACAACTCCGTCACCCTCGCCTGCTCCGGTGCAGGGAAGTCCTACCTCGCCAAACTCGAAGTGCTCCGCAACCTCTACCAGGGCACCGCAGCGTTCGTCATCGACCCCGAAGACGAATACGCCCGCCTCGCCCACGCGACCGGCGGCGCCTACCTCCACCTCGGCGCCCAAGGGGTGCGCCTCAACCCGTTCGACCTCCCCCACCACCACAGCGGCCCGGTGCGGGCCGACGCGCTCGCGCGCCGGGCGCTGTTCGCCCACACCGTCATCAGCGTGCTGCTCGGCGGGCAGCCGGGACCAGCCGAGCGGGCGCTGCTGGACAAGGCCATCATGGCCGCCTACCACCACGCCGGCATCACCAGCGACCCCCGCACCTGGGCGCGGCCCGCGCCGCTGCTCACCGACCTGGCCGCCGCGCTGCGCGGTGCGCGGGACCCGGCGGCGAGTTTGCTGGCGGACCGGCTGACCCCGTTCACCGAAGGCACCCACGCCGGGCTGTTCGACGCCCCCACCACCACCCGCCCCGACAGCCACCTCGTCGTGTTCTCTCTCCGCGACGTCGCCGACGAACTCCGCCCCGTCGCCACCCTCCTCGCACTCGACGCGGTGTGGCGGCAAGTCAGCGACCCAAGCCAGAGGATGCGGCGGCTGGTGGTGGCCGATGAGGCGTGGCTGCTGATGCGTGAGCCCGAGGGCGCGAAATGGTTGTGGCGGATGGCCAAGGCCGCCCGCAAGCACTGGGCCGGGCTGGCGGTAGTCACTCAGGACGCCGAGGACGTCCTCGGCTCGGACCTCGGCCGCGCCGTCATCGCCAACGCCGCCACCCAGATCCTGCTCCGCCAGGCCCCCCAGGCCATCGAACTCGCCGCCGACGCCTTCCGCCTCAGCGCAGGCGAACAGGCGCTGCTGCTGGCCGCCAGGCGCGGCGAGGGCCTGCTGGCCGCCGGGCCGTCCGCCCGGGTGTCGTTCCAGGTACTCGCGTCCCCGGCCGAGCACCTGCTGTGCACGAGTGACCCGGCCGAACTCGCCGCCCTGGAAACCAGCGGCGGCATCCCCGCGACCCAGGACGCCACTGGCGACGGCTGGCTGGCCAGTGAGGAGGACGACCTGCTGTGAGCGCACACGCCACCGGCCCGCTCGGCCGGTTCCTCACCCACCTTCTGCCTTCACGACCCACCTCGCCTGGGCGCTGCTTCACGGCGCGGCCGACTGGGCTCCGGCGCTGGTCCCGGCCACCGCGGTGGCCGCAGTAGGGGTGGCACTGCTGGTGGGGCGGGTGCGCGCTGCGCGCGGAGGCGGCGCGGCTGGCGGTCGCGTACCCGCAGGCGCCGCTGTCGGATCTGATCGCGGACATCGTGTTGCTGCAGGACACCACTTTCACGCTGCTGGAAGGCCGTCAGCGGCCACGCGAGACCAGGGATCTGTACATTCTCGGGGCGCTGTTCTCGGGGATGCTCGCCAAGGCGGCACATGACGTGCGTGACCCCTACACGGCGATGACGCACGCGCGGACAGGGCTGCTGTGCGCGCGGAACGCCGAAAGCGCCCCGCTCGCGGCGTGGATCGGCGGGATTCAGTCGCTGGTCGCCTTCTGGGCTGGTCGGCCGCATGAGGCCCTCGCCTACGCGCAGGCCGCCGCGGCTGAAGGTGGGACGGGCACGGTCGCGGTGTGGCTGGCGTCCTCCGAGGGGCGCGCGTGGGCCATGCTCGGCAATGAGGCCGACAGCCTGCGGGCCATCGAGCGGGCTGATGACCTGCGTGAGCATGTTCAGGCCGATGAACTCGACGCGCTCGGTGGGATGTGCCTCTTCACTACAGCCCGCCAGCTCTATTACGCGGCGGACGCGTGCGCGAGCCTGCCTGACCCGGCCGGGCGGGCGGGCGTAATGCACGGGCGCGCGGAAGCGTACGCGGGGCAGGCGGTAACGGCGTATGAGTCCGCTCCGCCGGCGGAGCGGTCGTTCGGGGATGAGGCTGGTTCCCGGACCGACCTGGCCATCGCCCGGGTTCGCGCTGGCGATCTGGAAGGGGCGCGGGAGGCGGCCACCCCGGTGCTGGACCTGCCGGTCACGCAGCGCATCAACGGCGTGGTGCGAAGCCTGACCAGCGTCCACCGCGCGATAACTGCGTCCGCCACCGACTCCCGGGTGGCCGGCGATCTGCAGGAAGAGATCGAAGCGTACTGCCGGACCCCAGCCCCCGCCTTGCCACGCTAGCCATATCACGAACCTTGGAGACCAGCCCTCATGCATCCTGTTTCGCTCGCCGCAGACCGCCTGAGGTTGCGCGAGTTCGCTCCCGGGGACGCAGGGGCGCTCCAGAAGGTCTATGGCGATCCCGACACGACCCGTCACCTGAGCTTTGAACCCAGGTCAGCCGAGCAGGTGCGGCGTATCGTCACGGCGGCGATCGAGTCCGCGTCGGCGCCGGAGCGGGTGGAGTACATGCTGGCCGTGGCCGAGGACGCCACGGGTGAACTGGTCGGCGCGGCAAGGCTCGCGCTGGGTGAGTATGAAAGCGCCCAGATCGGTTTCGCGCTGCGGCCTGACCAGTGGGGAGCGGGCAAGGGACAGGAAACGGTGCGGCTGCTGCTGCGGCTGGGTTTCTCCGAACTCGGGCTGCACCGGCTCTGGGGTGCCCGCAGCCCGCTGAACGAGGCGTCAGCCCGGACGATGCAATCGGCCGGGATGGTCGAGGAAGGCCGTATCCGCGGTCACCTGTTCACGCGCGGGGCGTGGCGGGACTCCATCGTCCACTCAGTGCTCTCGGATGAATACGCGGCCGCCCAAAGCGCGGCCAGGCGATGACGGGGACGGAATATGCGACGGCACGGGCGGAGATTGGGCTGGCCATGCTGGAGGACTTCGAGCGGAACCGGGTCGACTCATTCTTCAAAAAGATCACCGGGAACCTCGCCGTCGGCGATCCGGTCTCATCCCTGGTCATCACCCACTTACTGCCGGAACGGCCCAGCTTCCTGCGGGCGGTCGGGCGCGTGTCAGACCTCCGCGCGGTCCTGCCCAAACCGAAGTCGGTTGACCCGTCAGCCCACAAGACCGTGACCGCCCTGTTTCCCTGCGACCCGCTCAACCGTGATCAGCTGAGCGACGCCGAGACCAGCCTCGCCTACCTGGAATCCCGGGCGGCCGGCGAGCGCCTAGTGCTGATCGACATCGGCGGGTACTTCGCGCCCTCGCTCGCCTCACTGTGCGCGTCGTTCTCCGGAGAACTGGTCGGTGTCATCGAGGACACCGAGAACGGGCTGCGCCGGTACCTGGACCTGGAGAAGCTGCCGTGTCCCGTCTACAGCGTGGCGCGCAGCCCGCTGAAGTCCCCGGAGGACTACCTCGTCGGGCAATCGATCGTGTTCTCCGCCGAGGCACTCATCCGCTCACGTGGTGACGTGCTGCCCGGCCGGCCCGCGTGCGTGATCGGGTTCGGCCGCCTTGGCAGCAGCATCGCCCGGATGCTGCACACCCGGAACATGCACGTCACCGTCTATGACGACGACCCCATCCAGCGCGCGCATGCCCTCGCCCACGGCTTCCAGACCGCTCACACCCGCGCTGACGCCATCCGCGGGGCGGGCATCGTGGTCTGCGCCACCGGCAACCTCGCGCTGCGCGAGGACGACTTCGCCCGCCTCGCCAACGGCGCCTACATCGTCTCGGTGACCTCCTCCGATGACGAACTGGAACTAGCCGTGCTCGATGAGATGTACCACCGGGAGATCGTCGTCCCCCACATCACCCGGTACGCAACCACGGGCCACTACTTCTACGTGCTCAATGACGGCAACGCCGTCAACTTCCTCCACGGGGCTTCTGTCGGGGCGTTCATCTTCCTGGTTCAGGCGGAAATCCTGGCCGCCCTCTCAGAGCTAGCCCGCCAGCCCCACGAAACCGGCCTGCACGAAGTCAGCGCCGACATCCGGCGGCTCATCGCCGCGACCTGGCTCACCTACTTCAACGGACGGCCATGACCATCACCCCCGACACCATCACCGCGACCGTGACCGGCTACCTCGCCAGGTACCCCGCCGAAAAGGAACGCCTCGCCCGGCTGCTCACCGCCCTGGACGACGGGCTCGTTGTCACCTCGCGCGCCGAGCAGACAGGACACATGACATGCGGCGCGGTCGCGCTCGACGAGCATGGCCGCGTCCTGCACGTCCACCACCGGGCGCTGGACCGCTGGCTGCTGCCCGGCGGCCACGTCGACCCCAGTGACACCAGCCTGCCAGCCGCCGCAATCCGCGAGCTTCAGGAAGAGACCGGACTGAAGATCGACCCCGGCTCCGTCGGCGTGATCAGCCCGCTCCCCCTCGACCCAGCCAACCCCACCAAGGGCGAACCCGAGCACTGGCACTACGACTTCCGCTACCTCATCCCCACCCGCCACGACACCATCCGCCTGCAACAAGACGAGGTATCCGGCTTCACCTGGAAACCCGTACCATCCATGACCGCCAGCCTCCTGCGCGACAAACTGGCCACCTTCGCATAGCCGGCCCGCCGGATCGGGCGGTGTCAGGCCGCGCTGGCGTGTAGGCGAACACGGTGTGACCCCCGGCTAATGAGGGAACTGGCAGACCAGCTATGGTTATCGAATATATGTTCTATACTCAGCTCTCGTGACCGCAGAGGGTACTGATCGGCTGACAGTCGCTCGGATCATGGCCGTCGCCCACCGATACGCGGGCGCTCGCCTCCTAACCGACGCCGACCATGTCGACGCCGTCACCGAACTCAACGAGGCGGCCAAGGGGCGAGCAGACTTGCTGGCACTGTGCGCGGGCGTCGCCGTCAGCCTCCACGATCACCACCCCGGCGAAATCCAGCACCTGCGAGCCGCGCAGCTATGCGTCGACGCTGGCGGCGACACCCACCAGATTCCCCACTGGATCGAGGCGGGACGCCACCCCCGGTTACGGCAGTGGGCACGCGAGCTGTGGCATCCCAACGTCGCGAGGGAGTCAGAGCCGCTGCTGGCGGCGGGTCCAGACGTTTCCCTTCGGCAGGCCGCTCACGCAGGAGCGCCAGTCCAGGCTGACTCGGCACACCCGCGCCCCAGGTGAGGGAACGGGCACGGGCGGACAATGAGCGGACGGACCATCCATCTGAGGCCCGGGGCCCTGCCGCCTGAACCTCCCCCGCGTCCTCGGGCATCCGCGCAAGTGTCTGAAGTTTCGCACTTTTGAGGGTCAGCGGCTGCCCGGGAGCGGCGCGGATCGGGCGGTTCGCGACACGTCCCGGCTTGCGGGGTTTAGTGCGTGATCTTGGAGGGTGAAGGCGGAAGCATCGGCG
>Ga0307373_10008040_pt1 | contig 16215 bp, 12 predicted proteins | sample OX2MG_FD_202534 | JGI IMG/M metagenome (GOLD analysis project Ga0307373, IMG submission 202534) | Soil microbial communities from Risofladan, Vaasa, Finland - OX-2 | ecosystem: Environmental > Terrestrial > Soil > Coastal area > Acid sulfate soil | place: Finland: Risofladan, Vaasa | collected... | reverse complement strand
GTCGAGCGCCCTGGCGTTCGCACGCGCTTCGTGCCACTGGGGCTGTACTCACCCTCACGGTGGCGTCGTTCACGCCCGCCTTGAGCGGTGCCGCGTCCCCGCACGCCCCGGTGCACATGCCCCACCTGGTCGCGCATAACCGCGCCCAGGTCTACGCCCAGATGCGCCGCGCGGGGCTCTACTTCGTCACGGTGGGCCCGGGCTCGAAGACCAGCCACTGGGTGAAGGCCACGGGTCAATCGCCCAAGCCCGGTGCGCTCGTGGCCTACCATTCCGAGGCCACGGTCCACGTCACGGACGTCACGCCGCGCGGCCCACGGATCATGCCGCGCCTGGTCGGGCGAAATCGCGCCCAGGTCTTCGCCCTGATGCGCCACACCAGTCTCTATTTCTCCACCGTGGGCCCCGGGGCGTCGAACGGCACCTGGAGCGTGGCAGTGGGTCAGTCGCCCGCACCCGGCGCCGTCGTCGCCTGGCACGCCCACGCGCTGGTGCACGTCATCACCAGCGCCCCCAAGGCGGTGGCCTTCGTCGCTCCTCGGGCCGTCAACGAGGTCGCGGCGATCGCCGCGGGCCACTACCGCTACGGCGAAGCGACCTGGTACTCCTACGTCCCGGGACGATGCGCCACGTTCTTCTTGCCCATGGGCACCGTCGTCACCGTGCGCGACCTCACGACCGGTCACACGATCAGTTGCACGGTCACCGACCACGAAGCGCCGGGTCCGAGCCACATCATCGACCTCTCCGAGACGCAGTTCGCCGAGCTCGCCCCGCTGCCCCAAGGCGTCATCAAGGTCCGGGTCACCTGGTGACCCACTCGCGCGCTGACGTGGTGGCTCTTTTGGCGAACCACGGCCTGAAGCCTTCGCGAGCGCTGGGACAGAACTTCGTGGTCGATCCCAACACGGTGCGCCGCGTCGCGCGTCTGGCCGAGATCGGGCCGGGCGACTTCGTGTTGGAGATCGGCGCCGGACTCGGCTCCTTGACCCTGGCCCTGGTCGAGACGGGGGCCAGCGTCGAAGCCCTCGAGGTCGACCGTTTCTTGCTCGCGCCCCTGGGCGAAGTCCTCGCGCCTCACGGGATTCCGGTCCACCACGCGGACGCGCTCAAGGCCGACTACGCGGCGATCTTGCGGGGCCGCGACACCATCGTGGTCGCCAACCTTCCCTACAACGTCGCCACGCCACTCGTGTTGCACCTGCTCGAGACGGTCCCCTTGATCAAGCGCCTGCTCGTGATGGTCCAGTGGGAAGTGGGCGAGCGCTGGGCCGCTCGCGCCGGCGAGGAGGCCTACGGCGCGGTCTCGTTGCGCGTGCAGTACTTCGCCGAGGCCAAGGTGCTCGGCAAGGTGCCCCCGAGCGTCTTCGTGCCCAAGCCCCACGTGGACTCGGCCCTGGTCGCGCTGGTTCGCCGCGATTCACCGCTCATCGATCCGGGTCTGGTGAGCGAAGAGGCGCTCTTTGAAGTGGTGCGCACGTCCTTCGCGCATCGACGAAAGATGCTGCGGCGCTCCCTGTCGACGTGGGCCAGCGAGGGCGTCTTCGAACGCGCCGGCATCGAGGCGACGCGTCGCCCCGAAGAGCTGAGCATTCAAGAGTTCGCGAGGCTGGCGGCCGCGCGGTGATCACGCTGCACGCTCCGGCGAAGCTGACGTGGTTCTTAGAGGTGGCCGGTCGGCGCGAAGACGGCCGACACGATCTGCGCAGCGAAATGTGCACCCTGGACCTGGCCGACACCCTCACGATCGACGAAGCGGGCGACTACCTGCGCCTGGAGGGCGAGAGCGAGGGGGTCGATCTCGACGAGACGAACCTCGTCACTCGGGCCCTGCGCCTGGTGGGTCGGCGCGCCGGGGTGACGCTCGACAAGGCCATCCCGGTCGGCGGCGGCCTCGGGGGCGGCAGCGCCGACGCCGGGGCGATACTGCGCTGGGCGGGCGGGGTGCCTTCCGAGACCGCGCTCTGGCTCGGCGGCGACGTGCCGTTTTGCCAGTTGGGCGGGCGAGCCCTGGTTGAAGGGGTGGGCGAGCACCTCACCCCGCTCGCCTTCGAGCGTCGTGAGGTCACGCTGATTCTGACGGGGCTGCGGGTGGACACCGGGGCCTGTTATCGGGCCTACGACGCCCTCTACGCGCAGGGCGTGACCGCGCACGCCCGCAACGAGTTGACCGCGGCCGCGAGGCAGGTGGAGCCTCGTCTGGGCACGGTGATCGACTGGCTGGGGGCCGAACTCGCCCAGGAGGTCATTTTGGCGGGTTCGGGTTCGACGCTCTTCGTCGAGGGCCACGTGGGCCAAAGCGCAACGTGGAACGTCGAGGGTCCGGTCGGACCACTACGTATTCGCCACTGCGTCACCACGCCCGCCTAGTGTGCTGTCAGCTTGAAGCACTAATGTTTTCGTTGACGGCCGAACAGTAGGAGGCCAGACGCTCGAGAATCTGGTCCGCGCTCTTGTGCCAGACGAAGGGCTTCGGGTTCTCGTTCCAGGTCGCCGTCCAGGCTCTGATGTCCTTCGCGAGGGCCTTCACGTTGAGGTGCGCCGAGCGCTTGAGTTTCTTTGTCGTGAGGGCGCCAAACCAACGCTCGACGAGATTCATCCATGAGCCGTAGGTCGGCGTGAAGTGGAAGTGAAAGCGACGATGACGCAGCAGCCACTTCTGGACCGTGGGTGTCTTGTGGGTGGCGAGGTTGTCGAGGACGACGTGGACGTCAAGGTCCTTTGGCACATTGGCGTTGACCTTGTTGAGGAACGCCACGAAATCACTCGAGGTGTGCGACGTTCGAATGTCGGTGATGACCGTGCCCGAGACGACGTTGAGCGCGGCGAACAGATCACACGTGCCGTTGCGCTCGTAGTCGTGGGTGGCGCGCTTCGGCGTGGTGGGCAGCATTGGCAGGGTCGGGGCGGTGCGGTTGATCGCCTGAATCTGGGGCTTCTCGTCGAGGGCGAAGACGACGGCCGCCACCGGTGGATTCATGTAGAGACCGACGATGTCGCGGATCTTCTCCACCAGCAGGGGATCGGGCGAGACCTTAAAGGAGTCCTCGCGCCAGGGTTTCAGCCCGAAGGCCCGCCAGATCTCCGAGACGCTCTGACGGCTGATCCCGTGTCGTTTTGCGAGCTCGCGCGTCGACCAGTGGGTCGCGTCCGCGGGAGCTGATTCCAGGGTCTCGACCACGATCGCCTCGACGACGTCGTCACCAATCGTCCTCATTGCGCCCGGGCGAGGCGCGTCGGTGAGTCCGTCGAGGCGCTCGTCCGCAAAGCGATGGCGCCACTTGGACACCGTCACCGGGTTGACGCTCAACTCGGAGGCGACCTCGCGGTCGCTGTGCCCTCCGGCGCAGGCGAGCACAATCCGACAGCGCAGCGCGAGCGCCTGGGCCGAGGTGTGACGTCGCGCCCAACGCTCGAGCGTCTGACGTTCATTTCCCGTGAGGGTGATCTCGACCGTTGGTCGACCACGACGTGCCATAGGAGCTCCTTCTCGAGTTGTCCTACCACGCGGGGTGCGTGGAGAGGGGGTAATCCCTCTCCAGTCTAATTACTTAGCGGAACTACCTGACAGCACACTAGGGACTCTCGGCGCTGTTCGCCCAGTAGGGGTGGAGCGTTAGGGAAGGACGGTTTTCTTATTTTTCAATTCACCGCCTACGAAAGCTGTGTTTCCCCTATTGAGCAGGTATTTCGCGCCTGACGTGGGGCCTATGGTCGCGGGCGCCACTGGTGGCCCCGGATTCCAATTCCTAAGTTACGCGGGAGAGAACTGGGGGTGGTGCTATTGCAACGCTTCGGGGCACTCACTAGTCTGCAACAAGTCTTAACTAAGAGGGTTGTAAGAATCTCTAGGTGGGGCCGTGTTGCAAGTCGGGGGTGTCATTGACCTGCGAACTAGGGGGAGGGTTACTCGCCAGTTCTCAGTCGTGAGTCGCATCATCGAGCCAGGAAGTTACAAATGCAGTATGAACTCAGTGGCCTTAATGGGCGCTGCCATAGGAGGGCGTTATCAATGAAGATATCTAAGAAGATTCGGCCGCTGCTGGCCGTGGTCGCAACGCTTGCGCTCGGGATGAATGCCCTGGTTGCGAGTGCTTCGACCCCGAAGGTGCAAGCGGGAGGAACCATTACCGTTGACTTGAACGAGACATTGGCGGGATTTAACGTCAACAACGTCAACTCGAACGAGTTCGTGCTCCAAGAGATTATGCAGCTCGTTTGGCCGACGGTGTACTTCGTCAACAACAAGTTGGCTCTGACCCTTAACACGGACCTCGTGACCAAGGTGGCTGTCTCCTCGAAGCCAGTCGAGACTCTCACCTACACGATCAACCCCAAAGCGGTGTGGTCAGACGGTACGCCCATCACGGCGGATGACTTCATTTACAACTGGCAGAGCCAGAGTGGCAACCCTGCCTTTACCGACAAGGGCGGAGCTGCGTTCCAGCCCGCGGGCACGACGGGCTACAGCTCGATCGTCTCGGTCAAGGGTTCGAACCCAGCGGGCGGAGCATCCTGTGACGCCGGCTCAGCCGCCGACTTCAACGCGGGCCTTTGCCCCAACGGAAAGACCGTGACCGTCAAGTTCGGTGCCAAGACGCCGTTCGCTGACTGGCAGGGCCTCTTTGGCATGATCGTGCCGGCCCACCAGGGACGTCTCGTCGGCTGGAACACCGGCTTTAACATCAATGGTGGCGGCGACGAAAGCACGCTCCTCTCGGGTAGTTGGTACTACGTCTCGAGCTACAACCAGTCGGCCAACACGGTCGTGTTGAAGAAGAACCCCTCCTACTGGGCCAAGCCCGGCAACCTCGACTCGATCGTCTTTGCTGGTAGCACCGACGACACCTCGGGTATCCCGGGCATCCAGTCAGGGACCTTCAACGTCTTTGAACCGGTTTCGACCAGTTTGGCGATGATTCAGCAGGCGCAAGCGGCCGGATCGTCCGTGTCGTACAACGTTCAGCCCGGTCTGCAGTTCGAGCACTTTGACTTCAACCAAGCCAACGCGTATCTCAAGATGCTGAAGGTCCGCCAGGCGATTGCCTACGGTACGGACCGAAGCGAGCTGATCGCGTTGACGGTTGGCCAGGCGGCGCCGACGACCAAGCCGTTGAACAACCACATCTACATGAACACCCAGCCTCAGTACAAGTCCAACGGGAACGCGTACAACCACCAGAACATCGCCAAGGCGAAGGCTCTGTTGAAGTCGACCAAGAAGTTCAAGTTGGAAAAGGACGGGTACTTCCACCCGACCTACGGTCCGGAAAAGGGTAAGGACCTTTCGCTGAACATCAGTTCAACGACGGGTAACCCGATTCGCAGCCAGACCGAGCAGGTCTTCCAGTTCCAGATGAAGAAGGTCGGCATCAAGATCAACATCGTGAACTACGCGGCCGGCGACCTCTTTGGCACGGTGATTCCTGGTGGACGCTACGACATTGCCGAATTCGCGTGGGTGGGATCGCCCTTCGCGACCGGTAACAACAGCATCTACTGCTCGTACACCAACAAGGCCGACTGCGGTTCGAACTGGGTCCACTTCAAGAACAAGACTGAGGACAAGTTGCTGGCCGAAGGTGCGGCAGCGGCGAACCCCGCCGACGAGGCGAAGTTCTACAACGAGGCGGACGCCATCCTTTGGAAGGACATGGTCACGCTTCCGCTGTACCAGAAGCCCATCATGACCGCCTGGTCGAGCGCTTACGGCAACATTTTGCCCAACGCGTCAAGCGTTGGTTCGACCTGGAACGCCCAGACATGGGGACTTAAGTAGTCGAAAGTCGTTCTACGCACCAAAACAGGATAGGACGGGCGCACGCCCGTCCTATCCTGTTTGGGTGTGCCCGACGCGGACGTATGAGCCCTAATTTATGACTACCTACATCCTTCGTCGATTGGCCATAGGCGTCGGCGTCTTATTGCTCGCCAGTGTCCTGGTGTTCACCCTCGTCGCCGAGTCGGGAAACCCGCTCGGTCCGCTGTTGGCGAACCCGCTCACCCCTCAGTCCACCATTCGTCTGAAAATTCTCGCCCTGCATCTCAACGACCCGCTATGGCAGCGCTACTGGATATGGTTCTCGCACGTCATTCGCGGTGACTTTGGCGTCTCCAACAACGGTCTGGGAGTGGGCCACCAGTTGCAGATCCACATGTTCGTGACACTTCGCATGGTCATCCTCTCGACGGTCCTCTCCATCTTTCTCGCGATTTCCGTGGGCCTGATCTCGGCTTTGCGTAACGGCACCGTTGTCGACCGTGGAGTGTCGGTCGTGAACTTCGTCTTTCTTTCGGTGCCCGTCTTCGTGGTGGGCCTCGTGCTGAAGACCTTCGTCGCCGTGCCAATCGATCAACACTTCAATCGCGTCGTCTTGGCGACCGCGGGGGAGCAGAACCCCCTCGCCACCGGCAACTTCTTTCAACGCCTCCCCGACTACGCGTCGCACACGATTCTCCCGACACTCACGCTCGTGCTCGCGACCTACGCCTCGTGGGCGATCTACCAGCGCTCGACGCTGCTCGACGTGATGAACAGTGACTACGTTCGTTTGGCGCGCGCTAAGGGGATTTCGCCGCGGCGCGTACTGCTTCGCCATATCCTGCGAAACGCGCTGATACCAGTGACGACGGTCATCGCACTCGACTTCGCCGGGATTCTCGGCGGCGCGGTGATCACCGAAACGGTCTACGGGTGGAATGGCCTTGGGCGCTTCTTCCTCGACGGAGTCAACAACTTGGACGTGAACGTGACCTTGGCGTACCTGATGCTCACCGCGGTCATCGTCATTCTCTTTAACCTGATGGCCGACATTGCCTACGGCTTCCTCGACCCGCGTATCCGGTACGGGAAGCGATGAGACGTCTGCCAAGTAACCCAGAGGGGGTGACATGTCAGAACCCGGAGTGAGCGAATTCACCGCGATGAGCGTCTCCGAGGACGACTCCGCGGCCGAGGGAATGGCTCTCGAGTCCCGCGGCCAGTGGGCGAACGTCCTGCACCGATTCCTGCATAACGGCCAGGCAATGACGGGACTGGTCACGTTCTTGTTGCTACTGGTCGTGTCCTTGATCTACACGATGCTGCACCCGACCGCCTACTCGGCGCTCTCCTTGGACGTGAACGCGGCACCGTCGAAGGCCCATATCTTTGGCACGAACAGCATCGGCATCGATATGCTGGCGCAGATCTTGAAGGGCGTCCTCGCGGACGTGCAGGTGGCGATCCTCGTCGCGGCAATGGCGGTCATGATCGGGACGCTGATCGGCGCGATGGCGGGGTACTACGGAGGCAAGGTCGACAACCTCTTAATGCGCTTCGTTGACCTCATCTTGGTGATCCCGGTGCTCGTGGTCCTGGTGCTGCTCGCCCACATCGTGGCGCAAAAAGCCAACAACTGGCTCTGGCTCGCGATCATCATCGGGTCGCTCTCGTGGACCTACGTTGCGCGTTTGGTCCGAGCCGAGTTCTTGTCGCTTCGAGAACGCGATTTCGTCGAAGCGTCGCGCGCGCTCGGAGCGAGCGACTGGCGCATCATTTCGCGCCACATGATTCCCAACGCTGTGGGACCGATCATCGTGAACGCCACGATCACGATCGCCGGAGCGATCGTGTTGGAATCGACCCTCTCGTACCTCGGCCTCGGGATCCAACCGCCGAGCGTGTCGCTCGGCCTCTTGATCGAGCAGGGCCAAAACTCGGCGACGACCGAGTACTGGCTCTTCGTGTACCCGGCCGCGTTCTTGCTCCTCCTCATCGTCTCAGTGTTCTTCGTGGGTGACGGTTTGCGTTCGGCCCTGGACCCGCGCCAGAACCGAGTTCGTTCCTAATATGACCGAGCCCCTCCTCACCATTGACGATTTACAGGTCTCCTTCGCGAGTGGCGAAGGAGACATCCAGGCCGTTCGGGGCGTCAGCCTCTCGCTCTTCCCCCACGAGGTCTTAGGGGTCGTCGGCGAGTCCGGCTCGGGCAAATCGGTCACCGCGTTGGCCGTGATGGGCCTGCTCGCGAAGAACGCTCAGATCACGGGTTCGGTCCACCTCGAGGGGCATGAACTGCTCGGGCTGAAGGAGCGCGCCCTCGCTGAATTCCGCGGCCAGTCGATCGCGATGATCTTTCAAGATCCCCTGACGTCGTTGAACCCGGTCTACAACGTCGGCTGGCAGATCGAGGAGGCGCTGAACGCCCACCGCGACCTCTCCAAAGAGGAGTTGCACGCTGAGACGATCCGGCTCCTCGAGATGGTCGGTATCCCCCACGCGGAGAGCCGGGTCAACGACTATCCCCACGAGTTCTCCGGTGGCATGCGCCAGCGGGTCGTGATCGCGATCGCCATGGCCAACAACCCCGGCGTCATCCTCGCCGACGAGCCGACGACCGCCTTGGACGTGACCGTGCAGGCTCAAGTCCTCGACGCGCTCAAGCACGTCCTCGAAAACAGCGGGGCGTCACTGGTCCTGATCACCCACGACCTGGGCGTGATCGCGGGTCTCGCCACCCGGGTCGCGGTCATGTACGCCGGGCGAGTGGTGGAGATCGGCTCGGCCGACGACATCTTCTATCGTCCGGCCATGCCCTACACCCATGGCCTGCTCGGCTCCGTGCCGCGCGTCGATGACGACGGTGGCGGGCGGCTGCGCCAGATCCCCGGAGCACCGCCGTCGATGGTCGGCACGAAGCCCGGGTGCCCCTTCGCGCCGCGCTGTCCGATGCGCGTGGAGATCTGTACCCAGGTCGAGCCCGAGCTGCGCCTGGTCTCACTTCGCGGTGCCGCTCCGCCTGAGCACCTGGCCGCCTGTCACCGAGCCGACGAGGCCATGGCGATGCCCATCGGCTCGATGTTCTCTGATTCGTCGGCCGACTTCGAGGAGCCCCCGACACCATGAGCGACCTGACCCAGAGCACCACGAGCGAATCGGCCGTCGTCAGTGACGGACCGCTGCTCGAGGTGAAGGACCTCGTCATGCACTATCCCAAGCGAAGCCCGGGCATTTTTAAACGCAGCGTGGGAACGATTCACGCCGTCTGCGGGGTCTCCTTTAACATCGACGCCGGCGAGACGTTGGGCCTCGTCGGCGAATCCGGCTGCGGCAAGACGACGACGGGTCGAGCGATCCTCCAACTCATCAAGGCCACGTCGGGTTCGGTCGTCTTTCGCGGTCGCGAGCTCGTGGGCGCCGACCACGCCGCGCTGACCAAGGTGCGCCGAGAGATGCAGGTCATCTTCCAGGACCCCTTTGGTTCGCTGGACCCACGCATGCCGGTCGGTGAGACCATCGCCGAGCCACTGCGGGTACATCATCTATGGACCAAGTCCGAAGGGCACCGACGCGTCGCGGAGATGATGAAGCTGGTCGGTCTTGAGCCGCGGTTCGCGAACCGATTCCCCAATGAGTTCTCCGGCGGGCAGCGCCAGCGAATCGGCATCGCTCGCGCCCTTATTCTCGAGCCCAAGCTGCTGGTACTGGACGAGCCGGTCTCGGCTCTCGACGTGTCGATCCAAGCGGGCGTGGTGAACCTGCTCGAGGATCTTCAAGATCGCCTCGGCGTCGCCTACCTCTTCATCGCGCACGACCTCTCGGTGGTGCGCCACCTTTCGGACCGCGTGGCGGTCATGTACCTCGGGCGTATCGTCGAAATCGGAACGCAGATCGAGGTCTATCGACGGCCCCAACATCCCTACACCCAAGCGCTGCTCTCCGCCGTGCCGATCCCCGACCCGCGCAAGGAGCGCTCGCGCACCCACATTGTCCTCCAAGGGGACCTGCCGAGTCCCGACAATCCGCCCTCGGGCTGTCGATTCCGTACGCGTTGCTGGAAGGCGCAAGAGATTTGCGGCATCGAAACTCCCGAACTCATCGAACGCGGCGGCGGACACCCGGTGGCGTGCCACTTCCCCGAGGTCACTGAGGTGGTCTAGGACGCTCGACTTCACGTCGGCGAGGAACTACCCCGCCCAGTTACGGATTTCGGCTTCGAAGGGGTCCAGGCCCATCGGGCCGAGCGCGAGCGCGAAGGCGTGGAACCTCTTCAGGGAGAACCGGTCGCCGAGTCGAGCCCGTGCCTCTTCGCGCGAGCGCAACCAGACTCGCTCGCCCACCTTGTAGGAGATCGCTTGACCGGGCAGACCCAGGTAGCGCTCGACCTCGGAGGCCGACGTCTCGTGGTCCTGAAGGGCCCTCTCCTCGAGCAGCGCGACCGCCATTTCAGCGGTCCACACCTTGCCCGCACAGTCACCCAGGTGGGCGAGTGATCCAATGTCACTGGGTGCCGCCAGTTCGAGGTGCAGGCCAATGTCGACGACGACCCGCGCCGCGCGCAGGGCTTGACCGGCGAGATAGCCGAGTTCATCTCCGAGGTCGCCGAAGAATCCAAACTCCTCCATGAGCCGCTCGGCGTAGAGGGCCCAGCCCTCCCCGTAACCAGACGTCCACCCCTCGAGGCGGTGGAAACGGCTCTGGCGGTCGGCTTCGAGGATGGAGGTCGCGCACTGGAGATGGTGACCGGGCACACCTTCGTGGTACCACGTCGAGGCGTGACGCCACCACGAGAACCGTGTTTCGCCGAGCGTCGGGAACCACGTCGTGCCGGGTCGCGAAAGATCCTCACTTGGAGGGATGTAGTACGGAGCGGCGGCGGCCCCTTCAGGGGCCAGCCGGGCGTCGCAGAATCGAATTCGCTCATCAATATCGAAGTGCACGCCATCGAGTGCCTCGACGGCTCGTTGGGTGAACGACACGAGCCGCTTGAGGAGTTCGTCGGTTCCCTCGATCATTCGCGCGGGATCAATGTCGAGGACGTTCGCGACCTCGACGAGGCTCGAAGCGCCGGGCGCCACTGACGCGGCAATCTCCCACATCCGTCGGTTAATTCGTTGAAGGTCGGCGTAGCCCCACTCATATAATTCAGCGAAGTCGAGATCGGCTCCGGTCCAATTCTTCGTCCAGGCACGGTAGCGTTCTTCACCGCACGCGTCGCGTTCGGTGGCACTTGGGGCGAGGGCTTCGCTCATCCACGTGGCGAGCTCCGCGCACGCCGCGTCAGCGTCGCGTGCCGCCGTCATCAACGCGGCGCTCTCACTCTCGTCGGGGCTTATTCGAGCGGCGAAGGCCTGGTACGTGCCTTGTGAGTACGTCTGAGCCTGCGCCGCCACGCCAAGTATCTGTCGGCGTGGTGGAAGTGAGCCGTTCGCGCGCAGTCCTTCGAGGCGCTGGCGCCAGGAGTCGAGTGCCGGACGCACCAGGGCGAGACGGACAGCGATGACGTCGATGTCGTCGCTGGACATGAGTTCAAAGACTTGGCGAACTTCGGAAAGTGGCGAATAGAGCACTGAAAAGGTTCGAGCGGACTCACCTGAAACCAGCAGGCTCAAACGAGACTCCAGCCGTTCTCGCATCACTTCGGCACCGAGTCGATCGATGTCGTCGACCGGACGCAAGAGCGAGAGCTGATGTAATGCCTCGCTGGCGTGCTCGCGGTCGCGAACTTGAGCGTCGGATGAAAAGTCCGGCAGGAGATGGTCAAAGCCGGGGATGCCCGAGGCGGTGGCGAAGATCGGGTCCAATTCGGCGTCGCCCTGCACGATGTCACTCGCCAGTTTGAAGATCTCAGATCGGTGGCCTGCTTCAGTCATTACGGTTGGGCTCCTTGTTCGGGTTCGACGACACTGGCTCCCCAACATTGCTCGCGGTGACGGCGCAGAAGTCCTCGCGAAGTTCATCGACCCTTGGCGCGCCGCGTCGTCGTCGCGAGGTTGTTGAGGCACTTCAAAAGTTAGCGGGGTCGGTGGTGATAATCAATAAGTGGGGGGATCTTTCTGCGTGGCCCTGAGGTGCGAATCCGTCAGTTTCGATTCGTCCGCGACGCGTGTGCTGAGACCGAGACGTTTCAGTGATGAAGTTCCCCTTCTTCACACTCGTCGGCCCGCAAGCCTCATTTGAGTCGTTCGATTAAGTCCCGCCGAGTGGTGTAACCCCAAGGGAGTACCTCTCGACGCGTGGCCATCTTTTGCTCGACCTTCGTGAGGGCAACCTTCGCGGGCGCCACGGCGTCAACCTCCAGTTGATCCACGCACTCTTGGGAGAGGTGGCGACGCTCGGAGACGCTCTGGTCGCCGCGTTGTTCAACGCAAACCGCCGTGATGAGGGGAAGTACGGTGCCGTCGTCAGGAAAGATGTCGACCTCGCTGGTGCGCCGTTTTGATCTCAGCGTTGAGACGCTCGGGTGAGTTGGTCGACCAGATCTTTTGAGTACATAAATCAGTCGCGGGCTGGGCAGTCGACTGGATCGGCGGCCTTTCGATTGGCGCAATCACGACAATCAGGCATAATGAAGTCATGCCATTCATTTCCATCAACCCCACGACCGAAGAAGTAATCAAGGAGTACCCGGGGCACAGTCCCGACGAGGTCGAATCGGCTCTGGCGCAGTCGGTGTTGGCCTTCGAACAGTGGCGAAGCGTCTCGTTCAAAGAACGCGCGGACCTGATGCACCAAGCCGCGAACTTGCTGGAGAGCGAATCGGAGCAGGTCGCCACCCAACTGACGTTGGAGATGGGCAAGACCTTGGCTGCCGCCAAGGGCGAAGTGACCAAATGCATCTCGACGATGCGTTACTACGCCGAGCACGCGGCGTCGATGCTCGCCGACGAGCTCATCGCGACCTCGGGCTCGCGTAGCGGCATTCGCTACGAGCCGCTCGGCACGATCTTGGCCGTCATGCCCTGGAACTTTGCGATGTGGCAGGCCATTCGCTTCATAGCGCCCTCGATCATGGCGGGCAACGTGGGCATCTTGAAGCACGCGAGCAACGTCCCGGGAACCGCGAAGTATCTAGGCGAGTTGTTTCTTCGCGCCGGTTTCCCGGTGGGCGTCTTCGCCCACCTCTTCATCGATCACCAGACGCTGGCCACGTTGATCGCCGACGAGCGAATCGCCGCCGTCACCCTCACGGGTTCGGAAGGGGCCGGCAAGATCGTGGGCCAGCTCGCGGGGTCGAACCTCAAGAAATGTGTCCTCGAGCTCGGGGGTTCGGACGCCTTCATCGTGGCCTCGTCGGCCGACCTCGAGCGCACCATTCCCCTGGCGGTGATGGCCCGGATCCAGAACAATGGACAGAGCTGTATCGCCTCCAAGCGTTTCATCGTCGTACGCGAACGCGCTGACGAATTCATCCAGGGATTCGTTGAGGCCATGGCGGCGGTGGCAGTCGGTGACCCCTTGGACCCCGCCACGGTGATGGGACCGCTGGTCAGTGCTTCGCAACGTGATGAGATTGAGGCCCAGGTGCGAGACTCCGTGGCCAAAGGGGCCGTCGTGCGAACCGGCGGCACGAGGCCCGAAGGCAAGGGCTTCTTCTACCCGCCGACCGTCCTGACGAACGTTCCGCGGGATTCGCGCGCGGGATGCGAGGAGTTGTTTGGACCGGTGGCGGTGGTCGAGGTTGTCGATGACCTCTCCCAGGCCATCGAACTCGCCAACTCGACACCGTGGGGTCTTGGAGGGTCAATCTGGGCCACTGATCAAGAAGAGATCGACCAGGCGATTGAGGGACTTGAGGCGGGGATGGTCTTCGCGAACGCCGTGGTCGCGTCGATGCCCGAGTTGCCCTTTGGTGGCATCAAGAGGTCGGGATACGGGCGCGAACTCTCGGTGCAAGGTATCCGTGAGTTCACCAACGTGAAATCCTTCTTTGTGGCCTGAGCCCTCTCGCCGCTGAGCGGCTTACGTGAAATGTCACGAAGATCTGAAGAGCCTGCGAAGACTTCTGCTTGGCGTCCGGCGCCGTCATGCTCGCTGATGGAAGACTCACGTCCATGTGGGGAGTGCGCGCGGGTCTTTGTCTCGGTGGTCGTGTTCGCGGGATTCGTTGACTTCGCGGCCACAGCTGTCGTTGGCGCCGCGCCACCTTGGCCGTTGCTGACCAACGTCTCGTTGGGCATGGGCACTCAGATTGACTCGGTTGATTTCGTGTCGCCATTCCTCGGCTACGGCATCGCGTCAAATTCGTATGAGGGCTCGTCGAAGCACGCGAGCGAGCCCTTCTATTTGGTCAGCACGACCGATCAGGGGACTCGTTGGCGACTCGGACCTCGAGTGCCACTTCCTCCGTCGAAGGGCGCTGGTCCGTATCAAGTGCCGCTCATTGATTTCGTCTCACCTTCGGTCGGGTACGTCGGCGAGCAACAGGGCGTTGGTGGTGATCTCCAGGTCACGACAGACGCTGGTGCGCATTGGACAAAGTTGCGAGCCCCGGGAGTGGATGAAGCGTTCGCGACGTGGGGCGCAACCGCGGTTGTTGTGACCTCGTTGTGCCACAACGCCGAAACGTCAAACTGCTCCGCCAGACTGTCGCTGTTCCACGACGGTTCGGCGACTCCATACGAGTCACACCAGTTACCCGCGCTCGTTACGGGAAGAGTTTCTGGGCTGTACCCGGCGCTCACCGCGATAAGTGCGGCAACGTACGTCTTCGTTGATGGACAGAGCTATGGACGCCTCTCGTCCATTCTCGAAACGGCCAACGGTGGTGCCACGTGGCGCCGGATTCCAGTTCCTTGCGGAAAAATTCAAGTCAATCAACTCCTCGCTGAATCCAAAGCAGATTGGCTCCTTGCTTGCTGGCAGGACGAGGGCATGAGCCAGGGGCCAGGGAGTCTCTGGCGAACGACTAATAGTGGCGTCAACTGGACAAGCATTCGCGACCTCTTTCACGCCATAACGGGTCTGACCAACGCCGGAGTGGATTCGAGCGTCCTTTCGTACAACCGCAGCGACCGCATCATCTACGGGACTGTCTTTAGCCCGGCGGGGGGACTCGAGTACAGCGTTGACGGTGGTCGAAGTTGGGTCTTCAATTCCGATCCCAACATGAACGACGGGGGTGCGGCCGAGTCGCTCGCCACCTTTGGCTCATCGGGAGCGGTGCTGGACGAGCTGCACGGCGAGTTATTTCGCACACTGAATGGAACGTCGTGGACGGCACTTCCCGCATTGCCACCCGGGCGTTTTCGAGGAAGCCCCGTTTGTCGAGCCGGCACGGTAAGCGTTTCCCAGTCTGGCCGCGTGCGAGATTTGGGAGGCTGGAAGGAGTCGCTGGACTTCACGAACAACTCCGATCACGCGTGTTATCTCTACGGCGCGCCCGAGCTTCAAAAAGTGGCCGGGCCCACGAGAAGCAAAGTGGGCTGGCCGTCGCCGTACACAGGGAACTATGGCACCGCCGTGAAGTTCGTAACCCTGTCGGCGCTGGGCGGAATGGCTTCGGTCAAGTTGCAATTCTTCCCGGCTGGCAAAACGCCGGGGTCGGGGTGTCATCCAACCGCCGTCAAGGGCGTCACCGCCACGTTTGGGCCCGGGTCGGTTTTCTACGTACCCCTGCCGAAGGCGACCACGCTGTGTAATCAGGGTTGGGCCATGCAGTCGTTTCAAGTCGAATAGACATGGACTCCGGTCACTGGAAGCCTTCTGTAGCGATGGTGCCACCGCTGAACGCGTTCAGATTGGCGGGCTGGCCCAGGTTCGACCAGTTATTTTCTGGCTCGAGAACTTCGACAACTCTGAGCGGCGCCGCAGCGCCCTCAACTACTTGACACCCGACGAATTCGGAGCTCTACACTCAACCCAACCAACCCAGGTCTCGTTGTCATAAAGGCCTGGTCCAGCTTTGGGAACTAGCCCACTTGGAGCGGGCGACGGTGTGTGAGTTCACTAGATAGTGGACGCGATGTGTCAAAAGATAATGGACACTTCCCTTGGGAGGCGCTGGCGTGGTTTTGGCACAAATGGTGGTCATGGCTTCTGGGTTTGAGTCGTTTCAGCCAAGGCTCACGCTGTGATTAGGAATTTTAAAGAGGAATCGCCATTTGATGCATGCCCAGAGATATAAAGCTTGACGTTAATATCGTAGTCATTTGAGTTGACTTCTAAATCGTAGTCATATAACATGACGTTAATATCGAAGTCAGGAAGCCAGATGATCTACACGGGAAAGATTACAAGTGCCGAGTCGCTCGGGCGCATCCTGCAGCAGGCCCGATTGCTCGCCGGCTTAAGCCAACGCGAACTCGCGAAGCGTTTGGGCACCACGCAGAAGTACATCTGGGAACTCGAGGCCGGAAAACCATCAATCGCAACGAGTCGACTTTTTGCGGCCATGCGCGAGACGAACATGGAATTGACCGCCGTGATCTCTCCGAAGGTAGACCATGGCTGAT
>Ga0307373_10008039_pt1 | contig 16215 bp, 16 predicted proteins | sample OX2MG_FD_202534 | JGI IMG/M metagenome (GOLD analysis project Ga0307373, IMG submission 202534) | Soil microbial communities from Risofladan, Vaasa, Finland - OX-2 | ecosystem: Environmental > Terrestrial > Soil > Coastal area > Acid sulfate soil | place: Finland: Risofladan, Vaasa | collected... | reverse complement strand
AGGTATTCACGTGCCGGTGCGGAGTCTGGGGGCCAGGCACCTGAAAGCCGGTTCCCATCTTCCAGGGAACCTGCTCGTCCCCAATCGTCGTGTAGCCGCTTCCCTGGATGACATAGAGGTGTGCCTCGGCGTGCGCGTGTAGTCCTCCGTATTCGTGGGGCGGGTCGATGAGCAGGCCCGAGACTTCGACCTCTTGGGGCTTGAAGTCGTTGTACTCCTTGCCGATCCGCATGAAGTTGTATGTCTTCGATTTGTGCATTCCGGCCGGAATCGCGTTGAGCATGTCATAGGTGTCGCCGAGCACGAGCGGATGCTCGGGGTCGAAATCGGGCATTGAGTCGGGCATCACGGGCACGCCGTCGTCCTCTCCTTGCTCGACGATCGCATCCTCGATAAACAGGGCCACGCGCCCGGTCGCGTCGGGGTTCATTCCGTCGAGGGAGATGGGCACCTCCGGTGTGTTCATGGTGATGCCCTTGTCCTCCACCTGGATGGTCCGATGCATTCCACAGAGATGCTCGAGATGCACGGCGAGCGCGGAGACGTAACGCGCTGGTGACTGACCGGTGTTGAAATGCTGGTGCACCGAACCGAATGGCACCAACAGGCAGCTGTGCCTGCGCCAGTCATAGCGCACACCATCGATGACGCTGAAGCCCTCGCCCTCGACGATGAAGATCGCCTCCTCGCCGTGCTTGTGCGCTCCCGTGTGGCTGCCGGGTGGGATTTCGGCGACCATCGTCGTCGTCCCGTAGGTCCGAAAGCCCGTCTCTGGCGAGATAACGAGCGCGGCGCGGTGGTCCTGGCGTGTCTCGACCCAGTCGAGGTCCTCTTCGTGCATGTTCCGCCGGGCGACAGCGCGCTCGGCCTCCGCCTGGTCCCACTTGTCAAGCCAGTCGTCGTAGAAGTTTGCCATCTCTCTCACTTTCACCATGGAACTCTTGTTACCGGTTTGAGATCGGAGATTCCGGCTTCCGTTGGAGGCGCAGGGACAACTTCTGTGCCGCGCGCTTGATTGCTCGGTGCTCAGATCCGCCAGGAGTCAAAGCGGTGCTCAAGTCGGCCGATGATCTCGCTCAGGATCACGCCCAAGAGCGCGAGGAGTACGATCCCGAACATGACGGTCGAAGTCTGCAAGAACGAGCCGGCAAGGGAGATCATAAATCCGAGCCCCTTGTTCCCAGCGATGAACTCACTCGCGACCGCGCCGATAAGACACCGCGAGGCTCCCTGGCGGAGCCCCGTCATGATGTAGGGAAGGCTTCCGGGGATGATCACGGTGCGGAAGGTGCGTATCCGTGAGGCGCCGAAGCTCTTCGCGACGCGAAGCCACTTGCCCTCGGTGCTCTTTACGCCGGTGAGTGTATTGATCGCGACATAGAAGATTCCGATGAACAGCACCAGCATCAAGCGAAACTGGAAGCCGATCCCGAACCACAGGATGAGAATCGGGACGAACGCGAGGTCTGGCGCGACGTTGGTCGCGTTAAGCAGCGGGTCAGTGATATAGCGCACGTAGCGTGACACCCCACTCACAAGCCCGATCACAATGCCGAGCAACGAGGCGAGGAGGAAACCGACCAGCCAAACCGAGAGAGTCGTCTCGAGGTTCCCCCAGATGACGCCGGTCGAGAACTGCTGGTAGGCGGAATATGCGATGTCGCTGGGCCGGCTGATGAGGGTCGGGTTGATGAGGTTGGTGCGGTTGGCCGCCTCCCACAGCGCGAGGACCCCGACAACACCCGAGACGCCGTAGACGAGTCGGGCCTTTGGGAGCCAGCGCGAGCGCCGGCGCGTCGAGTGCTCCTCGACGACGATGGGCTCGGAGGCAGTTGTCATGAGCGGACGTCCGCCGATGTTGCAGGGGCCACCTCGGACTCGATCTCGCTCCGGAGGTCATCCCAGAGTCGTTGCTCGATCGCGGCGAACTCCGGTGTCCTTTTGATGTCGAGCGACCGGGGTCGCTCGATCGGGATGACGACGTCGTCGATGATGTGCCCGGGTCGTCCGCTCATCACGAGGACCCGGTCGCTCAGGTAGATCGCTTCGTCGAGCTGGTGGGTGATGAACAGCACGGTCTTTTGCGTCTGGTCCCAGATTCTCAAAAGCTCGGACTGCATGAGCTCTCGGGTCTGGGCGTCGAGGGAGGCAAAGGGCTCGTCCATGAGGAGCACATCGGGATCGACCGCGAGGGCACGCGCGACGTTGGCGCGCTGTTGCATGCCGATCGAGAGTTCGCCGGGATAGCAGTGCTCGAACCCTTTGAGACCGACCATCTCGAGGAGCGGCATCGCCCGTTGCTGAGCCTCCTTGCGTGGAATGCCCTGGCATTCGAGTCCGTAGGCGCAGTTCTGCACTGTCGTGAACCAGGGGAGCAGCGAGGCCTCCTGGAAGACCATCGCGCGGTCAGGGCCCGGCGCGGTGATCGGCCTCCCATCGATGTGCACCGAGCCCGAGCTCGGCTGGATGAGCCCGTCGACGATTGCCAACAGCGTGCTCTTTCCGCAGCCGCTCGGTCCGACGATACTCACAAATGAGGACTTCTCGATGGTCATGGAGACCCGGTCGATCGCCCGGAAGCGCTCGTGCGTTCTTGGCCTTTCGTAGATCATGGTTACATCGGAGATCGTTAACGTCTGCACTGTAAGTTCCTCTCTCTGTGGTGGACGTTCGGCCTAGGTGTTGTCCGCGCCGAATGCCGAGTGTGAACCGACATGTCGCCAGTGGAGGACTCTCTTTTCAACCATGGAGACGACGCGGAACGCACCGAGGGCGACCGCGGTGATAAAGAGGGCATCGAACAACAGGAGCCCGGTCTGGCGATCGTGGCCGTACTGCAAGAGGCGATACGCGAGGCCGGAGCTGGCAGCGAAGTACTCTCCAACGACGACTCCCGAGACGCCGCGGCCGACGCCGATTCGGGCGGCCGCGAATGCGAACGGTGCGATGCTCGGGAAGACAATCGTCCGGAGCAGTCGGAACTTCGAGCATCCGAAGCTTCTCCCCACGCGAAGGTACTGCGGGTTGATGCTCGACGTCGCGGTGTACATGTTGACGACGACCACCGGGAAGGTGATCAGGAAGATCAGCGCGATCTTGGACGAGAAGCCGAGGCCGAACCAGATGAGCACGAGCGGGACCAGCGCGATGCCAGGGATCGAGTTCAGCGCGTCCACCCACGGGCGGAAGATAAACCGCAGGCGCCAGAACCATCCGAGCGCGAATCCGGCGGTGAGCCCGCTCACAAGCCCCAACCCATAGCCGACCACGAACTCGAAGGCGCTCACCCGGAAGTCACTCCAGAACTGGGCGGTCTGGACGAGGTGGTAACCAGAGCTGACCACCCCAGAGGGCGACGCGAAAAAGAGCTGGTTGATCAGTCCAAAGGTTGCTGCAAGCTGCCACGCCAGAAGGAACACGATAAGTGCCGCGGCAGGCACGAGCAGGCGCTCGCGGTCTTTGATCCATCGCAGCACCCGACTGGGAGCCCGGACCTCCACTGCTCCCGGATCCCAGACCTTGCCTTCAACCACACCCGTTACCATCAGTCCCCCCTGAATGGACTCCCGACCCTCGGCGGAGTCATCGAACTTGACTCCCAGCCGCAACCCCAACCTCGGTGTCTTTGTAAAACGCGTCTGACTCGTCCGGAAAACAACCCGCCCAGATCAGACAACCAAGACCGTCTGTACCCGGTCCATCTATTGTTTACCTCCTCGGGATAACAGACCCCTTACCCCATGAGTGGTGGATCAATCTTTGCGTAAAACAGCTGAGCGAACTGGAAGTCATTGGGCCTGGGGCGACAGTTGTCCAGCCGCCAGCGGTGGTGATCCGTTGTCGCCTGCTGCGCGAAGTCCGCGCTGTCCAACTTCTCGATCGGGTACCCGTTCGGGCCCGCGGCGCGCAAGAGACATCTCGCGGCGACTCCCGAGATGATCTGTCTCAAGAACCTTGGTGATTCCATGAACTTCCCCCCGGAAATACGGAAATCGCTCGAGCTGCTTGCGGTGCTTTTATAGCCGCGGCGAACATATCACACCGCGACTCGGAAATGAATCGCCCGTATCGGGCAATCTGTGTACTGGGCCCACGCGCCGACGATGTCTTTTCATTGTCTGGGGCGCCCGCAAGCAAAAGGAGGGCGTGCATCGCTAGCTCGGTTCCATCGAGTCCGCGTTTGCGCAATTCGATCATCGGTAACGCTTGGTGGGAGTTGGTTTTTCGCGACCTTCAGGAAGAGACGGTCAGTCACAGCTCTCTTCAACGTTGTTGTGGCATTGAACTGCGGTTATCGTGACCAGCGGCGTGTCCGCTGCGGCCAGGATGATGAGTCACGAACTCCTCGTTCGATACGCCACGTTGAGTCATTTCGAGGTCGTCGCTGATTTACTTTCCGAGTTTCGCTGTGATTGGCATCGGCATCTCGAGAGGTCAATGTCGCATTGTTCGGTTCGCCTTTCGTGGTAGTTGAATCGCCCAAGCCCTGAGGTGCCAGATGTTCTCTATGAGAGGTGGGGGTGAGTCTTACCGGATGTTCACGGTGAGCAACGTCGACGGTCGGTTTGGTTGAGTTGGCTGTTACCAAGTGGCGCCGAGTTCGTAAGTGATCCAGGAACTGGAGAGGCTTCAATGCTTGTGCGCGGTTGGGAATCTTAGTAACTAGATGATGAGCGCAGCGTGGACATTGCCGAGGATTGAGAGATTCAATGACTGCGTTGATCGCGGTCAAAGATGTAGACGCGTTCGGTGAACTCCTCAAGTGCTCGAGCGCAGCGTGTCAGAGCCTCTTGAGCAGCTTGCTTTCCACTCGCATTTAGCGAATCGCGATCTTGTACCTTGTCGAACCACCGTTGCAACTTGACAAAATCCTCTTCATTCTCTTCTAACTCACCGAACGTAAAATGCTCGACGGCAACTTCCTTTTCTACCTCAGAGAGGAAGTGCACGCATTTGTCGAGGATCTCATCGTATTCATCATTGCGCGCTTCATTAAACAGCTCGAGTATCTCAGCACCACCAGAAATTGGTTCAGCGGAAAAGAGAATGGCAGTTCCGCCCATCTCGTCAACAATCTGGTTCCGAAGCCCTCTCAGCGCGCGATCGTTAGCTGTGCTCGATGGGAGTGCTGCAATGGCACCTTGAAGATAGATTGCTCCAAGGTTTTTTAGTCGACGCCAAACAGTCGCCCGTAGCCGGCTTGGCTCGCTTGGCACGCGGTATACGAGGAGCCGCCAGTTCAAATCGGCCGCAGTCTCGCCGCTGGAAGCCGAGGAATCCTCTGTTTTCATCGCCATCTGACCCTTCGGAGAGGAAGAAAACACCGGCAGATCTCTAAGGAACGATGAGAGACTCTATTGCGCATGGTGTTTGTCTTGATCTCGCCATCCTCCGCCCGGGAGGGCCGGCACGCTCATTGCATCATAAGCGCAGTCCCCGCGGAGCGAGAAAGATGCGGTTTGGGTGAAAATGCATGGCAAACAGCTGACGATCCTGTATACTAACAGCTGTTAGTATTTGATGGTGGATACCGCTGGGGAAAACGTGCCGCGCCAGACTGTACCCAAGAACGTGTTGCCACCGAAGATGGATCGTACGCCGTGCTGCTGAGCACGCCACTTTATAGGAGGAAACCGATTGTTTAGAGCTCTGTTGGGTATGGAGGAGCGCGGATGACGACCAGTGTCGTACTGTTCATCGCCGCGTTTTTTGCCTGCAGTGTCGAGGCGGTAGAGGCCACGACCGTGGTTCTGGCCGTTGGACTTACGCGCAGTTGGAAATCGACAAGACGGGGAGTATTCGCAGCCGTGGCAGTACTTGTAGCCATAGTTGCAGCACTTGGGCCAGCGATCGCGCACCTGCCACTCAGCCCTCTCCGTCTTGTTGTCGGTGGACTGTTGCTCATCTTTGGTCTTGGCTGGTTGAGAAAGGCGATTTTGCGGGCCTCGGGCTACAAGGCCCTGCACGATGAGGCGGCGGCATATGCGACTCTGACCGCTGAGGCACAGGGTCTGAACAACGCCTCAGGGGTTAGCTCCGGCGCCGATGCCCGTCAACAGTCTGGAGCTGGATGGATGGGGGGCGACGCGTATTCTTTTACGCTCGCATTCAAATCAGTCCTCCTCGAGGGCATGGAGGTGGCGTTCATTGTGGTGACGTTCGGCGCCAATGCCCACAATCTCGGCCTTGCCTCCATCGCGGCCGCTGCTGCTATAGCTCTCATCGTTTCTGTGGCATTTGTCGTCCGTGGTCCGCTTTCAAAGGTGCCTGAGAACACGATCAAGTTCAGCGTCGGAGTACTCCTCGCGAGTTTCGGAACGTTCTGGGGCGCTGAGGGCGCTGGAGCGACGTGGCCGCACTCGGATGCCTCGCTACTGGTCCTTATTCCCGCCATTGCCTTGATGGCGCTAGGGACAGTGGGAGTCTTGCGAAACTACCGACAATCTAATGAGAAGAGTTCCCTGACCCCGGTCGTTACGTCATGAGTGGTTTTCAACGTGTAAAGGCCATGGCCCGAGGTTTCGGGATGTTTTGGTGGGACTTCATTGTTGGAGAAGACATCACGATCGCGATCGGTGTTTGCTTGGGACTCGGCGCAGTTGCGATCTTTCACGCGCATCGGCTGAGCACCTGGTGGGCTCTTCCCGTTCTGTGGCTGCTTGCCCTCTTTGTATCTTTGGCGAAAGTGCTGCGCAAGGCCAGGTAACTCACATCGGAGCAGTTGAGTTGTTCTCGGTTCAATCAGAGGAGATACGCAAGTACTCGGATGATGGATCTGCAAACAGAGTATTTCGCGATGCGATTCGATGATTCGCCATTGTGTTTCAGGTGAAATGGAAAACTCATCCAAGGGTACTGAATCCGATCGGAACCAACTCGCGAAGTGCGCATTGGTTGCACCCCTGAAGATAGGTGCGTTTGATGCACCTCAAGGTCGCGAGAACAAAAACCATCGTGTGTGTCTACATCGATAGCCGAGCACATCGTGGTGCAAGAGCGCGGAGAATCGTTCAGTGAGCGGATAGTTGTCCGAAGTTGCAACCATCCGCTCACTACTCCTCAGAGCGATCAGTGACAGTGCAACAGAACAGATGTCGCTGAGAGCCGTTGTTTTCCGTCAATCGAGTGGAAATCACTCCGCGTCAGGATCACCAACGGGTTAATGTCGTTCGCTTTCGAGCACTAGGGGAGACTCCAAGCACGCGTACAGCCTGTAAGTGATTGTGTGAGATGAGAGGGCGTATCTTGTTGTAAAGAGATAGAAGATATCTCGTGCGCGTGAGGTTCGGGTGTATCGATCTACGGCAAAGCCCATGGCGCGATAGCGCAGAGTTCTTGTTTGGTATGGTCATCGTGAACCCAGGCAGTCGAACACTTTCATTTCAGGTTCTCTTTTGCCGCGGTAGGGTTGACTCACCATTGACATCTAGGGACTAATTGCGTTTGGGGGTTTGTTTCATGGCGAATTTTTATGACAACTGGCTGGGGATGTGGGACCGAGCCGAGTCCGAGCGTGCCGCCTCTCGCCGGAACATGCATGAAGAGGACCTTGAATGGGTTGAAACTCCCCAGGACTTTCATGCCGCGTTGGTGATCTCACCGGAGACGGGATTTCGTACCTATGGGACGACGACGATGATCGCCGAGATCCCACCCGGCGCACATACTGGAGCGCACAAACACGGTGAGGAGGCAATCTTCATCGTCGAGGGCGAAGGCTTTAGCGTGATTGACAATGTTCGCTATGACTGGCATAGGCACAGCTCGCTTTTGGTTCCGTTCGGCTCGGTTCACCAGCACTTCAATACCGGCGATACGCCTGCCCGCTATGTTTCAGCACTAGCGGTTCATCTCGAGCATCTGTGTGGCATGCATCGGACGATCCAGGTTGAGGAAAAAGGCGTGACTGTCGCCCTTCCCAATGTCAGTGCCTCTCTTGATGGGATGAATCCCGAGGGGACCGGTCGCGTGGCGCTGTTCATTGAAGACGCGCCGATCAAAGGTGGCGGTGAATCAGACGGCGTGACCGTGATCCCTGAAAGCATGCCAGAGTTTGACCCCGAACATCCGCTGGTCCTTGGCGATACCTATGACATGTTGAACGCCATACCTGCCGGGATGCATAAATCAAAGACGATCAATTTCATGCGGATTGGCAAGGAATTGAACGACTTCAAACCCCAAGAGGTCGAAATCAGCGGACTCTTGATCGACCCTCCACACGAATTCGGTGGGATGCACGCCCATATGGAGGCACACCTTTATGTCATTGAAGGATCCGGATACACCACGATAAACCGAGAAGATGTCCCGTGGAAAAAAGGTACCGGATTCCAGGTTCCCGGCCCCCAGACTCCACACCGACACGTCAACACCTCGGATACCGAGGCGGTGATGATCCGCATTGCCTTCGGGGTCCGCTATTTCATCGAGCGATCAGCTCGACGGGAATATCCCTACCTCTATCTCTCGCCCAGACAGGGAGTGCTTCAGCAAAGTGCACTCGCAAGCGATCCGAATCGAGCAAGCTAACGGGGAAACTTGGCCTCGGGTTGGTCTATCAAGTGCACTTGAGACACGGTGTTTCGAGTCGGAGATGACGGTGATCAACGCCGTCGAGCTTTGGAGCGAGCATTCCAAGCTATTCATAGGACGCCCAGATGTACCCGAGAGTCTGCTCTCGATTCAAGGTTCGGATCACCTGAAGGAAATCTCTGACCTGTTCTCGCGACAGGGCGGTGGCAAACCCTGAGGTAAGGATCTGATTCCAGATGAATCGAAGCGGTGCAGAGTTTTTCTAAATTGCCGTGATCGATCTCTTGGCGAGCGGACCGCACGATTGAACGCGTTGTTCAACGATTCAATTTCGAGGCTGCATTTTGATGGCAAGTGGCTAAGCCACTTGGAATGCTTATTGGGGCCAGATCCTACGTTTTGGCATGACTCAACAATTCGATTGAAGGTAGTCCGCGAATGCCGATGCTGCAAGCAGGTATCCTCTGTGACTGCTGCGCAGGGCAAATTATCGAGTAGTTGAATTTCGGCGTACGAGCCTGTAGGTCCGCATGAACTATTTGGCGGGGACAAGAAGAGAGAGCATCAATAGCCGGAGGCAGAGCAAGTAGCGACTGGAAGAAAGCGAGTGCCTGGTGAGTTTGACCTCTACGGTAAAGCAAAGGTTATCGAATCAGTACAACGCATTATTTCTCACGCAAAGTGCCGGAGTTGAGATCCCCCCGGGACCTCTTCAAAAGCATCGCGACATTCGTAGCGGATCGCTACGGGCCGCCATATTTGGTCTCAATGACGGTCTGATTTCCAATATCTCTCTCGTACTTGGCACCGTCGGCGCGCACTCCTCGGGTGGCGTCATCAGACTTGCGGGACTTGCCGGACTCTTCGGTGGGTCGTTCTCAATGGCCGCTGGCGAATACATCTCGATGAGCGGTCAAGTGGAGGTCTTCGAGCGCGAACTCTCTCTTGAACGTGAGGAGCTCGATATCCATCCTGATTTGGAGCTCCAAGAGCTTGTCGAGATCTATCTCAGACGGGGAATCTCGGCGGATATTGCGCACAAGCTCGGTGCGGAAATAATGTCCGATCCTGGCTTGGCGCTCGCTGCCCACGCACGAGAAGAACTTGGCATCGATCCGGATTCTCTCGGCTCGCCGATCCGGGCCGCGCTCGCCTCGTTCTTTACATTTGCCTTCGGCGCGTTTATCCCATTGATTCCATTCCTCTCGGGCTCGGGATCTTTTCGGATGGTGATGATCTCTATCTCATTGACCGTAGCCACTGCATTAGGAATCGGAGCTGGGCTCTCAATATTCACGCTTCGCACCCGTTTCTTCTCTGCGATGCGTTCGCTTTTGATCTGTGCGGTTGCAGGTGGTGTGACGTACGTAATTGGATCTCTTATCGGCATCGCAGCCTCTCATCATTGAAATTTTAAGAGTTCTTGAATTTTGTAGTGTCGTTCGGTTTGGCTTTACGCGAGATTTGTCACCGTCTTGTGGTCAGAACCGGACGGGGTCCTTTTCTCCGAGCTTGGATGCAACGCACGCGTAATTCTCTGTCGAGTCGACATCGTGCATCAGTCGATAAGGACTTTGGATCACGAGATTCACGTTCCGAGAAGGCGTCGAGTCGGTCGGTACAAGTTTTCACAACCGGGAACCCGGCTGTCCCAGTTCGCCTGGTTGATCGCGATGTAATCGCTCATGTATCGATCTTTCAGACAAGATGGCATACGCCGAGGTTGTCAATAGCCAGTAATTTGTCTCCGCTGGTGGCCATTTAAATGACACCACTCCCGCGCTGGTTTAACTGATCATCAGACCCATGTTCCCTCCTCTCGCCTTCGCCTCTCGCAATCGAAATGATTCGCCTTCGGTGACAACGACGCCTGCGTGACGCAACAGTCGATTGAGCAGGCTGACGGCGGTGGTGTGTTCTGGGAGAAAGCGTCTCCACTCCTCAATGGGCCAGTGTGATCCGATCGCGAGCGACCGACGTTCGTAGGCGGCCATATTGCGCGTCACCACTCCGGTAACAAGCAGCCCGTCCGCGTGCCGAGGTGATGCAACAAGGCGCACGCCGAACTGAGCGACATCGTAATGGGGCGCAAATGCGGAATTGATCTCAATTTCGCAGCCATTACACGAACCCGCGTCGACATGACGTAGTTGTCAAGAGCTATTGACGGCGGTCGGACAAGGCCGAGCTCGTCGTCGACGCATTGAATGCGCACAAGGGCCCCAAGGATTCACAAGGAGAGCGGGAGCATCCCGACACGGGATCGCTTCGAGGCGATCTCGAAGCGATCGCTTGCAGCGCTGCGAGCGGCGATAGCCAGTTCGACACTCAGGTGATGATCGGCCTCATCACCGCGTTGCCGCGCGACCCCGAACTGCGCCAGGTCTTTCGCGAACGGCTTGTCGCTCCCCAAATGCGGCGATGAAGACGGTGCTTGAGTGGGTTTTTGCGCGTGGCGAGATCTCAGGGGTTCGCAACTTGGACCTCCTCGTTTCTCTCTTTCCTGCCCTTGTCCTGCATCAACTCCTTGTCGTCGGCGAGACATCGGAGGTTGGTTATGCTCAGCTCGTCATCGATGACGTGACTTTGCCGCTCGCTACCGCTCTAGCAATCGCGACGGGACCGCGCAAGGTTCGTCCTCGCCCGAACTCCGGTTGCTCGTCCAAAGGACTCCGCGCACCGCGCGATCTCGAAAGGAACACGCCATGACCGATTCACCGCCAGGACCAAGCGCTAACTTCGACGGCCTACTCAATAGTGGGTTCGGGCAAGGAGCGTGGAAGCTCGACCCCGTCACCACCGCTGTCACCTTCGCCGTCAAGCACCTCTGGGGTGCCATCACCGTCCACGGCTCGTTCGGGGAGTTCGCCGGCGACGGCGCGGTCGGCGACGGCGGGACGATCAGCGGCCGGCTGGTCATCAAAGCGTCCTCACTCAGTACGAAGAACAAAAAGCGCGACACGCACCTGCGCTCGAAGGACTTTTTCGATGTCGAGCATCATGGTGAGATCGTTGTGGCTGTCCACGCCGCTAAGCCCATGAGTCCGTTGAGCCTGAAATGTACCGGAACATTGGAGGCAGCCGGCTACGTCGAGCCGATCGCGTTCACTGCGACCGTGGAAGGCCTATCCGCTCAGTCGGTCACGCTTCGAGCCGAGCTGATCGTGGACCGCAGTAAGTTTGGAATGACCTGGAGTCCGCTCCACATGTCGTCGATGGTGGCGAAGGCGAACGTCGTCGCCCGCTTCGTTCCCGCATGACGAAAGGACCAACCAGCGCTGAGGCCGCTTCGGTGATTCGCGCCCTACGGAATTCGCACGACGCGCTGGCGGCGCTGGTTGAGCCGCTCAGCGTCGAACAGCTCGAACAACCCTCGTATGCGGCGGAGTGGTCGATCGCGCAGGTGTGCTCTCATCTCGGGTCCCAGGCGGAGATCTTCAACCTGTCCCTCGATGCCGGACTGAGCGGACAGCCTGCCCCTGGGGCTGACGCCTTCACCCCGATCTGGGACATCTGGAACGCGAAGAGCGCGCAGGCCCAAGCTACCGATGCGGTCCGCTCCGACAACGTGGTGGTGGATCGCTTCGAGTCTCTCGCTGCTGCACCGCCAGAGCACTGGCACCTCGATCTTTTTGGGAGGGATCTCGACCTCTCCGCGCTGGCGCGGATGCGCCTTGGTGAACTCGCCCTTCACGCTTGGGACATCGCGGTGTCACTGAATCCAACAGCGACCGTCGCCCCCGACGCCGTCGACCTGCTCGTCGACACGCTCGGCGAACTCGTCAGCCGAGTGGGCAAGCCGGGCGGATTGCGGTGTCGAGTCGCCGTCGCGACGACGGGCCCCGATCGTTACTTCGGCCTTGATGTAGGCGAAACGGTCGAACTCCTTTCTGGCGAAACCGCCGAACACTCGAGCGAATTGCGACTCCCCGCAGAGTGCCTTGTCCGCCTCGTCTACGGCCGCTTGTCAGATGTTGACGTTCCCCTTGTCAGGCTCAGTGGGAACGCGCCCTCACTCGACGAACTCCGTGCGATCTTCCCAGGAGTTTGAAACCACTCGCAGTTCGAGAGGCCAAGTGACGGGCGATCGGAATGAGCGACTTCTCTCAATAGGATGATACGGAGGCGCATGAGAGTTGTTAGAGGAGTTAGCCGATGAAGTTTCGTGAACTGCCTGGGCGATTGATTGTCGGTGCGTACGTTCTGCACACCGGGATTGAGAAGTGGAGCGGTGAAGAATCTACGGCCAAGGCTGTTCACGGCATGGCAGCAAACGCGTACCCGATCTTCAAATCGCTGCAGCCGAAGAAATTTCTCCGCATGCTGGCAGTAGGCGAGATGGCTGTAGGCGCCAGCTTGCTACTACCGAGTGTTCCCACCGTCCTCGCCGGCGCAGCTCTTTCGGGATTCTCAGGAGCGCTTCTCGGTATGTATGCGCGCATCCCGGCCATGCGCAAAGAGGGAAGCGTCTGGCCCTCCAGCCAAGGAATCGCTGTCAGCAAGGACTCTTGGATGCTCGCGATCGGGCTCGGTCTTGTCTCCGACGCGTTAACCAGAAGTCATCGACTTGACGAGCAGAGGTGTTGACTCAGCACTACAAACCAGACCGGCTACTTTCCATCGCTTGAACCGCTTCGGGTGATCCGCCAAGCTCGACCTGTGCGGTGGAGCGTCGCCCTGAAAGGTACAGAACGAGTTCGGTTGGCGGTCCGCTCAAGGTCGCCAACTTGCCAGAGCCAAACGAGCGGACGCGGCCATCGGTGCTTTTGAGCTCGAGCCCGAGGGGATGAATTCCACGGGCGACGCGCCGCCCCACGAACCCCGTCATGCGCCAGCACAGATCGTGGAGTTCGGTGGTATCGGTTCTGGGTTGCAATCCATTGGCACGACGTACGTCTTCATGATGGATGAAGTACTCCAGACCGTTAAGCAAGACCCGGACGCCCGGAACTCTCCATGGGATCAGCGGTGTATCATCACGAATTCGACCGACGAGCATGGTGAAGCCCTTCGCTTTTTCGGCGGCGAGCCGCTCCTTGGGCCATTTCTTGAAGTGCTCCCGGAGAACGAGGTGGGCCGCGAGGTCAGCAGTGGTCCAGCCTTCGCAGAGCGTTGGTGCATCAGGACCAAGCTCAGTGAGGAGATCGCACAACCGAGATCGTTCTTGCTCATCGACCGGTGTGGTCATGATGCCATCCTCCAATATCTACTCGTGTGCTTGTTGAATGGCGATCGAGGTGTTTGTCGCCGCGGTGTTCCTCGTCGTCTTCGGTTCACATCGCGTTTGCCGTCACACACCAAGACGCCCTTCGATCGATGTTCAAGGGATAGCTGAAGGAAGGGTAATAGGAGAAAGTCGCACACGCGGTACCGGAATCAGCAACTATGAGCTCGAGCCGTGACTGCCGCACCGGAGATCGAGCTGTTTGGCGCGCTCGGCTCCTTCGGACATGACTCGTCCACACAAGCAGCACCAAGCCGATCACGATTACGACGACGCCAAGAACCGCATACTGGCCATGGCCACTCATTCCCGATCCGTGCATTGCGCCGGTCCCCTGCGCGATCCAGACAGCACCAGCCAAAAGGAGCACGACCCCGACAATCCCTCGAATCCACATGGCCGACTCCGATCCAGGCAAGAACCTTGCGGTCGCAAAGTGATACGGATAACGAGCGCCGATGGATCAATCGCGAAGATGGCGACAGGGAGCTCGGCAATTATGGCGCGCTGTGCCGAGCGTATCAATCGGTCGCTGGCAGTGGATCTCCTCGTGTTTCGGGGATGCTCGAAGCCGAACCGTCCGGAAGGTAATCGGCGCTGTCGCCTTCGCGCGCCAGGGTCTCTATTGGCAGGCGAATGCGGGCGACAATGAGGTCAGTGCGCGAGCGCAGCGCTGACGAGAGCGCGATGTCGATTTGGTTATGGAGCAGTTGATAGCGGACACGATCGGGAACGGCGACTGGGATAAGCACAACAATCTGTTGTTGATGGCGCTTGCGCAGCTCATCGATGAACGAGATGATCGGTTTTACGACTGAGGCATAGTCGGTATGGAGGATCTGAAGAGGCACGCCCGGGTCCCATGCGGCCCACTCCCGCTCAAGTGTCTGTGCGCGGGTATCGCGCTCATCACCACTTTCGAGAATCACGGTGACAGCTATGACCTCTTTGCTGAGCGATAGCGCTTCGGAGATTGCGTGGCGCGTGAGCCGTGACACCGCGGTTACGGGCACGATGATGATTGAGTGTTCGGCCTTTGGTTTTCCGGTCATCTCGCCGAGCCCGAGCTCGCGTCCAGTTCGCTCGTAGTAAGCGTGGATCCGCACAAAGAGGAGAACGAACGCTGGCACAGCAAGGACTACCACCCATGCACCCTCGAGGAACTTCGAGAAAAGGAAGACGACCGTAGCGAGTGCAGTCATTGTGGCACCGAGTCCGTTGAGCGCGGCACGGTGGCGCCATCCTGTTGGCCTTTTCTTCCACCAGTGGACGACAAGGCCGCTCTGGGCGAGCGTGAAGCCGGTAAAGACACCGATCGCGAAGAGCGGAATCATGCGAATGGTATTTCCATCGACGACGACGAGGAGCACGCCCGACATCGCCGCGAGTACCCAGATGCCGTTTGCGAACACCTGTCGGTCACCCCTGAGCGAAAAGAGATGTGGAAGGTAGTCGTCGTGCGAGAGCAGACTCGTAAGGATGGGAAGGCCACCGAACGAGGTGTTGGCCGCGAGCGCGAGTACGAGAGTGATCGTGAGCGACACGATGTAGTAGGCCCAGTGACGACCAACCGCGAAGGCCATGATCTGGCTGAGGACCGTTTGACCCGAGCGGGGACCGACATTCCAACGGCTCGCGAGTACTGCGAGCCCGAGCAACATTGCTCCCAGGATGATGCCGAGAAGCAGCTCGGTACGTTTCGCACGCACGATTCTTGGCTCTTTGAACAAGGGGACGCCGTTGGCAATCGCCTCGACACCGGTGAGCGCGCTGCATCCAGCGGCAAAAGCCTTCAGGACCATCAACACGGTCACGGTCTCAAGGCCGTGCGCGGCGAGCAACGAGCGTCCGGGCTGTGGCACATGCAAAGCGAGCGGATGGATCAAGCCGATGATGATGATGGCGAAAAGGCCGACGATGAAGATCATCGTTGGAACGAGGAAGGCCCGGGCAGCGTCTCCGAGGCCTCTGAGATTGAACAACGTGACGACGGCGAGTATCCCAAGACAGATCGGCACGGTCATAGGCGACAGACCAGGGAAGGCTGAGGTGAGCGTACCCACTCCGGCGGCGATGGATACTGCCACCGTGAGTGTGTAGTCGACGATGAGACATGCCGCCGCAACGAGGCCCACGTGCGCGCCGAAGTTCGCGCGCGAGACCGCGTACGCACCGCCTCCGCCCGGATAGGCCTCGATCACCTGTCGGTACGAGAAGATCAGGACGGCGAGCAGCACGATGATGAAGATGGTGATCGGCAGCACGAGATGAAGCGCGCCTTGGCCCGCGAGGGCGAGAACGACGATGATCGCCTCGGGCCCATAGGCGACCGAGGTCAGTGCATCGAGCGAGAGCGCGGGCAGTCCTTCGATCGGGGTGATCTGTTCCTTGGAGGCGTCCCTGCTCCGCAGCGGGCGGCCGATGAGAAACTGCCAAGTCCGCGAGCTCGCGGTGTG
>Ga0307373_10008038_pt1 | contig 16216 bp, 18 predicted proteins | sample OX2MG_FD_202534 | JGI IMG/M metagenome (GOLD analysis project Ga0307373, IMG submission 202534) | Soil microbial communities from Risofladan, Vaasa, Finland - OX-2 | ecosystem: Environmental > Terrestrial > Soil > Coastal area > Acid sulfate soil | place: Finland: Risofladan, Vaasa | collected... | reverse complement strand
GAGCGCAGCGCGTTGTTCGTCGGTTGCCGTGAGCGGCGATTTTCCAGCCATGCTTTGCACCTGCGAATCGGTGCCGGCAGTGAGCCAGAGCGCCATCCGTTGGTCAACCCGCCGGATTCTGCTTAGCTGTAGCCGCTTGCCATCATCGTGGCTCGTCCTCGCAAACAGAGCGATTTCCTGCTTGGATTAGCTGACAATGGGGCCAGCGGCGTGCTCACATTGTTCGCCACGATGCTCGCCAACGGAGCGTCGTGCTCACCAACAGAGGATTCTGCTCACATTTATTAGCTGCCAATGCCCCCATCTACGCCGTGGCATACCCGCTCCGGGGTCGTGCCCGTGCCCGGCCTTGGCATGGTCAGGCGCCAACGCAGACCACGCGCCGCAAGTTGGCGGTAATCGCGTCAGGATGAGGTTTCTGATCGACGAGCGCCTGACCATCACACTGGTTTTCGGCGACAACTCGATGGCGTGCGTCCTGGCGTATTGAGCTGCCTGTCAGACCAAATGCCCAACCTGGGCACATGAAGGGGAAGGAAGCGGCAGGTATGATGGTGGAGGCAGAGACCACGGGCAGGTCGGGAGGGCGGGTCGCGGTGCCCGAGTTATGGCCTCCCGGGGCGGCGGCGCTGATTGCCGAATGGCGCGCGCGATGGCCGGCGGCGTTTACGAAAGCGGTGCCGCTTGCGGCCGGATTTTCTGGGCAGATCAAGGCGGCGCTACGCGCGGAAGACAGACCGATCGACCGCAAGACGGTGAGCATGGCGATCCACCTGTGGACGCGACAGAGCGCCTACCTGCGTGCGGTAGCGCGCGGCGAGATGCGCCGCAATTTGGACGGTAGCGAGGCGGGCCTTCCGGATGACGCGGCATGCCAGGAGGCGCAGAGGCTATTGGATGAGCGCGCCGCGCGGCACGCGGAGCGTGCGCGGCGAGAGCGCGAGCGACAACTGGCCGCAGCGCCAACCGCCTGAGAGGCGCGCTGCCGGAGAGGCTGTGCCGTGGGGTTTACGCTGGCGCTGGACAGTCGGGCGGCTCGACCGACCTTTCCTTCCCGGTGGCGCCGTCGCGGTCGGCGTCGAAGGCGCGTAGGCCGCGACGGCGCCAGCGGGCAATGACATGGTGGGGATCGTCGCCGGCGTCTTCGGCGCCACGGAGCTGATCGGCGATGTGCAGGAAGGCGCCGAGCAGGGTGGCGCGGTCATCGCCCACCAGTTCGACAAGACCGGCCTTCTGGACGAGTCCGCCGAGTTCGATGAGGTGTCGGGTGCGCTCGCGGCGCGCCTTGGCCCAATCGCGCATGTCGGTGCGAGCCTTCTGTGCGTCCAACCTATGGCGCTGGGTTGCCGCCCGCCGCAGCAGGCGTGCCGTCGTTTGCAGGTCCCGGAGCAGGGTCACCAGCCCCGTTCCTCTTTCCCCGGATGCCCTGCTTGGCGTCGCCGCGAAAGAACGCGGTGCCGCGTTCGGTCCACCTCGCAACGGCTTCGGGCTTTTCCCCGGCCTGTTCGACGGCCGCCAGCAGCACGCCGGCCAGGGCTTCCAGCGGCAAGGAATCGCCGCCGGTTGCCAGCACCAGCTCCCCAAGCTGGGTCTTCTGCCGGTCTTTCAGGGACTTGGCTTTATCTTGGAGTGCCTTGATCTTGGCGTCGATATCGGCGGGCTTGCGCATGGCGGGTCTCCGGTCGCAGGGTAGGGGCGCACGATAGACGAACCCGCCGCACCGCGTCACTCACGGCGGAGTGAAACGGAGCGTCTTGTTGAGTGCGCGCTTATATGTTGCTGCGCAACATCGCGTCGGATAGCCTCGCCATTCCGGCCCCACTCGGAGCGATCCAACGCGTGGCGATCTACCATCTCTCGGCGAAGGTGATCGGGCGGTCGGCCGGGCGCAGCGCCGTCGCCGCGGCGGCGTATCGCGCGGCGGAAGAACTCCAGGATGAGAGGCTCGGCCGGGCGCACAACTTCACCAACAAGGCGGGTGTGATCCACTCGGAAATCCTGCTGCCTGATCGCGCACCGGCTCGCCTCGCCGACCGGGCGACCTTGTGGAACGAGGTCGAAGCCACGGAAAAGCGCAAGGACTCGCAGTTGGCGCGGGAGGTCGAGATTGCCCTGCCGCGGGAGCTGACCAAGGCGCAGGCGATCGGGCTGGCACAGGACTTCGTGCGGGAGCAGTTCGTGGCGCGGGGGATGGTGGCGGACCTCAATGTGCACTGGGGCCGCACGGCGCGTGGCGAGGACCAGCCGCACGCGCACATCATGCTGACGATGCGCGAGGTTGGCCCGGATGGGTTCGGCAAGAAGGTAGTGGACTGGAACCGCACCGAGCGTCTGGTCGGATGGCGGGAGCGCTGGGCGGAACTGGCGAATGAGCGCCTGGCCGAGCTCGGCCACGACATCCGGGTGGATCATCGGTCGCACGCGGCGCAGGGCATTGGGCTGGAGCCGCAGAACAAGATCGGCCCGGCGGGGATGCGGCGCGAAGCACGGGGCGAGGATGCCGAACGGGCGGCGGAGCACGAGGCGCTGGCGCGGCGGAACGGCGAGCGGATCATCGCCGATCCGTCCGTGGTGCTGGCGGCGCTGACGCGGCAGCAATCGACCTTCACGCGGCGCGACCTGGCGCGGCTGGTGGACCGGCATACGGCGGACGCGGAGCAGTTCACCGTGGCGATGGCGAAGGTGGAAGCCTCGCCCGAGCTGGTGCGGCTCGGCACGGACGGGCGGGGGCAGGAGCGGTTCACCACGCAGGAAATGCTGGCGACCGAGCAGCGCATGGAGCAGGCGGCGGGCACACTCGCGGCGCGGCAGGCGCACCGGGTGAACCTGCGCCGACGGCTGGTGGAAACGACCGCGCTGGGGCGGGAGCAGGTTCTGGCGTTCCGGCACGTGACGCAGATGCAGGATCTCAGCGTGGTGGTTGGGTACGCCGGCACGGGCAAGAGCACGATGCTGGGCGAAGCACGCGCAGCCTGGGAGGCCGAGGGGTACCAGGTGCGTGGCGCAGCGCTGTCGGGGATCGCGGCCGAGCAGCTGGAGGCGGGCGCCAGCATCGCCAGCCGGACGGTGCACAGCCTGCTGTTCCAGTGGGAGCAGGGGCGGGAGGGGCTGACCGCACGGGACGTGCTGGTGGTGGACGAGGCCGGGATGATCGGCTCGCGGCAGATGGAGCGGCTGCTGTCGGCGGCGCAGGTGGCCGGGGCCAAGGTGGTGCTGGTGGGCGATCCGGAGCAGTTGCAGGCGATCGAGGCGGGTGCGGCGTTCCGGGCGATCGCCGAGCGGGTCGGCGCGGCGGAGATCACCGAGGTGCGGCGGCAGCGCGAGGCCTGGCAGCAGCAGGCGACGCGGGAACTGGCGACCGGGCGGACCGAGGCGGCGCTGGCGCGGCACGAGCGGGCCGGGATGGTGCAGGGGCACGCCACGCTGACCGAGGCCAAGGACGCGATGATCGCCGGGTGGGATGCGGCGCGGCAGGAAAACCCGCAGGCGCGGCAGATCATGCTGGCGTACCGGCGCGACGACGTGCGCGACCTGAACGAGCGGGCGCGGGCGGTGCGTCAGGCCGCCGGCGAATTGGGGGAAACCTACCGGGTTCAGACGGAGCGCGGGGTGCGGGATTTTGCCGCGGGGGATCGGATGTATTTCCTGCGGAACGAGCGCGGGCTCGAGGTGAAGAACGGCACGCTCGGCACCGTGGAGCGCATCGAGGGGCATGTTCCCGGCCAGGGCGATCGGCTGATGGTGCGGCTGGACGACGGCCGATCGGTCGGGTTCGACGTGAAGGACTACGCGCATATCGACCACGGGTATGCGGCGACGGTGCACAAGAGCCAGGGGGTGACGGTGGACCGGACGCATGTGCTGGCGACCAGCCACATGGACCGGCATGCTGCCTATGTCGGACTGAGCCGGCACCGGGAGCGGGTGGACCTGCATTGGAGTGAGGACCAAGTGGGCAGCCGGGAGCGGCTGACCCGGGTACTTGGCCGCGAGCGGTTGAAGGACACCAGCCTGGATTACGGGTTTGCGCGAACGGAGGCCGAACCGGAGATTCGACGCGAGTCGATGGCCGACTCGGCGCGGGCCTATGCCGAGCGGCGCGGTCTGGTACCGGAGAGTGAGATCGTGCTGCGCGAGCGTCCGGTGGAGGCACCGCGCGCGGAGCCCGCCCGGCCGCGGCGGGGGATGTTCGCCGGGCTGAAGCTGGAGGCTGACCCGCCCATGGCGGCACCAGCGCCGGTCGTATCGCCGGCGACGACGGAGCAGGACCGGGCGGCGGACCGGCTGGTGCAGTCGGTCGGTGTCTACGCCCGCGCCTGGTCGGATCAGGCGCGGATGCGCGAGGCCGGGTTGCCGGTGCTGCCGCACCAGGCGACGACGCTGGCGGCGGCCGACCGCACGCTCAATGCGCAGCTCCCGGAATTCGGGCGGGACCTCGACGCGGCGCTGACCCAGGTGCCGCGGCTGGCGCAGGGTGCCGGCACGGACCGGGGGCTGGCGGCGCTGATCGAGGCCGGGCGGGTCGCGCGCACCGAGCGGGAAAAGCTGGAGGAGCGGGCTCGTGAGGTGGTGCGGGCCTGGGGCAAGCTGGAGCAGGCGTACGATCATGCCGCGGAACGATACGACCACCTGACGCAGCGGACGATCGGCGGGCAGATGGAGCGGTTCGCCCACGAACTGAAGCGGGATCCCCAGCTCGACAGCGTGCTGCGGCAACGCGGCGCGCAGCTTGGCATCGCCGAGGGGTCGCGGCTGGAACGATTGGTGCAGAGCCAGAAGCTTGACCACACCCTGACGCGCACGCTTGGGCTGCGGCACACCCACGGCCTCGGCATGGGCATGTGAGCCGCAGCGATGGACGACGCAGACGACACCGGCGGTGCGGAGCGGGCATTCGCAGCGCTGCGGGCCGAGGTGGCGGCGCTGCGCCAGGCCGTCGACGGCCAGACGGCGCCGGACTACGCGCTGACCCTGGGGGCGATCGTCAAGGAACTGCAGGGGGTCGGCACGCGGCTGACGGCGATTGAGGGTCACCCGGCGCTGGCGATGACGCCGGATGGATATTCCGCGCAACTCACCGCCGCCGCGGAGCGTGCGTACCAGGCCGGCGGCAAAGCGGCGTGGGGTGCCCAGACGCAGATTGACGATGCGGCGCGCCGGTTGGAGGGCCTGGCCGGCAAAATTCATACGCGGGATGAGCAGCATCGCTGGATCGGCGCTGCGTTGGCCCTGGGCGTCATGCTGGGGATCGCGCTGTGGTACGTCTTGCCATCGCTGTTGCCGTGGTGGGCTGGCGACTGGCTGGTATCATCGCTGATCGGCGGGGGTCGCTGGCAGGCAGGCGAGACGCTGATGGAGCGTGCCAGCCCGGAGGGATTCGGCCGGATGGTCCGACTCTACAATGCCTGCGGCGAACGGCCGATCGAGACCTGCGAGGCTGCACTTGCGGCGGACACGGCTGCCAAGCCGCGGGAGATGCCGCCGCGGCGCTGAGCGAGGACAGCCGGTTGGACTACAGCCAGATTGGGACAGGGCCACCTGCTTTCCCCATGACCAGTCCGTGGCCACCACTTTGCGTGTGGTGACATGGATGTTGAGTCCACCCCGACTTGGTTGGGCAGGATCATGGGCTAGTAACACGCATCTTGCGTAGGTGACGATCCAGCGCGTGGCAGGCGACTTTCGCAAGTCGCAGTGTCTCGGTCTCACCGAGGTTGTCGTAACGTCCGAATAGAGCGCAGAGCGAGTAGGTACCATCCTGCCGACGATAAAACGAAGCGATTGCGGTGGGGAAGTACAGACAAATCATTGCTCGGTCCTTTCACTGTGCCGATAGACTCATTGTGGGAAGAACCCAGCCTGCGGCCACGCGCGGGCTCCAGTCGTGACAACCATAGGTGTAGCGGCGCGCAATCGCAATGTGGCGGACGCGCAATCAAGGGTCAATTTTGACGCACAATCCGTGAGAACATCGCCGGCTGTGGGCGCACATTGTATGAGACTGGATGCACGGTCGCTGAGACGGACGCGAGATCGAACGTTCCGACGCACATTAGCTGAGACTGGCAGCGGAATGCCAGGCTCTTGTAAAACAAAGGAACTTACCGCAAGGAGCGAAAGCCTGAACATGGAACGGCGCGCTCGGCTGCCTGCCGCTGAACTGCGCTACGCTGGCTGTGGTCGCCGGCGTGGCTGGCAGATCCTGCCGCCGGCTTCCGCTTGGCCCGTTGGCTGTATGCTCTTTGTTGGACCGGCACGGACCGGCCGAGTGTGTTGTTCGACCGCGCGACCGTCTGGCTGGTGGCGGAGAAGGTACTGCTGCCAGGGGCATCGGCCCTCGAGCGCTTGGTGGCCCGCATTCGCGCCCGGGCCGCCCGCCGTCTCTGGCGCACCCTGGCTCGTGACGTTACGCGCGAACAGCGGACGAAGCTTGACGCTCTGCTGGTTGCCGGCGAGGGAGGCCGTCCCAGCCCTCTCGACCGTCTGCGGGACGGCCCCTACATGGGGTGGAAGGCCCAAGCGTGCGAAAACGCACGGTAGCGTATTGCACGCAATGTGATGGGGCAGGTGACCACAGACTTGCGGGGCAGCAACCAAGCACTGGGAGGTCCCGGTGCGCGTATTGCACGCAATGTCATCCCCCGCGTTAGACCCCCTGTTTGTTGCGTGCAATACAGCGTCTCAATAACCATCACTGCGTCCAATGTGTATTGCATGCCATGATTGCACGCAGCAAACAGGCAGTCTGTGCCGTGGTCAGAACATATCTGCCCCTCTCCCGGTCGGAATCGCTGGAATCCAGACCGTGTTCACGTTTCTTGCCGTGCAGTTTTACGCGGATGGGCCTTCTGACCCTACATGCGCAGCGGCGCCGAACTGTCCCGCGCCGTCGGCCGGCTCGATGAGGTGCGGGTGCTGACCCTGGGGCTGCCGACTATCGACCACGTGCCGCCCGGCCGGGTCACGGCACTCGCCCGCTTCGCGACCGTCGCCAAGGCGCAAGCCGTGGCTCGGATGCCGTTGGAGCGGCGCACGGCGACACTGCTTGCGTTCGTGCGGACGCTGGAAGCGACGGCGCAGGATGACGTGCTCGACCTGTTCGACATCGTGGTCACAGTGTTGTTCACCGAGGCGGCCAAGGTCGGCAAAAAGGCTCGGCTGTGCACCATCCGCGACCTCGATGCCGCCGCCCTCCAGCTTCGCAGCGTCGGCGGCGTGCTGATGGACGACGCGGTACAGGATGGCGCCGTGCGCAAGACCGCATTCGCCATCGTGCCTCGTGCGATGCTGGCGGCGGCGTTGCAGCAGATCGATGCCATCGTCCGGCCGCCCGGCGACCTCTACTTCGCCGAGCTGCGCGCCCAAACCGGCAAGCTGCGTTTCCTGCCGGCCATGCTCCGATCCGTCGCGTTCGGCGCTACGCCTGCCGGCCAGCCGACGCTGGATGCGATGCGCCATCTGCGGAGCACGGATGGGCGTGGCCCGTCTCCGTCGGCACCGCTCGGTTTCGTGCCGAGCGGCTGGAAACGACAGGTCAGAACTCCGGACGGCGGGGTAGACAGCCTGGGCTATCGCCTCTGCCTGCTGGACTCCATGCGGACGGGGGATCCGCCGCCGCGACCTGTTTGCCTCGCCCAGCCTGCGCTACGCCGACCCCCGGATTGGTCTGCTGGCCGGTCCAGCATGGGAGGCGGCACGGCCGTCCATCTGCCGCACCCTTGGGCTCTCGACCGACGCTCCCGTAGAGGCCGCCCGTCTGGCCGAGCGCCTGGACGGCGCCTATCGGGGCACCGCGGCCAACCTGCCCAAGAACGCGGCCGTGAGGGGTCACAACAAGAGCTGTGCGTAGCTGTACGACATAGAAGAACAGACTGGCACCTCTATGTCGGTATCCCGTGCCTTCCTTGGAATTCCATCCGCAGCAGCCAACCGGAAGCCTCGGATGGGGGGCGACGGCAGTTCGCCTCGGTCAGCCGATCGGCTGCTCCGTGCTGGTGGCCCGGTGACAGCCAAGATGAATGGCCAATTTTGACGTAGCCAACTTACATAGGCCTTGGCTTTCTTGGCTGCCCCGGCAAGACTTGGCCAAGTTCGGTATACCCATCCTGGCCAGCACCTTCGTGACCGCGGTCTGACCCACGAACCGCATGTATCTGCTACGTTCTACGATGTCGTACAGCTACGCACAGCTCTTGTCGTGACCCCCACACGGATGGAACCGGGAAGGCTGCGGCAGTGTCGATCACCATGCTCGGCTGATCATGATTTGCTGCGCGCGTGCATGACGGATTCGGAGCCATCTGTGTGCATCTGTGGTTCCAACTTTCTTGTCTTTGCCGCGATCCGCAGAGACGGTTGGGGTCGTGCTGTGCCGCAGCATGCTCCGCCGCCCGGATAAAGGATTGCAGCCGTCGGCGTTGTCGTCCTGTCCACCGCCATGCGCGCGGCCAGCTATTGTCATGAGTTCCACGTCTCTCCGGCACAAAGTGTCCGATCCTGGCAAGACACATTGGCCGACACGCCGCTGGCTCGCTGAAAAGACCCATCTGGGGATCGCGGGCCAGCCGCGCAATCCGCCTCGCCGCGCTTGCAACGTACCCGTCCCGTTACAGGCTGAGTCCGTCAACAGGCTGACGCGCGCGGGGAGTGAGGCAGTTTGACCGGAGCATCAGGATGCCTGAGGTGACGGGCACGGAGTGATGGGGGACAGGCGGAGTCTGGCCTGATGAAGCTCCGGCCACCCCAGAGATCCTGACGCTCCCCTTCTTGGGTGCGCATTCGTCATGGATCCGAAGCGTACGAAACCCGTCCGTAACCGCGCGGATGCCAAAAAGAGATGCACTCCGGGAGCGAGTCCGCGAGTCGCGGTAGGGCTGACACCGCCACCAGTAGGTCCGTTCCCAACGGCTGTGTCGCCAACTCGTATCGGCCCCCCCACGTGTGGAGATGGATATGGCGACTGCAACTATGCGGATGGGGTGTCTGCCAATGATCACACTCATCCTCGTTCTCGGCGGATGCGAGGGGCCGCCGCAACCGCATGTCGTATCCAAGCTCAGCGACCCCACGCAGGTCGTTGTAGAACGTTATGGGTCCCATGGGGCGGATGAGGATTTAGGAAAACTGGCCATAAGTTACTGCGAGAACATTGGTAAGAGGCCTGTCCTAGAAAGTACCAATATCAACTCGTCCATAAACGTATTCGGCTGGCGGTCCAGCCGCTACAGCTGTGTGCCGGATCTAGTTGCCCAGGCCGACGCAACCCGACAGAGGCAGGAACTTCAGCGGGTGGAGGCGGAAACGCGCACACGAGAAGCTGAGCTTCATGCGCGAGAAACACAGCGGCAGCTGGATAGGCTAGATGACGATACTTGTTTGTCGTTCGGTGTTAAGCGCGGCACGACACCTTATACGGATTGCCGTCTGAAGCTTCGCTCCGAGAGGGTGAGCGCTGTTGCCGCGCAACTGCTGCGAGGTGAGGCTAGTCGCATTGCTGTTGCACGGGAGCAGCAAGCGAGAGAGGCACAGTTGCAAGCCCTACGTCAGCAAGAGGCGGAAGATGCTCGCCGGAATGCAGTGGCGAATGAAGCCGCGCTTCGTGCAGCTGCGGGAATGCTCGCGCCGGCGCCTACGTTCTCGCAGTCGCTCAGCAACGGCTTTGGCGCAGCCGCCGGGATGCCACTACCCGCCCAGAACCAGGACCAGCCAATTTCGTCTATGCCGAGGCAGACCTTCTGCCAGCGCGTCGGCACGCAGCTCATGTGCAACACGTTCAACTGAGACATCTGGTAGCCGCCGCAGGCTGCAGGCATCCCGGAGTACGTCGGCGTAACGAACCGCGCACGGGATCGTCATCGAGTCTCGGCCGCGGCAGGTTAGAAGCCGCCGCCAAACAGCTCTTCAGCGAAGCTTGTTATCCAATCCTGGCCATGTCCGGTCCTGTACACACGCTGTACGCCGCTCGTACAATCCATGACCGTCACAACCCCGCGTATGGGCTCAAGGCCCGCCGGAATGTCTTCGGCCGAGGATATTTTGAACTCTTCAGGAAAGCGGTGGTAATCGCGCACCACGGCTTCGAAATCCTGAAGTTCGTCGGACGGAATCGCAACCTCGCTCATGGAGCACTCCCATCAAAGCAGATCAACCAACGGTCCAGGGGAAGGCCCATGCGCACGGACAGGCGCGCGCTCCGGCAACTTCTGATATGAGAACAGCGCGTTCAAATACAAGTGTCTCCCTCGGGCGGCCCCTAATTTCCGCCTGCCCTCCAAAAGGCCGGCTACTGGACACGCCAACACTTCGTAATGAACCTCCGATGTCGCGTCAAAGCCCGGCAGGGCATGCTCGATGAGATGGCGAGCATTGCAAGGGATTCTCGTTCTCTTATTGGTCGGGGCCGGTGTCGTTGCGCCTCGGTTAGGCCTCATGTTGAAGCTTGAGCCGCCGTCAACAGGCGCGCTCACCGGTGCTCTGATCGGCGGCGCGGCGACAATGTTGGGCGCTTTGCTCACAAGCCTTCATGCCAGTGCTGACAAAAGGTCCTCCGACGCAGCACGCCACAGCGCGATTAAAGCCCTCATAACCGCTGAACTAGTCAACGTAGCCGCCAGCTACGTTGAACTCCAGCGAACAGTGAGCGTTGCTCGGAGGGCGATATCGGCCGGCGTACCGGTCCCGACACCGCTCGTTCTGCCGAATGCTGCCCCACGATCGATGCCATTTACGTCCGCCTTGGGCACTGAGTTGCTTATCCTCTCTTCGCAGGAACTCGACGTCCTCGGCACTTTGAACTCGAATACCGCGTTGACCCAGAGCCAGATTCGAGACCTTCCCGAAAGAGGCGGGTTCGTCGGGTGGGTAGCCGTAACCAACCTGAGCCAAGTAGTGGCCCACGACATGGAGATTGTAGCCCAAGCATTCGAACGGTTTGCACCAACGCGGAGGTTGGCAATTGAGGGGCGAGACCCCGAACCTGCGGCAGCATTGCTGCGACGGCTCGCTGCCGAACTCATTGGTAGAAATGATCATCCCGCTGCGGTGTGACGCCGATTGCAGAATTCAAGACTTATGCAAGGAAATCAGGGCGCTGAAAAGAAAGGGCTTTTCCTTTGCATAAGTTACCGACACAATGAGGCATGAAATACGGATACGCGCGAGTCTCGACGGATGGCCAGAGTGTTGATGCCCAGGTGCGCCAACTGACCAAGGCCGGATGCAAGAAGGTGTTCCGCGAGACAGCGAGCGGCGCCAAGACCGACCGCAACCAGCTCCGCCGCGCGCTCGACCAGCTCGACGCCGGCGACGTGCTGATGGTGACCAGGCTCGACCGCCTGGCCCGCTCGACGCGGGATCTCCTGAATACCCTCGCTACCATCACCGACCGCAAGGCCGGTTTCCGGTCGCTCGGTGACACGTGGGCGGACACCACCACGGCACACGGCCGCCTGATGCTGACTGTCCTTGGCGGGCTGGCGGAGTTCGAGCGCGAGCTTATCCGCGCGCGCACGGGCGAAGGCCGCGCCCATGCCAAGGCGAACGGCAAGAGCCTTGGCCGACCGTTCAAGATGACCGCGCACCAGAGGAAGGAAGCGATTGTCCGACGCGAGAGCGGGGAGCTACTGACGGAGATTGCCCGCAGCTACAACGTCAGCGCGGCGACGATTTCGAGGTTGTCGGCATGACGGTCACCGCAAGCCGACAGGCATAGGCCAAGGAAAATGGAACTCGGAAACTTCGGCAAGCACACTATTCTTACGGGAGCCGGGTGGTCGCAGAATTGGGGCGCTCGCTTGGCAGCGGATGTTTGGCAACTTCTTATGGACAATCCAGCAATTGCCCAAAGGGATCGTCTTCGAGCGCTACTTCTGGAAGAAGACTCATTCGAAGCGGCCCTTGCGAAGGTCCAAAATCCGCCATTTACCACCGACGATCTAGAGCGCTTCGAGCGTGCTTTGATTGAGGCGTTTGTTTCGATGGATCGGGCCATGACACCCGATGATTTCCTATCGATACCATTCACTAATAGGGTGCAAGAATTATTGTTCCGCTTTGCCGGACGGCGTGACCAGGGAGTCGACACCGGTTATCTTTTTACGCTCAATCAAGACCTCTTTTTTGAAAGATACCTCTTCAACGACCATGTCTACAATGCGCCCGCGCCATCGTTGCCTGGCATTCGAATCACGCCAGGCGTATCAATATTCAACAGCCTGACCGGCCCGTATTCCGAACAGTTCATCATGTGTCCGATCACAGACACAGCCGTACAGTCAAATCTGCGCGGGCAAACGAACGTCATCAAACTGCATGGGTCATTCAATTGGCGCACGCCAGATGCCCGAAGCCTTATGGTGGTAGGAACCGAGAAAACCAGACAGATCGCAGGCGTGCCGTTGCTTGCGTGGTACTCCGATGTGCTGAAAGCGGTACTTTTCTCCGGCGATGTCCGCTTGATGATTGTCGGCTACGGTTTTGGTGATGAATATATCAACGCGACTATAGCAGAGGCTATCGAGAGCTATGGCCTCAAGGTTTTCATCTGGGGCAGAGGTTCCAATCTGAAAGACCGCATTCTCGCCGCACCGCACGGGTCGGCGATATGGAAAGGACTCTTGAGCACTGTCACGCAGCCGATGAGAGAGGTGTTCCCGCCCAGCCAGGAGATAAGTGAAGAATATCAACGCATCCGGCGTGTGTTCGTTAACGATCAAACCATTTGGTGAAGGCGAGACCTCTGTATCGCCACGGCAGACCCCATGTCCTTGATGGTCGTCGCCGTCTACGACTTTCCATATAGCCGATTCTGCCGCACGAAAAAGGCCCGCCGTGTTTCCATGGCAGGCCCATTTCCTTGACGGTCATCGCCTTCCCAGGCTGCACCGTGCAAGCAGCTTAATCCCGTCGCCCCGAGTCGCAAGCTGAAAATTTCCTTGTGCAAATATCCCGCGGCGAGCGCGAGAGGTGCGAGACCTCTCGCCGCGCCGCAAAGCGGCGCACTTGCAACACACTCCGGGCAAGTCTTACCGCGACTTCGCAAGATGTTCTCGACAGGAATCGCCTAATGCGGCACGCTAGACGACGGCGCACGACTGATTCGAGTCGTGGCGTCATGTCGTCAACTTTCTGGAGAACCAACCACCCAGAAGCAGCAAAGCCCGCCTTGGAGGGCGGGCCTTACATCCGGCCGAGGGCCGGGGAAACTCTGGTGTCTCGACAACCCAGAATTTCCCCCAACTCAGGCCGCTAGTCAAGCGAAAACCCTGTTTTCGCTAGCGGGCGGTTTTGCGCCGATTTCCGGCCCCTCTGCGGCGGGCTGCAACCGAAAGGAGCAGTCCCATGCGTAGCTTTGCCCAATGCCTCCCCTCTTTGCCTGGCTTTGAGGGGCCGAAGACCTATGCCGCCTGGCCCGTGTGGTCGGGCAGCACCACTGCGGACATCCGCTTTCAGCCGATGCCGAAGAAAGCAGCCGTGCGCCTATGGCACCGCGCGCGCGACTTCGACCGGAGAACCAGGCGCAAGGATCACCACGGCGGGGCTTTGGGGCACGCCGCCTTGCAGGTGCTGCACACGCTGATCTTCGATTTTCTGAATTACCGCAGCGGCCGGCTCGACCCGTCGCACGCGGCGATCGCCCGCAAGGCGAATGTGTGCGCGCGCACGGTTGCCACGGCGCTACAACGGCTCAAGGCGGCGGGCGTGCTCAATTGGGTGCGCCGCTGCGCGGAGAGCTGGCAGGACGGCCGCTTCGTGCTGGCGCAGGAGACGAACGCCTATGCCGTGCTGCCGGATACGCAGTGGCGGGGCTACACGCCGCCGCCGGAGCCGCCGGCACCGATGCCGGGCACCTGGGGCGATCACCCTCCCCTGCCCTGTGTGCTGGTTCAGGCGAGCGCGGAGCGGCAGGACGGAGCCGACATGCGGCGCATGATCCAGATCCTCGAAAGCGATCCGGGCGACGAGCTGGCCCGTGTGCTGGCGAGGCTTGGCCGCGTCGTGCCCCAGGGGAATCTTCAATGATTTACCGGACTGCACACCGTGCAAAGAAACATTTCCGCAATGCTTTCTCCCTGATTACATGACCTGACGAAGCCCAACAGGCAGGAAAATACGGAGCGCGCCTTTGGCGCGCATAGAGTCTTATTGCCTCGGGGGCGCTTCGCCCCCCAAACCCCCCGAGGATATTTGAACAAGGAAACTGCAAGTTGGAGGCCAAGCCGGAGAGCGAGTCTCTGCCCTGGCCGTCAGGGGTTTGTCGGCCGCCGCGAGGTGTGACGGACACGCAAGATCACGACGACATCCCCCTCGATGCGGTAACGAATGATATAGGGGTAAGAGGTCACCAGCTCGCGCATGTTGGTGCCCGGAACACGGCGGCCCCGTTCCGGGAAATGCACCAGGCCGTCGCCTTCCTTGAGCAAGGTTTCCGCGACGTGCGTCGCCGCACGAGGATTGAATTGCACGAGGTAATCGTAAGCGCTGGTGATTCCGTCCAGCGCAGGTTCAGTCCAGACAACACGCATGGATCAGGCGCGCGGCGGCGGAATTCTTTCGCCCTTTGCCAGTTTCGCAAGCCACTCTCTCACCCGGTCATGGGGAACGAAGCGGCCGGCCTTGTATGCTGCCCACGCTTCGGCATCGAGACGCGCCTCGTGAGCTTCGTCCGGCGGTATGTCGAAAATCGATTGGGTCTCGGTTTCAGCCATGGGCACCTTCCTACACCCCGGATTGTAGCAGAATTCGGGGCAGTTTACAGCAAGGTCGTGCCACGGTGCTCGGTCGCCTCAAAAGGTGGCTCCTCGCCATGCTCGCGCCCCCTCCCCTGCGACGCTGCGCGTGGGCTCCGGTGCCGCCGCGTGAAGAACGCGGCGCTTTTGACCCGCCCTGCGCGCCGCAGCCGCCAGATAGACGTCGGGACGAAGGGCGTCCCTTGAACGTCAACCCGATGCCTCCAGCGCGGGTCGAACAAAGGGCATTTGGGGCGGAAAGCTAGCAAGATGAATTGCTAGCAAGTCTGCAAATGCGTTGTGCTGGCAACCCAGATACGCTAGCAACTATGCAACTCATCGAAGCGAGTTGCCATTTTGCCTGATTGCTAGCAAGGTTGCAAATACCATGAAAACCGTTGTCATCGTCAGCCAGAAGGGAGGCACCGGCAAAACCACGCTGGCCGTCCACCTCGCGACCGCGTTCGAGCGTGAGGGTAAGCCCGCCGTCATCATCGACCTCGATCCGCAGGCAAGCGCGGCGGTATGGGGTGACTTGCGGAAGGCGGAGGGGCCGGCCGTGCAATCGGTGCAATCGGCAAGGCTTGGCGTCACCCTCAAAGCCGCCGCCGATGCCGGGGCCGATCTCGCCATCATCGACACGCCAGCCCGGAGCGAGAACACGGCGCTTGACGCCTTGCGGGCGGGCGACCTGGCGCTCATGCCTTTTCGTCCCGGCCTGTTCGATACAGCCGCCATGAGCTTCACCGCCAACCTGTTGAAGCTCACCGGCAAGCCGGGATTCGTGGTGTTCAGCCAAATTCGTGCGCCCACCAATGCCGCGCAGCTTGCGGACGTGACCGAAGCGGCGACCGGCTACGGCCTGAGCGTTGCCCCCGTTCTGATCCACTGGCGCACCGCCTATGAAAAGTGTTTGCCCGGCGGGGTGACGGCTCAGGAAGACGAGCCGAAAGGCAAGGCGGCGGGCGAGATCGCCGAGCTTTCCCGCTGGCTTCAGACTGTGCTGGCAAAATGACTTGTAGCGTTGCTAGCAATATGATTTGCTGACATGATGCTTTGTAACGTTGACGACAGGAGACAGGGACAATGGCGGAGCGGCGCAGCATAGCGGGCGCGCTCAGGGCAGCGGCGCAGGGTGCGGCCCCGGAACCGGCAGAGAGGCCGACCCCGCCGCCGGAGGCAGGTCAGGCCCGGCCATATCGGGCACGGACACGGGAGGGCAAGAAGATGATTGCCGCCCCGGTTGACCCCGCAGCGCGGCAGACGTTGAAGGTTCTGGCCGCCGAGCTTGACCGGAAGGCGGAAGACCTGATCCGGGAAGCGCTGCGGGATTTGTTCGTGAAGTACGGGAAGCCGGGCGTGGTCTAAGCAGAGATTCGTGGCTTGGCCAACGGAACCACCGTGCGTTCGGCATTGAGTTCATCCACGGCCTGGTGGATTGCGCGGTCGAGTGCGTCAATGTCGGTGAAGGTCTGATGGGCGAGGTGAAA
>Ga0307373_10008037_pt1 | contig 16217 bp, 14 predicted proteins | sample OX2MG_FD_202534 | JGI IMG/M metagenome (GOLD analysis project Ga0307373, IMG submission 202534) | Soil microbial communities from Risofladan, Vaasa, Finland - OX-2 | ecosystem: Environmental > Terrestrial > Soil > Coastal area > Acid sulfate soil | place: Finland: Risofladan, Vaasa | collected... | reverse complement strand
CTTCAGGACCGCCACGATCTGTTCGACAGTGAATCGTTTGTGTTTCACGGCAAATCTCCCTTCCTGGGTATCAGATTTTGCCGGAAACTAACCTTCGGAGTGGTTCAAAAATACCGGGGCCGATCAGTGTGCCCGTTGGCGTCCGTGATGCTGGTCAGGTTGTTTTCGGTGTCGTAGCCGTACTGCGTGACGTTACCGGCCGCGTCGGTCACGCTGGTCAGCCGGTCGGCGTCGTCATAGGCGTAGGTGGTCGTTTTGCCATTCTGGTCGGTCATCGAGGTACGCCGGCCGCGGTAATCGTAGCCGAAGCTGGCGGTCGATTGGTCGGGATACGTAATCTGCGTCAGGCGGTTTCCGGCATCGTAGGTGAAGGTCGTCACATGCGGCATGGGGTCCGTAATACTGGTACGGTTGCCACGCGAATCGTAGCCGTAGCTCGTTATGTTGTTCTGTGGATCCGTAATGGTCGCGATGTAGCCCTGCGGGGTATACGCCATCGTCGTGATGCGCCCGAGCGGATCGGTGATTTGCGTTAGCTCGCCCAATGCGTTGTACGCGAAATGTGTGACGCTAGCGGCCGTGCTCCAGAAACCACAGCAAGGTCTGTCGCACCGTACCCAACTCCACGAATTTGCGAAAGATGAGAAGGATGGCCTGTTGCACGCGCAAATCAGGATCTTTTTCCAGACGTTGGTCTTCCGTCTTGATGTAGCCAACCGGTGCCGCCTGGATCAGCTCGCCGCGCCGTGCTTTCTCACGGCGCGCTTCCACCGAACGTTGCCGCAGCAAATCCAATTCGTACTCATTCAAGCTGACCTTGAGGCCGAGCAAGAGTCGATCGTTACTCAGCCTGGGGGCGTACACCATCTCCTGATCGATCAGCACCGTGTCGACCACGCGGCACACCTCCACCAACTGCTGCCACTCGCGGCTGTTGCGGGCAAAGCGGGAAACTTCGCGAGCCGCGACAGCTCCCACTTTGCCCAAGCAGACCTCAGCAACCATGCGCTCGAATCCGGCCCTCGTGACGCTCCCTGAAGCAGATCTTCCCAAGTCCTCGTCCACGACTTCGATCTCGTGCCATCCCAGTTGATGCAGACGCTCCTCCATGGCGTACTGCAGCTTCTGACTCTCCAGGTTGTGGATCACTTGGTAGGGCGAGGACTGGCGAATATAAAGAATCGCTTTCCGGGCCAGGTGCTGCGGCCTGATCTTGTCACTCATCGCTCACCTCCGGTCTGGTGACCGTTGAGCTGTGATGCAGGTATTCCTTCAGCATCCTGGCCAGCAGTCGGACGATTTCCTGCCGCACTTCTGCTGGCAACTCGGGGAGCTTCGCTGGAGGAGAAAACAACCTGCCTTGACGGGTTCTGGACAGAGCCGGCTTGCGCATCAGCATCTCCTGAACTGCTGGAATGATGCTGCGCTTGTATCACGCTCCGTTCCTTCGGTCCCGTCGCCGCCGAAAGCAGATGCCGCAGAGCCAACAGGGCGGCACAATCTACGTGCGGCAACTCGGGCGGTTTCATCCGACCACACGCGCGTGAATCGAACATCCACTCCGGAATCTCCAGGGCAGGAAATCCCTTGAGATCATCGCGCACGCACTGCAGAACAATATAGCCCGTTCTGTGTGCCTCGCCACGAATCAACACGCGTTGCCCGTGCCACGGATGCGAACGGTATATTACTTCTCGAGAATCGGTTTTATGGGTGTTTCGTACGTCGGTTGTACAACGAAGATCGGCCCCATCTCGCGCTCAAGGGAAAGACGCCAGCTGAACGAGTTCGCGAACTCGTTCAGCCATCTACACCTGTAAAGGATCTCTCTTGACTAATACAGCTCATGCCCGCTAACGCAAATACAAGAAAGGGCTTTTTATGAATAGTGAGAGAAACCAATTGTCAATTACGCGTTAAAGGGATTGGCAGGAGTCTTCAAGGATGAATGCTGTCCAAAACCGAACAGTTTCCATGTCAGTGATCAGTCACAGTTCAGTTGAGCCTTCGCGTGACCGCCGGATAAGGATGACGGGTAGTCGTGGATTACAACGATCGCTTAACTGGAACCTTTTCTGCCCCCCTTCCTGCCCGCCGCACTAGCGGTCGTGGTCGCGGTGGCCATAGCGATCACGCGCGGGGAGACGGCCGCAGGGCTCCAATTGTCGTAATCCGCCCAGCGAGGAAGCTCCCGCAGCCCGCTGGCATTTCTATCAAGGGTCACGAACGTCCGGGCTGGATGCGGAAGTCAAACAACGAAACGACAGGGGAGACAAACAAGTGAGCAACACGCGCCCCGCTGACGCGCCCTTGTCATCCCTGATCACTAGATCGCTCACGATGTGCCCCAAAACGGAAAGCTGTAGTGATGAATCGTTCTGTAACGGGCTGAGATTGCACGGAATCGAAAGGGAAGAAAAGCAAAACGCGTCGCATGAAACCGTGATTTCCACGGCGGCCAGCCGGTCTGCGGTCCGCGTCATTCGCACGGACGAGGAATACATGATCGCCAAAGCGGTTTGCTCATTCTTGGTCTTCGATGAAACGGGAGAACTGAGCCATGAAAACGAACACACTCATGCCTGAACAGCTCCATAAGAAACCCGGCGCGGTGAACAAAAATGACTTAACAATGGAAACCACCACACTCACTCCGGAACTCCTCCACAAGATGAATGCCTACTGGCGCGCCGCCAACTACCTGTCGGTCGGGCAAATTTATCTCTACGATAATCCGCTGCTGAAGGAGCCGCTGAAACTGTCGCACGTGAAGCCGCTGGTGGTCGGACACTGGGGTACGACGCCGGGCCAGAACTTCATTTATGTTCACCTGAACCGTGTCATCAAGAAGTATGACCTCGATATGTTTTACATCGCTGGGCCCGGGCACGGTGGCCCCGCGATTGTGGGAAACGTTTATCTCGAAGGCACCTGGAGCGATATTTATCCTAACGTTACTCAAGACGAAGCCGGAATGAAGGAGTTATTCAAGCAGTTCTCGTTTCCTGGCGGAATTTCGAGTCACGTTGCGCCGACAACGCCGGGGTCGATTCATGAAGGTGGTGAGCTGGGATACTCGCTCAGCCACGCCTTCGGGGCGGCGTTCGACAATCCCGATCTGATCGTTGCCTGCATCATCGGCGACGGCGAAGCGGAAACGGCCTCGTTGGCAACCTCATGGCAGTCCAACAAGTTTCTCGACCCGATTACCGACGGAGCGGTCTTGCCGATCTTGCACCTCAATGGCTACAAGATCAGCAATCCAACCGTCCTCGCCCGCATCGAGCATGAGGAATTGGAACAATTTCTGCGAGGCTGCGGCTGGACGCCCCACTTTGTCGAAGGGGATGAGCCGGAAAAGATGCACGAACTCATGGCCACAACCTTGGAAACGGCCATCGAGGACATCCGGCAAATCCAGAGTAACGCACGGACCAAGAACGACAGCACTCGGCCGCGCTGGCCAATGATCGTCCTCAAGTCACCCAAGGGCTGGACTGGCCCGAAGGTAGTGGATGGATTGCAAATCGAGGGCACTTTCCGAGCGCACCAAGTGCCGCTCCTGGTCGATTCCGACCATCCCGATCATGTCAAACAGCTTGAAAGCTGGATGAAGAGCTACAAACCCCAGGAGTTGTTCGATAGGAAGGGGCAACTCATCCCCGAATTGGCGGAGCTAGCGCCGAAGGGCGACCGGCGCATGGGCGCTAATCCGCACGCCAACGGCGGAATTCTGCTACGCGACCTGCGCATGCCGGACTTCCACATCCACGCCGTGAATGTCCCTTCGCCCGGCGCCGTTAACGGCCAGGATACGCTCGTGCTAGGTAATTTCCTGCGGGATGTAGCCAAGCTAAATGAGGATCAGCATAATTTTCGAGTCTTCGGGCCCGATGAAACCGTCTCGAATCTTCTGGGCGCGGTCTTTGAAGTCACCGACCGTCAGTGGGACGCCCGAAAAGTAAAAAATGATGAATTCCTCGCGCCCGCCGGGCGTGTGCTGGATTCGATGCTCAGCGAGAACCAGTGCGAGGGGTGGCTCGAAGGATATCTGCTCACCGGGCGGCACGGACTGTTTAACAGTTATGAGGCCTTCATTCGCATCATCGATTCGATGTTCAGCCAGCACGCCAAGTGGCTGAAGGTATGCCTGGAACTGCCCTGGCGCCGGAAGATTTCTTCGCTGAACTATCTGCTCGCCTCCCATGTCTGGCAGCAGGATCACAATGGCTTCACGCACCAAGATCCAGGCTTTCTCGACCACGTCATCAACAAGAAGGCGGATATCGTGCGCGTTTATCTTCCGCCTGATGCCAACTGCCTGCTGTCGGTTTTCGATCACTGCTTGCGCAGCCGGAATTACGTCAACGTGGTGGTTGCAGGAAAGCACGCTCTGCCGCAATGGCTGACCATGGACGCCGCGGTTGTTCATTGCACCGAAGGAATTGGCATCTGGCAATGGGCCAGCAACGACCAGAATGCCGAGCCGGACGTGGTGATGGCCTGCTGCGGTGACACGCCCACACTCGAGATTTTGGCTGCCGTTTCCATCCTCCGCGAGCATTTGCCCGAACTCAAAATCCGGGTCATTAACGTCGTTGACCTCATGAAGCTGCAGTCTTCGAGCGAGCACCCGCATGGATTGACCGAAACGGACTACGATTCGCTTTTCACCAAAGATAAACAGATCATCTTCGGCTTTCATGGGTATCCATGGCTTGTCCATCGGCTGACCTACCGTCGCGCCAATCGTAACCTTCACGTCCGGGGCTACAAGGAAGAAGGCACCATCACAACCGCTTTTGACATGCGGGTTCAGAACGACTTGGACCGGTTCCACTTGGTACAAGACGTGGTCGATCGCCTGCCGCACTTGGGCACCAAGGGCGCTTACCTGAAACAGCTGATGCAGGACAAACTCATCGAGCACAAGCACTACATCGACAAGCACGGTCAAGACATGCCGGAAATCCGGGACTGGAAGTGGCAGCCGTGAGCATGAGATTGACGACGACTGCGCAGGCGGCGGCTGGGGTAAACGATCCTCTGCCAATGGATGCAAGCAAGGTACAACACGCCTCTCAAACTCAGCTGTATCCGCTCCGCTTTGAACCGATCTACCAGTATCGGCTCTGGGGCGGTCGGCGTTTGGCAGACGTACTCTCGGCTCCGCTTCCTGGCAGTGGCCCCATCGGCGAAGCTTGGGTACTCAGCGACCGCGACGATCATCCGAGCCGCGTAGCCGATGGGTGGCTTAAAGGGCAGACCATCAGCCAATTGTTGAAGCGGTTTCCGGAGCAATTGTTGGGAAAAAGGGCCGGGCGCTTTCGCCGATTCCCGCTGCTGCTGAAGTTTCTCGACGCGCGTGAAATGCTGTCGGTCCAGGTACATCCCCCAGATGCGCGTGAGGATCTGCTGCCGGCGGGAGAGACCGGAAAAACCGAGGCTTGGGTTGTGCTGGAAGCGGGGAAAGAGAGCCGCGTGTACGCGGGAATGAACCCAGGAACCACTGCAACCGATCTGCAGAAGTCGCTCGCAAAGGGAACGTTGGCGGACCATCTTCTGTGCTTCACGCCGAAACCAGGTGATGGCATTTTCTTGCCGGCTGGGACGGTTCACTCTCTGGGCGACGGCGTGGTCGTGTTCGAGGTTCAAGAGAATAGCGACGTGACATTTCGATTGTACGACTGGGGACACGTTGACGCAAAAACTGGTCACCCGCGGGCAGTCCAGGTCGAACAAGCTCTTGCTTGCATTGATTTCGCTCACGGCACGGGCGGTTTGGTCGCGCCCGTGGTAGAGGCGACGAAGCCAATCGAGCGCGAGAGACAATTTCATTGTGAACACTTCTCGTTGTGGCGGCTGCGGGGCCGTTCGCCATTTACCGTCGGCGCCAAGGATGTGGCGCGTGTGATTGTGTGCATCGAGGGCGCGGGACAGATCGAGCATGCTGACGCCATTTATGCTGTTCGTAAAGGAAACGTAATGCTCTTGCCGGCCGTGGTTGGACCATGCGTCTTTCGACCGAGTAGTGCGGTGAACCTGCTGGAAATTGCGTTGCCGGAATAAATCCAGGCCGGTCAGGAAGCCCACGGATCGCGGACTTCTTTGCGGCCGCGAGGGCCAGGGGTGCAAGCATCGTGAAAAAGCTAATTGTTTTTGATCTGGACGGCACGCTTGCCGAAAGCAAATCAGCGCTCGATGGTGAAATGGCGGCACTGTTGCACGACCTTCTCGGCGTCGTGAAAGTTGCCGTGATTTCCGGAGGCGACTGGCCGCAATTTGAAAAGCAACTGCTCTCCAATCTTCCCCATGACGAACGCCTGGTGAATCTCTCTCTTCTCCCTACCTGTGGAACGAAGTTCTTTCGATATTCAGGGGACTGGAAAAAGATCTATTCGGAAGATTTCACGGCGGACGAAAAAACGAAAATCATCAGTTCTTTGAACAAGGCGGTCGCAGTAGCCGGCTTCAAAGTCGAAAAGACCTGGGGAGAGGTAATTGAAGACCGGGGGAGCCAGATAACATTTTCCGCGTTAGGACAGCAAGCTCCCTTGGAGGAAAAGAACAAATGGGACCACGACTTCGCCAAGCGGAAGAAGATCAAGGCGATTCTCGACCCTTTGATTCCCGGGTTCTCCGTGCACTTGGGTGGTGCGACATCGGTGGATGTGACCAAACCGGGCATCGACAAAGCCTACGGCATTGAGAAGCTCCGGGACATCTTAGGCATTTCGGTGAAGGAAATGATTTTCATTGGCGATGCCTTATTTGCCGGAGGGAACGACTATCCCGCGGAAGAGGCAGGCGTTGTTTCTATTCCAGTGCGAGGTCCCAGTGAGACCAAGCCGGTCACCGAAGCGATCATCGCTTGTTTAGAGGGCGATCACGCCGCGTGACCTTGTGAAGGATTTGATGAGTGGATTCACGCTAAAACGCCTGGGAATGATTATGGAACCCGAGCCTGGCAACCCTCAGGAGATTGAAGGCGTCTTGAACCCGGCTGCCGCTCGTGGCCTCGATGGCGCGCTCTACCTATTTCCACGGTTGGTGGCGCGCGGCAATTACTCGCGCATCGGCATTGCGCGAGTGCGCTTCAATGAAGCCGGTGATCCTATGGGTGTCGAGCGGCTCGGTATTGCGCTGGAGCCGGAAGCCGATTACGAGCGGCGGCCCGATGGTGGCGGTGGCTGCGAGGATCCCCGTATCACTTTCGTGGAACCTCTCCAACGCTACATCATGACTTACACCGCATTTTCGCCACAGGGGCCGCGGATCGCCTTAGCCTCATCAGCGGACCTCTTCCGTTGGAAGCGTCTAGGACTCGCGACATTTGGTCCGTACCACGGCATCGAATTCGGCGACGTGGACGACAAGGACGCCAGCCTTTTCCCCATCGCTATTCCCAATCCTTCCGGAGATCCGGAACTGGCCGTCCTCCACCGTCCGCTTCTTGCCGGCACTCGCCCGGAGGAAACCGCCTGGCAGTCCGCGTCCCGCGACGTGGATCTCGATCGGGAGAGCATCTGGATTTCCTATTGCCCTATGGTTCGTGAACGCCACGAAGTAAATCACTTCGGCCAATTCACTTCGCATCACCGCCTGGCCGCTCCGGTTGCGCCCTGGGAGCGGCTGAAAATTGGCGGCGGCACTCCGCCGTTACTAACGCGGCATGGTTGGCTAATCATTTATCACGGTGTGAAGGAAATGGCGGAGCCAAGCAGCGATCGCCATCCGCTGTGCTACTCGGCCGGGGCGATGGTGCTTTCGAAGGAGCATCCGCAGTCGATTCGTTATCGTTCGGCGGAGCCAGTCTTGACGCCGGTGTCGGCGCAAGAGCGCGGCGGGACCGTCGCCAACGTCGTGTTCCCTACGGGCATCGACCGGCGCGACGATCTCGGTAAGCCAGACCGCATCGACGTCTACTACGGGATGGCTGACAGCCGCATTGGCGTAGCACGCCTCGACGTGCCGGAGATCCTGCCCCCAGGAGGAGCGGCCGACCCGCCAGGAGCAAGGGTGTAACGGTTCCGATTTCAGGAACTCAAAACAATGAATGAGACTTCGTCAACACCGCTTGTCCATCGGTTCGCCGAGGTGCCGCTGGACTGAAACTCGGTGGAAGCAAAAGGAATAGAAAGGATAGCCACTATGAAACCAAACGGCGATCAGCCCAAGGCTTCCGAACCGAAGGCGGGGTCCAAGCCCAATGCGCCCGACCCGAAAGACGATCTGAAAACCCTCCCCCTGCCGGAAGTGGAGAACAAATTGGGGTCATCGCCGAACGGCCTCAGCCAAGCCGAAGTCCAGAAGCGGCTGGCGCAATACGGGCCTAACGAGATCGCGGAAAAGAAAACCAACGTATTCCTGAAGTTCCTCAGCTATTTCTGGGGTCCCATTCCGTGGATGATCGAAGGGGCGGTGATTTTGTCGGGAGTCGTCCGGCACTGGCTCGATTTCTTCATCATTCTCTTTCTGCTTTTATCCAACGCTGTGGTGGCATTTTGGGAGGAACATCAGGCGGGCAATGAAATTGCCGCGTTGAAGGCCAAGCTGGCGATCAGGGCCAAGGCGCTGCGAGATGGAAAGTGGATTGAACCGAAGGTAGCTGAACTGGTGCCCGGCGACGTCATCCGTCTGCAGCTGGGGGACATCGTGCCAGCGGATGCGCGCGTGCTGGCGGGGGATTCGATTGAGGTAGACCAGTCGGCGTTGACAGGCGAATCCTTGCCCGTCACCGCCAAACCTGGCGGGGCCGTATTTTCGGGTTCAATTATCAAGCGCGGCGAAACCAACGCGATGGTGTACGCCACCGGTACCCACACTTACTTCGGCAAGACTGCGGAACTGGTGCAGGGCGCTCACACCGTCAGCCATTTCCAGCGTGCCGTGCTGAAGATTGGTAATTACCTGATTATTCTCGCAGTGGTTCTGGTGGCGGGGATTGTCACCATCGCGCTCTTCCGTCACGATCCTACGCTCAATACATTGGAATTCGCTCTAGTGCTTCTGGTGGCCGCGATCCCCGTGGCCATGCCCACAGTGCTATCGGTGACCATGGCAGTCGGCGCACGCCTGCTGGCGAAAAAGCAAGTGGTTGTGACGAGGCTGGCGTCGGTCGAAGAACTGGCTGGCGTCGACGTACTGTGCTCGGACAAGACCGGTACCCTGACCCAGGACAAGCTGACGTTGGGCGATCCCTTCTGCGTGAACAATATTCCTGCTGACCAAGTCATTCTCTGGGCCGCACTGGCTTCGCGCGTCGAAGATAAGGACACCATCGACTTGGCCGTCATCGGCGGCGTGAAGGACGACAAGGCGTTAAAGGGCTTTCAGGTACTCCATTTCCAGCCGTTCGATCCCGTGCATAAGCGCACCGAAGCTACGGTAAAAGGCTCGGACGGAAAACAGTTCTACGTGGCGAAGGGAGCGCCACAGGTGATTCTGGGAATGGCGACCAACGCCGGCGAAGTCAAGCCCGCCGTCGAGAAAGCCGTCAACGAATTCGCCGGGCGCGGCTTCCGTTCCTTGGGCGTGGCCCGAGCGGATCAGGAAAATAAGTGGCAGTTTGTTGGCGTGTTGCCCATGTTCGATCCGCCGCGCGAGCAGGCCAGAGCAACCATCGCGAGCGCGGGTGAGATGGGCGTGAAGGTCAAGATGGTTACGGGCGATCAATTGGCCATCGCCCGGGAAACAGCAAAACAACTAGGGATGGGCACGAACATCCTGGATGCCACCGTATTACACGACAAACAAAAGAAGGCCGAGACGGCGGAGGCCATCGAAAAAGCGGACGGCTTCGCCCAAGTATTCCCCGAAGACAAGTACAACATTGTCGACGTTTTGCAGAAGCACGGCCACTTCGTCGGGATGACCGGCGATGGCGTGAACGACGCCCCGGCCCTTAAAAAGGCAGACTGCGGCATCGCGGTTTCCGGCGCGACCGACGCGGCGCGCTCGGCGGCGTCGATCGTGCTGCTGGCGCCCGGGCTATCCGTAATCATCGACGCGATCAAGGAAAGCCGGAAAATCGTTCAGCGGATGAACAGCTATGCGATCTACCGCATTGCTGAAACGCTGCGCGTTTTGTTGTTCATGACGCTGGCGATCCTGGTCTTTAACTTCTACCCGGTGACTGCGGTAATGATCGTGATGATCGCGGTGCTCAACGACGGCGCCATCCTATCCATCGCGTATGACAAGGTTCATTACAAGAACAAGCCCGAAGCCTGGAACATGCGCCTGGTACTCGGGATCGCCACCGTGCTGGGCCTCGTCGGTCCCGTGGCTGCCTTCGGCCTGTTTTACCTTGGCGACCGCGTATTTCACCTTGGCCATCCCCAACTTCAAACGCTGATGTACCTGCTGCTGTCGGTGGCCGGGCATTTGACGATTTTCCTGACGCGTACGCGCGGTCCGTTCTGGTCCATCCGTCCGGCGCGAATTCTATGGATGGCGGTGCTTGGCACGCAAGCGGTAGCGACTCTGATTGCGGTTTATGGGCTGTTTATGACGCCACTCGGCTGGAAGTTGGCGGGCTTCGTTTGGGCCTACGCTCTTGTTTGGGCCCTCGTAACTGACCGTGTGAAATTGCTCGGCTATCGGATTTTTGGTTCTGCCAAAGCTGATAGGCCACAGCCTGAAGCCAAGGCCGAGCCAAAGCCCGACGCCAACGCGGAACTGACCTCTGAACCGGAGGCGGAGCCGAAACCCGAAGCTAAAGCTGAACCAAAGCCTGAGGCCAAAGCCGAGTCTAAACCCAGTGCCAATGCAACGGCCGACTTGACGCCGCAGATCGCCAAACGAGCTTATGAGCTCTACGAGGAGCGAGACCGCAAGGGCGGTCGATCTGTTCAGGACTGGGAAAAAGCAGAGCGGGAGGTTCGCAAAGGTGAATCTAAAACGGGATCCAAGGCTGAAGCCAAAGTTGAGCCAAAGCCCGAAGCCAAGGCCGAACCGAAGCCTGAAGCCAAAGCTGAGCCACCGGCTGATTTGAAGCAGCACATGGTCAAGCGAGTCCATGAACTCTACGAGGAGTTGGGGCGTGAGTATGTGCGGGAAGTCGAGGAATGGGAGAAAGCGGATCGGAAGACTCCGGAAACAGAACCCCACAAGTAGCGGCACGAGAACTACGCATCGAACATGGCCGAAGGGATGAAGATGAAGATCAATTCAAAGGATTTCCGTGTCGGGCCCGGAAAGAAGATCAAACTCAAAGAGTGGCCGACGCTGATAAAACCCTTTTGTAAGTCGAAGAAGCGGTATCAAAAGCTTCTCGAAAAACACGTAGAAGAGCTGAGCTCGCTGCAACAACTTCACTACGCATCGGCCCACTTTGCATTGCTGCTGATTTTTCAGGCATCGGACGCTGCCGGCAAGGACGGCTCCATCCGGCACGTTATGTCCGGTGTAAATCCGGAAGGCTGCGAGGTTTTCAGTTTCAAACAGCCGAGTGCGGAAGAATTGAAACATGACTTTCTTTGGCGCACGACGTGCCGCCTTCCCGAACGGGGACGGATTGGGATCTTTAATCGTTCTTACTACGAGGAGGTGCTCGTCGTTCGCGTGCATCCGGAGATTCTCCGCAACCAGGAGCTTCCGGAAGCGTTGCGCGACGAAAAGACCATTTGGAAGGAGCGGTATCGGTCCATCGTGAACTTGGAGGAACATCTCCACCGGAACGGCACCCGGATCGTCAAAATCTTCCTCCACCTGTCGAAAAACGAGCAACGAAAGCGTTTCCTCGATCGCATTGATGAGGCGGACAAAAACTGGAAATTCAGCCTCGCGGACATTCACGAGAGGAAATACTGGAAGCGCTACGTAAAAGCTTACGAGGAGTGCCTGCACGCGACGAGCACGCATCACGCGCCCTGGTACATCGTGCCCGCCGATGATAAGGAGAACGCCCGGCTGATCGTTTCCCGAATTCTTATCGATGCACTCGATGACCTTAAGATGGCGTATCCCAAGACCACCCCGAAACGCCGGCGGGAACTGAAATCTATCGGCAAACTGCTGGCGAAGTAGGATCCGAATTATGCTTCCTTATGTGACAAGTGCTACTAAGTTATACTCGAACCAGATCGATAACCTAATGCCGGAGCCGCATCGCATACGGATGCGAATGGATCCGCGTGGTCGAGCATTCGCCGTGTTGCTACCGACGGCGGCACAACGGACGCGGCTCTTGTTCTTCCACCTCGGCGGCCTAGGTCTGATTCCGCTCGGGATTTTGGACAGCTCCCTCATTCCCGTTCCGGGTACCCTTGATGTGGCGACGATTGTCTTGTCCGCGCGCCAGGAGCAGCTATGGATGTACTACGCCTTGATGGCGACGGCGGGTTCTGTAGTTGGAGGTTTTGTCACCTACCGGCTCGCTCGCAAGGGAGGAAAGGAAGCGCTTGAACGCAGGTTCTCGCACCGGAACGTGGACAAAGTATGCAAGATCTTCGGGCGATGGGGGTTCGGCGCCATTGCAGTCCCCGCCTTGCTACCGCCGCCGACGCCAATGGTTCCCTTTCTGATTGCGGCGGGCGCCATGCAATACCCAGCGGGGAAATTCCTGGCTGCATTCACGATGGGCCGGGTGCCCCGTTACATGATCCTGGCTTACTTGGCCGCACGTTATGGACGACAAATAATTGCGTTCATCGCGCAACACGGACACCCCGTCGTGTTGACCTTCATCGTGGTGCTGATCGCCATTGCCGGCTCGATTGTTTACTTCTGTGCGACACGGAAGAACAAGAATCGAAAGTGAGATAAGGATGGAGAAGGCAGGTGTGGATGAGACGTCCAGTAAGATTCCTGACAGAGTGCTTCGGCGTATTCTTGTTGGGAACGCTGTCGATCGCGAGCCCTTCCTCGTATCCGCGGGAGGCCGTAGCCAAGCAAACGGTGGCTACCGTTCCGCTTGGTTCGTCCGCCGGGGAGGAAAGCAATACGGCCGAACTTTTTGCCAGGATGACCGCGCGCCACCATTGGCAAGAAGCTCATCTGGTTCGGCTCTCCGTGACGCGCACATACAAACTAGAGAACGACAAAGACAAAACGGTCGCTGAAGAAGTGGCGGTCATGGAATACACGGCGCCCGAAACGGAAGCTTTCACAAGCTCCTTCGAAAAAGGCTCGGGATTCGTACTCCACCATGTATTTCAGCGACTTATGAAGGATGAAGAGAGGAGGGTACGAATCAACAAGGACCCAGATAGTTTGCTTACTCCGGGAAACTACACTTTTGAACGGGTTGGGATGGATCGAACCGGCAGCTCTGACTGCACCGTTGTTCACGCGATTCCGAAGCGCAAGGAAACGGATCTCTTTGAAGGAACGATCTGGATCGACAACCGGGACTTCGCCGTCGTGAAAATCACCGGTCATCTTGCCAAGAGCCCTTCGTTTTGGATCAAGCGGGTGGATTTTTCGCGGACCTACCAGAAGATCGACGGGTTCTGGCTTCTCTCGAGAGAAGAAGCGGTTTCAGCCGTCAGGATATTCGGCAAGGAGACGCTGACCGTCGATTACGAGAACTACAGCGTAAATGGATCAGGAGCAGTTCAGTCTCTTTCTTCCCATGAATGTCATGCACGAACCAATCGCCTGTGGCTTCATCTGGCGTCTGCAAAATGCAGTCGTCACGGTTTTGATAGCGAAAGGAGAATCATATGGAATTAGGAATGATCGGATTGGGACGGATGGGAACCAACATGGTGCGGCGCCTTATGAAGGCTGGCCACCGGTGCGTCGTTTACGACCTGCAAGCGGAAAGCGTACAGGCTCTCGCCAAAGAAGGGGCGACCGGGACAACATCGCTCGAAGATTTCGCGAAAAAACTGAAATCGCCTCGCGCCATCTGGATGATGGTGCCGGCCGCGGTAGTCGATCCGACGCTGAAAACCCTCATTCCGCTGCTCGAACGTGACGACGTGGTTATCGACGGCGGCAACTCCTACTACCACGATGACATCCGCCGCGCCGCCGAATTGAAACCGAAGGGCATCCACTACGTGGACGCCGGGACGAGCGGCGGCGTCTGGGGTTCAGAGCGAGGCTACTGTCTGATGATTGGCGGCGATGAAAAGGTCATCCAGCGGATCGATCCCATTTTCGCCGCCCTGGCTCCAAGCATCGAGGAAGCGCCACGCACGCCCGGTCGAGAAAAGTTAGGCGGCACGGCTGAACACGGCTACCTGCACTGTGGCCCGAGCGGCGCAGGCCACTTCGTCAAGATGGTCCACAACGGCATCGAGTACGGCATGATGGCGTCCTATGCGGAGGGCTTGAATATCCTCCGCCACGCCAATGCCGGAAAGCACAAGAGCACCGTCGATGCCGAAACCGCTCCGTTGCGCGATCCCGAGCACTACGCGTACGACCTGAATCTGGCCGACATCGCCGAAGTCTGGCGGCGTGGCAGTGTCATCTCTTCGTGGCTCCTAGACCTAGCCGCCAGCGCGCTCCTCGATAGCCCGGACCTGGCGAAGTTTGCCGGCCGAGTCTCGGACTCGGGCGAGGGACGCTGGACGATTAAGGCGGCCATCGACGAATCCGTTCCAGCCCCCGTCCTCAGTGCCGCACTCTACGAGCGCTTCAGTTCGCGCGGTGAGGACGACTTTGCCGACAAGATGTTGTCGGCTCTTCGTTATCAGTTCGGCGGCCATAAGGAAAAAGCCGCCGCCAAAAAGGGAAATGCCTGATGACCACGTCCCGTTCGGATGCGCTGGTGTTCTTCGGTGTAACGGGCGATCTCGCCCACAAGATGATCTTCCCGGCACTCTACGCGATGGTGAAGCATGGGACTCTGGAGGTCCCGGTAATCGGCGTCGCCTTCCCAAAATGGAGCCTGGAGCGTCTTCATAGGCGCGTCACGGACAGCATAAAGCGCTCAGGTGGGATCGATGACAAGCATGCTCTCCGCCGCCTTCTGTCCCTGTTCACCTATGTGAGTGGGGACTACAAAGATCCGGCCACCTTCACAGCGATAAAAAAGGAGTTGGGCAAAGCTCGGCGCCCCGCCCACTACCTTGCCATCCCGCCTTCGCTTTTCGAGACGGTGATCGAAGGCCTTGGCGCCGCGAAATTGGCTGAGCACGCGCGCGTCGTCGTCGAAAAGCCGTTCGGGCGTGACTTGGCCTCCGCGCGGGAACTTAACCGCGCCGCTCGGGCGGTGTTCCCGGAAGATTCAATCTTCCGCATCGACCACTTCCTCGGCAAGGAAGCGATCATGAATATCCTTTATTTCCGGTTTGCCAATTCGTTCCTCGAGCCGATCTGGAATCGCAACTACGTACGCAGCGTCCAGATAACCCTCTCGGAGAATTTCGGCGTGAAGGGCCGTGGCGCGTTTTACGAAACCGCCGGCTGTCTGCGCGACGTGATCGAGAACCACCTCTTCCAGATCATCGCCCTGCTTGCCATGGAGGCGCCAGCCGACAGGGACTTTGGGACCGTCCACACCGAGAAAACCAAGGTCTTTCAAGCCATGCGCCCACTCGCGCCCGACGACGTGGTGCGGGGCCAATACGCTGGCTACCGGAAGGAGCCCGACGTGGCGAAGAACTCGGACGTCGAGACTTTCTGCGCCCTGCGTCTTTTCATCGACTCGTGGCGCTGGGAGGGAGTGCCGTGGTACGTGCGCTCCGGCAAATACCTGGCCGAGAACGCCACCGAAATACTCGTGGAATTGAAACCACCCCCGCAGAAGCTTTTCGCCGACTCAGCGCCGGCGACTGGCCGAGCCAACTATCTGCGATTCCAGCTCTCTCCGGATTCGGCCATCGCTCTTGCCGCTCGCGTCAAGCGCGAAGGGAAGGAGTTCATCGGTGACCAGCGAGAACTTTACCTGGTCGAAGAACAGAGGGGAGAAGAATCGCCCTACGAAAGGCTCTTGGGCGACGCCATGGCCGGAGACGGAGCTCTCTTCACTCGAGAAGATGCCGTTGAGGCGGCCTGGGCGGTGGTCGATCCAGTCCTCAAGAAGCATCACCGCGTTCGTCCGTACAAGCGCCATAGCTGGGGGCCGAAAGAGGCTGACGCGATCATTGCTTCAGATGGCGGCTGGCACAATCCCAGAATCTAGGAGGCATCCGGCTCTGTTGACATCCTCAAGAAATGGCAGCGATGTTTCAAGCGGTACAGATTGAAACTCAGGCCGAGCAGCAGGGCTTGCCGAACCTGCATACGCAGGCTGCGGCCTGGGGCCCGCGCCGAGAGTT
>Ga0307373_10008035_pt1 | contig 16219 bp, 24 predicted proteins | sample OX2MG_FD_202534 | JGI IMG/M metagenome (GOLD analysis project Ga0307373, IMG submission 202534) | Soil microbial communities from Risofladan, Vaasa, Finland - OX-2 | ecosystem: Environmental > Terrestrial > Soil > Coastal area > Acid sulfate soil | place: Finland: Risofladan, Vaasa | collected... | reverse complement strand
GCAGCGCTTTTGCTGGAGAACCCGGAACTGCTCGGCATTTACGTCCAGGGAAGCCCAATCGACAAACTTGTGGGTCAAATCACGTGCGGAGACGTAGGCCTTGAAAACGCTGTCGCTCTTCCGGCGACGTTTTCCCCACTTGTTCTGAAGCGCCTCAATGATTTCTCCTCAAGCCAGCAATTTAAGTCTCGGCTCTTGTCCCGCTGGTCTGCCCGGACCGAAGTTAACCGTTTTCTGGCATTTCGATGTTCCAAGGAATTTTTGACCCGATACATCCAAGAGCATCCCGAAGTCATTGACGAAGTCTCCAGGCCCGGACTTTATTTGAGTGCTGTATCTGAGGTTGATTTGGCTGTCCGTCTTCACGAATTCGGTCTGTTGCCCGAACATTGCCGCAAGCGATTCGTTGCAACCGTCACCTCATACGCGATTGAGGGCGAAGATCTTCATGCCCTTGGAAGTCTCGGCATTCAGACCGTCTTTACCGAGGCCGAAATCGATGAGTTACGGGCGAGAGTTCGAACTGAATTGTTACCTAAGCTTGCTGAGGTCCGCCGGACATGGCAGTACAACCGTGCCTCGGATCTGGATCCAGATGAGCACATGCAACCCTTTTTCGACTCTTTGTCCACTTTGAAAGAAGAATTCGCCGACGAGGCTGAGATGATTCGCATTATAGATCGAGAGGCCGAACTGGCGCGGGAATGGATTTCTGAGCAACTGGCCGACGATTCAGAAGAGCAAGAAACGAACGGCCGCTCTTTTGGAGATGTGGATGCCTCAGATCATCCGCCTGCCCAAGATAGAGGCATCTTCGATGACGTTGATGAATAGCAGCGTGTCCTTCGATCGCGCCGCCCGCGCCGTTACGAGCGCTGGTGGTGATTCCAGTTTCCATTTGTCTAAGACGCCACCGAGTGGACCGCGCAAGCGACAGACGGTAAGGCAGAAAGCGGGAGGCTAAATCGTCGGACCGAACGCCGACGATGCAGCCCGGCACGACCACGCTCGACCGCGTGCATATCGCGATGCTGCTTCAATCGGCCGGCAAGTCGAACGCGCTCCGCACGATGCTCAAAGCCGAGACCGATCGCGGCCCCGACTTCCTCCGCCTCGCCAACGCGCGCTTTCCGCCCTCTATCCCAAGGACAGCGAAGAAAACCGCCTGCTCGACGCTATGCTGTTGGCACTGCCGAGGTAGGCAATCACGGAATGGGAGGTCCCAATGGGCAGCTTGCCATACGATCTCAATACGAACCGCGTCCAGTGTCCGATATGTCCTCAATGGGTGAACACCTATCGGCGCGGTGAACCGTTCGATCTCATCGGTGTTGGACGACAGGAATGCTCTGCGGGCATCTGTCCCGTCTGCAACGTCCACATTGAGCCTGAAATCTGTCCACGCAATCTTGCGACTTGCCGCTACAACCCCAAGCCGTAAAGTAGGCGCCTTCGGCAATGGATTATTGGATTTATGAGAACTGGACCGCAGAACACAAGGCGGTGATTCATCGCTCGAACTGCTCATTTTGTAAGGACGGTCGCGGAGTCCATCCGGGATCGAGCGACAGGAACGGGCACTGGCAAGGACCGTATTCGACTCTGCCGATCGCCGCTCAGGCCGCGGCTCGGACAGGGCGCCCGGTTCGGCGGTGCGGTCATTGCAAACCGTGACGCTCGGTTATCTTCCAAGCCAATAAATCTCTAAAAGCCGTCCAGGCGCGGATGCGTGCGGGTTCCAACCGATGGTAGAATGAACCGGAGTTTCGCTGTGAGGAATAACCGATGACTACCCCGCGAACAAAACACTCTCCGCGACACGCGCTACAGAAAGAATCGGTTACGCCGAAGTCTCGCTCCGGTGGGCGGGATCGCTTCGCCGGTGCCGACCCGAAGCTTGCCGCATTTATCCGAAAGCACTGGCCCGCCAAGGGCCGCGCCGAGCGCATCTCGCGCGCCGAAAAGGCCTGGAAGGAAGCAATGGAGATCGCTTCCACTTTCAAGAAGCTCGACCCTGAGACGGTGAAGTGGATCGCCGAAGATCCTGACCTCGAATACCTTTAGATGCTTTCCGCGCTGCCCGCACTTCCAAGCGGGACCATCGTCTTCGTGGACGCGAACATCTTCGTGTACGGACTGTTGCGAGAATCGCAGCAGTGCGCGCAACTGATAGAACGTTGCCGAAACGAGGAGGTGGCAGGCGTGACGACGACGGAAGTCATCGGTGAAGTTTGTCACCGTTCGATGCTTAAGGAGGCGATGGACTCGGGTCTAATCATCACACCCGCCGCGGCATCGCTCAAGCGGAAGCACGATGACATACGAGAACTGCGCAAATACTGGGAGTTAACCGCTTGGACTTTCCAGTGGAACTTGATGGTTCTCGGCCCGGACGAATCGCGTCACCATCGCGCTCAGCGAGTAAGGGCCGAACACGGTCTTCTGACGAACGATTCTCTCATTGTCGCCGCATGTCTTGACGACGATATCCGCTCGCTGGCCACGCGCGACTCCGACTTTGACCAAATTCCAGGATTGACGATATACAACCCCACGCACCTGACGTGACTACGGAACCCTGCTACAAAATCGTTCAGCCGCGCCCGGAGGTTAGCGCCGGCCGCTCGTTTAATCCCGATCAATTCGCGATCGCGCTCCAGCAGGTCGTGGCCGGAACCGCTCCCGACGACTACAAGGACGCGGGCAAATTCTTCGCCCGCCCCTGCTTCACCCTAACTCTTGGCGGCCGGCACCGGCGCTCTCGAGCACCAAACAAGGATCGAATTTCCCAGTAGCGGCCTCGTGAGGATATCCCAATTGATTTGCAACGACGTGGGTTCGTCCGACGTCGTACCGAACGCAATGATGCGTATGTCCGTGCACCCAGAGGGCTGGCGAGTAGGTCAGCATCATCTCCTCCAGGTCCGAGACGAAAGCACCAGTCAGATGATCGTCACGAAACTTCGCGTGCGTTCCCAGCGCCGACGGCGCGTGATGGGTAACCACGACAGTCGCGCCGTCCCACTTGCTCGCGAGTTCAGCCTCCAGCCACGCCCGCGCGGCTTCATGCCGTTCGAGTGCTTCCGCGGGGGTAAACCCCTCAGGACGATTGATCAAGCGATGATCATTCAGCGAACGCGCGGCGCGCTCCATCGCCTCTGGACGAAGCGCGCGCCCAAATAGCAGATAGTCCGTCCACAGCGTCGCCCCGAGAAACCGCACTCCGTCCAAAAGCAGCGCGTCCATGTCGAGCACATGAACGCGTGAGCCCTGCGTTAAAGCCTTCATTTTCGCCAGAACACTCAGCCGCTCTCCGTAATACTCATGATTCCCCGGCACATAGATCGCCGTCTTCCCAAGCCGCTCCGCTTCTGCGACCGCCCATCTCACGCCTGCTGTGCCAACGCCAATGTCGCCGGCGAGAATGATCAACTCCGCCGTTGTCTCGGGAATACGCCAGACATAGGCCGGTCTTACCATCTCCAAGTGAAGATCCGAAAGAATCTGCAGCTTCATCTGTCAATGACAATGAGTAACCGGCGCGTCCTTGGCCTTCGCGGGGTCTCCATTACCAAGAAAGACTACGACCGCACCTGATCGGGCTTGGCTCGTTCCCTTTCACATCGATCGCAAAGCGTGTGAACCCAACTGCGATCACGTACTCGCCCCGCCTGACCGCATTGTTCACAGGTCCTGAGGGACTGACGTTCGGCTTCTTCGACCAGCTTTCCCATCTCCTCGTTCGCGTTCCATAGATAGAATCGCAGCCCGCCGTATTTCTCCTTTACCTGCTGCACCAGCCGCCACTCGTCGCTGTCGGGATCCACGCCTCGATGACGCGCGCTTGCTTCAACCGCAGCGGAAAGATCGTAGATGATCCGAGGCCAACCATCGCCGCACTCAAATCTCCAAAACATTCCGCCCTTTCGATATAGCCGAGGAAACGACTCCCGCAGATTGTCTGAATTCGCTTCGTTCACGACCGCAATCTCCGATGTTCACAATCATACCCCTTCCCTCCTCCGACAGCAGTACGCGGCGGTTGCGCTGTGAGACGCTCGCTCGGGCTGCGCAAGCTGCGCCGCCCGCGCCCCTCCCGTAACCCCGCCTGACCCAGCCCGCGGCTCCGCTTCGCCGCCGCTCTATGTGGTGGCGCGCGCTGCGCTAGCACGCCGTGCCAGCCCCTGCGGGGCCGCTTCGCTTGTATATTCTCGACGGTCCTGTTTCGGTTAAGCGGAACAACGTCCGGAGGAAGTCGCCGCCCGCTTCGGTGAGGCAAGAGTCCTCGAGCCAGAGATAGGCGCTCCTCAACCGATGTTCGCGAGCTCGAACGGTATCCTGAGGCGTAACCAGGTCCTCGCATGTACAAGCATGAGCGTGAGCAATCGGTCCGAGGATCTCCGTAACTAAGAGGTGGAGGTGGAAGGAGATGAGATTTGCAGGAATTGATATAGGCTCAGAACGACATGCGGTTGCGATCGTGGACGAGCGCGGCGAAATACTCAAGAGGCCCGTGTCCGTCGGAGAAAAGGCCGCCGGGTACCGGCGGCTTCGCGCGCTACTAGGCGAGCCCGCCGATTGCGTCGTGGCGATGGAGGCTACGGGGCACTACTGGAAAAATCTGTTCGCGTGGCTTGCTGCCGAAGGCTTTTCCATCGCCCTGATTAATCCAATCCGCACGCGACGCTTCGCCGAGGAGGAGTTGCAGCGCACTAAGACGGATCATGTAGATGCGTTGGGAATCGCGCGGTTCGCTGCTCAGAAACGCCCTAAGCTAACGAGACTTCCGGACCAAGCCGCACAGGAGCTGCGCCAGATCGTGCACCTCAGGCAGCGCACGATCCAACACTTGGGTGACCGAGTCCGCGATCTGCACCGAGCAATCGCTCTAACTTTTCCAGAGTTCACTCGCTACGTCCGAGGCCTTGATACTGAACTTGCCACTTCGATTCTGTCGCGCTACCCGACCGCACGCGCATTCTTAGCGGTTACAACTGGAAGGTTGGCTGGGCTCTGCTTTGATGGCAGGCGCCGCGTAGGCCAGGCGCTCGCACGCCAGCTCACAACAGCCGCAAAAGAGTCGGTGGGGCACTGTCAGACCGAACCTTACGAACCCCAGGTCCGCTACGCTTGCCAAGACATAATCGCGATGCGCGAGCGAGCCCGCGATCTCGAAGCCGATATTCAGCGTCGGTTGGCCGCCAGCGATCTGGGGCAGCTCCTGACGACGATCCAAGGCGTGAGCACGCTCACTGCCGCCACCATAATCGCCGAGACTGGCGATCCCGCGCGCTTTCCGGACGCGGCGAGCTTTGCAAGCTATATCGGTGTTATCCCGCGACTCCATCAATCAGGGAAAAGGAAGTTTTCCGGTAGGAGCGCTGTTCCCCTCGGCAACGCCCGCCTCAGGCGCGCGCTTTGGATGCCGGTCCTGGTTGCGGTCCGTCTCAATCCTTGGCTGCGAACTTACTATCGACGGCTCCGCGCTGCTGGCAAGCGCCCTAAGGTCGCAATGATCGCCGCCATGCACAAGCTGGTGGCCGCCATATATAGCGTAGCCAAGCACCATCGCCCATTTGTCGCTAAGATTTCTCCGCCCGTTGCTAGCGCGACTGGTTAGGGGGGGGCTGAACTCTCGCCGACCAAACGGTCAATGACACCCCCACCCGGTGCCCGTCACCTCTCCTTCCGGAAGGTTGCAGACTGGAAGAGAGCAAGTATCGAGCTACTTTCCGTTCAGGCTGCCAGCGACGCCGATCACATCTCCGACCGGAACTGGTGCGCTGAAATTCCACAGCCCATCCGGAAAGAGGGTGCTCGACCAAGGCATACTTCCCAAGCGAGCGCCAGCCGCATCTCTAAGCTCGCGGCGAAGCCGAGGCAGCGAATAATCGTTCGCTTGCCCGAGCAGAGTTCGTCGCGATTGCGCGCCAAATCGCCGCGACAGCCCGCCCAAACTCCAGCGGTTCAGGGCCACCACCACCACCCCACGCCGCGCGACTCGCACGGCCTCGCGCAGCGCTGCAGCAGAACGAGCGAGAAATTCCAAGGTCGTTATGAAAACCACAACATCGACGGCTCTCCCACGGAGGGGCAGATAGTGCGCATCGCCAAGTAAAAATGAGATCGAAGGAAAACTCCGCTGCGCCGCTTTCACCATCGCGGGAGCGCGTTCGAGTCCGATCACCTGAAACCCCGACTCAACCAGCCGCGCGGCGAAGTGGCCCGTACCTGATCCAACTTCCAGGACGGTTCGCGTCTCCGGAAGCTGTCTCAACAGCCATTCGAGCAGGGCCCGTTCGGCGATGTCGGCTCGTCGCCCACGTTCCGTCGCGTACCATGCTTCGTAACGCGAGGCCTCCTCTTCAAATATCTGCCAAGTCAATTCGAGCCCTGGATCAAGCAGGCATTTGAGACCGTGAGCGTCATCACGACCTGGCCATCGCTTGCGATGCGAATGAATGCGTCCCGCACGGCCGCGAACACCGCTTCAGCTTCACCGGCGACCTGCGTACTCATGGCGCCAATCTCCGGGCATAGTCCGTGGGCCTCGAGTTCCTCACGCACGGCGTCGACCGCCGGACTCAGATGCGTTTGCCGCAAAGGATAAACGCTCACCTGCGCGCTGATGGTCATGACACATTTATTTCAACCCCGCTCAACCGGGCAGCCCGCCTTGCTCCAGTTCTCCATGCCGCCGCGGAGAACCAAAATTTGCTCGAATCCTGCTTCTAGGAGCAACGTAGCAGCGCTCGCCGAGCGCTTCTCGGTTCGTCAAATCGTTATTATCGGCTCTTCGATCTTTTTCAGCTCACCGAATCTCGCGGGCAGTTCTCCGATCGGGATATTGCGTGCGCCCTTGATGTGTCCGAATGGTCCTCGAAACTCTTCGGCGGTGCGCACGTCTATCAGGGTGACTCTGTCGCCGCCTTCCAATCGATGTTTGAGCGCCGCAGCGTCGATGAAGCGCGGACCCTTTAGCCGGCGCACGAGCCGCGGCAGAAAAGCGACAGCAGCAAGCAGCGCTAGGGCAAGCATAGCCTTGCGGATTGCCCCAGCCTGCCCGGCCGCCGCCTCGCGCCCCGCGTAGCCCAGATAGGTATAGGCCAGCGCGCCCGGCGCCATGCAGACAAAGGAGGCAATCACGTACTCGCGGAAGCGGATGCGCGTCAGTCCAAAGGCGTAGTTCACAAGATTGAACGGAAACAGCGGAACCAGCCGGACGAACGCGACGAAACGCCAGCCTTCCTCCTCAACTCCGCGCATCAGACGACCGAGGCGTTCGCCGCTGCGCGCCGAAACCCAGTCGGAGGCAACATATCGCGCGATCATGAAGGCGTGTGCGGCCCCCAAAGTAGCGCCGCTGAGATTCCATAGAGTTCCCCACACGGGGCCGAACAGAGCGCCGCCAGCCACAGTGACCACCGATCCAGGCACGAATAGCACCGTGGCCAAGGCATAGAGAAGAATGAACAAGACTGGAGCCCATCGACCGAAGCGCTGTAGTTCCCGCTCCAGCGTGGCAGCCTGGAGAAATTCGCGATGGACCGCGAGCCACGCGATCGCGCCGACCAGCGCTACAATCAGGATCAGACGAAAGATGAGACTGCGCCTGTTCATGCCGCCCTCCTCCAGGTAATGGCGTAGGCGCCCGCGGGGCCACGGAACGGCTGCAGCAGCATCCGGTCGAGCCACAATTCGCGCGCTGTGCGGAACTGCTCGATGCCGATGGTCATCCCGTCATGGCCTGCGGTGGGCTGATCGCGATAGGTTCCAAGCAATCGATCCCACCAGGGCAGGTTGAAACCGAAGTTGCTGTTGGTTTCGTTTACCGCGATCGAATGATGGACGCGGTGCATGTCGGGCGTAACCACGAGCCATCGAAGATACCGATCGAGCCGGACCGGGATGCGAACATTGCCGTGATTGAACATCGACGTGGCGTTAAGCAGGACCTCGAAGATGAGCACGCCGAGGGCCGGTACTCCCAGCGCCACCACCACGCCGAACTTGATCAGCATCGACAGAACGATCTCGACGGGATGGAAACGCGCGCCCGTCGTCACATCGAAGTCGAGGTCGGCGTGATGCATCCGGTGCACACGCCAAAGCGCGGGCACCGCGTGGAACATCACGTGCTGGAGGTAGATGGCAACATCAAGCAGCACCACCGACGCAACAAGCGCCGTCCAGGGCGGAATCGGCAAGCTGTTGAGCAGGCCCCAGCCGCGCCCTTCGCCGGCCAACGCCAGACTAACGGCCGTGGCGGGCAGCAGGATTCTCACGAGCGCAGTATTCAGCGCGACGATGGCCAGGTTGCTCGGCCAGCGCCTGAGCCTCGAATACGAGCTTGTCCGGCGCGGCGCCCCCGCTTCCCACAGCGCCATTGCGGTGAAGACCGTTATAAACGCGCCCAGCCGTACGGCAGCCTCATTGGGGAGCATGGTTGACCTATTTCAATCATTCAATTAATATCTTGAACAAGGCTAAGGCGTTTCATTCATCATGTCAAGTCAGAATCCCAAACGCGCAATGTTCGAACAGTTCGCGGCGGTAGCCCGCACCCTTGGTTCGGCTCATCGCCTGGAGCTGCTTGAGCTGCTCGCGCAGACCGAGCGCAGCGTCGAGCAGTTGGCCGGGTTGAGCGGCCTCTCGATTGCCAACGCGTCGCAGCATCTGCAGCAGCTCCGCCGCTCGGGACTCGTCGAGGCACGCCGAGACGGCAAGCGGGTTCTCTACAGACTCGCCGATACTGACGTTGTGGCGCTGCTCGGCGCCTTGCGCGGTATCACCGAACGCAACGTAGGCGCGGTCGAAAAGGTGCTCAACAGCTACTTTCGGGAGCGGGACCGTCTCGAGCCGGTGTCGCGCAAGGAACTGTTGCGGCGCATGCGCGATGGGCTTGTTACCGTAATCGATACGCGTCCGGCAGAAGAATTCGCCGCTGGTCATCTGCCCGGCGCCCTCAATGTGCCGCTGCGCGAAATCAAGCGCCGGGTTCGGGAATTGCCACGCGACCGGGAGATCGTAGCCTACTGTCGGGGAGCATATTGCGTGCTCTCATATGAAGCTGTCGCGGAGCTGCGCAAGCGCGGCTTCACAGCCTCTCGGCTTGAAGAGGGTTATCCCGAGTGGAAGGCCGCCGGCTTGCCCGTTGAGCATTCGGCAACCGCCTGAGTCGATTTGGAACAAACGCCATGCAGCCGTGGGAAATGATGTCCTGGTACGGAATGCTATTCGGTCCAATCGTAATGATCATCTGGCTCGTTATCGTGATCGTCGTGGCGGTAGCCGTAATCCGATGGCTCCAAGGCGGTACCGCCGGCCCGCTGTCACCGCTGAGCGGCAGGAAGCGCGCCCTCGAAATCCTGGAGGAGCGGTTTGCCAAGGGCGAGATCGACAAGGATGAATTCCAGGAGAAGAAGCGCCTCCTTTCGGACTGACGCTCTTCTGACTTCCGCGATCTTGGCGCCTCGCTCGTGGCTTGGGAATGTACGGGGCCTACAGCAGGATTGGCAAGCTAGCGGGCTTTGCGTTTCGCCTCAGTACCGCACTGTGGCAGCACCGCCAGAGAGAGAAAATGCATGACACCCAACTAATCTGCGAACTTAGGGAGAAAAAGAAATGTCAATCACCGCTAGGAATTGGATTACGCTTTCGGGGTTGCTTTTGCTGATCGCGGTCGTCAGTGGATGCTCTCATCATGGCGATGCCGCTGATCATCCGGCACCAGCGGCGACCGGTCAGTCGACGGAACATCCGAGTGCGGCTCCCAGTCCAGGAGCATCATCGGAATTGGGGCTGAGCGGCAAGGCTCTGGCCCAAGCCGTCCGGAACTACGTCGATAGCCAGGCCGCCAAGGACCACGGTTACTTCGACGTGTACGATCGGGTCGCCGGAAAGGAACTCCATCTAAGCCTGGTGCGGGTCATGAACAACCACCTTGCAGGACTCGGCAACGAAGTCTATTTTGCCTGTGCCGATTTCAAGAGCCGCACTAGCCGGCTTTACGACATCGATGTCTTCATGAAGCAGACGCCCTCTGGGCTTGAATCCACAGACGTTTCGGTACACAAAGCAAACGGCCAGCCGCGGTACTACTGGGTAGAAGAGAACGGACGGTGGACGAGGCGTCCCACGGTATCATGGTGGGACCGGCTCTTTGGCAGGGCGCGAGAGTGCAAATGATTTCCGTCGCTTTCGAGCTATTCTCAGCGCCTTTAGCGCACTAGATCGAGCGCCGACGCTACCATTTGATTCGTCCAATCGAGGTCGTTCAAGCAAGTGGCATTCTCTCGCCTCCGGCTACGTCCGGGGCAGAGTCGAAGACAATTGTCGTCGTACTCGACCGCCCAGCCAACCCCACATGGAGAAGCGAAATACAACAAAAGACCGCGACCAGCTAACAAACGCCGCTGCGCTCCTACCAGAACACTGGGAAGGGATCTACCGCGCAAAGGGCGATCAAGAGCTGAGTTGGTATCAGGAGGAACCGACATCCTCACTAAGCCTCATTCGTGAGATCGCGTCCCCAGGACTTCGAGTCATCGACGTTGGCGGAGGCTCATCCGTCCTTGCCGGTCGTCTGTTAGACGCGGGCTTTCGGAAAGTGGCTGTGCTCGACATCTCCGAGACCGCCCTGAACCGAGCTAAGAGCCGCATCGGCCCCCGCCATACGCTCATCCGTTGGATTCTTGCGAACGTGACGAAGGTGGGAGACGTTGGTGAGTTTGACGTGTGGCATGACCGCGCCGTCTTCCATTTTCTGACGAACCCCGAAGACCGCAGGAGGTATGTCGCCCTGGCCGAACGGACCATTCCCACGGGGGGACATCTCATTATTGCCACGTTCGCGCTCGACGGCCCTGAGAAGTGCAGTGGTCTAGCGGTTGAACGGTACGATGCAAAGAAGCTTGCCAGAGAGCTCGGGCCTGGATTTCTCCTCAAGAAAGAGCTTCACGATAGTCACATGACGCCTTGGGGCAAGCCGCAAAGCTTCACCTATGCGATCTTTGAACGCGTGGCTTCGGTACACGAAGAATAGCGGCTGTTCAGGAAGTGATAAAAGCTCCGATCATCAGGCTGCAGGCATGTATTGCTTCTCGCGACGGAAGAGAAAAGGTAGCCCTCATGAAAAACTATTCCCTCCGATACGGCTTCACCGCATGTTTGCTCGCACTCCTCTGCGTGTTTTGTGAAAACGCGCATGCCGAACAAATCAGCGGGCCGGTGCAAGCTCCGTCAACCTCTTCAAAAGATCCGGCGATCCCGGCAGCGCAATTATTGCAACCAGCGGAACTCATGCAGATATTGCGCTCAGCCGGCGGCGAGAAACCCCTGATCCTCCAAGTTGGCTCGCATGTCCTCTACGCTGAGGCACATATTCCCGGATCGGAGTACATCGGTGCCGGAGGACAGGATTCAGGAATCCAGGCACTCCGAGAGCGCGCAAAGGCCTTAGAGCGCAGCCGCTTTCTCGTTATCTACTGCGGGTGCTGCCCTTGGAACAAATGTCCCAATATTCGCCCCGCTTATCGCCAGTTGACTTCTCTGGGCTTCGTCCATGTCAAAGTACTCTACTTCGCCAGCAACTTGGGTGCAGATTGGGTAGCCAAGGGATACCCAGTTGCGAAAGGCCGCTAGAAACCAAGAATGAGACGAATCACCTTCGACCCACCCAATCGGCAACAGATCATTCTGCTGCTGACGGTGGCTGTGCTTTTGTTCAGTCTGGACGGCTCCCTCACTGCACAGACGGAAAATCCAATTCCCGGTGTCTACCACACTGCTCCGAACTTTTCCCGAGTGGACCTGAATCACAGGAACGTGAATCTGGCCGCCTATCGCGGCAAAGTCGTCGTAATCAATTTCTGGGCAACCTGGTGTGCACCCTGTCTTGCAGAGTTGCCGCGCTTCGTTAAGTGGCAGCGCGAGTATAGCCGACGGGGCCTCCGGGTCATCGGCATTTCTATGGACGATAAGGAATCACCAGTACGCGCTGCCTATCAAAAGTATGGATTAAATTACCCCGTCGTCATGGGCGACGAGAAGCTGGGGGAATTATATGGCGGAATTCTCGGTCTTCCCGTTACCTTCTTGATAGACAAGAGCGGGAAAATCCGCTTCGAGCATGAGGGCGTGGCCGATCTCAATATCATCCATCGCGAAATTCAGACGCTGTTGGCAAGACGCTAACGCGCTTCGTGCCCCTTATTTTGCCGCCGTCAAGCATTAATGGACTGATGTGTCCTAAGCATCACCGATGTGCAACCACGGCAGTCGTTCCTCAACGAAGTACTGCTTCCTCGGCTGAAGCCGCGCGGCCTGATCGAATGCTCCAACATGGAAATGCGTTAGCGTGATCTCGGGCAGGGATTCGCAAGTCAAGGTCGATCCGCACCTGGAGCAAAAGCCGCGCCGCGTTTTCCCTGGCGAAGAATCGAACTTGGTTATCTCGCCTTTGGTAACCTCATACGCCTTGGGCTCGAATGCCACAAAGACAGACACCGGCGCCCCGGTATGCTTTCGGCAACTTTGGCAATGGCACCAATATACGCCCTTCGGTTGGCCAGTCGCTATGAACCGGACCGCACCGCACAGACAACCACCCTCAAATTGCTCCGTCGCGCCGCTCATGTTCTGATCCTCCGCTCATCTTTGAGTTCCGTCCCAAAGACATTCCCTGAACTGAAGACGCGGCCATACGTTTCGACCGCGCCGGCAAAAGCAGGAGATCGATTCAGGTTCTACGCCGCTTTAGCTGGCACCGGTTGATGATAATCGCGGATCTCTTTGATCCTGCCGTCCACGATCTCCATCACTTCCGCACCTATTGCCTCGATCTTGGTCCGTTCCGAGCGGGTGCCGGTAAAGTAAGACTCGGCGACTCCCCGGCCGCTGTTACCGGTGCAGACGCGCAGCTCGCAGTGCGCGTCGGGGAACAGCGCGAATTCCGTTTCGTATGAGCGACGCACCTCGGCGATGCCCACCAGCCGCTTGCCGTTGGGACCGACCAGTACCGCTTGGTCGTGAAAACACGCGATCACTCCTTCGATGTCATGCCGGTTGAACGCATCGAAGTAACGTTTGATCATTTGCTCTTCTGAAGTCATAGCGGCCTCCTTACTGGTCGTTCCTGAGCATCTGCCAGCAGCTCTGTGCCGCCAGTTCTTCGCTCTCCAAAATCCGCGAATCCTTTCGTCGAATCGCCGATATTGCTACCGCGCAGAGCGCACCACTCAGCATGTCTGCCAAGAGTCCGGGATCGCCCGCACGGATCTCCGCGCGCCTCTGTCCATCCCCGATCATGGTGACCAGTTCCCGCCGAACGCGAGGAACATCTCGCGAAAGACCTCGCAGAAACCGGGCCTCGTTCTCGCAAAAATAGAGAAACTCCTGAGGATGTGCGCGCGCGGCCTCGAACTCCACGTGGACCAGTGCGCGAAGCTTTTTCTGCAGGGAGTTTCTTCGCTCCACGATCTCCTCGACCTGTCGGCTGTACCATCCATACCAGCTCGCGAATATTTCCTGCGCCATTTCTTCTTTGCCGCGGAAATGGCGGTAAATCGCGGCCTCGCGCACTCCTGCGGCATCCGCCACGTCTCTCATACTGGTCGCGTCTATGCCTTTCCTTGCGAACAGCGAAGTGGCCGAGGCGACGATCGCGGGCCGCTTTGTAGTCGGTTTTTGTTTAAGGACCTCCATGCGAGTGAACGACCACTAACATCATCAACCATTCGTCGTCAATCTACGGACCTTCTCGAACTTCCAGCCAATACCAGACTGAACGGCGTCCTGATCGTTCTGGCTGAACGAACTCGATACAGGCCAGTCATTCTTTCGCGGCGCTGCGCTGTGAGATGAACCTGCAACTCGTGCAGGCCCCAGTCTCCCCCCACACTCCCCTCTATCTCCGCTACGCCGCCGCTCTCGGTGGTGGCACTCGCTGCTCTAGCACGACGCGCCAGGTTCGCTGCGCGAACACGATACCAATCCTCTTGATCGACAAGACGGTATCTCTGGCACGTCCTGCCGCCCGCTCCACTCGCGCATCTGAGGAATCTGCGCTGCGACCTCCAGTTTTGGGTGAGAGGTCGCCGCGAAAAAAATTGCGCGGGGATGAATGCAAAGCGCAGCACGCCCTGCCGCATATGCGGAAGCGGGCGAAACAACACAAGGAGATGGAGGTAACGGCAATGGCAATCAACAAGGTGATCGTAATCGGCAATCTGGGAGCTAACCCCACGGTTCGGGCGCTGCCGTCCGGGCAGAAGGTCGCGAATTTCTCGCTGGCGACGACCGAGCGGTTTACCGACCGCGACGGAGCCAAGCAGGCGCGCACCGAGTGGCATCGGATCGTCGCGTTCGGACCGCTGGCCGATACGTGCGAGCGGTTCCTCAGCAAAGGCCGGCAAGTTTACATCGAAGGCCGGCTTACGACCCGCCAGTACGAAGCCAAGGACGGATCGGGCAAACGCTACCGGACCGAAATCGTGGCGCGGCAACTCCGACTGCTCGGCAATCGCCCCAGCGGCGACGCGCCCAAGGCGGAGGCTTCCGCCGACATTCCGTTCTAGCCAACCCACCACGGGAGAACCGCGCAAGCGGTTCTCCCACAACCATCCAAATCCAAACCACAATCGGAGATTACGGATATGAACGTTTACGAAATCGTCACCGAGAAGATCGTGAAGCTGCTCGAACAAGGTATAGTGCCGTGGCGCAGGCCGTGGACCTCGACTGGATTGCCGCGCAATCTGGTATCGAAGAAACCGTATAGAGGCATCAACTATTTTTTGCTTTCCGCCTCAAAGTACGTTTCGCCATTCTGGTTGACTTACCGCCAGGCTAGCGAACTTGGCGGTTATGTCCGCAAAGACGAGGAGAGCACGATCGTCGTTTTCTGGAAGGTCGAAGATCTGAAGCGGAGCAACCAAGACCTCGACACCGAGGAGAAGAATCGCCGCCGATTCGTTTTGCGATACTATCGCGTCTTCAATCTCGAACAATGCGAACTGCCGCAAGCAGTGCTCGATAAGTTGCCGAAACTCGAGACGCACGAGCACGACCCGATCGAAGCGGCCGAACGGATCGTCGCCGCCATGCCCAACCCGCCCGCGATAGTACACGGAGGCTCGAAAGCGTATTACTCGCCACTGACCGATCGGATTACGCTGCCGCCGCGCGAGCTATTCATCAGCGCCGATGAATTTTATGCAAGTCTGGATCACGAACTGGTGCATTCAAGCGGCCACGTCAAACGCCTTGGGAGAGAAGGCATTTGCGAAGCCGCGCCGTTTGGTTCGCCAGTCTATTCCAAAGAGGAACTGGTCGCCGAGATGGGAGCGGCTTTTCTTTGCGCCGAAGCCGGAATCTCTAACGCGGTCATCGAGAATCAAGCCGCCTATCTTGCCGGCTGGCTGGCGAAGGTTGGCGATAATCGCAAGCTTCTGATCCACGCTGCCGCCCAGGCACAGCATGCGGTCGATTACATACTCAATCGCACATGCACCGATTAGTCGCGCGCGGCGCCCGAGCTTCCGCTCGGGCGCCGCTTTTCCAGACTACAACCGTCTGACAGAACGACTTTCCACAACCTCGAAACCATCGCTGACCGCCTCAATCGGAGGTAGCCCGATCGATACGCGCGCGACGCGCGAGGATTTGCGGCCGGCGCCGTGGCTTGTTAAGAGCCGACGTATGCCATCGAAACGGCCCGATAATATTCTCCAGCTTTGCGTGTCGCTCGAAGATATCGAGCCGCGCATCTGGCGGCGCATCCAGGTGCCCGATAGCTTCACCCTCAAGCAACTGCACGGGGTCATGCAGATCGTGATGGGATGGCAGAATAGCCACCTGCACGATTTTACTCTATGCGGCAAACGGTACGGCGAACCCAATCCGGAAGACGAAGAGAGCGTCATCGACGAACGCAGCGTCCGGCTACGCGATCTCCCGCTCTCGATTGGCGGCTCGATCGCCTATGCATACGACTTCGGCGACGACTGGCAGCACAAGCTGGTTCTCGAAAAGACGCTGGTCCCCAGCCCGGAGTGTATTTATCCCGTCTGTATCGCCGGTGAGCGAAGCGCCCCGCCCGAGGATGTTGGCGGCGCCGGTGGTTACGCCGAGTTCCTCGAAGCGATCGCTAACCCGGATCACGAGGACCATGATGCGATGCTGGAATGGGTGGGCGGGCAGTTCGATACGGAGGCGTTCT
>Ga0307373_10008034_pt1 | contig 16220 bp, 12 predicted proteins | sample OX2MG_FD_202534 | JGI IMG/M metagenome (GOLD analysis project Ga0307373, IMG submission 202534) | Soil microbial communities from Risofladan, Vaasa, Finland - OX-2 | ecosystem: Environmental > Terrestrial > Soil > Coastal area > Acid sulfate soil | place: Finland: Risofladan, Vaasa | collected... | reverse complement strand
ACTTGGTCATACTCGCATCCTAGCCTTTAAGCGGGCCGTTGCTTTTTTTGCGAGTTATACCTTGCCATGGTTATACCGCGCACGGCCCGGAATTATGCCCGCCAGGGCTCACCTGTGGGGGCGGACGACGGCAGGGTGGTCCACAGATTTCCGCCGATTGCGCAGATTGAGGCAGACCAAAGTGGGATCGCCTCCGATTTTTCTGCCCTCAATCCGTGTTCGATCGGTGTTTCATCCGTGGCTAAATTCAGGCGGTTATGATGGTCGTTCGCCGTCAACGGATGGCACCGCCGCGGCGCGACGAAATAGCCTAATCCCTCAAGGGATTAGGCAATGATCGTCAGCCGTTGGCATTGGATGGCAAAATGGAGGCGGCGGGAATCGAACCCGCGTCCCAAAACACTTCCACGCCCGCTTCTACGTGCGTAGTCGGATCATTTCCTCATTTCGCCCACCGACCCCCAACCGACGGGGTGCCTGGCAGGCAAGTCAGGCACGGTTTTTAACCTAGGGCGTTCCCAACGTTGACCCCAGGCGATTCGGATTTGGCAACCGGCTTTTGGGACTCTCCGACGAAGGCCCGCAGTCGGGGATGCCTATTACTAGGCAGCCAAAGCGTAGGTATCTTCGGCAATTGAAGATATTTGGTCAGCTATTTACGTGGCCAACTGACCAACCACGGCACGCCACTTGCGCTTCAGATTGTCCGGTCGAACCCAGTTCGCCCCCAGAAAATCAAGCAAGCTTGGTATGAATGCATTATACGACATCCCTGGGCCGAGGGGAACGGCTATCTCCGCCGCGGCGGCGTCTTTGTTTGTTGCGCGGCCCTATCGTGAGCAACGTGAACGGCTTGCGACCCCCTCCCGCCCCACCTACACTGGCAATCGTACCGAAATTCCCCTGTAGTGAACGCCTTCCGTAGCGTTCCGCGGAAAGGCCAATGAAAGTTTCCTTGCGCATGCGCCGCCCCGGGCTACGCTCTGTCGCCGCCACGCGGCTCGTCTGTTCGTGCCTGTCGATCGCCGTCGGTTGGTCGATCGTTGCCGGTTGCCGAACGGCCCGCGCGGACGATTCGCAATACCCACCCTCACTGGTGGCGCCCACCGATCCGCTGCCGGCCGAGGAGCAAATTGAAAAGTTTCACTTGCCGCCGGGCTTTGCCATCCAACTGGTGGCCCGCGAACCGGAAATCGACAAGCCGATGAACCTGAATTTCGACGGTCAGGGACGGCTTTATGTCACCAGCTCGCTGGAATATCCCTATCCGGCAATCGACGATCAGCCGCGGCGCGACACGCTGCGCGTGCTCACCGATTTCAACGCCGACGGCAGGGCCGACCGGGTCGACCGGCTGGCCGACGAACTGAACATCCCCATCGGCGTCACGCCCGTCGCCGGCGGCGCCATGTATTACAGTATCCCCAACATTTATCTTTGGCAGGGCGACGTTGCCCGGCCGAGCACTTCGCACCAGCGCGACTGCCAGGTGCTCTATCGCGAGTTCGGCTTTCGTGACACGCACGGCATGGGAAACTCGTTCACGCGCTGGATCGACGGCTGGATCTACGCTTGCCACGGATTTTCGAACACCTCGGAGGTGCAAGGCGCCGACGGCCGAAAAGTGATCATGCAGTCGGGCAACACGTTCCGCATGCGGGCCGACGGGAGCCATGCCGAACCCTGGACCCGCGGGCAGGTCAACCCGTTCGGGCTTTGCTTCGACCCCTTGGGCAACCTCTATTCGTCCGACTGCCACACGCTGCCGATCTACCAGTTGCTGCGCGGCGCCTGGTACCCCAGCTTCGGCAAGCCGCATGATGGGCTTGGGTTCGGTCCGACGATGATCGGTCACGACCACGGCTCGACCGGCATCGCGGGCGTGGTCTATTACGCGGCCGACCACTTTCCGCAGGAGTACCGCGACACCGTTTTCATCGGCAACCCGGTGACCGGCCGCGTCAACCACGACCGCCTGGAGCCGCACGGGTCGACGTACCGGGCGATCGAACTGCCCGACTTCGTGAGCTGCGACGACCCCTGGTTCCGGCCGGTCGATTTGAAGCTCGGACCGGACGGCGCGCTTTATATCCTCGACTTTTACAACTGCATCATCGGCCACTACGAAGTGCCGCTGGCACACCCGCGACGCGATCGCCACCGGGGCCGCATTTGGCGCGTGGTCCATGTGGGCGACGACGGCCAAGCGCCGCCACGGATGCCCAACCTGGCCGAGCAAACGGTCGAGCAACTGCTGGAACTGTTGGCCGACGCGAACTTGACCGTGCGCGTGCTGGCAACCGAAGAGTTGGCCGCGCGCCCTTCACAGGTCAACCCCGCCGGCTTGCTGCCGGCCTACGCCGAAGGCGAGCCCAACGCATGGCGGCGGATGCACGGGCTGTGGCTCTACGAGCGTCTGACGCCCGGCGGGCTCCCCTCGGAGGCCATCCAGCGGCTCGCCGGCGACCCCTCGCGGCTGGTGCGAGTCCACTTGCTGAAAGCGCTCGCCGAGCGGCCCGATTGGCCCGCCGGCTCACTGGATGTGGCGGTGCTGGTCCGCGGAATGCTGGGCGACGCCGATAGTTTCGCGCGCCGCGCCGCCGCCGACGCGCTGGGCAGGCACCCGCACGTCGAAAACGTCGAGCCGCTACTGGCCCTTTGGAAGATGACACCGGACGACGACACACACCTGGTACACGCCGTCCGCATGGCGCTGCGCGACCATCTGCTCGTCCCGGGGATGTTTGCGAAGCTTGCAAGCCTGACGGCGAACGACGCCGACGCGAAGGCCCGCCTGGCCGAGTTGAGCTTGGGTGTCCACACGCCGGAGTCGTCCGAGTTCATCTTCGACTTCATCGTTGGCGGTCCGGTCGACCCGGGACGGCTGCCGATCTTCCTGCACGAAGTCGCCCGCTACCTACGCCAGGGCGAACTTTCGCGAGTGTATGAATGGGCCGCCTCGCAAGCGATCGACAATCTATCGAGTCAGCGGGAACTATTGCTGGCGCTTCACCACGCGGCGCAGGAGCGCGGAGCACAATTGCCCGGCTCCGTCGCGGCCTGGGCGACGCGCGTCGCGACGCTGCTCTTGAACAGCCCCGAGCAGCCTTCGGTTCAAGGCGGAATTGACCTGGCGCGAGAGTTGCGGCTGGTCGAATTGCACGCGCAACTGCTGGCTTTGGCCACCACGGGCGCGAGGTTCGGCGAGCTGCGGCCCGCCGCCATCGACGCTTGCGTCGCCAACGATGCCGAGCGCTCGATCTCGCTGTTGGGCGCCATCCTGGGCGGCGAAGGGGAGCCGATGCTGCTGCGACAAAAGGCCGCCGTGGTGTTGGGGAACATGAACCACCAGGCCGCCCGGCGAGAATTGGTTGAACACCTCCGCGACGCCTCCGATCGGCTCGCGGTCGAAATCGCCGCGGGCCTGGCACAGCGGGCCGAAGGCGGCGAACTGCTGCTGGCGGAGATCGGCAAAGGCAAAGCTTCGTCCCGTTTGTTGCTGGAGCGGGCGGTCGTCGAGCGGTTGCGTGGCTCGAAACCGGAAAACCTCGACGAGCGACTGGCCGCTTTGACCGCCGACCTGCCACCGGCCGACGAGCGCATCAAGCAGCTCATCGCCTCGCGGCGCGAGGCTTTGGGCAAGGTTGTGAGGAGTGGGGCCCAGCCCGAGGCGCCGGCGGGCCGTGCCGTGTACCAGAAAACGTGTGCCGCCTGCCACCGCTTGGGCGGCGAGGGGGGGAAGATCGGCCCGGAGCTGGACGGCATCGGCCTGCGCGGCGCCGACAGGCTGCTGGAGGACTTGCTCGATCCGAGTCGCAACGTCGACCAGGCGTTCAGGAGCACGATCATCAGTACGACGGGCGGCAATACGCTTTCCGGCCTATTGCTGCGCGAGGAAGGCGAGGTGCTGATCCTGGCCGACGACAAAGGGAAAGAGGTCCGCGTACCCGCCGACGAGATCGAGGAACGGGTCGTGACCCGGCTTTCTCCAATGCCGGACAATCTGGTCGATCTGTTGCCCGAGACGGAGTTTTTCAACCTCGTGGCGTTTTTATTGGAGCAACGGCAAAGAAGTCAGGAACCGGAATAGGTTACAGCTTACAGGTGACAACAGGAGCAGGGCGGGAAAAGGGGAAGAGGCGAGGAGGGGAAGAGGGGATCCGGTGGGCGACGTAACTCGTTCCCACGCTCTGCGTGGGAACGATTCCCCGGCCGCTTCGCGGCCTCGCCGGTTTACCCGCCCGACTTCATCCCTCATCCTTCATCCCTCATCCTTCATTCATGACTGACAAGCAACAAACATCATCGGCATCGCTGTACGATCGTCTCGGCGGCGTGTACTCGATCGCGGCGGTGGTCGACGACTTCGTCGACCGGGTGATGAACGATTCGCGGCTCAACGCGAACCCAAAGGTGGATGAAGCCCACCATCGGGTCCCGCCGGCCGGCTTCAAGTACCTGGTGACCGAAATGGTGTGCTGGGCCGCCGGCGGACCGCAGCTTTACTCGGGCCGTTCGATGCGCGAATCGCACGAGCACCTGGGGATCACTTCGGGCGAATGGGAGGCGTTCCTCGACGATTTGAGGCAAACCTTCGACCACTTCGCCGTCCCCGCCGCCGAGCGCGCGGAACTGCTGGCCATCGTCGAAAGCACGAAGGGCGACATCGTCGTGCCCTCGACGTAGAACGATTCTGTGCTCTTGGCTGGTCGTTGATTTTTTTCGCTGAGCGCGGTTGCGGTTTAGACGGAATACGTGGTATTCTCCTACTATCGAGATGAGGTGACGGCATGTCTGTGACGATTGAAATTCCCAAGCATATCGAGGACGCCCTGGTTCGCGAATTGGGCGAATCGCTTGCCGACGCCGCTCGAGAGGCGCTCGCCGTTGCCCTATATCAGTCCGAAAGACTGAGCATCGGTCAGGTCGCCGAGATGCTCGGCATCACGGTTTATGAGGCAGCGGGCCTAATGAAGAGTCGTAGGATCGAGGCTCCGTATTCGATCGCCGATTTTGACCGTGACCAAAAATCGTTGGAGCGACTGCTCGGCCAGTGATCGTTATTTCAGACACTTCACCCATCAACTACTTCAACGTGAAATCGGCGATCCACAATTGGCTCGAATGGTCGGCCGTGCGGTTGCTGGTCCACATGAGCTTCTTTCCGTCGGGCGAGAAGACGGGGAGCACGTCGGCTGTGGGGTGGTCGGTGACGCGCTCGATCGGACCGTCGGGGGCGAGCTGGCCCTGTTCGACCTTGTATTTCAATAGCCAAAGGTCGTAATTCGGCCGCTGGGTCGGATCGGAATGGTCAGCGCCGGTCCAGATGATGTAGGGCTCGCTTGGGTGCCAGTACGGCGCCCAATTGACTCCCACGTTGTCGGTGAGCGCAACGTCATGGTTGCCGTCGATGCCAATACAGTGAATCTGGAGCATTTCCTTTTGCTTGCGGTCACTGCGGAAGATGACCCAGCGGCCGTCGGGAGAAATGAACGGCCCGCCGTCGTAACCGGGCGAGTTGGTGAGCTGCCGCACGTGGGAGCCGTCGGCGTTCATGACGTAGAGATCGGGGTCGCCGTCGCGGTCGCTGCAGAATGCGATCGACCGGCCGTCGGGCGAGTAGGCCCCCTCGGCATCATAACCCAAGGTGTCGGTCAACTGCCGCAAGTGGCCGCCGTCGAGATCGGCTTCGAAGATGTCCATGTAAGGGTCGAAGGCCCAGTCGTAGCGCCGCCGGCGGCCGGTTTTCGCGTCGTCGGCCTGCTTGCGGCGTTCCTCCTCCTCGGTCGCCTTCAGGTTCGGGTCGAGATGGCTGGAAGCGAACATAATCTTTCGGCCGTCGGGCGAAAAAAAGCTGCAAGTCGTCCGGCCGCGGCCGGTGCTCACGCGTTTCGGCTGGCCGGCCTCAAGGGGCTGGGTGAAAATCTGGTAGAATGGATAATCGGACGTGACCGCCTGATAAATGATGGTCCGTTGGTCGGGTGAAAAATAGCCCTCACCCGCGCGCACGAAGCCTTCGGTCAACTGTCGTACGTTCGAAAGATGGCCGTGTTCGATCGAATCCTCGGCACGGGTGGGTGAAAAGGTGGAGACAACGAGGCAAGCAACGAGCGTACATCGGAAACGGGAGAGGACGCTTCGGAACATTGAGAGGGTCGCTCCAGAATGCTAGGTTGAAAACTCACCGCATCATAATCTAAGCTGATCACGATTCGCACCCCCCCGAGACCGTCGACCGCATTTCGCCACGAGTACGGGCTGAGCCGGATGAATGCCGAGGAATGATGAAGATCTACACGAAAACGGGCGACGGGGGCGAAACGGGTCTGTTCGGAGGTCCACGTGTTCGCAAGGACGACCCCCGCATCGAAGCCTACGGCACGGTCGACGAACTGAATGCCGTGCTCGGACTGGTTCGCTGCGAGGCGTTGCCGGACGAAATCGACGCACTGGTGGCCCGAGTCCAAAACGAGCTGTTCGATCTGGGGGCCGAGCTGGCGACTCCTGCGCCGGCGCGGATGGGTACGTCCACGCTTGGGGCCGGCCAGATTTCGGCGATGGAACAAGCGATCGACCGGTACGAGGCGGGGCTGTCGCCCTTGAAACAGTTCATCCTGCCCGGCGGCGCAAGGCCGGCGGCCGAACTTCATTTGGCGCGGACGGTGTGCCGCCGCGCCGAGCGGCGTTTGATTTCCCTGGCCGCGATCGAGTTGGTCTCGCAAGATCTGGTCGTCTATCTCAATCGGCTGGGCGATTTACTGTTCGTGCTCGCCCGTGCTGTGAACCAGGCCGGGGGAGTGGCCGACGTGCCCTGGAAGAAGACCTCAGGCAACACGCAATAGGCGTCGGGCACAGCTCCCCAATACGGGCTCCACGGCCGCTTGAAACCGTCACCCATTCGTCTTATAGTGGGCGTCTGGCGTTTCTGGTTCCACGCTGGTCGCCTGGTTCGAATGAACCTTTGGCCTTTGGTCTGCGTAGCACTGTCCTGCGTTGAATTATCGGTTTTCTTACCATCCAAGAGTTTCGCGAAAGTCAATCCATGCAGTCTCAGGCGGTCGTTACGGCCCCTCCCGGGTCGCCGATTTCAACCGACGTCGTCATTGAAACACGCAATCTCTCCAAAATCTATCGCGATTTTTGGGGCCGGCAGAAGGTCCGCGCCCTGAAGGCCCTCGATTTGGAAGTTCGCCGGGGTGAAATCTTTGGCTTGCTGGGGCCCAACGGTTCCGGCAAGACAACCACCATCAAGCTCCTGTTGGGGCTACTCTTCCCGACCAGCGGCCAGGCCTTGGTCTTTGGCAAGGATGCGTCGGAGGTGACCAAGAACGAGCGCATCGGCTACTTACCCGAGGAGACGTACCTCTATCGTTTCCTGAACGCCGAAGAAACGCTCGATTTCTACGGCCGGCTGTTCAACATGCCGGCCGCGACGCGCCGCCAGCGCGCGGCGCGGTTGATCGACGATGTGGGCCTGGGATGGGCCAAACGCCGTCAGTTGAAAGAATACTCGAAGGGGATGGCGCGCCGCATCGGCCTGGCCCAGGCCCTGATTAACGATCCCGAATTGATCGTGCTCGACGAGCCGACGACGGGTTTGGACCCGATCGGTTGCCGCGAAATGAAGGATCTGATCCTCAATCTCCGGGCGCAAGGCAAGACGGTGCTGATGTGCAGCCACCTTTTGGCGGACGTGCAGGACGTCTGCGATCGGATTGCCATCCTGCACCAGGGCGACCTCAAGGAGTTGGGCCGCGTCGACAGCCTATTGAAAGTCCGGGGTGAAACCGCCATCCGGGCCTCGGGTCTCAGCGAAGCCGCCCAACAGGAAATTCGCGACGTGATCGCGAGGCACCAGGGCCAGTTGCTGTCGATGGACAACCCCACGACGACTCTCGAAGAGCTGTTCCTGACCATCGTTCGGGACAGCGAAGCCCGGCCGGGCCGCAGGTCCGCTTCGCTCAACGACGGGCGATCGTAACATGGACATCGAAAAGCAATTACCGCCATTCGAAGAATGGCTGTTCGGCACCGAAGCGGGTGAACTGGGCGCGCTATGGGCCTGGTTGCTGGGGGGATGCGCGCTGCTGGTTGCGGGGATGGTGGCGAGTTGGGTGTTTGGCACGTTCATGCACGGGCCGGGCAAGGCGGGCGACAAGATTTTCAGGGTGTTGACGGGTACGGTGGTCGACCTGTTGCACACCTCTCCGCGCCGTGTGTTCGCCTTGGCCCGCCTGGCGGTCAAGGAATCGATTCGCAAGCAGGCGATCGTGGGTCTGGCCGTATTCGTGGTCGTCTTGCTCCGCCTGGCCTGGTTCGTCGACCCGGGCCGCAGCGACCCGGCAAGGGTGTATTTGGATGAACTGCTCTGGTGGACGTCGCTCTTGGTGTTGGCGTTGTCGTTGCTGCTCAGCGCGATCAGCTTGCCGGCCGACATTCAAAACAAGACCATCTTCACGATCGTCACCAAGCCCGTGCGTTCCAGCGAAATCGTGCTGGGCAGGATTCTGGGTTTCATCGTCACGGGCACGTTTCTGTTGGCCGCGATGGGGTTGATGAGTCTCTGGTTCGTGAATCGGATGCTCGATCACACGCACGACCTGTCCGTCGCCGCAGCGAAAGAGGGGGAGGACGAATTGGTGCGCGGTGGGGCCGGTTTCACCCAGATGGCCCGCGGACATATGCACGAGGTCGATCTCGACGAAGAAGGAAACGGCCTCACCAAGAAGGCGCAGAGCCACGTCCATCGGGTGACGGCCGTGAAAAGGGGCGACGAACGCGTGACGTACGAGGTCGGGCCGCCCGAGGGCGAGTGGGTGGCCCGGGTGCCGATCTACGGCAAGCTCTCGTTCCGCGACCGGGGCGGCCAACCAACCGACGTGGGGATCAATGTCGGCAACGAATGGATGTACCGCTCGTACATCGACGGGGGTACGAAAGCCGCGGCCATCTGGACCTTCAGCGACTTTCGCCGCGAGGATTTTCCCGACGGCAAACTGATTTTGGAGTTGAACATCCGCGTGTTCCGCACGTACAAGGGGAAAATCGATCGTGGAATCGCCGGCCGGATGCGGCTCGTCAACCCGAAGGACCCGGCGGTGTACCATGATTTGCCAATCTTCTTCGCCAAGGAGTACACTCTCGACCGGCACGAGATTCCGCTGGAATTCGACCACGAGGGAAACAAGCTGGATCTGTTCCGCGACCTGGCCCCCGACGGCGAGCTGAATATCGAATTGAGTTGTCTGGAGAATGCGCAGTATTTCGGCATGGCCAGGCCCGACATGTATTTCCTCAAGCGCGAGGGCCTGCCGTGGGTGAACTACGCCAAGGGGCACTTCAGCATCTGGCTACGGATGGTGTTGGTGACCACGTTCGGCGTGATGTTCAGCACGTTTCTTAGCGGACCGGTGGCGGCCTTGGCGAACCTGGCGACGTTGATTGGGGGCTTCTTCGTCGAGATGATGATGCGGTTGGGCACGGGCGAGGAAATCGGCGGTGGCGCAATCGAGTCGTTCATTCGCATGGTGCAACACGATCCCATGCAGTCGAAACTCGATTCGACCATCGCGACGAATGTGGGACTGTTCCTCGACAAGGTCACGGGCGGAATCTTTATCGTCGTGTCGCGCCTGCTTCCCGATTTCGAAGCGTTGGGAACGTCGCATTACGTCAGGGACGGATATGACATTCCGGCAAATCTTCTTGCGATCCACGTGGTGATGGTTTTGGGGTTCGTCTTGCCGGTAGTGCTGATCGCTTGCGTGTTTTTCAAGGTGCGCGAGGTGGCCAAATGAACCGACGGTACCGAGTCATAGCGACGTACGGGCTGCTGATTGGGGGGTTGCTGTTTCCGCTCTCGTACTACAGCCAGCCCGCCACCGTGGCTTCGAAAAACGAGCAGGCCGGTCGAGGGGGCCGTCTGGCGCAACTGCGCGAGCAGTACAAGTTGGCCCAGGCGGACCTGGGCGAGATCGATCCGGCGGGTGAGACGATCAAGCTGGCCACGCTCGGCATGCGCTGCGTGGCCGCCGCGATGCTTTGGCACGAGGCCAACGAGGCCAAGAAAAAAGAAGACTGGACGGGCACTTGGACCAAGCTGGACCAGTTGGCCAAGTTGGAGCCCAACTACATCGGCGTTTGGCGGTTCCAGGCCTGGAACGTGTCGTACAACATCGCCGTCGAATTCGACGATTACCGCGACAGGTATTTCTGGATCAAGGAGGGGATCAAGTACCTGCAAAAGGGCTCTCGCTACAACGTCGAAGAACACCGCCTGATTTCCGACATCGGCACCGACACAGGGCGCAAGATCGGCGTCGCCGACGAAAAGCTGGAGTACCGCAGGTTGTTTCACGAGGACATCGACCCCGAATTTCCCGATCATGACGATTCGCAACACGGTTTTCTCAAGCCTCGTACCGTGGAACAGCGTGACAATTGGCTGGTGGGCAGAGAATACTATGAAAAGGCGATCGACATCTGGGACCATCGGAATGCGGAAGACCAGATTAGGCTCGCGACGATGAACCCGTTCCTGCTCTACGGCGAGCCGGCCAAGGCCCAGATCAATTACGCGGACGCTTTGGAGCAAGACGGCAGGTTCGGCGACATTGCCCGCGAGGCATGGGGAAAAGGCTTGGAAATGTGGGACCTTTACGGTCTCCGCGACATCGCGGCCGGCCGCGGTATGTCGATCCGCTTGGGCGACCAGGAACGACTCGAGGCCGAGGCCCAGCGGTTGAGGGCGGAGTTGGAGGCGCTGGATCCTGGGCTGCGGGAGCGTATCAAGGAAGAAAAGAGGTCCAAGTTGACGGAGGAGGAGCAAGAATTGCTCGCGGCCGGACAAGGGGGGGTCAGTCCAGACAAACAGCAACTCGCTTACGCGGCCTATGCCAAAATCCAAGTCGAGCACCAAGAGGTGGCTGACCGGATCAAAGGTGACCAGGCCGCCCCAGCCCAGGAACTGGTCCAGAAGTTGGCCGCCAAAGAAAACGTGATCAACGCCACTTCGCACAACCGCGAGACGGTCAACTTTTCGTACTGGCGTTTACGCTGCCAGGTGGAGATGAGCACCGCCGCGTTGGAAGCCAGGCGGCTGATGCGCCAGGCCCACGGTTTTTACCACGACGATGCCGACCTTCGACGGGCCAAGGAGGCCTACGAGCACGCCTTTGCGCAATGGCGAATCGTATTCGACGACGAAGAGCTCAAAGCGATCAAGGGCGACGCCATCGCTGGCCAGAGCATCATCGACGCCTTGATGGACTACCATGAAGTCCTTCACAAGTTGGAGTTGCTCGGTCCCGACCGCGAATTCCCCAAGGATTTCATCTTGAACGACCTGATCGATATCTTGAAACTACAGGGCAAGATCACATCGCCGACCCCAGGGCAAGGGGGGCCGCCTGGACCGTCCCCTGGTGGCCCGCCTCCGGGCGCGTGAACGTGGTACGAAGCCGTGCCGCCTGCTGTTTACTAGAGCCTCGCCGGACCCGCCATGTCGACCCAAGGTGAAGCGTTTGCCGGACTGTCGGTCGCGATGACGACCCCCTTTCGCAACGGAGACGTCGACGATCAGGCCCTCAAGACCCAGGTCGAGTTCCAAATCGCCGCGGGCGCGCACTGCCTTTGCCCCACCGGCACGACCGGCGAGTCGCCGACCCTTTCGCACGAGGAACACGAGCGAGTGATCGCGCTGGTGGTCGAGCACGCGGCTGGCCGGATCAAGGTCATGCCCGGCACCGGCTCGAACAGCACCCGCGAGGCGCTGCGCCTTACGTCCTGGGCCGCCAGGGCGGGTGCCGACGCGGCGCTGGTGGTCGCCCCCTACTACAACAAGCCAACCCAGGAGGGTTTCTACCAGCATTTCAAGGCCCTGGCCGAGGCGGTCGGAATTCCGATCTGCGTCTATAACATTCCCGGCCGGACCGGCAAGAACATCGAGCCCGAAACCATCGCCCGGATGGCCGAATTGCCGAACATCGCGATGGTCAAAGAGGCAACCGGCTCGATGGATCAGGCCTCGCAGATTCTGGCCCTGACCAACCTCACCGTGCTCAGCGGCGACGACAGCCTGACGTTGCCATTGCTCGCGATCGGTGGCCGGGGAGTGATCTCGGTGGTTGGCAACATCGTGCCCGGCGATATGTTGGCGCTACTCAACGCGTTCGCCTCCGGCAACCTGGGCGAGGCCCAGCGCTGGCACCGCAAGCTGTTTCCGCTCTGCCGCGACATGCTCGGACTGTCGACCAACCCGATCCCCGTCAAGGCGGCCATGAAGGTCCTGGGCCGCGATACGGGAGAATTACGTTTGCCCATGACACCGCTCTCGGCCGCGGAGGAGGCGAAACTGCGGAAGACATTGACCGACTATGGGCTGGTATAGAGCCTTTCAGGTCCTTCGTCTATTTCCGTCGGCGCGCTTTGATCTCAACGATGGCGCCGCTATAATGTCGGGGCGGCCCCAACTCCTACCGTTTTCCCTCGCATTCGACGAACATGAACGCCGCTTTGCCAGACATGCTTGATCGGTTTCTCGATCCTATCACCGATTGTTTGACGCCCGAGGTCACCGAACGGATCGTCAAATCTCGCCCCGACGGAGGGCTGCAAGCGCGCGTCGACCAATTGGCGAGCAAAGCGAATGAGGGGCTTTTGTCGGAACGCGAACGCGACGAGTATCGCGGCATCGTCGACGCGATCGACGTGGTTGCCATCATCAAAGCCAAAGCGCGCGCTATCCTGGCTCGACGCGAGTGACGATGGACGCGGCAACACGCCGAGCCGTTCGCAGAAGGGCGGGAACGCCAATGGGTCGGGCGACGGCGCGACTGCTCGAGATGAATGCGCCGCGGCGATGGCAACTTCGCGCGTCGTTGCTTGCAGCGCGCGCGTGGTGATGCCACATTTCCAGACAGTCGGCTCGCAAATCGTAGGATCGGAAAACTGCGCCATGGGATCGCTCAAACCTTTTATGCCTCGTTGACTTTTCTCATCTTGTAGCAAATGATTCGGGGCTGCTTCGTCCTCTGTTGAAGGATCACCTCACCTATGCGCGTCGCCTGGCTGTTCGAGTACCCGACGCTGCACGGGGGCGAACGGTCGCTCTTGGCGGCGTGGCCAGCGCTCAAAGCCGCCGGCATTCGGGCCACGGCGCTGGCGCCGGCGCGTGGGCCACTGAACGCGGCGCTCATTCGCGAAGGGATCGAGGTCGTACCGTTCGAGACGCACGTTGCCGCGGAAAACGTTGCCGCGGAATACAGTGCCGCCCAACGCCGTCCGGCGCTGGGCGAATTGCGAGACCGTCTGGCCGCCGCGCTCTTGGCATTGCGGCCTGAGGTGCTGCACGCCAACAGCCTGGCAATGGGGCGCCTGTCAGGACCGGTGGCGACCAATATCGGCCTGCCGAGCCTCGCTCATCTGCGCGACATCATCAAACTCAGCCGAGCGGTCATCGCCGATCTCAACTGTCACATGCGACTGTTGGCGGTGTCGCGGGCGACTCGCGAATTCCACGTATCCCGGGGGCTGTTGGCAGACAAGGTGCGGGTGCTCTACAACGGCGTCGATCTGGGACAATTCCAGCCCCAGCCGCCGACGGGCTGGTTGAATAGGCAACTCGGTCTGCCATTCGACTCGGTGCTCATAGGGACGATTGGCCAACTGGTGATGCGCAAGGGGCACGATGTGCTGGCCCGCGCGGCGGGCAGGCTGGCACGCACACACCAGGACGTACATTGGATCATCGCCGGCAGTCGCCATTCGCAAAAGGCGGAAGCCGTCGAATATGAGGCCGGGCTGTGCCGATCATTCATCGCGGCCGGTCTTGCGGACCACGTTCATTTTGTCGGTGAGCTGGACGGGGTTCACGCGCTGTTGCCCGAACTGACACTGCTGGTCCACCCCGCCCGTCAGGAGCCGCTGGGTCGAGTTCTGCTGGAGGCCGCCGCCACCGGCGTACCGTGTGTAGCGACCGACGTCGGGGGCACGCGCGAAATCTTTCCTCCCGAGGCCAATGCGGCACGGTTGGTGCCCGGGGGTGATGAATGCGCGCTGGCCGACGCGATCGCCCAATTGCTGGCCGACGCCGCAGAGCGGAGCCGCCTGGGGCAGGCCGCGCGGCGGCGGGCGGAAGAGGCATTCGACGTTCGCGCGGCCGCCGCCGGTTTGTTGGAGGTGTACGTTGCCTTGCGACGCGTGAAAACGGAATGAATTCCGTTCTACTCGTCCTTCGCCCCGCCCAATGTGGCAGTGATCTTGTACTGGTTCTGCAAATGGGCGTGGGCCTGGCTTGCTTCGCCGGTCTTGGGGAACTTCTTGCAGACCTGCTGGAACGACTTGATCGCGGCTTCGGGCAGCTTGGCCTGCTCCTCGGTGTACGCGATCTGCAACAGCGACCAGGGGGCGGAAGGCTCGTGCCCGGCCATGACCTGCCGGTACAGTCCGACCGCTTCCTTGAACTCGCCCAGTTGCCGATGGCACCATGCCATCTGCTTGAGGTTCTCGGGGTAGTTCTCGGTCTGCCTGAACACGCCGATCGCTTCCTTGTACTCGCCCCAGTCGCGGTAGCTGATCGCGATTTCCCAGTGCCAACGGTCGGCGTGCTCCGCGTCGCGGGCCGCCAGCTCCTGGTAGATCGGGATCGCCTGGTCCCACTTCTGCTCTTCGCGGAACATGTAGGCGAGCTGGTTCCGCCCCTCGATCTGGTTCGTGAAACGAGCGTAGGTTCGCCGCGCTTCATCGCGGCGCGTGTTGGCCTTGAACCAGCCCGCCAGGCGGCCCAGGATATCGTCGTCGATGCCGAACGTCTGCAGCATCTTCTCATAGACCTGGCCGACTTCGGCGGCGTGCCGCGCGTAGGAGTGCAGCTCGGCGACGTAGTACCAGAGCTGACGCGCCGCGGCCTTGGCAGCGTCGTCCTTAAGCTCGTTGGGCAGGCGCTGTTGAATGTACGCGACCGCCGCAGCGGCCAGTTTGTCGCCTCGCTCCTTGGTTTCGGCGACGCCGGTCATTTCCCAGAGCGGCGACCGGGCATAGTACCAGATTGCGTAGGGCATCTCCGCCTCGGTGTTCGACGTCGCCAGCGCCTTGACCGCGTCGTCGAACGCCCCGGAAAGGAAATCATGCACCGCCAGTTGCCGCGAGGCGTTGGCGCAGTGCGGCGCCGTCTCGGGCGTCCGCATGGTGTCGAAAGTCAGGTCCTTCCACAACTCGACCTGGCGAGCGGTGTCTTTCTGCGTGCCGGCCATTTCGATCAGGTCGAGCTTGGCCAGCACGGTCACCAGGTGCTTGGGATGGCCGGCGATGACCGCGGCGTAGGTCTTCTTCGCCTTTTCGACTTCACCCATGTCCTTGTAGGTCTTGCCGATCAGGTACGACGCCGAAACGGCTTCCGGCGAGTCGGGCCAGTAATCGAGGATCGACTGGTAGCCGTCCTTGATCGCCGTGTTCAGCTTCCGCAGGTTCGTCTGGCAAAGTCCCCACTTGAGCTGGGCGTAGGCCGCGCCCTCGCTGGTTTCATAAAGAGAAAGGAATTTCTCGTACTCCGCCAGGGCCACCTTCCAGTTCTGCTCGCGGTAGTACTTCTCGGCGATGTCGAGCTGGTAGCGTTCCGCCTCGCGGAGCCGCGCCCAGCGCTCGACGGGCAGCTCGTCGAGGGCCGCACGGCAGGGCGTGGCGGACGCGGACAAAAAGCAGAGCAAGGTCAACAGGCAGCGCCAGCACGGGGCGCGGAACGAGGAGCGCGGAGTATGGAGCGCGGGGAATGGAGCGGGGACCACCCAGCGCGGAACGTGAAAAGTTGCATACTTTGCTCCGCGTTGGGCGTTCCGCGTTCCGCGTTCGTCCGGCGTTCGATCGACCACTTCTCTCGATCCGAATTCGCTCATTTCTTTTGCCTCGCCTCGAGCCATTTGTTGTACTCCGCGTGCGCGTAGAAGATCACGTTCGTGCCAAGCTGATAACAGGCTTCCCAAATCTCCGGCTTCACGCCCGAGTGGTCGTCGGTCCAGGCGTCACCGATGTCACCCGGATGATAATAACAAACCCAGCGGCCATCGACCTTCCAACCCCAGGCGTCCTTGCCACCGTGCGGCGCGACGTAGGGCAGAAAAGGGATCGCAAAGGGTACATGGTGAATCACGTCGTCCAGCGGCACTCGCACCGGGTCGACGTCGGGCAGCACCTGCCGCACCATGGCGAAGAACTGGTTGTGAAAG
>Ga0307373_10008030_pt1 | contig 16224 bp, 11 predicted proteins | sample OX2MG_FD_202534 | JGI IMG/M metagenome (GOLD analysis project Ga0307373, IMG submission 202534) | Soil microbial communities from Risofladan, Vaasa, Finland - OX-2 | ecosystem: Environmental > Terrestrial > Soil > Coastal area > Acid sulfate soil | place: Finland: Risofladan, Vaasa | collected... | reverse complement strand
GCTCCCCGGCGAAAGCACTCGAAACTCTCGACGTCGAGGTCCGACCCTGACAGACCAACCTTCTCGACCGGCCGCCAGGTGGCGTGTCGCGATCGTCCATTCCTGGCTCAACCAGTACGGCGGCGCTGAGCGCGTGCTCGAGCACCTGCACGGCCTCTTTCCGCGCGCGCCGATCTATACCTCGATGTTCGAGCCGCGGGTGTTTCCCGCGTTCTACCGCTCCTGGGACATCCGCACGAGCTTTCTGCAGCGCGTGCCGCTCTCGCGCTCTCACCACCAGATGATGCTCCTCTTCTATCCCATGGCGTTCGAATCGTTCGACCTGTCGGAGTACGACCTGGTGCTCAGCCTCTCCAGCGGCTTCAGCCACGGCGTGCGGGTACCCGGCGGCCGTCACGTCTCCTACTGCCTCACGCCACCACGCTTTCTCTGGACGTTCGACAGCTACGTCCGCCTCGAGGGAGTCGGGCGTGCCACCCGGCTCGCGCTGAGCCTGATCGTCCCATTGCTGCGCCGCTGGGATGCGCTCGCCGCGCGACGCGTAGATACTTTCGTGGCGATCTCGCGGGTCGTTCAGGAGCGAATCGATCGCTGCTACGCGCGGCCGTCGCGCGTCATCTACCCGGCGATCGTCGACGTGGACTCGTTCCAGACGAGCGACGAGGTCGACGACTACTTCCTGGTCGTCTCCCGGCTGATTCCCTACAAGCGGATCGACCTGGCGATTGAAGCGTGCAACCGCTTGAAGCTGCCGCTGAAAATCGTCGGCGGCGGACGCTCGCAGGCCGCGCTCGAGCACCTCGCCGGCCCGACGGTCGAGTTCGTCGGAAAAGTCGACGAAGCCACCCTGCGACGCATGTATGCTCGCTGCCGCGCGCTCATTTTTCCGGGCGAGGAAGATCTCGGTCTCACGCCAATCGAGGCGCAAGCCGCCGGGCGCCCGGTGATCGCGCTCGGCCGCGGAGGGACGCGCGAGACCATTCTCGACGGCGAAAGCGGCCTGTTCTTCGCCGAGCAGTCCGTCGACTCACTGGTCGGCGCGCTGCAGCGCTTCGATCACTGCGCCTACGATCCGGTCCGGATCCGGGAGCACGCCCGGTCCACGTTCGATCTCTCGGTCTTTCGCGAGCAGTTCCTGGATTTTCTCGAAGGAGAGCTATGAACGTCGTGATCACGGGCGGCGCCGGCTTCATCGGCTCCCACCTGGCGGATGCGCTGGTCGGCGTCGGCGCAAAAGTGCTGGTGCTCGACAACCTGAAGGGCGGCACGCGCGCAAACGTCCCGGCCGTGGCTGGCTTCGAGCAGGTCGATCTGGTCGACGGCGATCTGGACTCGCTGCTGGCACGCTTTCGACCGGATGTGATCGTCCACTGCGCGGCCCAGGCGTCGGTCGCTAGCTCGATGAACCGGCCCCTGGAGAACTATCAGGCGACCCAATTGGCGTCCTTCCGCGTCGCCCAGGCGGCCTCCCGGCAAGGCGTCAGACACCTGATCCTGCTCTCGACGGCCGGCGTGTACGGCGCGGCCGAGCGGCCGGCGACGGAGTCCGATTTGCCCGCCCCGGCCAACTACTATGGCGTCCACAAGTGGGCAGCGGAGCGCTACTTCGAGCTGAGCGGCGTCCCCTCGACCGCGCTGCGGCTCGGCAACGTGTACGGCCCGCGCCAGCGCTTCGACGCGGAGGGCGGCGCGGTAGCGATCTTCCTCACCCGCATCTTACGCGGTGAGCCAATCGTCCTTTACGGCGCGGGCGAGCAAACCCGCGATTACATCTACGTTGCCGACGTGGTCGAGTCGATCATGGTGGCGCTCCGCCACCGACTGACCGGCGTCTGGAACGTCGCCAGCGGTCAGGAGACGCCGATGCGGACGATCCTCGCGGCGCTCGTCGCCGCGACCGGTCGGCCGGCGAACGTGCAGGTCGAGCCGCGCCAGCCCGGCGACGTCGCCCGCTCGTCCCTCGACGCGAGCCGTCTGATCGCCACCGGCCTCTGGCAGCCGGTCGTCTCGCTCGACGAGGGAATGCGGCGAACCGTCCTGGCTTACACCAGCGCCGCGTCCCGGTAAGCGGGCGGCTCCGACTCTGCCACGGACTCCACGTTCGCGGCGAGTGAGCCGGGGCGCCCTCGTCATACAGCATCCCGAATTTCGGGGCTCGGTCAGACACGCTGCTGGACCAGGACTTTGAGTCGCCCGAGGCCAGCGGACCGAATCAGTTCGGCCAACGCCCAGCGCGCTTGCCAGCGCCGACCCGCCGTCGCTTCCCGGCTGATCCAGCGCTCGGTCTCGTCCGCGAGCCCGAGCCGCAGCAGAAAGTCACGTTGAGTCGTGAGGAACACCGGCTCGAGCCCGACGCGCCGACCGAGCCGCACCATCGCGCCAAAATCGACGTGGCTGGTCAGGTCTTGCTGCCCCACGCGGCGGAAGATGTCGTCGCTCCACTGGTGGCGATGATAGGCGAGCAACGTCCCATCGGCGCGCTCGGCAGCGTCGCCGTCGGCGGTCGTCGAGCCATAGTCCAGCGTGAGCACGCTGCCGCGATCGATCAGGCCGGAGATCGCCGCGAGCACTGGCTCCAGGCGCAGGCAGACCTCGCCCCGCCAGCCCTCCGGTCGGGCCGCGCCGCGTTCCTCGATCCACTGGCTCAGCGCCTCGTCCGACGGATCGCCGACGCGCTCCACGAACCCGCGGCCGCTCCAGTCGACGTAGAGCTCGCGGAGCGCCCCACCAATCCAGGCCACGCGGTGGACCGGCAGCGCGTCAAAAAACTCGTTCGAGAGAACGCAGTGGGCGCGGACGCTGGCACGCCGCAGGTCCTCCAGGGAGGGCCACCAGGTGAGCCTCGGGTCGGCGAGGAGCGTGACGGCAGCGCTTGCCAGGGAGCGTGCCGCGGCCTGCCCTGCCGACTCGGCTGAGGGCGCCGCTTGCGCAGTGGGGCGCGCGCCGCCCCGCGAGTCCACCGCGTGGTACTCGATCCGTGGCGCTTCCACCAGTTCCGCCAGCCCTTCCATGATCTGCGCGGCCAGCTCGCCGGCGCCGGCGCCCAGCTCCACGACGACAAACGGCTCGGGGCGTCCCAACGCTTCCCAGAATTGGTGCAGTTGCCGCGCCACGAGGTATCCGAAACCGGGGTGGACCTGCGGGCTGGTCTGAAAGTCGGCGAGAGCGGACGGTCGCCCGGCCGCGTCGCCGGGAAGCGTCGCGTAGTAGCCAAGACCCGGCTCGTAGAGCGCCAGCTCCATGAAGCGGTCAAACGTCATCGGCCCATCGCGCTCGATCCACTCACGGATGCGCTGGACCAGCGGCGGCCGACCAACGTCGTCTCCACGTCTCTCCGCCCCCGCGTCTCCGTGTCCCCGTGTCTCTGCGTCGTCGCGTCCGAGTGTCGCCGCGTCCGGTCGTCCGACTTCTGACCCCTGACTCCTGACTCCTGACTCGTCCTCCGGTCGTCCGTTCAAATCTTCCTCGCCACGCCGAACGTCTCCGGCGCGGCGACGAGCGCCCGTTCGATCAGGTCGCAGAGGACGTGTCCAACCGCCAGGTGAATCTCCTGAATGATCGGCGTGGTCACCGATGGCACCAGCAGCGCCAGATCCGCGTGCTTCACCAGTTCTCCACCGGACTGACCGGTGAGCGCCAGCACTGTCACGTTCTTGGCCCGGGCGGTCTGCGCCGCCATCACGACGTCAGCCGAGGTACCGCTCGTGCTCAAGGCGATGAGCACGTCTCCGTCCACCGCCAGCGCTTCGATCTGATGGCTGAAGATCTCGTCGAAGCGATAGTCGTTGGCGATGGCGGTCAGCGTCGACGTATCGGTCGCGAGGGAGATGGCGGGCAGCGGCCGTCGCTCACGGAGGTACCGACCGACCAGCTCGGCCGCCAGGTGCTGTGCCTGCGCAGCGCTGCCACCGTTCCCGCAGAGCATCACCTTGCCGCCGGCCCGCAGCGTCGCGATTAGCGCCGCCGCCATTTTGGCAACGGTCTCGGCCGATTCGCTGGCGGTTTGAGCGGCCACCGCGGCGGTGGTCCGGAGGTGCTCGCGGTAAAGGATTTCTGCTTCTTCGCGTTCGGGTTGACCAGAAGGTCCCTGCGTCATCGCCCCTCCCCATGCAGCGTCCTTGCTTCGAGTCTACCATGCGCGCGATTGGCAACCCTACCTGTGAGAGTGTGATGCCATACATTTAATACATTGACGATTTTTACGTGGAGGAATAGACTCCGCATGGGCATCGTGTCGTGGAAGGGGGCACAGACGTGCGATTCGCTGTCCGTCGCCGCGTTCGGGTTTCCTGGGTCGTGCTACTGGCCATCCTTGGCACGTTGCTGCTGGTCGCTCTGGCCAGGGGCAGCGCTGCCGCCGCCGCCCCGTCTCCAAACCCCAAACCCCAAACGTTGCACCCTGTCGTCGATCTGATCACCATCAATGGAGCGATCGATCCGATGAACGCCCAGTACGTCACGCGCGCCCTGCAACGCGCGGCGGGCGATCACGCCCAGGCCGCCCTCGTCGAGATGAACACGCCCGGCGGCCTGGATAGCTCGATGCGCGAGATCACCGGCGCGATGCTGACCTCGCCGGTGCCAATCGTCCTCTACGTGACGCCAGCCGGCGCGCGGGCGGGTTCGGCGGGCGTCTTCATCATGATGGCTGCCGACGTCGCCGCGATGGCGCCGGGAACCAACGTCGGCGCGGCGCACCCGGTCAGCGGCGACGGGTCCGGCACGAATCTGCCGAACGACGAGCGGACCAAGGTCACGAACGATGCCGCCGCCTACATGCGCACGCTGGCGACCACACGTGACCACAACGCCGTCTGGGCCGAGGAGGCCGTCCGCCAGAGCGTGGCCCTCGCCGCGGACGAGGCCCTGCAGCAGAAGGTGATCAACCTGATCAGCCCGGATCGCGCCACGCTGCTGAGCCAGGTCGACGGCATGGCCTACACCCGCGATGGCAAGACGTTCCAGCTTCAGACGCGCGGCGCCGTGGTGGACCCCATCGCGATGACCGTGCCCGAGCAGCTCCTGCACCTGCTCGACGACCCCAACATTTCGTACCTGCTCCTGTCGATCGGCGGCTGGGCGCTGCTCGCCGAGCTGTTTCACCCGGGCAGCGTGATTCCCGGCGTCGTCGGGGTGGTCTGCCTGGCGCTCGCGCTGACTGCCTTCGAGAGCCTGCCGCTGAACTGGACCGGCGTCGGCCTGATCGTCATCGCGCTGGCGCTCTTCGTCGTCGATTTGCACGCCCCGTCGCACGGCGTCCTGACGGCGGGGGGACTGGTGACGTTCGTCTTCGGTTCGCTGATGCTCTTCTCGCCGGTGGACCTGCCCGTCGTGACCGCGAGTCCGTTTGCGCTGGGAGTCAACCCGCTGTTGGTGTTCGGCATCGGCATCGGGCTCACCGCGTTTTTCGCCGTCGCCGTTCGGGCCACGTTGTTGGCCAGGCATCGACCGGCGATGGCGATTGGCAGCGCGGTGATCGGGGCAACCGGCCTGGCCGTCACCGATCTTGCGCCGAGTGGCTCCGTGCGGATCCAGGGGACCGAGTGGAAAGCCGACGCCGAGGGCAAGGCGATTCGGCAGGGAGACCCCGTGCAGATCACGTCCAGGACGGGTTTACGCCTCGTGGTCCGCCAACTCGATCCGAATCGACGCGGAGAGGTCGGGCCTGCCACGCTCAAGGTGAGATCGCTCGCACCTTTCCAGCAAGCAGCGCTTACGAGTAAGGAGCCCAAGCCATGATAGGACCCATTATCATCCTCATTCTCATCCTGTTTGCCATCGTGTTCTATTGGTCGATTCGGATCGTCCGCGAGTACCAGCGGTTGGTCCTCTTCCGCCTCGGACGCTGCGTCGGCGACCGCGGACCGGGCGTGGTGTGGCTGATTCCGGTCGCCGACCAGGCCGTGCGGATCGACCTGCGCGAACAATTCCTCCAGATTCCGCACCAGACCTGCATCACGAAAGACAACGCGCCCATCGCCATCGACTTCCTGATCTACTGGCAGGTGATCGATCCGGTCGCCAGCGTGCTGCACGTCGCCAACTTCGCCGGCGCCTCCCAGGGCCTCGCCACCACGACGCTCCGCGCGGTGATCGGCGACATCCCGCTCGACGACGTGCTGGCTCAGCGCGATCAGATCAATCAGGTGCTCCGCTCGAAGCTGGACGAGGTGACCGAGCGCTGGGGCGTGAAGATCACGACCGTCGAGATCCGCGAGATCGTTCCGCCCAAGGACGTCCAGGAGGCGATGAACCGCCAGATGACCGCGGAGCGCAGCCGCCGCGCGACCGTGACCGAGGCGGAAGGCAAGCGGCAGGCGCTGATCACCGTGGCGGAGGGCGACAAGCAATCGGCAATCCTCCAGGCCGAGGGCGCTCGCCAGGCCACCATCCTGCGCGCCGAGGGCGACCGCCAGGCGCAGATTCTCCAGGCCGAGGGCTACTCGCTGGCGCTCGACAGGATCAACAGCGTGGCTCGACTGGTCGACAGCCAGACCTTGAGCCTGCAATACCTCGAAGGGTTCAAGCTGATCGGCCAGTCCGATTCGACGAAGGTGGTCATCCCCATGGAAGTGCTGAACATGCTGCGTCCGTTCGGCGAGATGATCCAACGGGCCGCGGGCACAGCCGCGCCGGTGGACGGCGCGCCGATGGAGAGCGTCAGCCTCGCGACGAAGATCGGCTCGTCGTAGTTCTGCCAAGGTTTCGTCAGGCGGGAGCCGTGGATAGTCTGTGAAACGTTCAAAGACCATCCACGGCTCCCGCCTGACGAAACATTGGTACCATCCCGTGGGACTTTCGTACCTATTAGGTGACCGGGCGAGATAGCTTCTTCTCTTGACTCTCGCCCAGGGCGGTGTTAACCTGCTGCCTGCCGACGGCCGGTGCTGGCAAGGGTCCTGATGAAGGTGTGGCTGCGTACGCCTCACTGGCACGCCTCGGTTGATGGTGAGGGCTGGGATGCAGCGCGGTGCGGGCGGCGCGGCGGGAACGGGTCTCGACGACCCGTCCGGGCCGGCGATGGTCGATCCAACGGTGATCCTGGGGCTGCTGATCGCTGCGCTCGAGATGCAGCGACACACGAGCCTGACTCTCTTACACCTGATGCGCGGCGTCCCCGGGTCGTGGACTCACCCGAGGCGGCGTCTGCCGGGCGAGATTCGCCCCCGCGGGCGGGTCAGTCGTCCGGCGGTGCCCCCCCTGATCGGCGAGCACACGTCGAGCGCGCCCACGTCCGCCGATCGACCTCCGGTCATTCGTTCCGTCGGCGCCGCTCCGCGGCTGCACGTGCGCTGCTTCGGGCGGTTCGAGGTGCTTCGCGCCGGGGTGCCGATCGAGCACTGGCGACGCGGCAAGGCGAAGCTGCTGCTCAAGCACCTGATCGCACGACGCCAGCCAGTGCCACGCGACGTTCTGATCGACCTACTCTGGCCGGAGGCAGACCCGCAGATCGCGGTGAACGGACTGCGCGTGGCCTTGCACGCGTTGCGCCAGGCGCTCGGGGAGGGCGAGCGGGAGAGCCGGAGCGGCGGCGAGTACATCGTCTTCGAGAGCGGGAACTACAGTGTCAATCCGCTGGCGGGCCTGTGGGTGGACGCGGACGAGTTCGACGAGCACTTCGCCACGGGACTGCGCCTGGAGCGTCGTGGGCAGGTCGCGGCGGCGCGATGTCATTACGAGCAGGCGGAGGCCGTCTATCGGGATGACTACCTCCTCGAAGACCTTTACGAAGATTGGACGCTCGTTCGTCGGGAGGAATTGAAAGACCAGTATCTGATGGTCCTGACCAAGCTCGCGGATGGATGCCTGCGGGAGGGCGACGCCGAGGGGTGCATCGTCCGTTGCCACAAGATCCTGCAGAAAGATGCCTGCCGGGAGGATGCGTATCGGCGCTTGATGCGTTGTTACGCTCAGCTCGGACAGCGAAGCCAGGCCCTGCACTGGTTTGGTTTGTGTACGCGAACGCTGCGACAGGAGCTCGACGTGGCTCCGTCCGAGCAGACGATGGACCTGTACCAGAAAATCACGACGGGACAGCGCTGTGACAGTGCGCTCGGCGATGGACGCGGCCGCGTGGACCGCCGCGAGCCGGGGTATCGCACCGTGAGAGAGGTCTGAAGATGCAAACCGGATCGACGAATTCGTCCGTTGCCCAGGCGGTCGTGGCAGCGCTGATTGGCTTGATCGCGCTGCCCGCGATTTTTGACACGGGATCGGGCGCGTTCGCGGCGGGAGGAGCGAGCCTGTCCCTTACCGCGGTCGCCTGGCTGGTCGGGGGCCTGGCGGTGAGCGTCTGGCTCCTGGCGATGGTGCCAGGCCTGGCGCGTGGACTGTCCGGGCTGCTTGGCCGCCTGGAGCTACAGACTGATGGCGTAGCGACCCAGCGGTCGGCGATGCGCGTCGGCGCCGAGGTGGTCTCGCGGTGGATCGTGGGGGTGGCCGAGGTCGTCGTGATTCAGGCGATCCTGCGGCGACCGGTCGTCGGCGTGTTGGGGACGCTGGTGGATCCCTCGACCGTGGACGCGGCCTTCGCCGCCGGCACCCTCGTGCTGCTCCTGATCGTCTTGATCTGGCTGCACCGGTCGGCACGGCCGCTGGTCGAGGCCGCGACGTGGCAGGCGCTGGATGCGTTGGTGGCGACGTCGGGGTCGGAGCGCGCGCAGGCGCTGGCCGGGGCGGCGGATACCGAGATGGCGACGGCTGCCGCGGGGACCCGGGGACGGGGCGGCGTGGGAACACGGAGTCGTGCAGACGCGGGGATGGGGGATGAGGCCACGCGACCGGCCGGCGCCGCCGAGGCGACCATCGCGGCTTCGACCGCCGACGTCACGCGACTCGCGCCCGGCGAGGCGACGGTGGCGGACGTGGACGACGCCACCCGTCTCGCCCCTGGTGGCGCGACCGTCGAGCGAGCTGACGACCTGACGCGCCCGGGGCCGCCGATCGACGATCCATCCGGTGCAACGCTGCCCGGCGAGCCGGGGGAGTCAACCGTCGCGGACGTCAGGACCAGCCAGCCGGAGAACTCGAGTTAGACGGTGTGGGAAGGGTCATGAGGCAAGGGATTTGCGCAGCAAATCCCTTGCCTCATGACCCTTCCCACACACCGTCTTAATCAGGAGGAGATTGCGTGACGGTCGTCGTTGGAGCAGTGAGCGACCTGGGGCGCGTCCGAACGAACAACGAGGACAACTACGTCGTCCTCGTGGCACCGGACCTGCCGGCCGGTCTCGACGCGGTCCTGGTCGTTGCCGACGGAATGGGTGGGGCCCAGGCGGGAGAGGTCGCGAGTGGACTGGTCGTCGAGCGCTTTACCGGTTCGTTCGGCCCCGACGCCGGGCCCCAGCGGATCGAGGCTGGCTTGGATCTTGGGCCGGTCCTGGTGCGGATCATTCAGGAAGCCAACGACGACGTGTTCAACGCCGCGCTCCGGGATCCCAGGCTCCACGGGATGGGGACGACCGTCGTCGCCGCGGCGATCGCGGGTGACCGGTTGTACCTCGGTTACGTCGGCGACAGTCGCGCCTACCTGATCGACGATGCCAACATTTACCAGTTGAACCGCGATCATAGCTGGGTGGCCGAGGAAGTGCGGGCCGGGCGGCTGACCAAAGCCGAGGCGCAGCATCACCCGCGCCGCAACGTGCTCACGCGAGCGGTCGGCGTCGTCTCCGGCGTCGAGGTGGAGACTCAGACCTTCGATCTGGGGGCGGGCGATCATCTGTTGATGTGTACCGACGGTCTCACCAACCTGGTGTCCGAGTCGGAGCTGCTTCAGGTGCTCCGCGATGGCGATGATCCCATTCGAGCGGCGCAGAAGCTCATTCAGACCGCCAACGATCGCGGCTCGCCGGACAACGTCACCGTCGTCATCGCGCGGTATCTCGATCGGGTGAAGGCGCCGGACCGGAGTCGGGAGACGGAAACGTTGCCGGGCTTGCCGGCGCCGCGAGGTCGGTAATCGGACCTTGCAGCGCCTTCCAGACTCGCTCGGACGTGAAGGGAAAATCGGGCGCGCGCGCCCCGAGCGGGCGCAGGGCGTCTGCCAACGCGTGGGCGATCGCACCCGGCGCGCCGATGGTGCCGGCCTCGCCGACGCCCTTGGCCCCGAGCGCGTTGAGCGGGGTGGGAGTCGAGGTTTCGCCGAGCTCGAACGCCGGCAGGTCGTCGGCGTGCGGGACCCAATAGTCGAGGAAGGAGCCGGTCAGCAGTTGTCCGTCCTGATCGTAGCGCAGCCACTCGCCGAGCGCTTCGCCGGCGCCCTGGGCCAGACCGCCGTGTAGCTGCGCGATGACGAGCCGCGGATTCACCACCGTTCCACAATCGTGGACTATCACCAGGCGATCCAGGCGGACCGCGCCGGTCTCGCGATCGACCGCGACCACGGCCGCGCACGACCCAAAGGCGAAAGCCTCGCCGTGCATGTCGAAGCGAGTCTCGGCGGTCAGGTCCACCGGCAGGCCGGCGGGGAGCCGGCCGCTCGTCGCGGCTGCCGCGACGTCTTGCCAGGTTGTCGAGCGTTCTCGGGACGATACCCCGACGATCGAGAACTTTCCGTCGCGGGCGACGACATCCTCCACCGCGGCTTCGAGCAGGTACGCGGCGATCTGTCGAGCGCGGCTGAACACCTCGTCGGCGGCCACGGCGAGCGCTCCACCGCCCAGCGCGGTGCTCCGGCTGCCGAACGTGCCGATGCCTGGCAGCGCGTCGTCGGTATCTCCTTCGCGGACCTCGACGTCGTCGAACCGCGCGCCGAGGCGGTCGGCCACGATCTGAGCGAAGGTCGTACGGTGCCCCTGGCCGTGCGCGACCGATCCGCTCACCGCGACGATCCGTCCGTCGGGCTCGACGCGGACGCGGCCACTCTCCCAGCCGCCGCCGGTCGGCTCGACGTAGCTCACCAGCCCGACCCCGAGCACTTCCCGGGCGTGCGAGGAAAGCCGCCGGCGCTGCTCGGCCCGGACCCGGTCGTAGCCCACCAGCGACACTGCCTGATCGAGCGCGGCGGCATAGCGACCGGAATCATAGGTCGTGCCGAGCGGCGTCGGGTACGGAAAGGCGTCCGGCGGGATGAAGTTGCGACGACGGAGCTCGATCGGATCGATCCCCAGCGCGCTGGCTAGCTCCTCGACGAGCCGCTCGACGATGAAGGACGCTTCCGGGCGACCGGCTCCCCGGTAGGCGCCGACGAGACCGGTGTTGGTGTAGACGCCCGAGACCTCGACCGCGGCCGCCGGAATGCGGTAGGCGCCGGTCAGCAGCGAGACCATGCGTTGCGCCGGGCCATAGGACGAGGCATAGGCGCCGACGTTCGCCAGGACCCGCGCGCGCAGCGCCAGGAATCGGCCGTCGTCGGTCGCCGCGAGCTCGGCGTCGGCGATCGCCTCACGGCTGCTCTGCGTCACCAGGAAGTCCTCCCGCCGCGTGCCGACCCAGCGCACCGGCCGGCCCAGGCGGCGGGCCGCGAGCGCGGTGATGAGGTACTCGGCGTAGACCGGCCCGCGCACGCCGAATCCCCCGCCGACGTCCGGCGACACCACGCGCACCGCGGACTCCGCCAGGTTGAGCAGGCCCGCGACGGCGGCGTGAACGCGCCATGGCGCCTGGGTGGTACACCAGACGGTAAGCCGCCCGGCTGGCTCCTCCCAGGCCGCCAGCACGCCGAGCGGCTCCAGCGGGACGCCCGCGATCCGCGGAATCGACAGCCGCGTCGCGACGATGCGATCGGCGGCCGCGAACGCCGCGTCGACGTCGCCACCACCGCGCGTGAGCGTGAAGGCGAGGTTCGTGCCGAACTCGGGGTGGACCAGCGGCGCGCCGGGTCGGATCGCCTGCTCGGGGTCAATCACCGCCGGGAGCGGGTCTTCGTCCACGTGGACCAACTGGGCAGCGTCGAGCGCGTGCGCCTCGCTATCGGCGACGACGGCGACCAGGGGAGTGCCGATGGCGTGGACGACGTCCCTCGCGAGCAACGGCGGTGGCGCCGCGTGGAGCTGAACGCCCGGCTGCGCGCGGGCCGCGATGGGCTCGGGCAGGTCGGCGGCAGTGAGGACGGCGACGACGCCGGACGCGCGGGCGGCCTCGTCGACCTGGATGGCGCGTACGCGCGCGTGGGCGTGGACGGAGCGGACGAACGCGACGTGGAGAGTCCCCGGCAAACGAAAGTCGGCGACGTAGCGGCCCTGCCCCTGGATCAAGCGCTCGGCATCCGCGGACACGCGGGCGCTGCCGATTTCTCCCGCTAGCTGGAACCGCTCCTGGCGCTCTGATCGATCCGTGGCCAACCACCTCGCTTTTGCTCGCCGACAGGGATAGGTACGGCGGCCGCCAGACCTAGCCTCGGTACGGCCTCTACCCGGAGGGGCAAGCGGATTATAGCCATTCGGGCGGTGCCGCGTCAAACCTCTCGGGCGGTAACACTTTCTGATAACAGCTTTTGCGGCCGCATGGGGTCGCCTTCCAATGGGTGGTCGAAATGATCACGCAGCCGCGACCGCGCGGTCATTTCCCAACAATTCCTCTACGCTACCTCAACAACTTCTCAACCGCGGCTTGCTATCGTCTTCCATGCGCCGCAGGCTGGTCGCGAGGCGTCCCTTGGCGACACTCGTGACAAGGCGCGCTTACACAAGCATACGATCAGACGCTCCCACGAAGAGTGGCGTCGTCCGCGGGTCCGTCTGGCCGCTTGAGCGGGTCGCGACGGGCCTGCTGGGACCGGTTCAGATGACCAGGCGCAGCGGCGGCCACTTCAGCCGTACATCATTACAGGCTGGGGTGTATCGTTACTCGCCGCCTGTCACGCTGGACGGTTTGCGTCTGTCGTTGCACTTCTCACCCTGGCAGAACCATAGGAGCGCCTGGTGAAGATCCTGCTCGCCGAGGACGACGCGGATATGCTCGCCGTGACGGCTTACGCGCTACGCCGAGAGGGCTTCAAGATCATCGTGGCCACCGACGGGGCCCAGGCGCTGCACCGCTGGCGATCGGACGAGCCCGACCTGATTCTGCTGGACGTCGGGATGCCGCGGGTGAACGGTTTTGAGGTGTGTCGGCGAATTCGACAGACTGCCAATACGCCGGTGATCATGCTGACCGCCGCGGGCGACGAAGATCACGTCGTGCAGGGCTACATGAATGGCGCGGACGACTACGTCACCAAGCCGTTCAGCCCAAAACAGCTCGCCCTGAGAATCCGAGCGGTGTTGCGGCGAAGCCGGGGCGAGGTGACGTCGGAGCCGAGTGACACGGTTCAAGCGGGCGGTCTACTCCTGGACGTCGCGGAGCATCGGGCGCACCAGGGAGCGGTGAGCGCGGAGCTCACGCCCCTGGAGTTCCGAATTCTCTACCTGCTGGCGACGAACCTGGGACGCGTGGTGAGCTTCGCTCGCCTGGTCGAGTACGCCTGGGGGTACCAGAGCCGGAACCCGTCGATGCTCAAGACGCACGTCTCGCACATTAGAAAGAAGCTAGGACTGCGGCGCGGACAGCCCGGAGACATTACCGTGGTGAATGGCGTCGGCTATAGTTTGTCCAAGTAGCTGGCCCGAGTGACACCGACGGGCGGACCCGATCGGTACCTAGAGGCTTCCCGTATCCCGTAGGTACTTTTCCTTGACCGTACTGGGCAAAATCGCTCATGGCAAACATTGGCTAGGACGATAGTCTTACAACAATGTGTTGACGAACTGGTGGGACCGTGGGAGGAAGATTCGGTGAGGCAAAAGCGACAGCCGGTTAGGAATCTTGGCCTCGTGACGATCGTGGCGATCGTCACGGCGCTGGTCACAATTCTGGTCGCGACCTCGTTCGCCAACGCCGCGGGAGGCGCCGGCACGAGCGTGAGTAGCGTGACGCTGAGCGCCGGCTCGGCGACCGCCACGGACACGGTGACCCCGACGAGTGTGCCGGCCGCGACGGAGACGGCAACGTCGACCAGCACGCCGAAGAGCGATCTCGTCGCCAACGGGGCGACGTCGACCAGCACGTCGACTGCCAGCGCGACGAGCACCTCGACGAGCGGCGTGGTTGCGAGCACGGCGACCTCGACCGCCTCCGCCACGACCGTCGCGACAGCCACGGCCACCGCGACAGGGACTCCGAACGGCGCTGTCGCCGCGAACGGAGCGACCTCCACGAGCACGTCGACCGCCGCCAGCACGTCGACCGCCACCAGCACGCCAACGCCGCTGCTGCCGAAGAAAGTGCTGGTGGTCAAGCCAAGCACCTGCCCCTCCACTTTTGGCGGCTTCGAGGCCTCCGACGGGAACATGGCTCACGACTGCGCCCTCGACTGGACCGATGTGAAGGGCACGGCAATCGCAACGTACATTGCCGGCGGCTCAACAACTCTCTTCACGGGAGGCGCCAAGGAAGATACGATCAACCCGGCGGTGACCACCGGCAGCTCGCCAAGCAAGACGTCACTGCAGGCGTTCTACGCCTACCACCAGGTTTTCAACAACGAGGTGTACCTCTTCCTCGGGTTCGAGATTGTCAACTACAGCGGGGGTAAGGCGGGAGACAACCACATCGACTTCGAGATCAACCAGAGCAAGCAGTTGGAGCCCAACGGGGTGAACCCGGTCCGAACGGTGGGCGACATCCTGGTCAACTATGACGATACCGCTGGAGGCACGCCGACGCTATCCTTCTTCACCTGGAATGGGACGACGTGGGTCGCGCCTAGCCAGCCGGTTTCGGCCGTGGCCGGCATCAACACCGCCACGTTTACGGATCCCTACAACAACGCCTCTCCCCTCGCTGGAACCTTCGGCGAGGCGGGCATCGACCTCACAGCATCCAATCTCTTCCCGACGGGCGTGTGCGAAAACTTCGCGAACGTCTGGGTCAAGAGCCGAGCGTCGGGCTCTGGGGGCACGGCGGAATTGAAGGACTACATCCCGCCGCAAAATATTACGGTCGCGAACTGCGCGTCGGTACAGGCCCAGAAGGTTGACCTGAATGGCGCGCCGCTGGCGAACGCGCAGTTTACCCTCTATCAGTCTGACGGCACGACCGTCGTGCCGTCCGCGACGCCCAACCCCTGCACGACCGACGGCACCGGCACCTGCACGATCGCTCAGGTCTTTCCGGGATCCTATGTCCTGACCGAGACCCAGGCGCCTCCCGGCTACTCGCTCCCCTCGCCGTCTTCCCAAACGATCACCGTACCCCCTAGCGCGGTTGGGACGACGGTGACTTTCCAGTTCAAGGACGCGCCGTTCACGCCAACCTCGACGAGCACGCCGACCGCGACCAATACGGCGACGAATACGCCAATCGCGACGAATACGCCAACCGACACCAACACCCCGACGAATACGCCGGTGAATACGCCGACGAATACGCCGACCGCGACCGACACTGCGACGAATACGCCGACCGACTCGCCAACTGCGACGGACACGCCAACCGACACGCCAACGGATACGCCAACCGTGACGAACACCGCAACGGACACGCCGACCGCGACGGATACGCCAACAAATACGCCAACCGTGACCGATACGCCGACCGACACGCCAACCGTGACCGACACGCCAACCGACACGCCGACCGATACCGCGACGGTCACGGATACGCCGACGGTCACAGACACGCCGACCGTGACTGTCACCGGCACGCTGCCGCCCTCGGCGACGCCAACCGTCACGGATACGCCGACGAACACGGACACGCCGACTGATACGCCAACGAACACGCCCGTCAATACGGCGACCAATACGCCAGTCAACACCGACACGCCGACGAGCACGCCGACCAACACGCCGGTACCAAGCAGCCCGCCGAGTAATCCACCGCCGGTTGTCCTGGGCGTCGTAGCGACTCCACCACCCCTGCCAACGGCGACGCCGACCTCGACGCCGGTTCCCGTGGTCCTCGCAGCGTCGGCGCAGCGCCCCGCGGGTCTGCCGCACACGGGCGGCGCTCCCGCCGGGTTGCTCTGGGTGATCTTCACCGGAGGGTTTGCGCTGCTCAGCGCCGGCCTGGTGATCCGGCGGCGGATGCCTTGATCACGCGTGCCTCTTGACTTCGCGGCCGAGGATGGGACTCCATCCTCGGCCGTTCTCTTTTCACTTGGTAATGTTTCCCCCGAACGAAGGGGAGTTTCCCCGAACCGCGAGGGAAAACCCCTTGTTCCGAAACGGCACGCCCGCGCTATGCTTGAACTGAAGTCAGGGTACGCGATCCGTGGAGGTGGTGGATCTGCGCAACAGATCC